>Ga0181532_10000198_pt1 | contig 61939 bp, 56 predicted proteins | sample PEATcosm2014_Bin_33_FD_119768 | JGI IMG/M metagenome (GOLD analysis project Ga0181532, IMG submission 119768) | Peatland microbial communities from MTU Mesocosm Facility, Houghton, MI, USA - PEATcosm2014_Bin11_30_metaG | ecosystem: Environmental > Terrestrial > Soil > Wetlands > Peat | place... | reverse complement strand
GCGGCTGAAGACGACCTTGGCGGTGATTTCGATCAGTTCATTGGAGCGGGCGTTAGCCACGCGAAATTCCAGTGCATTGATGCCCTGGTATGGGGCAACGACTGCATGGCTGCTGAACACAATATTCGCCGTGGGACGGGAAAAGCGAGCGAACACCAGGCCGGTTGCGATGGCAAAGCCCATCAAGCCGGCAAGCGCTTCAACAGTAACGACCACATTGGCGCCGATACCGATAGGGACGACGTTCCCGTATCCGATGGTGGAGATGGTCTCCACACTGAAAAAGAACGCGCGCAGAAACGGTGGCAGGTCCATTCCGGGCGCAGTGGTGATTAGAGACTTGGGGCCGCACGCTAAGTAAGCAAGCGCGAAAATCGCGTTCGCCAGAAGGTAGCAGGCAATGCCCAGAAGGGCGAATCGTCCCCAGGGCATGGTGAGCAAAGCATGATAGAGATTCAGCGAAGCCCGGACGCCCAGGCCACGACGCTCCACATTGAAGCTGCCGTCGCGATTCAGCAGGCGCTGATGGCTCTCGCGCGAGACGACGGCACCAAAGCCAAGATCGCGCAGGTCCTGCTGGTTGAGTGGTTGTGGCGGCGAAACCATGGGTGTTCGATGCCGACCCTCAGACGGCGTTGCAGAAGTATAACGGGTGGCGCGCGGAAATTCTGCTGCCCGAATGGAGACGCGATTCAGAGAAGTTCGTCGAGGATGAGAGTTTTGAGGATTTCCAGCCTCCTAAAGACACGATCGTTGGTGACGAAAGCTGAGACTTCAGCGCTCATGGCCGTCGCGGCCTGCAAGGCATCCGCAGTTTTCAGATGATGTTGGGCCCGAAGCGACGCCGCTAAGCTGGCGATCTCCTGGTCAGGAGCGATCCAGTCCAGGTTCGGATATGTCGAAACTACGCCGTACAACTCATCCACGCGCTGTTGGTCAGCCTCACGATACGGGTGAACCAATAGCTCGGTCATGATGATTGTGGAGGTCACAGCCGCATGGCCCGGGCGTTCCAGTATCGCAGCGGCCGACGCCGTGCGGCTCAGCCTTAGGCAGTGAGTTCACTCGCACCGCCTGCGCAGCGGCCTCCGGCACAGCCTCATGCCCCACTGATTCTGGTGCCCAGAGCCTTTAGCGGAAAGCGCATGCCTTCGTACAGAATCTTGCGGCTGAACTTTGATTTGCCGGCCTCGCGTTCATAGAAGACGATGGGAAACTCGCGGAAGCTGGTGCCACTGCGATGCAGGTTGAATTTCATTTCCATCAGGAACGCGTAGCCCTCGGAGCGTATGGCCTCGAGGTTGATCTTGCGCAGGACAGCCGTTTGGTAGCCGACAAAGCCGGCAGTCATGTCGCGCACCGGCACGCCGGTGAACAACCGTGCATAAAAATTCGCGCCAAAGCTGAGAAAGCGCCGCCGGATGTCCCAATTTTCAGCGCCCCCGCCAACCACATATCGCGAGCCAATCACGACCGGGTTGGTCTTCAGCAACTCGATCATACGCGGCAACAGCTCCGGCGGATGCGACAGGTCGGCGTCCGACTGGATCACGTAATCAGCCAGATTTTCCTGCAGAACTTTCTTGATGCCGTCGCGACAGGCAGAGCCGTATCCGCCTTTGCCGGGACGCGCCAGCAGATGAACATCGGGGTCGGTCGCCTGAAGGCGTCGAATCTCGTCGGCGGTGCGGTCGGGCGAGTTGTCGTCTACAAAGAGGATTGGCTCATTGCCCGCAGCCTTGCGGATTCGACTGACGAGCACTGCAATGTTGTCGTGTTCGTTGTAGGTTGGGATGATGAGCATGGGGCCGATTTCCAGTCTACCTTGCCAGTATGTCGAAGCGGTCGGCGATTGCGTCACTGCGGCGCCATCGTCAGCCGAACTGCGTCCGCCGATTCGATCACAATGGACTCCGGCTGTTGGGAAACCCAATCCAGCGGCGTGGCGAGCACGCGCAAATCCGTGATTGCGGGACGCGACGACAAGCGCCACCGGCTTTCGTCCGCGTCAAAGTAGCGCGCCAGATCGGGTCCTGACCAGGGATAGAACCACACTTCCGTCGAAACATTGGGCTGTACGACGAACCACTGCAAATCGCGCGTGCCATTGGCCCGCGTGATCTTCAATTGCAAGCGCTCCGGCTTGCGTAGCTTCCACCAGAACGGATAGTGAACGGTAATCCGCAGCCGGACAAAGTCGAAGCCGCTGGGCCAGTTTGGAGCTCCGATAGCCGTAACAGAACTGCGCTCGGCGATGTCGTAACTTCGTGCCGGCAAGCCGAGAGGTTGCGCTTGCATGGCAATACGGCTCGCGCGCGAGTCGTCGCGTTGCAATCCGACGACCCCGGGAGTCAACTGCTCTGCTGCGCGATAGCGGCGCACCATCCAAAACCACACTTCGGGAACGCGCGTGAAGTTCGGAATACCATCTACGGGAACGCTGAGATAGTTACGGGACCAGCGTACAATCTCGGCTTCCGACATGTGACTGTAGTCATCGTCGGGCAGATACAGCGCTGCCGGAATGGATTTGCCTTCGAGGCCGGAAATCTCGAGCCGCGACAGATACGGCCCGCTCGCGGTGTAAGCCTGCATCAACCCGCCCGCGACATTATGCCGCGAAGCCAGACCGAACATGGTCTGATAAGGGAAGACGAAGATGGAATCGTTTGGGCCGCTGTGCTGGCTGAGGAACTTGGCGGCGGTGATCAACATCGGCGGTGTCAGTGGCTCGACGTAGCAGGCGCGGTCGAATTCGCCGTAGCCTGGCGGACATTCCGTCAGCGGATCTCGCAACTGTTCATAAAGACGGACGACGCTGGAGGGACGAAACACTGGATGCGAAAACAACATGGAGCCGGCAATCGCGACGAGCACGCCAATCGTCGCCGGGAGCTTGCCCCGGAACGAGAACAAAATCACGCTGGCGAAGAAGATCATGGCGAACTCGCCGATAATCACGTGGCCAACATCGGAGCGCACCAGCGCGCTCTGCATCTGGACTAATCCGAAGACAAAAGCGCTCACCAGAAATGCCGTGCGTTGCGTAATGGCGACCGCAGGCTTGCCGCGTGTCGCAAAGCGCAAGACGAAAATCGCCAGCCCGATCAGCAGCCCGCCGACAAAATGTGCCGTCCCTTTGTCGGTCATCGCCGCCGGCGTGGCCCAACGATAGACCGCTACTTGCGCCAGTGAATCGCGCCAGAACTTGAAGTCAAGCGGGCTGGCGAAGAAGCAGTTTACCACGACTGCGATGACCAGAGCCGCGACAACACAGCCCAGCAGCCCGGTGAGCAGCTTGCCGGCGAAGTGCTCGCGCCGGGTTTCCAGGGCAATGGCGGCAAAGCAGATGAACCACGCTGCAGTTGCATAGATACCCGTGTCGCCTGCAACCAGGAACGCAATTCCGCACAGCACAGCGCCACCAATTCCGACGAACAGGCTGCGGACGCGGGCATCTTTAACGGCGTACCAGACACGCAAAAAGATGGCAAACAGCAGCACCGGAAATGTCGTTCGCAGCGATGTTTCCCAGAAGGAAGAGAGCAACAGCAGAAGCACGAAGCGCTTCCACGGCGGTTGGTCGGGGAGAAGCAGCCGCAACGCGAGATAGGCGAAAATTATGGCGCACCACAGCGGGACCGTGTTCCAGGTTGCATACAGCGCGCCAAATGACAGCGGCATGGAGCGCGCCGGAATCGAAGACAGCCATTGAAAGATGGGACCGTGTGTAAACGCGACGTCGCGGCCAATGCAGATGCCGCGCAGCGCCTTGAACGTGCTATCCAGGTGCCAGTGGTCGTCGATCAGGCCGTAATTGGGGACCAGAAAAACTGCGCGTTGCCTCAACCACACCGTCGGGAACGATGCGAGTACAAGGAGCACGGCGGCGAGAAAATCCCAATACCTCTTCAGCCATGGAAAGAGGTGCCCCGTAGCGGCAGAGACTCGCGAACGTTGTTGGCTTGGCGCAGCATCGAGCTTCTCCATAGACGAAAGACATTCTACCTTGCGATGATGCAATCGCGAGGTCGCGATGTGCCATTGTCGTTTTGGCGATTGCGCAAATTGCTGTCATACTCGCAGCCAGAGCTCATCGTCGACAAGTCTGCGTGCTGAACTCGCCGCCGGACGAAGGCAAGCGGTGATGCGCTCGCCGCGATTTTCAGGAGGGATCGCACCATAAACGGAGACATGCCGACTTCAACCAGAAAAACTTTGCGCGACGCCGCACTTAACGACGTCAAACGCACGGACAGTGTGGCCGGCGCGCAGCACGTAACCCGCGTCTGGACCTTCGTTGTCGCGGGACTACTGGCTGTTTTCTATTTCGCGACCAGCATCTATATCGCGTCTCATCGAGTGCTCTGGTTCGACGAGCTGTTCACGTTACACATCGCGCGTTTGCCCAGCCTGACGGCAATCTGGAGCGCGCTTGGCAATGGCGTAGACGCGCTGCCTCCCACGTACTACATGCTGGTGCGCGCTTTCGATTCGCTCTTTGGACCGGGCGATGTCGCGGCTAGGCTACCTTCGGCGCTGGCCATGGTCGTCGGCCTGCTGCTGATCTTCGATTGTGCGCGCCGCCTCACCGATGGCCTGCACGGACTGATTGCGCTTTGCGTCGCGACCTGCTCCTTCCTGCCTTACTACGGCTACGAGGCCCGCTCCTACGCCATCTACTTTATGCTGGCGGCGCTTTCATTTTGGGCGTGGACATACGACGCAGCAAGCAAGCGATGGCCGGCGATTCTCTTTGGCACGGCGTTCTTCGCCGGCGTCTGCTTCCATTACTACTTCGCAATGTGTCTCGTGGCGTACGTGCTGTGGGAGCTGCTTCGCTGGAAACCCGGCCGTCGGCCGTCTGCAAAGCTCATCGCCGGAATTGTCGGCTCCATCATTCCGGTTGTCCTGCTCTCGCCACTGATCCTGTCATTTTCGCGTAAATTCTCCGGCGGCTATTGGAACCGGCCGTCCTTCAGCGAGTTGCGTGCCATCTTCTCGCAGTTATTCCCTGACGGGCTGTTCCTGCTGGCCCTCATCGTGGTTTGGATCGTAGTGACGCGTTCGGACACGGAGAAGGAAACCACGCTTCAACCGATGCAATCCGGCGAAGCCATTGGCTGGCTATTCCTCACAATTCCGCCGGCGGCCTTCGTCGTGGCTGAATGGAAGACCAACGCCTTCTACAGCCGCTACTTTATCGGCGTGCTTCCCGGCGTCGCTGTGGCATTCGCATTTCTGCTGTGGCGGCATTTTCGCAAGACCGCGCAAGTCTCGATGGGCGTTTTCGTGCTACTGGCTGCGTGGGGCGTGGGACAACAGCTGACGGTTGTGCGCCGTCCTGACAAGGTCGAGGCCACGGGCATTCGTTCCTTTCTGCAAGTGGAGAGCGCGCTGCAAATCGAAGGCAAGCGCTACTTCGTCTTCTCAGGCCCGCTGCTGTTTCTCGAGGCGCAACAGTATTCGGATCATCCTGACCAATGTGTGCTGCTGTTGCCTTCCGACTTCAACCAGCAAGCGAAAGCTGGCCCCGATCCTTATCTGCATCAGCGCCTGGAACTGAACCTCTCGCAGTACTACCCCATGCAGTTCTGGACGCTGGACGATCTGCGGCAGCATCAGGACCAAGCGGCGCTGATTGACCCTGACGAGAACACGCTGAAGGAAGTTTACGGCGCGGGCATTTTCGCGCACACCAGATTTTCAGAACAGGTGAAGGTCTATTACCTGCGCTAACGTCGGTTCGGAAGAGGCGCGGCTCCAGCGTTGCCCTGAGCTTGGCGAACGGGTGCACGTTGCGAGCGCTTTCCCTACCCAGCGCGGACACTTTCACCTACAATATTTGGAGTCCTAATCGCACGTTTTCCCGGGCTTCTCACATCCAGTTGCTGATCCGAGAGAAGGGACGAGTGTCGCCGACGAAGGAGTCATCGTGAAGAAAATTGGAATCATCTTCGGCATGGAGACGACTTTTCCGCCGGCGCTGGTGGAGAAAATCAACTCTAAGGGTGAGCCTGGCATTCAGGCCGAGCTGGCGACCGTCGGCGAAGTGCGCATGGCAGAGCCTTCTCCCTATCACGTAATCGTCGATCGCATCTCCCATGACATTCCGTTTTATCGCGCTTATCTTAAAAACGCCGCGCTCTCGGGAACTATCGTCATCAACAACCCCTTCTGGTGGAGCGCAGACGACAAGTTTTTCAACTTCGCGCTGGGCCATAAGCTGGGCGTGGCAATTCCTCCAACCGTTCTCATTCCCCACAAAGAACATCCGCCCGGAACCACCGAGCGCTCTATGCGCAATCTGCAATATCCCATGCCTTGGGATAGCATGTTCAGCTATGTCGGCTTTCCGGCGTTTCTCAAACCCTTCGACGGCGGCGGCTGGAAAGACGTCTATAAGGTGAACTCACCGGAAGAATTCTTCAACGCTTATGATCAGTCGCGCGACCTCTGTATGACCTTGCAGCGCGGCGTCAAGTTCAAGGAGTACTTCCGCTGCTACGTGGTGGGGCAGGAAAAAGTGCACATCATGCACTACGATCCGGCGGCGCCGTCCCACGAACGCTACGTAAAGAATCCGCCGTCGGCCGATCCCAAGTTGATTGAGCGCGTGGAGCGCGATTGCCTCACATTGTGTCGCGCACTCGGATACGATCTGAATACCGTCGAGTTCGCCTGCGAGGACGGCATTCCGTATGCGATCGACTTCATGAATCCAGCTCCCGATGCGGATGTGAATTCCGTCGGCCAGGCAAATTTTGACTGGATCGTAAACCAGGTCGCCGACCTGGCCGTGCGAAAAGCGAAGCAGCATACTGATAAGATTTCTGAATATCGATGGAGCGCATTTCTCCGCGGCGCAGGTGGCGAGAACTCTGCTCTAGCACCGTCGGCTCCGACCAAGCCAGTACGCAAGCGAGCCAGCAAGGGATAAAAGTAAATGCCTCGTCCAAGCCTCAGCATCGGGATCGAAGAGGAATATCAGACGATTGATCCGCAGACTCATGATCTGCGCTCGCACATCGCATCCGAGATCCTTCCCAAGGCGAAGCTGGCGCTGCATGAGGCGGTCAAGGCGGAGATGCATCAGTCCGTCATCGAGGTGGGTACTCGCGTTTGTAAGGACGTCAAAGAAGCGCGGGAGAATATTCAGACGCTCCGCCGCGAGATGATCACCCTGGCCAGCCAGAACGGTATGTTGCTGGCCGCAGGCAGCACCCATCCGTTTTCCGACTGGAAGCTGCAGGAGATTTATCCCGACGAGCGATACCAGCGCGTGGTCGAGGACATGCAACTGATCGCCCGCGCTAATCTGGTTTTCGGATTGCATGTGCACATCGGCATTGAAGACCGCAACACCGCCATCCACATCATGAATTCCATGCGGTACTTTCTGCCGCACATCCTGGCGCTGAGCAGCAACTCGCCCTTCTGGATGGGCATGAACACCGGATTCAAATCCTATCGGGTGAAAGTTTTCGAGCGCTTTCCGCGCACCGGAATTCCCGACACGTTCTCCAACTGGTCGGAGTATGAAAATTTCGTCGACTTGCTGGTCAGAACCAACTGCATCGATAACGGCAAGAAGATCTGGTGGGATATCCGGCCGCATCCGTTCTTTAACACGCTGGAAGTGCGGGTGTGCGACATTCCCATGCGACTGGATGAAACCATGGCGATCGCTGCTCTCATCCAAGCTACGGTGGCAATGCTGTACAAGCTGCACGCATCCAACAAGAGTTACCGCATCTACGGACGCGCCCTGATTTCCGAAAACAAGTTTCGTGCCTCGCGTTACGGGCTTGACGGCAAGCTGATCGACTTTGGCAAAGAAGAAGAAGTGCCGCTGCGCCAGCTGATTCTTGAGTACCTCGATCTGATCGACGATGTGGTCGATGAGCTTGGCTCGCGAGAGGAGATCAATTACATTCACGAGATGCTCAAGATGGGCACCGGCGCCGACCGCCAGTTGAAGGTGTTCGAGCAAACCGGCGACCTGAAACAAGTTGTGGATTATATGGTCAACGAAACCCGCGTGGGCGTGTTCGAGCCGACAGCGGCGCGACGATAGAGTTTGAAGGGGCGCACATTCAGGTACGCCGGTTGAGCTTCTAATTTTATTCTGGGGCTTCAGCCCCTCAAAGGATTGACTTGATTCAACCCGTTCTCACCGATCTCACCAAGACCTCTTTTGATCCCGAACTCTCGCCCGGCGCTCGCAACGCGGTCAACACTTGCCTGCGCATTCAACCGAGCGAGAAGGTGACGCTCATCACTGACAACGCCTGCCGCGACATCGCCGCCAGCATCGCGCAGGAACTGTTGCGACTGGGCTCCCCCTTCAAGGCCTTCGTGTTGGAAGATCTGGCGCCGCGTCCGCTGATTGACCTTCCATCCGAAATCGCCGAGGACATGGAGACCAGCGATGTCAGCATCTTTGCCGTACATGTGCAGCGCAACGAACTGAAATCGCGCATGCAGATGACCGCCATCGTCAACCGCCGCCGGATGCGCCACGCCCACATGGTTAACGTCAATCACCAAATCATGCTGGAGGGCATGCGCGCGGACTACAACAAAGTTGACGCGCTCAGCCGCACGGTCATCGACATCGTGACCAAAGCAAAAGAAATCCGCGCGACGAATCCCGCAGGCAGCGATTTCACAGCAAAGCTCAATCCCGACTATCGCTGGATCAAAACCAGCGGCATCATCAGCCGCGACAAGTGGGGCAACCTCCCCGGCGGTGAAGTCTTTACCACACCGGGCGAAGTGAACGGAGTTTGCGTTGTCGACGGCGTGGTCGGCGATTATCTTTGCGAAAAGTACCAGGACTTGGCGCGCCAGCCACTGACCATTCGCATGAAGAACAACCGCATCACCGAAGTCTCCAGCGACAACAAGGAGCTGGAACAGGAATTCTGGGCCTACACCCATACCGACGAGAACAGCGACCTGGTCGGCGAATTCGCTATCGGCACCAACATCGAACTGAAGCACGTCATCGGCCAGATTTTGCAGGATGAGAAGTTCCCCGGCATCCACATCGCCTTCGGCAATCCCTACGGCGAGCACACTGGAGCGAAATGGTATTCCTCGACCCATATCGACGTCGTGGGAACGAAGTTCGATATCTGGGTTGACGGCCGGCAGATCATGGAGAAAGGGCATTTCCTCATCGAGGCCTGACCATGGTTCCCGCCCTTCGCGAGGAATTCAACCGCACCTTCACGGCAGCGAAGTACCGGCAGTTTCTGCAGAAACTCGATGAAGCTGCCGGTACGCACATCGAATTTCGCTTGTCGGAGACGCCTTGTTTCGTTCATGCGAGTTTGCTCGACTGCATGGCGGAAATTGGACGTCAACTGGTCGCGCAACTGGTGAACAATCCGGAATACCGCCGCGCTTCGGATGTCACGATCCCTCCCGAATACAAAGTTCCCAACGAGTCCCCGCTGCCAATGTTCGTGCAGGTTGATTTTGGGCTGGTGCGAAACGTGAATGGCGCCCTGGAGCCCAAGCTGGTCGAGTTGCAGGCCTTCCCTTCCCTCTATGGATATCAAGCTACCGCCGCGCACCAGTATGTCGAGTCGTACGGCTTGTCGCCGGAGCTTGGGATTTATCTCAGCGGTCACGATGATGATTCCTACTGGCGGCTACTGCGCCAATTCATCGTCGGCGAGCACGATCCCGAGGACGTTATCCTGATGGAGATCGATCCCGAGCATCAGAAAACGCTGCCGGATTTTCTCATCACGGAGCGCAAGCTGGGTATAGCCATCATCGACATTCTCTCCCTCGTCAAGCGCGGCCGGCGCCTTTTTTATCGCAAGAAAGAAGACGGTTGCGAAGTCGAGGTGCGTCGCATCTACAATCGTTGCATCGTCGACGAGTTGGAGCGCAAAGGAATCACGCTGCCCTTCGATCTGCGTGAGGAACTCGATGTCGAATGGGCGGGACATCCCAACTGGTATTTCCGCATCAGCAAATTCTCCATTCCGTACCTGAAGCATCCCAGCGTTCCGAAGACCTGGTTCCTCGACCAGCTTCGTGAGCTGCCTCCGGACAACCTGAACTATTTGCTCAAACCGCTGTATTCGTTTGCCGGAGTAGGAATCAAGTTTGCTCCCACACAGTCAGACATCGACGCGATTCCGCCCGATCAACGCCACAACTACATTCTCCAGGAGCGCGTGCAGTTCGAACCGGTAATTCAAACGCCACACGGCCCAACCCAAATGGAGATCCGCATGATGTTCGTCTGGCCTGAAGGCGGCGAGTTGACGCCGGTGCTGCCGCTGGTGCGCATGGGCCGCGGCATCATGATGGGCGTCGATCACAACAGGAATCTGAAATGGGTCGGCGGCTCGGCGGCGCTGGCAGTAAAAGGCGCCTAGACAAGGTTGGTGGAGCAGGCCTTCAGGCGAGCTTTGAAGCATGGTTCCTAGCGCGGACATACAGCACCGGAATCGCCACGAACCCAAACGATCAAGATCGGCACGATTCCCGCCGACTTCTCTCCGCCTTGCAGTACAACCGCAAGAACAATCGCCGGCATAACGCCTGCGTGTCCATAGAACGATGGCGTAACTGCAACGGCAATCAGCCCGGCTCTGAGTAGGGCTTGGAACAGGACCGGCCTTATATTGCGTGAGAGTTTCCAGCCCAGCCAAGCAACGACGATTCCCGGTAGTGACACCAGTACCGCAAGAACCAGGAGGGCCAGTACTACAAGAATCGCCTCGACAATATTCTCCAAGCGACCACCTTAAGTGCATTATGTCTCACACGAGAGGTAATGAAAACTTCTTTTGTGGGTTTCTTAGTGACCCCTGTGTCTCTGTGTGGTGAACAAGCCTTTTCCGCCCGCGTGTTACCATCGAACGAACTAGCGCCTAAGGACTACCCTGCTTGCGAATACTCTTCGTCGGAGACATTTTCGGCCGGCCCGGCCGAAGCATAGTTCATGAGCGACTGCCCAAGCTCCAGAAGGAGCACGCCGTCGATCTCACTATCGCCAACGGCGAGAACGCGGCCGGCGGCTTCGGGATCACGCCGCAGATTGCCGAGGAACTGTTCGAACTCGGCGTCGATGTCATCACCACCGGCAATCACATCTGGGACAAGCGCGAGATCATTGATTACATGAATTCTGCCAATGGCAACGAGGCATCGCTGGCGCGGCGCGTGCTTCGTCCGGCGAACTATCCCGCCGGTTCGCCCGGATTTGGCTGGTACCAGGGACGCACGCGCGACGGCGTTCCCTACGCCGTCATCAACCTGCAAGGCCGCGTGTTTATGGCCAATAATGACGATCCATTTCGTCTCGCGGACGAGCTTCTGAAGCAGATCACGGCGAAGGTCATTGTCGTGGACATCCATGCAGAGGCGACCTCGGAGAAGCTTTCATTGGGCTGGCATCTGGAAGGACGCGTGACCGCAGTGCTCGGCACGCACACCCATGTTCCCACCGCTGACGAGCAGGTGCTGCCAGGAGGAACCGCGGTGCAAACCGATGTCGGCATGACAGGACCGTATGATGGAGTCATTGGCGTGCAGAAGGAACTGATCCTGCACCGCTTCCTTACCAATATGCCGGCGCGATTCGAACCGGCGACCAACGACGTGCGCCTTTGTGCCACATTGATCGATTGCAATGCCGAGACCGGCCGCGCAAGCGGCGTGCAGAGGATCATGCTGCGGGAATCATAGCCGTCAGCCGTCAGCTTTCAGCTGTGGGCAAAATCCGTGCGCTTGCCCAAACTTGCCCAAAGCTGACACCTGATGGCTGAGAGCTTATGGCTAAACCCGACGAACTATGGATGGAGGAAGCGTTGCGCGAAGCCCAACGTGCCCTCGCGTTAGGAGAGGTTCCGGTGGGTGCCATCGTCGTACACCAAGGAAACATTGTCGGCCGGGGATGCAATCGCCCGGTCAGCGCCAACGATCCTACAGCTCATGCCGAAATCCTTGCGCTACGCGAAGCCGGACAAGCCATCGGCAACTACCGCCTGCTCGACTGCGATCTGTACGTCACGGTCGAGCCTTGCGCCATGTGTGCCGGAGCGATCACGCATGCGCGCATTCGCCGCCTGGTCTACGGCGCCGAAGATGCCAAGGCGGGGGCGGTGCATTCCATGTTTCAGGTCCTCAATCATCCCAGGCTAAACCACACGGTGGAAGTCAGTTCCGGTGTGCTGGCCGCGCGCTGCATGCACCTGCTGCAAACCTTCTTCCGCGGGAGGCGAGGCCCACAGCCTTAAGCGTAGGATCCAAACCGTTGGCTCCATTGATGCTGCCCGGTTTCCCCTCCTCTGCAAATCCAGTAGAATTAGTGCTGGCATCTGATTGGTCCTGGCATCTTCTGGCCTGCGCTGCGCTCCCCAGCGTCCGGGCGCAGATCGCAGCAGATTATGGGTCGACTTAAGCGCCTTCTCGGATACTTCAAGCCCTATTGGCTCTACCTACTAGCATCGGTGATTTCGATGGCTCTGGTGGGACTGTTGGACGCCTTTCGCTTGCTGCTCATTGGACCTGTTCTTGACCAGGTGCTGAATCCGGCTTCGCAGTCGCGCGCTCTTCCGCTGCTTCCCATCCCCATCATGGGACGTCACATCGAGCTGCGGTCGTTCGTTCCCGAATACTTCCACAACGTGTGGACCATCGTCGCGTTTGCGCTGGTCGCCTCCACGCTGCTTAAGGGCGTGCTGGATTATGGCGGAACCTATCTGGCGAACTATGCCGGTTTTAGCATGGTTACGGATCTCCGCAATGAACTCTACACCGCAACGTTGCGCCGCTCCATAGGCTTCTTTCAGAAGCATTCCACCGGTTCGCTGCTGTCGGCGATCGTCAACGACGTGGAGCGCGTGCAGTTCGCGATGTCCAGCGTGCTGGCCGAGTTTCTGCAGCAGTTTTTCACCTTCCTCTTCACCGCTATCGTGGTAGTCGGACTGGGCCGCCGGCTGACATGGGTCTTGATTATTTTCGTGCCGTTCATAATCATGTCTGCCCGCCGAGTTGGAGACCGGGTTCGCACCACCACTCGCAAGGGACAGGACAAACTCGCCGAGATTCATAACTTGCTGCACGAAACCATTACCGGCATTCGCATTGTGAAGGCCTTCTGCATGGAGGCTTGGGAGATGCGACGCTTCCGTGAGGCTGCGCGGCGTCTGTTCAAGGCCAATCTGCGCACCACCAGCGCCTTCGCCATGAACTCGCCGATGATGGATATTTTCGGGGCCATCGCAATCGCGCTGCTCATCCTCCTGGGCCGCGAGTACATTAAGCATGGCTACTTGAGCGAGGGCTTCTTTATCGCCTTCATCATTGCGGTATTTAAGCTCTATGAGCCGGTGCGAAAATTTGGGCAGTTCAATAACAATTTCCAACAGGCCCTCGGTGCATCCGAGCAGATATTCAAGTTCGTCGATGCGCAGGACGAAGTTCGACAGAAGCACGACGCGATCGAGCTGCCGCCCTTTCACAGCGGCATTCGCTTCGAGCACGTTCACTTCATCTATTCCAAAGCCGAGGACCAGCGCGAAGTCTTGCGCGACATCAGCTTGGAGATAAGTCCCGGCGAAGTGGTCGCCATCGTAGGCTCCAGCGGCGCCGGCAAGACGACCCTGGTCAACCTGTTGCCGCGCTTCTTCGACGTCAGCCGCGGCCGGCTGTTGATTGATGGTCACGACGTTCGTGATCTCACCGTCGGATCGCTGCGCTCGCAAATCGCCATCGTCACTCAGGACACCATCCTGTTCAACGACACCGTGCGTAACAACATCGCCTATGGCCAACCCGAGATTTTGCAACAGGCCGTGGAGGACGCCTCTCGAGCGGCACTGGCACATGACTTTGTCATGGCACTGCCTGACGGATACGATTCTGTGATCGGCGAGCGCGGTTTGCGTCTGAGCGGTGGCGAGCGCCAGCGCCTGTCCATCGCACGCGCGATCCTGAAGAACGCACCTATCCTGATTCTCGACGAAGCGACCTCAGCTCTTGACTCCGAGAGCGAGGCCCTGGTGCAATCCGCGTTGCAAAACCTGATGGCCGGACGCACCGTGTTCGTCATCGCCCACCGGCTTTCCACGGTGCGCCGTGCCAACCGCATCCTGGTGCTGGAAAATGGAACGATTACTGATGAGGGTTCGCATGAGTGTCTGATGGGACGTACCGGCACTTATCGCCGGTTGCATGATTTACAGTTCGACGATATCGAGACAACTTCGGGGGCCGGGTAAACGCGCACCATGAACATCCGCTCCATGACCGGCTATGCGCAGATGAAAGTCAACGTGGACGACCAGCTCACGTTAACCCTCAGCCTGAAATCGGTGAACCACCGGTTTCTCGATCTTCATTTGCGGCTACCGGGCGAGCTCGATCCGGTGGAGATGAAAATCCGCCGGGTGCTGAAAGAGCGCCTGCACCGGGGACACATCGAGGTCACGCTCAGCCTGGAGCGCAGCGGCGGTGCGGCCTTCGCCGTAAACCGCAATCTTGTCGGCGGATATTTGCGGACCTTCCGGGAAGTAGCCGAAGAGTTTGGTGTCAGCGCAGAGCCTGATCTCAACGCGGTGCTCAAGCTGCCGGGCGCATTGAACGCAGCCGAGGACGGCGACGCGATGGCCGCTCTGGACCAACAAGTAACAGGGGCCCTGGAGGAATGCATTGCGCGCTTGAACCACATGCGCGAAGAAGAGGGCCGGGGCGCAGTTGCGGAGTTGCGCAACCGTATGACTCATTTGTCCTCGGCAACGCATGAGGTGGACCTGCTGCGTGGAAGGGTGCTCAAGGCCTATCAGGACAAGCTGCACGGCCGTATGCAGGAGCTGTTGGGCTCACATGTCGATCACGACCGCATCCTGCAAGAGGCCGCCATGCTTGCCGAACGCAGCGACATTCAGGAAGAAATTGTGCGGATGAAAAACCACATTCAGCACTTTCTTTCGCTTCTCGACGCCGGAGGCGAAGTCGGCAAGAAACTTGACTTCCTGTTGCAGGAGATGAACCGCGAGGCCAACACCCTGATGTCAAAGACCACCGGCGTGGCCGGCGAAGCGTTGCGCATCACCGAGCTGGGCCTGGCCATGAAGTCGGAAATCGAGAAGGCGCGCGAGCAGATACAGAACCTGGAATGAGCGGAATCATCTTCATCATCTCGGCACCTTCAGGTTCGGGCAAATCCACGCTTACCAGCGAGCTGCGCCGGATTGTGCCCAACCTGGAATTCTCCATCAGCTACACCACGCGCCCGCCACGCGGCAGCGAGCAATCGGGACGCGAATACTTCTTTATCGGTCGCGAAGAATTCGAGCGCATGATTCGCGAAGACGAGTTCCTGGAGTGGGCCGAGGTCTTCGGCAACTATTACGGAACCGCCAAGCGCTTCCTGCGCGAAGCGGCTGCGCGTGGTCACGATCTTCTGCTCGACATCGACGTGCAGGGCGCGGCCCAGGTGAAGAGTAAGGCCCCCGAGGCGGTGAGTATTTTTGTGCTGCCGCCGTCTCGCCAGGAACTGGAGCGCCGGCTGCGGCGGCGCGCCGAAGCGGACGACGACTTACAGCGTCAACTGATGGGAGACAGTGCGCGGCTCTTCAACACCGAATCCATCATCCAGCGCCGGCTGCAGACGGCCTCGCGCGAGATTGAGAATTTCGGCCAGTACGATTATATTTTGGTCAACGATCGGCTGGAGGAATCCATCGATATCCTCAAGTCGATCGTGGAAGCCGAGCGGCTGAAACGCTCCCACGCAGGCCCGACTTCAAAGGACCAACTGGTGCTTGCGGTTGCGGATCACGCCCTGCGGCAGCCGATGATGCAGCAGGTCGAAACGATTTTGGCAACCTTTGATCTTTCCCGCTTTCCCGCGATTACGGAGTAACGTATGAAACTGATTGAAGGCTTCGATAGCAATTATCGTTATGTGTTGGTAGCGGCTCGTCGCGCTCGCCAGATCCAGAATGGCGCTCGCCCGGTTGTGGAGCCGCACTCTCGCAAGCCCTGCCGCATCGCGGAAGAAGAGATACAGTCTGGCAGAGTGAAATGGGAGATCCCGGCGACCACAGCTGTGGCTTCGATGGACGCAGCTAGCGAGATGCACGACGGCCCGGTAGGCGGCGACGCCGACGACTAGAGTGATCTCCATCTGAGGCGAGTGAGAATCGCCTGGGTGCGGCGGCGCATCAGGTCATTAGAGAAACCATGAAAATCGCCCTGGGCGTGAGCGGCGGTATCGCCGCTTATAAAGCCGCCGAAATCGTTCGCCAGTTGCAGGAACGCGGTCTGCAGGTGCAGGTCATCATGACCGCCGCGGCGCAGGAGTTCGTCCGTCCGCTTACCTTCGCCGCGCTCTCCGGGGAAAAAGTCATTACCAGCATGTTCGGGTCGTCGGCCGAGCAGCCCAATCTCGACTCGGCGGTCGAGCACATCTCGGTTGCGCAATCGATTGACTGCATGCTGGTCGCGCCCGCCACGGCCGATGTGATTGCCAAGTTTGCACAAGGTATTGCTAGCGACTTCCTAAGCACGCTCTATCTAGCAACCACCGCGCCGGTGATCATTGCCCCCGCCATGAATGTGAACATGTGGGATCATCCTGCGACGCAGGCGAACCTTGAGGTCTTGCGCGCCCGCGGCGTGCACGTTGTGGAGCCGGGCCACGGTTATCTTGCGTGCGGCATGGTCGGAGAAGGACGCCTTGCCGAACCGGAACAAATTGTCGCAGCTACGCTCGAGCGCCTTGGTATCGCGCAGGATCTCGTCGGCGAGAACGTGCTCATTACCGCCGGACCCACGCACGAACCGATCGATCCCGTTCGCTATCTTGGTAACCGCTCCAGCGGCAAAATGGGGTACGCGCTTGCCGAAGCCGCATTGCGACGGGGCGCGAAGGTCATCCTGGTGAGCGGCCCCACTGCATTGCAGCCACCAAGTGCTGCTGAAACCGTCTTCGTAGAAACTGCCCAGCAGATGCGCACCGCCGTGCTCGATCGCTGGGAGCAAGCCAGTTTCATCATCATGGCGGCCGCCGTTGCCGACTACCGCGTCAAGCACACCGCGTCCGAGAAGATTAAGCGCAGCGGTCCCATCGAACTGCAACTGGAGCCTAACGCCGACATCCTTGCCGATCTTGGAAGCCTGCGCCACGCCGCAGGAAAGACTTTTCCCATGCTGATCGGCTTCGCCGCCGAGACCGAGAACCTGCTGGAAAACGCTCGCGCAAAACTGAGCAAGAAGCGCGTCGATGCCATCGTGCTGAACGACGTCTCGCACCCAGATATCGGCTTCAACTCCGATCGCAACGAGGTAACAATCGTGACGGCCAGCGACATCATCCTCGTGCCTGAAGCTAGCAAGCTAGACGTAGCTCAGAAGATCCTGGACGCGGCTCTTCGCCTCCGCCAAGCGCAGACGGCGATGTCCTCAGCGCGCTCGTCGTAGACTACAATCTCCCACACATGCCTGTTGATCGCAATGCCGTCCGCGACCGCCTGCAGTTCTATCGTGAACTTGGCATCGGCCCACTTTTTCGTCGCCATGCTGCTTCTCCGCTGCACGAATCAACGGCGATGGCGGAAACCGAGGCCGAGTTAGCGGAAAGCCTTGCGCTTTCTTCGCCGGTCGAGGCGAATCGCGATCGTGATTCGCTGCTGCGCATCATCCAGGAGGACATTGGCCCTAACTGTCAGCGCTGCCAACTCGGAAAGCTCGGACGCAAGCAGATCGTTTTCGGCACCGGAGATCCGCACGCCGAACTGATGTTTATCGGCGAAGGCCCCGGCGCTGACGAAGACGCGCAAGGACTACCGTTCGTCGGGCGCGCCGGACAACTGCTGAACAACATGATCGCCGCCATGGGCCTTAAGCGCGAACAGGTGTACATCGCTAACATTGTGAAGTGCCGCCCGCCGGGCAATCGCACGCCAGAGCGCGATGAATGCGATACCTGCTCGCCGTTCCTGATGCGGCAGATTCAGGTCATCCGGCCGAAGGTTATCGTGGCGCTGGGCGCAACCGCTGCCAAAAACCTGCTCGGCGTAAATGACTCGATGGCGTTTATGCGTGGCCGCTTCTACGACTTTTCGCCGCCGCGAACGCTCAACGACCCTGGCGAGCCCTTCGAGTGTCAACTCGCGGTAACCTACCATCCTGCGTTTCTGCTACGGGATCCGCGGCAGAAGAAGGAAACCTGGAAGGACTTGCAGATGGTGATGCGTTATCTCGGCTTGACGGCGCCGCAGCGCCCGCCCGAGGCCGGCTAGGCTGCAAATGCCGCAATTCTGCGATGTGGCCGTGCCGGTCCCGCTCGACGCCACTTTCACCTACCGCATTCCCGAGAATTCGCCTGAGCCCGTGGTTGGCGGTCGCGTCATCGTTCCCTTCCGCGAGCAACGGCTTTGCGGCGTCGTCACTGAACTTCATGACCGTGAACCAACCTTCACGACCCGCCGCCTGAGCCAAGTACTCGATTCCACCCCTGCGCTCACTGCGGAGCTTATACAGCTTGGCCGCTGGATCGCGCAGTATTACATCGCGCCCGTCGGTGAAGTTTTTCGCACCATGCTGCCCCTCTCGGCCGAGTTTCGTCGCGTGCTGGGCTATCGCATCACTGATAAGGGTATCGACGCACTGCACGCAGCTTCCACGAGCGGCTCTTCCCTGCGCTCGCGCAAAGAGCCTGAGCACCAGATGCTGGAGTACGCTGTCATCAATCGACTGGCCGACGGCGAAATCGTCCGCGAAGCGACGCTGCGCTCCACGTCAGGAGCCTCGCGCACCGTACTCCACACATTGGTGAGGAAGAAATGGATCGCGCGCGAGGACCTCAGCGATGTTCGCGACGCCAGCCGCACGCTGCAGATCGCAACCTTGAAGCAGGTCGAAGGCAAACTCAACGCCAACCAACAAGCCATCGTGGATTACTTGCGCAAGCAGGAAAATCAGCGCGCGCCCGTTGAAGCCCTGCGCGAACTAGCTGTCCCCCGTACCACGCTGCAAACGCTGGTGCGTCGCAGCATAGTCGAACTCAGCGAAGAGGCAGCCGGCTTTCACATGTCCGGCCTTAAGCCACGCAAGCTGGAATTTCTCTTTACCGCCGCGCAGAAGTCCGCACTGGAAACGATCATAGGCTCCGTCGACGAACACAAGTTTCTGCCTATGCTGCTGCACGGCGTCACCGGCTCAGGCAAGACCGCCGTCTACTTGTCGGCCATGCAGTCGGTGCTGGCGAAAGGACGCTCGGCGATTCTGCTAGTGCCGGAAATCGGACTCACACCCGCCATGGCGGCCGATCTGCATCAGATTTTCGGCGATGAAGTCGCTATTCTCCACTCCGCGCTGAGCGACGACGAGCGCGCTGAGCAGTGGAAGCGCATTCGCAGTGGCGAGTCTCACATTGTAGTAGGTACGCGGTCGGCGGTCTTTGCTCCCGTTTCCGACCTCGCTCTGATCGTGGTGGATGAAGAGCATGACCACTCCTACAAACAGGAAGAAATGCCCCGATACCATGCACGCGATGTGGCTGTGATGCGCGCCAAGATGTGTAATGCGGCCGTCCTTTTAGGATCGGCGACACCCTCGCTGGAGACATACCACAATGGGTTACGAGGCAAATACCGGCTGCTGGAGCTGCCCGAGCGCATCGAGAAACGGCCGTTGCCGGGGGTCGAGATCCTCGACATGCGCGAGGAGTTCCATCGCACGAAAAAGGACGAGGTGTTGTCCCGGAAGCTGGTGGAGGAGATCGGCGAACGCATGTCGCGCCACGAACAGGTAATGGTGCTGCTCAACCGACGCGGCTACTCCGCCTTCGTACTCTGCCGCGAATGTGGCGAGTCAGTGCACTGCAAGAACTGCGCTATCTCCATGACATATCACAAGCGCGAGCATCGCCTGGTCTGTCATTACTGCGGCTATACGCGGCCTGCCCCGAAGGCCTGTCCCAGGTGCGGCAGCGAGTTTGTGCAGTATCTCGGCACCGGCTCCGAAAAACTGGAACACCTATTGCACGGCATGTTCCCCCAGGCACGGATTTCCCGCCTCGACCGCGATACGGTCCGCGGACGCGATGACTTCGAGAGAATGCTGACGGCGCTGCACGCGGGCGAAATCGATCTGCTGGTCGGAACCCAGATGATCGCCAAGGGCCACGATGTGGCTAACGTCACGCTGGTCGGCGTCGTGGCATCCGATGCCGCGCTCAGCTTTCCCGACTTTCGCGCCGCCGAGCGGACGTTCCAGTTATTGACGCAGGTCGCAGGACGCACCGGTCGTGGCGACGCGCCGGGGAAGGTCGTGCTTCAGACCTTCTTCCCCGATCACTATGCAATCCAGTTCGCCGCCGCGCACGACTATCGCGGCTTCTACGAAAAAGAGATCCGTTTTCGCAGCTGGATGCACTACCCTCCATTCAGTGCCGTCAGTAACGTACTGGTGCGCAGTCCGAAACTGGAAGAAGCGCTAGCGTGGTCAGGCATTCTGGGCAAGTGGTTTGAGAGCACCCGTCTGGAAGGTGTGCGCGTGATGGGACCGGCGGCCGCGGCCATCGTGCGGCTCAAGACCGAGTACCGTTACCACTTCCTGCTGAAGTCGGCCAGTCGCGAACGCATGAACGACGTACTGCGTGCCATGCTCGAGCACGCCGACACGCAGAAAATTCCACGCAATCACGTTGTAGTGGATGTCGATGCGCTGTCGTTGATTTGAAAGCAGCAATTAGCAACTAGCAATTAGCTGAGAACCAGCAATGAGCGATGGAAGGATTGGACGCAGTATCTACCGTTGCCATGCCCAATACCGGCCGACCACAGCTAATTGCTAGTTGCTAATTGCTGTCTCACCCCTTCCACGCTCCCAGTGCCTTGCGAACCAGCACTAATTGGCCGATGTGGTAGGCGTTGTGGTCGGCGATCAATAGCGCCTGCCGCAGAAGGGTCTGTCCTGACGCGTGGGGAAGTGGCGCGAATAGGTCCTGCTTCGGATCGCTGACCAGTTTGCGCATCGCTTCCAGGTGCTCCCGGATCAAGTTGACGCTTTTGTCCCATGCCGCTTCATTGGGCGGAGCGGCCTTCTTCGGCCAGTAGCCTTCAGGCCATTCGGGCGACTTGTGCTTTGCATCGCGGCTGAATTCCAGGATGTCCCACAATGCGATACGCATGTGTTCCAGAAGCTGCCAGGCGGAGTAGGGCAATCCATCCGGCACTTGCCCGCGCAATTTGGCGGGAAGGCCGGAAATGGCCGCCGATAAGTCGGCGTGTGCCTCGTTCCAATCCATTACCTTCGCAACTTGTTCACGAAGCTGCTTATCGTGTTCCATAAATGCCTCACGTGAGTTCAATCAACAGGTTTGGGATGTGATAGTCGGCTGGCTGGATGTAATCTCACGCGGGGTAATTTGGATGGGCGGGTCGTCGATAAAGGTTGCGGCGCAGCGGAAGTCATGCATAACCCGAGCGTCGTCTGGCTGTCGCTAGCCCCCGCCGTTTCGTCGCTGCTGACGCAGAACATTGGCCGCATCAGGATTCACCAGCACAGTAAACCCATTACGAATACGGCTCGGATCTACATCCACCAACGTCGCCCGTTCGCCTTCAATGCATCCGCCCAGCACGCGACCCAAACTCAACAGCGAACGGCTTCCGCAAACTTCGCAGGTCTCACCGCCGCTATTGCTGATAATTTCGCAGTCTGCACAGAGCACGGCTTCCAGCAAGGCAACCGAATTCAGGATCGGATCCCATTTTCGACTTTCGTCCATAATAAGAAGCTAGCCGTCTTCGGCTCGCCGGGAAAGTATTTACTTGTGGACGGAAGCAGGAAAGTAACGGGTCAGGAATGACGACTGAGATGAAAACTCGATGGGAATTCAGGCTGGCCCGCGCCGCAAACTTTTCTGGCTACGAGACATCGGCGCTGGCGGCAGGTGGGAGCAGGTGATGGTTGAGGGCGAACAGCGCTAGCTCGAGACGATTTCCAACTCCGATTTTGTTGAAGATATTTGTCAGATGACGCTTGACCGTCTCCTCGCTGATGCCAAAGGTCTCGGCAATATGCTTGTTGGTCGAGCCTTCCGTGATTAGCGTGACCACCTCCAGCTCGCGCGCCGTGAGGCCGAAAGTCTTGCGGGGCGGCGGCGCAGTTTGCGCCGTCAGATCGCGCAGCACCTGCACCAGGTTTTGCACTGGCCTGCCGTCCAGCCAGTATTGCCCTTGCATCACGGCGCGGACGCAGGCCGAGAGATGCGCCACCACAGCATCTTTCAGCACAACGCCGCGAGCTCCAAGTTGTAGCGCCTCCAGAATTTGTCGCTTGTCCACGTGACCGCTCAGGACAATCGTGCGCGTCCCGCCATTGTCGCCGGTCATCTCGCGCAGGGCCTCCATGCCAGGCATCTTGGGCATTGCCAAATCGAGCAAAAGAATGTCGGGCCGCAACGTGCGCACCATGTGGATCGCTTCGACACCATCCTTGGCTTCGGCTACCACTTTCATCTGGGGGTCGGACGACAGCATGTTGCGCAAACCGATACGAACCACAGGATGATCATCAGCAATCAGGATCCGAATTGCAGTCATCGCCATCTTGTTTCCTTTTTGAGGGATGGTCTTCATGTGCGCCATCTAGGCTGCTGACCCCTCCGCTGGAAGTACCACGGGACCAAGTTCCCTGGTCAATTCCTCTTCCACCGCTTTGAGCGCCGCGATTGCCTGTTCCAACACGGGTTCCGCTGTGTCCAGGTCTGAATCGCGTCCCATCTGTTCCAATCTTGCGCAGCATTGCGCCAAAATTCTGGCTCCGATCATCAGGCTGCTGCCCTTCAGATAATGGGCCCGCTCGCGCACTTCCGCCGCATCTAATTGAGCAAGCGCTTTCCGAAGTTTAACAATAGTGGACCGCGCCTCAGCAACATACTCTCGGCACAACTCGGCGAGTACTGATGGATCGGCTGCGGTCGCCTGCCGCAGACGGTCAAAGTTCCCCCGCGCTATCACCACGTCAGCCACTGGATCTTAGTTGCTACCCCACTCACGTTCTACTGTTCCCAATAGGTAATACTTCTGCGCGCTGGCGTCAAGGAGGGAATCGCAGCGCAGGAACGATTTTCGCATGAAATGCCGGAAAGTTGATTATTTTCCGCGCCTGACGTTGCAATGCTGCGCGACTAGAACCGGGAAAAATCCGGAGTACGCTTTTCCAGGAATGCGCTCAACGCTTCCTTAGTTTCGGGTGACTCCAGCCGCTCTGCGATCACGTCCACTTCCTCCTTCAACGCTCGCTCCACCTCTGATCGAAGGCTACGCTTCATCAGTTCCTTGCAGGCCAGCAGGGCCCCGGCGGGCTTTGCGGCCAATTGCTGGGCTACCGCGGAAGCGGTTGCCATCAACTCGTCGCGAACCAGCACGGTATTCACCAACCCGATCTCATAGGCACGTTGCGCCGTCAAAGGAGCTCCCAACATGAACAACTCCGCTGCGCGCTGTCGCCCGATGAGCAGCGGCAAAAGCACCGTCGAGGCGGCCTCCGGGACAATGCCAAGATTAATGAATGGCATCATGAATTTCGCGTCCTCAGCTGCATATACCAGGTCGCAGAGCAACAGAATGGTAGTGCCGACACCGACGGCCAATCCCTGGACAGCAGCAACGACGGGCTTCCTGGCGCCGGCCACCGCACGGATAAAACGCACGGCCGGCGGCACTGCCTGCCCTTTCCACGGCTTTTTCATGAAATCTTCCAGGTCGTTGCCCGCGGTGAAAGCATCGCCTTTGGCGTGCAGCAGGATCACGCGAACGGTGGGGTCAGTCTCAGCCTGTTCCACAGCATTCGACAGCGCGTCATACATCTCCGCTGTCAAAGCATTTTTCTTCTCCGGACGGTTGATGGCGATGTCCATTACAGCGCAATTACGTTCCACTACTATCTGACCCATGGTGCGACCCTCATTCGGAGATCTAGACCCCTGCGCTGACAAGTTAGAACAATCGCGCGCATTTCAGCAAGGACAACTCGATGATTTGCACGGGTGGCGGCACCCCATACAATGGTTGTGGAATCCAATTATCGGTTGTTCGCTCCATACCTCGCTTGATTCCGCAAGGAGATCGTCATGTCCACTAAGATTCCCGAGAATTATCTCGACCTCTTCGACAAGAAGGCCTTTGGCAGCTTCACCACTCTCATGCCTGATGGCAGTCCGCAGACCACACCGGTGTGGGTGGATTACGTTGACGGCAAAGTGTTGGTGAACTCCGCGCTTGGCCGGCAGAAAGACAAAAACCTGCGCCGCGATCCGCGTGTGGCCATTACCCTGATCGACCCCGACAATCCTTACCGCTACCTGGAAGTCCGCGGCAAGGTCAGCGAGATTACGCAAGAGGGAGCCGATAAGTTGATCGACAAGCTGGCCAAGAAGTATCTGGACAAGGACAAGTACCCGTTCGCGCAGCCTGGCGAACAGCGCGTCATCTACAAGATCGACCCGGAGCACGTCAGCCCGCACGGGTAACGTGTGGCCGTTGGGATTGCAACCTGAGCGGGCCCTAGGCCCGCTTATTTGCGCGGCGAATCTAGCTTGAGAGCAGCTTCGGGGGCACCGCTTAGTCAGGCTCCGGCGGCAACGGGTGCTCCTTCGGCACAAAGCCGTACGGGCAATGCCGGCAGCCGGACTGGCAGCAATATTCGCGTCTGTTGAGATACGTCGCGGTAAATACCATGAAGCCGTCTTCCATGTAATAGTCGGTCCCCTCGACCAACTCCTCGGACATCATTGCGCCGCAGCCTCACGCAATACGGAGAGGCGGTCTTCCGTCTCTACGGGAACTCCATCACGGAAGCTGACGTACTTTCTTGAAATCGCAGCCACTCTCTCGCCCGGGACAATAAAGCCGACCAGATTCAACGGGTCGGCAGCCGAAACTGTAACCGTCTCGCCGCTTGCGGGGAAATTACGCATGGCGCGCAGCGACTCGACTGCCTCAGGCAGCGCAAACTGCTCGCCCAGAAACCCGCTGACAAAGCGACCGCCGCGGACTTCGCCGCGGTCCTCCAAGCGGCGGAAGGCGATCAGCAACTCTCGCCATTTCGGCAGGTTCGACTCACGCGCCAGCATCTCGCGAAAGACCACGCCGTAGCGCCGCAACAACATCCAGCAGGTCGCTTCGGCGCGATTCGTATGATCCGCAGCTTCCGCGCCATACAGCAGCGACCAGCGACCCGGAGTGTGCCGAGGTCTCACTGCTTTCGTGGATCCTGGCCCCAGGCGGCGCTTGGGATTGATGAGCGAACGCAGGTTATCGAATCCGTCGGCAGTCACCATTCCAGCGGCCACAAGCTCCCACAGTGCGGTCTCGATCTCCGCCTTCAGCTTGCCGGTGCCGCGCACGATGTCGGCAAAGAACGAAGCGCCACGGCGGCGCAGGAATTCCAGCACCGCATGCGCTCCCGGGCTCAGCACCCGCTCGTAACTTTGCTCATCGTCACTGAGACGTGGCTGCATCCAGTCTGACTCTTCACGGACGAAAAAGGTGATCGGCGCGACACTGGTCGGGACGACCCGCCTACGGCCTTCGCCGGAATCTTCCAGCGTCGCCGGATGCGGCGACAGCCGACCCCAGCCGACAGCACCGGTCAGGCAAAGCTGATCCAGCGCAGCGGGATCGTACTCGTTCAGGCGCCGCGCGAGAATCTGCTTCTCCCAGGCATTGGCGGGGATTTCGAAACCTTGCAACTGACGCAGCGCCTGTAGCAATCCCCGCTCACCACTCAACTGTGATTGTGGAGCCAGATGCTGCCAACGCAACAGCCAGCGCATGAATTGCGCTGCCGTAACCGGTTCAACCTGCTTGCGCAGCATCGCCACCGTCAGGTGATGAATGCGAGCGAGCAGGCGCCGCTCGCACCACTCGACGTTGTCACCGGTACTCTGCCCGGTGAAATTCCCGCGCAGGATTGATCCGGCTGCTTCCAATCGCAGCAAAGCTTTCTCTACATCGGTTGAGCTCAGTCCCAGCCAGTATGCAAGGGCTGTCGCAGTAATTGGGCCGGAGTGCATCATCCATCCGGTGATCATGACGAGGACGGCATCGTCGCGCGAGGTAGTGGTCGACGGCAGGTCCGGAGGAGTCACCTCAAACTGCGCTTCCGGAAAGATCAGCGCAAAGTCCTTAGCCCGCTCGGAGGCGACGAGGTAACGGCGGACGCCACGGGCCAAGGCGGGTTCGCTCGGGTAGTGCGGCGCTTCAGCGCCGCGTTCCAGACCATCATTTTCTTCTTTGGCGGGCTTTAGCCTGCCGCCGGGTGAAGCCGGCTCAGAGTCGGCAAAGTGCAGGCTGGACGCGGGCCTGAAGGCCCGCTCTACCAGTGCCTCTTCCCAGTTGAAGCTCTGTTCTACCGTTGCCTTTAGCGCACGCCAGCCTTCCAGCAACTCCGCGGCCAGCGGCATCCAGCTTGTAATCGCCTGCTGCCAATCTTCATCGGCGATTTCCAGCGGTAACGCCACCAGCGTTTGCAACGTGTCGTGCAGCTCGTCGCCGTCGCGGACATCGGGCCGCGCCTCTTCGCGGACACGAGCGATCGCCTGCTGATCGAGCCTGCCGACCTCATTCAGCACCGCCTCGGGCAACATGCGCCGCATCTGCACAGCACGCGCACGGCGCTCCTCCAGAGGTGCGTCATCAAGATAGGCATAGGGATTGGCATTCAGGATCTCGTGCGAGAACTGCGACGGCACGGGCGTGTCGACCGCGAGGCAGCAAATGGCGCCGCTGCGAATGCCGTCCAGCACACGCCGCAGGCCATCGATGTCCATTGCCTCGGTGAGAACGTCTTTCATCACCTCCTGCACCAGCGGGTGATCGGGAATTTTGATATCGCCCTCAATGTTCTCCTGGCAGGCGGCAACGTCGGGGAAGACGGACGCGAGAAGATCGTCGCTGCGGATGCGCTGAATCTGCGGCGGAACCTTCTTGCCGCCCTGGAAGCGCAACAGCGCCAGCGATCGATTAGCATCCCAGCGCCAGCGCGAGGCAAAGATGGGCGACGCCAGCGCCGCCTGCTCCAGGATCTTCTGCACGGTTTCCGTCTGCAAATAGTGGAAGACGTCGCTCAGCGGAAAACTGTGTTGCTCGGCCAGCGCGATGTTCAGACCGTTGTCGGTTGCTTCGGCTTGCAACTCAAAATTGAAGGAGCGGCAGAAGCGCTTGCGCAGCGCCAGTCCCCAGGCTTTGTTGATGCGGCCGCCGAAAGGCGCGTGGATGATGAGCTGCATCCCGCCGCCTTCGTCGAAGAAGCGCTCGGCGATGATGGTCTGTTGGGTGGGCACCTCGCCCAGCACGGCGCGGCCCGTGATGATGTATTCGATCAGCTGCTCCGCGGCTGAGTCTTCGAGGCCACATTCTTCCTTCAGCCATGCGACAGCGTTCTGCACCTCGGGGCTGGATTCGAGGCCGCGCAGGCGAATGCGGGGCGTGCCGCTGGCTGAAGCTGGCTCGGAGGCGAAAAGCGGCTGGCTGGACGCGGACCTGAAGGTCCGCTCTGCCCGAGCTTCGTCACCGCCGGCTGACGCTGGCTCGGACTGAATAGAAAAGGGAGCCTCTACCGGCGCGCCTAAAGGCACGCCCCTTCCCGGCGCCCCTTTCAAACTCAATTCTGCCCGACCATCCCAGGCTTCCGGATTTGCCGGCACCGGCAACGGTGCGGTGTTCGGCAGAAGCGCGCTGATGCGCTCGCGAAGTTCGCCAACGTGTAAAGACAACTCGTCGGTGCGTGCAGGGGCTTCGCCGCGCCAGAAAGGAATCGTTGGAGGGGCACCGTGCGCATCTTCGACGAGAACGCGTCCGGTATTGGACGAGACGCGACGAATCCGCCACGATGTGTTGCCGAGCAGCATGATGTCGCCGGCGTTGCTCTCCACCGCGAAGTCCTCATCCAGCGTGCCCACAACGATTTCTTCCGGCTGAGCGACGACGGTGAACAGTGCCGTGTCTGGAATTGCCCCTCCGCTGGTAATCGCTGCCAGCCGCGCTCCGCGGCGCCCGCGTAGCCGCCGGTTCACCATGTCGCGAAAGAGGTACGAGCCATAGCGACCGCGCTTCGCCACGATCCCCTGCGACAGCATCTCCAAGATGAGGTCGTAGTCCTCGCGCTTCAGTTCGCGGTAAGGATAAGCGCGACGCACGCACGTGAAGAGCACATCTTCGTCCCAGTCCTCACAACTGCACATGGCGACGATTTGCTGCGCAAGAATGTCGAGCGGCGATGCTGGAATGTGGAGCACATCAAGGTCCCCTTGCCGGATGGCCCGCACGGTAGCAGCGCACTCCAGCAAGTCGTCGCGCGTGGTGGCAAACAGGCGGCCCTTGGGGATTGCGCCCCGCCAGTGACCGGCGCGGCCCACGCGTTGCAGAGCAACGGCAATCGAACGCGGCGAATTGATCTGGCAGACAAGGTCAACAGTGCCGATGTCGATGCCGAGTTCGAGAGACGCGGTCGCCACCAGCAGGCGAATCTCGCCATTCTTCAGCTTGCGCTCGGCCGCCAGTCGCAGCCTGCGCGCCAAGCTTCCGTGGTGCGCCGCAACCATGTCTTCGCCGATGCGCTCGCCCAGATGTAGCGCCACGCGTTCGGCCAGCCGTCGCGTGTTGACGAACACCAGCGTCGACCGATGTTGCAGCGCCAACTCGGCCAGGCGGTCGTAGATCTCGCCCCACATCTCGTTACTGGCGATGGGGCCAAGTTCGGAGGCAGGAACCTCGACAGCAAGATCGAGTTCGCGGCGATGGCCTATGTTCACGATGGCCGGAGCCGGACGATCCGCGCCGGTGAGGAAGTGTGCGACTTCTTCGATTGGCTTCTGCGTGGCCGACAGCCCAATGCGCGTTGGACGCCCAGCCAGCAGATCGAGACGTTCGAGCGAAAGCGTGAGATGCGCGCCGCGCTTGTCGTCTGCGACCGCGTGAATCTCGTCTACGATGACGGTCTTGACGTGGCTCAGGATGGCGCGGCTGCTGTTGGCGGTGAGCAGGATGTACAGCGACTCGGGCGTAGTGACCAGGATGTGCGGCGGACGCTTCAGCATGTCGCGCCGCTCCTTCATCAGGGTGTCGCCGGTGCGAACGGCAGTGCGAATCTCGGGCATCAGCAGACCGCGCTGGCCAGCCAGCGCGAGAATCTCGCCCAGCGGGATCTCGAGATTCTTCTGGATGTCGTTGCCCAGCGCCTTCAGCGGCGAGATATAGAGAACCTCTGTGCAGTCGCGTAGATCGCCGGCGATCGCCTTGCGCACCAAGCGATCAATGCAGATGAGAAACGCAGCGAGCGTCTTACCTGATCCGGTAGGAGCGGAGATCAGCGTGGTGCGACCGGCAAGAATCTCCGGCCAGCCCTGCTCTTGAGCCTCCGTCGGTGTGCCGAAGCGCTCGACGAACCACTCCGAAACGAGAGGATGCGCCCAGGCTAGCGAGGCTGGAATTTCCCCCAAAGGCATCCGACTATTTTAGCAGAGTTTCGCTAATTGTTCGCCAACGAAAGGCCGCTCTTCGCCTTTCGCTGTTCGCTCCTCGCCTACCGGGTTCCCTCAAGCGCCCATGGAACTGTGCGAGTCTAAGGCGAAGCTAGGTTGCCAAAGAGCCCAAAGCAAGAGCTAGAGTCTCTGGCGGAAAGCGCAGAGCGAAAGGCAGAGAACGAACAGCGGGCTCCCCCACTGCTACACTTTATGCATGTCCTCCGAGCGCGCAAAGAAGATCAAGCTGATGCTTTTCGATGTGGACGGCGTGATGACCGATGGCACCATCTTTCTCTTCCCCGCTCAGGGCGGCGGCGCGGGTCATGGGACGCACGAACATCGCGAACAGATGGCCGACAAAGGCGGATTCGGCATTGCCAGCCACGAGATCATCGAGGCCAAAGGCTTCGACGCGCATGACGGCACAGGTTTTTCGCTGGCGCGGCTCAGCGGACTGAAGACCGGCATCATCACCAAACGCATTTCAGAGACGGTCGCCTTGCGGGCGCGCGACCTGCAGCTCGATCACGTGTACCAGGGCCAGCAGGATAAAGCGGCCGCTTTCTACGAGATTCTGGAGAAAGAAGGACTCAAGCCCGAACAGGCCAGCTACGTCGGAGACGATGTCATCGATCTGCCGGTGATGCGGCTTTGCGGCTTGGCAATTGCGGTGAAGAACTCGCGGGGGGAAGTTATTCGCGAGTCGCACTACGTCACGCCGCATGAAGGTGGCAAGGGCGCCGTACGCGATGCCATCGAGTATGTGTTGCGCGAGCAAGGCACTCTGGAACGCGTGATCGAGGAGTACATCCAGTCCCGCGGTCAGAACCCCGCCACAAAAGTACCGTGATCTTCGCCATGCCGGCCGGGTGCTCCGCAGCCCAGCGACCGGACAATTCGCAAACTTCGCCACAACGTCGGCGAACAAAAAGGAGCCCCTCCGATGGACAGAGGCTAGTTGCACGTCGGAGGGGTAGCCGTTCTTAACACGACTATTCTCAGGGTTGTTATCTGCCTAAACTCTCCCGATCGGCAAAAGTTCCGTGGGTCGAAAAACCAAGGTTCGGAATCAAACACGCGGCCTGACAACTGACTATCCCAGGAAGTCTGGCAGTCACCCAAATTGGGCCACACCGCCGGTTCGATCCAAAACCGGTTCTGAACCGCCGGGAACCACGTTTGCTACGGCCACATTCGCGCCGAAGTGTGGTAATTAAGTAGAGGAGCTTATGCGGAAAGTCAGAGTTTCCCGGAAAAACAGCTCGCGGGCGCACAAGTCAGCTCGGAATTCAGGCATCCGTGTTATCGAAGTAAGGTACTGTTGTTTTGCTGCGAGGGCAGTTTCGAGTTGAATTCGGGACGGAACCTTCTTAGTATGAAGCCTGAGTTCAAGCGGAGAGAAGAGCCAGAACCGGAGCAGCAAGCGGCTCCGGCAAGCATGTCTATTTTATTTGAGGGAATTTCAAGGTTTCCCATGCTAAAACGCTCCCCCTTTGCACTCGTGATGTTTCTGGCGCTGTTCGCTTGCCTCGGAGCTTCAGCTGCGACCATTGCCACTCATCCCACGGTTACCCACAAGTCCCACAGCAAGTCCTCGCGGCATGTAACTGAGTCGGCGGCGGCACAAAGCAAGATGGCACGCATGCGGCATAGCAGCGTGAAGACAGCCAGTCTCAATCGCGCAAGCCACGTAGTCGTTGCGCGACACCATTATTACGGAGAACGTTTCTACGCCAGCTCGTTCGCCAACGACCAGGTGGAAGGCGACATCACGGCCGGTGAGGACCCTATTGTCCGCGCCGCTGCAGTTGAAGCTTTGGGCAACATGAATGGCACCATCGTCGCCATGGATCCAGACAGTGGCCGCATTTTGGCTATGGTCAATCAGAAGCTGGCGCTCTCCGCAGGCGCGCAACCTTGCTCCACCATCAAGGTTGCAGTTGCACTGGCGGCGCTCAGCGAGAACGTCATCACCAAAGATACGCAAGTGCCGCTGAGCAAGTATTGGAAGATGGACCTGACGACGGCGCTGGCAAAATCCAACAACGCCTACTTCGAGGCAGTGGGCCGTAAGCTGGGATTCGACAAGGTCAGTTATTACGCGCATCAGTTCGGACTGGGCGAACTGGCGGGATGGAATATCCCAAACGAACACCTTGGGACCTTCCCGTCGACCGAGCTTGACGAAAAACTCGGCGGGGTCGGCAAGATGTGCTCCTTCGGGGAAGGCATCTCGCTGACGCCGTTGCAACTGGCGGCGCTGATGGGCGCAATCGCGAACGGCGGCACACTCTATTACCTGCAGCATCCTACGACGCCGGAGGAAGTTGCGAACTTCACTCCCAAAGCGAAGCGCAAGCTGGACATCGGTCCGCTCATCCCTGAAATCTCCGATGGCATGTCGGGCGCTGTGGAATACGGCACGGCGCGCCTTTTGCGGACCAACTTCATCGAAGAGCCCATACTTGGCAAGACCGGAACCTGCTCTAAGGATGGCACTCGGTTTGGCTGGTTTGGCTCGTTCGCCAATACCCAATACGGACGCATCGTGACGGTTGTCTTTCTGGAAGGCGGGCGTCCAACCTTTGGACCCAAGGCTGCTGAACTTGCGGGCGTGATGTACCGCAATCTTTACGACCACGATTTCTTCGCGGTGAAGGCACCGGCGACTGCGGCCCAGGGAACTGCGGCACCGCCAATCGGCGCGCCGCAGTAGAGTTCAGATTACTTCGCGAAGGGCGACGCCGATTGCGCCTGCAATTGCTTCAGGGCGTCTTGCAAACGGACCTTAGCTTTATTGTCTTGCGTGGTGTTTATCTGTTCGTTCAGCCACTTCAACATGGCCGCACGTGAGAGGTGAGGGGACGTGTTCTCGGCGTCGGCGATACGCCATTCCAAGTTGTCCAAGCTGACCAGGAAGTCAACGTTCTGGTTGCTGACTTCGGGCTCACGCACGTAGCCGGTCTTCAAGTCGTAGGTTCCCAGCAAACGGTAGTGCACGGTCACAACATACTTGCCCTTCGTGGCGTCAGGCGGAATATCTACGCCGTAGCGGGCCACAACGTCAATTTGCGTATAGCTGGGATTGGACTTCCACCAGACTATCGGTTCAAACTTCGGCCAGGCTTGCGAATCCAGCCGCGCGCCCTCGTAGTCCAGCCGGCAATATTTCGAGACTAGTTCGTGGATTTGTGCGGGTTCCGTGTCCTCTGGAACATGCTGTGTAGGCATCGGAAATTGTTGAGCCACGAGATAACTAGAAGCGCCGGCCAATAACGCGACTGCCAGCAAAGTGTGACGAATAGAAAACACGATACCTGGTCTCCTGCGGCGATAAGAAACTTCAATTTGCAAGGGTACACCAGACGCGCAGCAAAGCGAAGGCGCCTTCCTCATTGGCAAATTGTCTTGCTATCCGAATGTTATAATTTGGGTTGACTGCGGTGGGTGTAGTTCAGTGGTAGAACTCCGGACTGTGGCTCCGGCTGTCGAGGGTTCGAATCCCTCCACCCACCCCAAAGTCCCCCGCGCCTATCTCAAGCTAGAGTTTAACTTCCGCCTCAGGTCGATTCATTGGCATGGGAATACCGTTCCAGCCTCACGGTGATCCTAACCCGCCTGCTATCATGGTTTGCTCCTCGTCGAGCACGCCGGCCCAGCGACAACGCGCTTGAGAGGAAATTTTGCTCCACCGTTTCACCTGAGCGGGAGATCATTTGCAAATTGCAATTTTGGGATGCGGCTACGTTGGCTTGGTTTCGGGCGCATGTCTCGCCGAAATAGGTCATTCTGTACTGTGCAGCGACAACGATGAGAGCAAAATTCGCACGCTCAACGCTGGCGGCCTGCCGATCTACGAACCTCATCTAGGCGAGATTGTGGCGCGGAATGTTGAAGCTCGGCGGCTAAGCTTTACCGCGGATGTGGGAGAAGCGGTACGGCACGGCGATGTAGTTTTCATATGTGTTGGCACGCCGCCGCTGCAGGATGGCGACGCGGACTTGAGCGCAATTGATAGTGCTGCGCGCCTTATTGCCGTGGAGGCCCGAAGCTCCAAGTTGGTGGTTGAGAAGAGCACGGTACCTATGCAGACGGGACAAAAGTTGACGCGTGCCCTGGCAATTTACGGTCGCAACTCGAAAAACAGTTTTTCAGTCGCCTCAAACCCCGAATTTCTTCGCGAAGGCACGGCCGTCCAGGATTTTCTACATCCCGATCGCATCGTGATCGGTGTAAGCGATAAACCGGCGGAGACACAACTTCGCGAGATCTATCGACCCATTCTGGAGCAGAGCGCTCTTCCCTGCCCCATTCACGACCAGGATTGTCCAACAAGAGAGATGCCCGTACTGTTGGTAACCAGTATCAATAGCGCTGAATTGATCAAGCACGCATGCAATTCCTTTTTGGCGGTCAAGATCTCGTATGCGAATCTTATCGCTGACATCTGCGAAAAAATGGGCGCCGACGTAGAAGAGGTTATGCGAGCCATGGGGCTGGACCCGCGTATCGGATCCGCCTTTCTCAGCCCCGGTCTTGGATTTGGCGGCTTCTGTCTCCCGAAGGACATCCAAGCCTTTATCAGGTTAGGGGAAAAAGCAGGAGTAGACGTTGCTCTGTTGAGAGATGCCGAGCTGATCAACAAACGACGGATCGATCATTTCCTAGCCAAGGCTACGCACTGGTTGTGGACGCTGAAGGATAAGCGCATCGGGGTGCTGGGACTGTCATTCAAGCCTAACACCGACGATATCCGGTTCGCGCCGGCGATGGAGTTGCTTGGCAGGCTGCTACAGGAACATGCTCAAGTGCGAGTTTACGATCCGCAGGCTATGGCGAAAACGCGGGAGTTGTTTCCGACGATCCACTACGGCGCCGACCCCTATGAGGTTGCCGCAGGTTCCGAGGCCCTCATGATTGTTACCGAGTGGGACAGCTTCCGGGATTTGGATTGGCCGAGAATTCGAGATCTGATGCAACGGCCTCTGGTGCTTGACGGTCGCAATCTCCTAGATGGCAAGGAAATGGTGGCGATGGGATTCGAGTATCAAGGCGTGGGCGTACCGCCCGCTGAAACCTGGGGACCTGAGGCGGCCCAACGCCCCGAGGTTCCGCTGGCGCAGAAGCTTCGCCATTAGACAGCGCAGGACTGTTTATTTTGCTTTGATTCTCTTATGCTAGAGCATTGATCCCCAGATAGATATAAAAGGCTGCATAATGTCGTTTTGGTCCCCGAAATCCCCTAAGGCCATCAATTTTCAGCTCTTTTCGCTTGTTGTGCTGTCTTGCGCATTGACCGTCAGTGTCAAGGCCCAACTCAAGGCCGAAGATGCTCCCGCCCCTCAAGACAACAGCGCTCAAGCGAGAGTCGCTTCGTCGGGATCCCTGAAACTCGGGCCTGGGGACCTCGTGGAGATGACCGTCTACAACGTTCCGGAGCTCACGACTAAGACCCGCATCTCGAGCAACGGCGACATGTACTGCCCGCTCGTCGGATACATGCATGTTGCCGGCCTTAGCGCGGAAGAGGCGCAAGCGGCAATCGAGCAACGCCTTTCCGATTTTGTAAAGAGCCCGCACGTTTCTCTGTTCGTATCGGAGTATGCGTCGGAGGGAGCCAGTGTGCTGGGAGAAGTGATGAGACCTGGCGTATATCCAGTGATGGGACAGCAACACCTTTTCTCCCTACTTTCAGCCGCCGGTGGGCTGACGGAAAGGTCGGGCCGCAGCCTGACCATCACTCATCGTAGTACTCCGAATTCACCTGTCACCATCGACTTGCCACGAAATCTTGCCGACAATTCCGAAACCAACGTGCCGGTCTTTCCGGGAGACGTGATTATCGTGCGCAGAGCCGACATCATTTATGTGGTGGGAGATGTGTTGCGGCCAAGCGGCGTTATGATGGACTCTGGTGGCTTGAGTGTGTTGCAAGCGCTTGCCATGGCGGGGGGCACGCAACGCACAGCCAAACTGGGCGGAGCAAAGATCCTGCGCAAAGGCCCTAACGGGATGGTTCAGACTCCCGTCGATCTTAAGAAAATCCTACAAGCGAAAGCTCCCGACCTTCCGATGGAGGCCAACGACATCCTGGTGGTTCCAACGAGTACGGGAAAAGTTCTGGCGGGACGTGCATTGGAAGCCGCTATCCAGGCTGCAACTATCGTAAGTGTGGCTGCAGTTCCTTAAATAGGTTTCTTGAACGGGCAGTTGAGGACGAAGGCAATCAGAGTAAACGTGAGCCTTGTGCAGCAATGCGAATCTTCGAAATCACACCTTAAGGTTTCTCTCGTCCGGAGTTGTGGGTCGGGTTGGTGAGCGTCAGCCCCGCCTGTATCGTCCCGGAGGCGTACCGTGCCATTTGTGAAAGGCACGCTGGAACACGCTTGGTTCGGAATATCCGAGAGCATAAGCGGTTGCCGTGGCTGTCGCAGGAGTGTCGAGAAGAAGATACTGCGAGAGATCTCGGCGGGCTTGCTGCACTAATTGCCGGTAAGAACACGATTCCTCTCCCAGCTTCCTTTGCAAGGTGCGCCGGCTGGTGCCTAGCTCACGAGCGGCGGTCTCTAAGTCGAAGGCTCCGGTGCCCAGGTTTTGCCGAATGAAGCTGAGCACTCCTTGAGAGAAGCTTGCCTCATCCGAAGCCTTCGGCAACAACTGTTCTGCTGCCCTGGTAATCGCCCGGTGCGGACCACGATGTGCAGTTCTTAATGGGACATCAAGTGACGGCTTATCGAGGAGTAATGCGTTGGTCGACATGCCGAATCGAACCGGAGCGCGAAAGATTCGAGTGTGTTCAGAAGCATCCCTGGGCTTTGCGTGCTGGAACCATACCTCTCTGGGTGTCCAACTGGGACCTCTTGAGAGGCGGTTAAGTCCCACCACGGTTGCCATTGACATCTCGCAATCATGCCGAGGCTCAGGAAGTGAACAGCGCGAATACTGCCACTGAAAATGTGCTACCGATCCTTCAAAGTTCAGCCTGAACGCACCAACATTCGTCCAGATCGGTAAGTACCGTTCCAGGCTGCGAAGCGCTTCCCCCAGGTTTGAACTGGTTATGACCGAACGTCCGACGACGCCATATTCCTGCATTTCGACGCGCTAACCTACGTGGAGGCCAAAAGCAGCGTCGTTGGTCATCCGCGCCGCATGCTCGGAAAGCATCATCATGTCGGCATAAGGAATTCTGAGGGCAGGATCGTCGATCGCCTCGCGGTCGAGGCCTACCGTCCTGAGCAAATGATCGCCGCCACCAGAGCGCGCCACAGAGTTCGCAATTTTACCCACTGAACGAGCGACAACTGTGGGAACATTAGACATAGCAATACTCTACTGTTTCTCGAATTCGATTTCATAGTTGCCTGCCACGAATTGGCGCAAAAGATCATATTTTCGTGACAGACCGCATGATAGTGTTGGCTTGGGAGCACAAGCCCGGGCGCGCCTGATCGAGCCGGCGTGCTGCCCATGTGGGACAGGTCCCGTAATCGTATGAGCTATTGCACTTGGATCAAATGGATGTTGAAGACAGCCCTGCTACTGCTTGCAATGTCAAGCTTCGCAGCCGCCCAGATGATTGGGAGTTCCGACCCATGGGTACCGGGTTCGCCTGCAGGAGGCGCAACGGGTATGCAGCCCACGAACAGCCCGGCTGATGCCGAGCGCGTTGGTTCCGGCGATCAGGGCAAACTGATTCAGTTCAAGTCGCAGACTACGCTCGTACAGGTGCCAGTGGTCGTGACGGACGCAGCCGGCAAACATATTCAAGGACTGACCAAGGCCGACTTCAAGATTTTGGAAAGCGGCAGACCGCAGACCATCGCCGGCTTTGAGGAGATCACCCCGCCAACTGGCGTCGTGGCCTCTTATACAAGCCCAGCTGGCATATTCACGAACCTGACTCCCGATGAGAGCAAGCCTCGTTCGCTCACGGTCATTGTCCTTGACGAAGTGAATACGCCGTTCCTCGGTCAGGCATACGCCCGTGGGCAGCTGATCAAGTACCTCGCAAATCATCTTGACGCATCGCAGCCGTTAGGACTAATGGTGATCGACCGTAAAGGGTTGATGGAATTGAGCGGTCTCGACTCTGATCCGGCTGAGCTCATTGCCATCCTGAAGAAAGCCAGCGGCAAAGTTTCGGAGATGGAGCGGTTCAGCGGCGATGCACAGGCGCTCGCGGCTGGCGGAGCTCAGCCGAGCGCTCTGGGCGGAATCAGGCCCGGTGATTCCCCGGAAGCTAAGATCCGCGGTTTTGTCCTGCAACAGGACGCTATCAATGCTGCCGACACCCAATCGCGGGCCATCGAAACCACGCTGCGGGCTTTCCTGTCGCTGGCCTGGTCTTTGTCGGGCATTCCGGGAAGAAAGTCGCTGGTATGGGTAACGGGCAGCTTTCCTTTTAACCTTGATTCCTTCGCCTCTGTACCCGGAGACGCAAACTTGCGGGCGCTCTACGAGCGAACCTTGAAGTCACTGAACGATGCTCAGATCTCGGTTTATCCGCTGGATGCAAGAGGCCTGGTGACTGATTCGAAGTATTCTGCGGATGCCGAAGGCTCAATGCTTGGCCCGGAAGCTCCGGACGCACTGCGCCAGGCTTCCTTAAACAGCCTGAAGAATTTCGCCGAGATGACGGGCGGTATCGCCTATTACAACACCAACGATCTTGCCAATGCTTTCGGCCGCGCCGTACAGGACTCTTCTTCGTACTACCTGCTGAGCTACTACCTTGATCACCGCAACAACAAGCCCGGCTGGCGAAAACTGCAAGTTGTCGTTTCGCGCAAAGATGCTGAAGTGCGTGCGCGCGCCGGATACCTAGTCACCGATGTAGGCGTCAACCCTGAACGGACACATAAGGCCGATGTCGAGTTTGCCCTGATCTCTCCCTTTGAAAGCACCGGCATTCCGATAAACGAGCAATGGCAGGGAGTCCAGGCGGACGGGAAAAAGAAAAAAATAGGTTTTGTCTTGCAGGTACCGGTGACCGGTCTGATCGATGAGACGGACAAGAATCGCATCGATGTAGAAATCGTCGCTCAAGCTACCAACAAAGGCGTGAGCGCGGGCACATTGTCACAAACCATGAAGGGATTGATAGTACCTGAGACGTTGGCAAAGCTGAAGGCAGATGGAATTGTGTACAGAAATTTCCTCGACCTGGCCCCGGGAGATTACCAGGTGCGATTTGTGGTTCGCGACAACCTGAGCGGCAAGATCGGCAGCGTTATCGTGCCTCTGACGGTGAATCAGGCTGTGGACGTCTACCCTCGGTGGAAGCGCCGGGCTTTAGCCCGGCGAGAATTATGCTCCCATCGCAAATGGCTTCAGCCGCGGTGCCCCAACGGTACGGCTATCGCCGGCTGAAGCCGGCTCAGGATCACGAGCAACGCTCACTCCGCCGGCCTGAAAGCCGGCTTTTCCAGCGAATTCCAGAGCGCTCCTAGTTTCCGTTGGCGAAAAACGCTCCTGTAGCGAAGCGACGGATTGATCCATTCCCTGCAGAGCAGTCACCCATCACCTCTCCCCGTGACTCCCATCACTGCCCCTTTGTGCATACTGAGCGAAGGTCATAAGGGAGAGGTAAATGTTCCTCTCAAGCTTCCTGAAGCTTCGCAGCGGAACGGCGCGTCGCCAGGCGCGAGGCGCGGTGTGTCTACGGGTGCTGATCTTCCTTGGCACCTTCGCGTTTCTCCTGTGCGCGACCTGCAGCGGGGCCGATTCCACGCCTCGTCCCAACAACGAAGGATTTTGGGGTGGTTTCGCCCTGGGGCTGGTGCTGGCGATCGTAGTCGTGGTTTTTTCGCGGACGCGGATCAAGTCCATGGAGCGCGAATTAGCCCGGCTCAACGAACTGGTCAATCATCGCGAGTACGAGCGCAATGTGGCGCAACAGGAGCTGGTGCGGCGGCTGGAAGAAGAGCGCGAGCTGGCTAAAGAGAAAATGCAGTTCGAGTCGCAATTGTCGGACTACGAGAAGTACGCCTCGCTGGCGCAACTTGCCTTGGGCGCAGCCCACGAAATCAACAATCCACTGCTCGGCATTCTGTCGCACCTAGAGCTGGAATGGCGCGACGCTAACGAAGAGCGCCGTGAAGAGGTCGAGCAATGCATTGAAGGCGCCAAGCGCATCTCCTCGGCCGTGCGCGGCTTGCTGGACTATGCCCGTCCCGGACCGCTCACCTTGAGCAAGGTGCACCTGTGGCGGCTGGCCGAGGAAACCATGAAGTTCGTCGGCCATCAGCCGATGTTCCGGCAAATCGAGCTGCAGAATTGCATTCCCTCCGACCTGCCTAGCATCACTGTCGATGCCAACCAGTTGTCGCAAATTTTGATGAACCTGCTGCTGAATGCGGCGCAGGCTACCGCGCCCGGCGGCAGGATCACGATTCTCGCCGACAAGGTGAAATTTGCCGACCTGATCGAACTACGCGTGCGCGACACCGGCAGCGGTATTCCCTCTGATATTTTGCCCCATGTCTTTGAGCCGTTCTTCACCACCAAGCGCGGCCGGGGAACAGGATTGGGATTGAGCATCACGCAAAGTTACGTGCGCAGCCACGGCGGCGATATTCGGCTCGAGAGTATTCCCGGCTACGGCACCACGGTGCGCGTCACGCTGCCCATTCGTCAGGCGGGCAAGACCATGCAGCACAGTGAGGAGGTTATCGTTTAGCCATGCCGCATTCCATCCTGATTGTCGATGACGAGGCGCTAACGCTGCGAACTATCGGGCGCGCGCTCACTACCGAAGGCTACGAAGTGCTGTCGGCCACCAGCGGAGAGGACGCGCTAAAGATCGTTGCCGAAGAGAAGCCCGACCTAGCGCTACTCGACGTCGTCCTGCCAGGAATCAACGGAATCGAAGTCCTGCGTCAGGCAAAGAAACTTTCGCCTGCAATGATCGTGGTGATGATGAGCGCCTATCACATGGTGGACCGCGCCGTGGAGGCCATGAAGCTGGGCGCCTATGACTATCTGATCAAGCCCTTTCATCTCGCCGACATGGTCAACACGATTCAGCGCGCAGAAGAGATGCTGGCGCTGCGCGTGCGGGTCCACGACACGGTGGAAACGGCCAAGGGCCGTTACGACTTCGGTCGCCTGGTCACCCAGAGTCCCGCAATGCGTGAGGTGCTGGAGATGGCTCGCCGCGCGGCCGAGAGCGATCACACTACTATCCTGATTCAGGGCGAGAGCGGCACGGGCAAAGAAGTACTGGCGAAAGCGATCCACTACAACAGCCCACGCGCCCAGGCGCCGATGGTCGGGCTGAACTGCGCCGCGCTGCCCGATACTCTGCTGGAGAGCGAACTATTTGGCTACGAGCCGGGGGCGTTTACCGACGCGCGCCGCCGCAAGGAAGGGCTGATCGAGAAGGCTTCCACCGGCACGCTCTTTCTCGACGAGATCGGCAATACCTCGGCCAGCCTGCAAGCCAAACTATTACGCATGCTTGAGGAGCGCAATTTCCTTCGCCTGGGCGGCACCAGACCGATCCAGGTCGACGTGCGGATTATTGTTGCGACCAACAAGGTCCTGAAGGAAGCGGTCGCCCAAGGCGAGTTTCGCGAGGATTTGTATTATCGCTTGAATGTTCTGCCGCTGTTTATCCCGCCGCTGCGCGAACGGCGTGAGGACATCCTGCCGCTGGCGCTCGACATCATGCAATTCTTCAACAAGGAACTGAAGAAGAGCTTCGTCGGATTCACGCCGGCCGCCGCCGAGTTGTTGCAGAAATATCCCTGGCCGGGAAACATTCGCGAACTGCGCAACGTGATCGAGCGCACCATGATTCTGTCGAAGGAAGATGAGATCGACGAAGAGGGCCTGCCCGAGGAAGTTCGCGACTATCACGAAGAACCCGAACACGAGGAGATGTCGAATTCGTTCGACCTATCACCGACGGGCGATCAATTCGTAAGCCTGAGAGAACTGGAAGACCGCTACATACGAGACGTATTGAACGCCACCGGACAGAATAAGACGCACGCCGCCAGAATCCTCGGCATCCATCCCACCTCGCTGCTGCGACGGCTGAAGAAGACGCATGAGCTGGTCTGAATCTCGGGCAGTGGCTGTTTAGTGTAGATCTTTGGCTGTCACGTGAAGCTGCGGAAAACGAACCGAAGCAAAGAGCTTGTCCAACTCGGCGGAACTGCGCTGAAAATCGTCGAGTGGAGCCTCCGCTACAAGCTGGTAATGTATGTCCCCTGCCGTAAAGGTCTCGATAATGGCGTGCCATTCGACTTTGTTGTACTTATAGTTGATAACGGTTCGAACCCCAGTCAGTCCGTCACGCACAACCCTGGCGGTTGATCGCTCATGCATGTCGTCGAGGACGTCCCTCAGACCAGATTCGGCCAGCTTGTTGAAGGTGTCTTCTGTCGCCTGCAGATGATAACGCACAGCTGTGAATGAACAGAGCGAGTTGTTTTTCGAGAAGAACACCTTCGCCCAGGTGCTCTTGTCGGCAACTGACTCGCTGGACTTGGACCAACCTTGGGGTAACTGCAACGCAATTCCTAGCGATTCCGATGAGTAGGCGCCGGGAGTGCTTATCGTCGGCACTGCCGAAGCTTTCAGTTGACTTTGCCTCTGATTGACTATGGCTTGCTTGGACGTTGCGATCGTGAGGGTGCAGGGCGCTGCGGCGTCGGGGCAATTCAAGCTTCCCCAACGTGCCAACTCCAAGTCTTGATCACTGGGCAGCGAAACTCTGAGAGTTTGCGCCGTCACCGTATCCACAAAGGTGGCCAGAGTTTGATCGCCGGCCATCAAGCGAGCCTGCGACTTAGACGCCTCAGGCGCCTGCAAGATGGCGAATTCGGCTTCACCCGTCTGCTTTGCCGGATTCGCGATGGCAAGTGAATCTGCATTGTGAAGAGACTTCCTGGCTTCCTCTATGGACTTCTTCGCCTGCTCGGGAGACATCTGTTTGGCAAGCCGTTCACGGGCGTTGGCGACCGCATCCAGCTCGTCATTCTGGGGAAACGGTGGATCGCGCAAGGCTGCAATGCAAAGGGCAGAGTACTTCAGCGCCTCATCTTTGCGCCCTAGTTTCTCGTAGACCTGTGCCAGGTGATCAGCGATGGTAGCGTCCGGGGACAAGGACCATGAAGCCAGCAGGTATTTCTCAGCAGAGTTGGTGTCTCCTCGCAGAAACAATATCCAGCCCAGCGTGTCCCATGTCGCGCCAATAGAGTTAATCTGGCTATACACGTGAGCGGTAAGCGGGTCGAGCGAGATTGCCGTAAGGCTGGCGGAATGGACCGCGATATCTAACTTCGCATATTTCTCGGCCCGCTCGAGTTGGACGTTGTGGCGAGCAAGTGTCCAGGCGAGGCCGTTCCATCTGGTCAACGTGAGAGATGCTGCTTTGTCGAGGGCCTTCGCTGCCTCGTCTTGCATGCCCAACGCCAAATAACAATCCAGGAGACGAACGTAGAGACTAGCATTATTGGGCGCTGCTTTGATTGCGTCCGGGGCGGCAGCAATAGCTTCCTTATACTTCCTTTCCTCTTGCAAGGCGAAGACTATGTTGACCAGGGACCAGTGGTAGCTAGAATTGAATTCGAGCTGTTTGCGATACTCAACGATAGCCGCATCATATTCCCGCCGTCGCGAGTAGACGATCCCAAGATTGTTATACGCATATTCATGGCGAGGTGACACTTCGATTTGCCGTTTGAAGGCGCCCTCGGCTTTGGCCAGGTCATCCAATTCCATATAGCAATTGCCGAGCAGGTTCCACGCATCCCAATGTTGTGGAACTAATTGAGTGACACGCGTGGCAAGCTGAATGGCAGTTGGGCAATCGCCTGCGGACTGAGCGTTGAACGCCTCCGACTGAAGTTTGTCGGCGTCTTCGAATGCCACCGCTCCCGGGAACGCGGGATCGTTCGTGTTACCGAATTTCACGCTCACGGAGCTTTTTACAGGTACTGGCTTACCCTGTACTGTGCCGGGTTCGAAGCGCCAAAGCTTAACGGCAGCCAAGGCTGTCTCGTCCAAGCCGTGGCCTAATCCCTGAGTAACTTGAAGGTCCTGCGGCGTGCCGTTGGCCGTTACGACCAGTTCGATGATGACCGTGCCTTCGATGTGGTCCTTGGCTTCGTCGTCGGAAATTTTGGGCAGAGTTGTAGTGACACCTCGAGGCGAAGTGGCGCAGGATCCGCTCGCATCGGATTCGTCGCTCTTGCAGACGCGATAGGGGGCAATGGTCTGAGCGGCCGCAACCGCCGCGATCAGGACAAACAACAATATAGGGAGCCGGATTCTAAGCACGCCGCAAGGGTAACGCAATCGTGAGTAGAGGTGAAGTGGATATTCCGAACGGTGAACGGCTGGCACCGATACGGGAATTTTCGAATCCATGTGTGCAGAGCTCTGCTTGGTGCAACTCACACTACTGCAAAGTGCGACGGTAGCCCTGCAAAACGCAGTAGTTAAGCCATCCCCTATTGGCACTACTTCTCTATCTCCTTTAGAAGCATAGCCCTTTCCGGGAAGACGATTGCCCTCCACGTGCACATGTAAAGGCGGAGCGCGATGCCATGGCGATGTACTCAGCAACACCGTTCGAACCACGCAATCATCGCCGGCACGCGCTCCACTCCGCGCCGCGATCTTTTTTTCAGACCTCGAGCGGAGCCGGCAAGGAGGCCTTATGTCGATCTTATTTGTCCTGCTGACGTTCTTATTGATTCTTACCGTAATGTACTTCCGCCGTCCGGAAAGTGCGGCGAATGGGCTGCAAGTCGCGCCCGCCAAGCGGGTAACTGCACCGGTGATGTTGAAGCAAGGCGGATTCGAAGTTCCAGAGGAGTATTGCTTCCACCCCGGCCACACCTGGGTGGTCGACGAAGGCCGGCAAAACGCCCGCGTCGGCATCGATGCCTTTGCCGGCAACCTGCTGGGCAAAATTGATTCCATCGAAATTGCCGACCTGAATCGCTGGGTGCGACAGGGACAGCCACTGGTCACAGTCACGCGCGATGGTCGCAGCGTCGATATGCTGTGCCCCGTTGAGGGCGTGCTGGTTTCGGTGAACCATGAAGTTCTGAAGAACCCGAATCTTGCCATCGAAGATCCGTATCGGAACGGCTGGCTGTGCGCGATCAAAGCTCCTGAGCTGGCGACCAACATCAAGAACCTTCTGCAAGGTCCGATCGTGATGCCGTGGATGCAGAACAGCCTGGCGCGCATGGCTGCAATGGTGCAGCAACTCACTCCCGCTCTGGCGCAAGACGGTGGCCTGCCGGTCAAGGGCCTGCTCTTCCAGGTTGACGCCGGTGTGCAGCAAAAACTGGTGACTGAATTCTTCCTGACCTAGGGCAGCCCGGCACATGGAGACCGGAGGACGTTATGGCACAAGAAAAAGGATTGCTCATCGACATCAAGCGCTGCATCGGTTGCCTGGGCTGCGAAACCGCCTGCAAGCAGCTCCACGGATTCGGCACCGACCCGGAACCAGTTCTTTCCGACACGGCTTTCACCGTAGTCGAGGCGCGCGGCGATAAGTTCGTCCGCAAGCTTTGCATGCACTGCGAAGATCCGGCCTGCGCGTCGGCGTGTCCGGTGGAAGCCATCAGCAAGACCCGGCTGGGCCCGGTGGTCTACAACGCCGACAAGTGCATCGGCTGCCGCTATTGCATGCTGGCGTGCCCCTATCAGGTGCCGCGCTACCAGTGGACCAAGCTGGCGCCGTTCGTGAAGAAATGCGATATGTGCGTCGACCGCATCAAAGCCGGTAAATCGACGGCTTGCGCCGAAGCGTGCCCGGTGCGGGCGACGATCTTCGGCAATCGCGACGCACTGATCAACGAAGCGTGGAGCCGCATTCGCAGTGACTCGTCGTATGTGCCGCATATTTATGGCGTCGAGGAACTCGGCGGCGGCAGCGTGCTGTTTGTCTCCGACGTGCCCTTCGAGAAGCTGGGATTCAAGCCTGCCCCGACAGGCAACCAGCCCATGCCAACTCTTACCAGCAGCGCGCTGGGTGATTCGCCCAAAGTCGTCATTATGGGCGGCACCATTCTTTCCGCGCTGTACTGGGTTACGCAACGACGGCGCGAAGTTGCGCTGGCGGAAGCCGAAGAAAAATCCGTCATCAACAAGATCAAGAGCGAAAGGAGCTAGCCATGCTCGCGCGAATCAACTCAGAAATTACTTTGTGGCGCACCATAGTAGCCATCATTTTTGTTACCGGTCTTTATGCGACTTATATCCGGTTCTTCCAGGGATTCAGGGCTAGCACTAATCTTAGCGATCAGATGCCATGGGGCCTGTGGGTAGGCCTGGGAACACTCTGCGGCGTGGGATTGTCGGCCGCAGGCTTCGGCATCAGCGCCGCGGTTTATCTGCTGGGCATGGAGCGCTACCGTCCGATCCTGCGCGCAGCGATTCTCATCTCCTTCCTCGGATACCTGACGGTCTGCGTGGGATATCTCTACGAGATTGGCTTGCCGTGGCGCTTCTGGCATCCCATCGTGATGTGGAACCATCGCTCGGTGCTGTTCGACGTGTGCGTCTGCATCATGACCTATACCACTGTGCTTACGTTTGAGTTTGCACCTGCGGTCATCGAGAAGCTGCCGTGGAAGAACCTCCGCGAGACCGTGCTGCACTATCACCACAAGATCCTCATCGGCGTGGTGCTGGCCGGCGTGTTGCTGTCCTCGATGCACCAATCGTTTCTCGGCGGCTTGTTCCTGATTACCCGTGGCAAGTTGCATCCGCTTTGGTACTCGCCTTACATGCATGCGATGTTCTACCTGTCGGCGATTCCGGCCGGGCTGGCGCTGACGGTGATGGCGATCTACCTCTGCATGCGCTCGCTGAATGTGCGCGTCGACTTCAGCATCCTGAGCGACTGCGGCCGCATGATCCAGTTGCTACTGATCGTCTTTGCCTTCTTCAAACTGCTCGATCTGATTGGCAACCAGGCGCTCGGCTATGCCTTCCAGTTCACCAATGAAGTAGGATACTTCTGGCTGGAGGTGCTGTTGTTCCTGGCGATACCAATCACGCTGCTGAGCTTTGAGAGCGTGCGCGACAACCCGGAGCGACTGTACTGGGCATGTGCTTTCGTGGTGGCGGGATTCATGGTTGACCGGCTCAACGTGTCGATCAATGCACTGCAAACCGCGATGGGCACGCATTACGTACCGAAGTGGAGTGAGCTGGCGTCGAGTGTGCTGGTGATCGCCGCCGGAGTGATGGCGTTCCGCTATGCGGTCATCTATCTCGACATACTTCCGAAAGCAGCGCCCAAGCCGGTGACCCGCTGGATCTCGAACGCCGGGCTGGCAGCGCAAGCCTGACACCGGAGAATGGGCAAGGCCAAGTTGTATGATGTTGGCCTTGCCCATTTGCTTTTGGTGGGCTAAGCCGTGATTTGCCAAACGACTCCCAAGTCGAGCCCTCCACCTTGCGAAGTAGTGCAGTACAGATTACCGCTGGCATCTATCAGCACGCCGCCTAAAGCCGACCCCTGCGCGGGCTGCGCGGTGAGAGTTAGGAACAAGAGTAGGAATATCAGGAACAGCAGCGTGAGCATGATCACCAGCGTCACGTTCGCTGGCTTCCAGTTCATGCCGAAGAGTGAATTTCTAGGATGCCCTTTGATGTGCATTGGCTTTCCTCCTTGTCATACACCTCAACAGGAATGTGGGCCATGTGAGAGAAACAGGCGCGTGGGCGCTCCATCGGCTTGTCCTCCTACTGGGCAGCGCGGAAAAGTCTAGGCTGCCCTCCGTGAGTCAGCGGCCCTTTGGGCAGGTGGAAGGGTCTGCCGAGCCGGTCTGCAAATTTTCTGCGCCGGTGATCTCGAACACGACACCATAGCCGTATCCTCCGCCATAAGAGGTAGTGCCGAAGATGTTGCCATTCGCGTCGAACAGCAGGCCGACTATCGGGTAGGCTCCGTCCAGACCGCCGGTAAAATCATGCAGAGTGGCGGCGCTCCAACCGTCACATCCAGACATGTAGAAGACCGAACCAGATTGGTGGGCGCCATCGACATAGGTTGTGCCGGAAGCGCCGATAGGGCCGTTTACCAAGGTGGACCACGGTCCCGGCATCGGGAAGGTGTAGGTATTGCCGGGGAAGCTGTACAGCAACCGCTGGTTATTGATCACCAACGCGGTGCCACCTCCGCTCGTGCCGCCGACGCTAGTGGTGACCTCGATGCCGCCATAGCCGCCCAGAGTTACGCCTCCCATGGGATTGGCGCCGTCGCTTTGTCCCTGGAAGTAGTGGAGAATCGTTTCGGTCCAGCCGGATGCTGAAGGCGTCAGCTCAAACACTGTGCCGTAGCCTCCCCACAAAGTAGTGCCATAGAGATTGCCGGCCGAGTCGATTTGCACCCCTGCCTCAGGGTAAGCGCCGTCGCCTCCACCAAGAGCGAAGGCGTGAAGTACGTTTTCCACCCAGCCGCCAGGGGAAGGTGTCAGTTGGAAAACCGTACCTTCATTAGAAGCACCGCCGTTCTGTGTCGTGCCGTAGATTTTCCCCGACTGGTCAAAAATCAGATCACCGAGTGCGGGATACGCTCCGTCGCTGCCTCCCTGGAAGCGGTAGAGCACGGTTTCGGTCCAGCCGCCCATCATGTTCGGAGAGACGTTCGCTGGTGGCCTCAGGTTGAAGACTGTGCCACAGCCGGAACCGCCGCAGCCGCTACCCCCGCCTTCATAGGTCGTCCCATAGAGACTGCCGTCCAGTCCAATGATGACTCTTGCGGCGGGGCCAGCACCGTCGTTGCCTCCTTGAAAGGTATACAGTGGAGTGAAGAACCAGCCGGAGCTTTTCTTGGATAGGCGGAAAACGGTGCCAGTGCCAGCGACACATTCCGCCCCGCAAGTTGTCCCATAGAGATTTCCTGCTGCATCCATGGTCAGGCCGGCATAGGGATTTCCGCCATCGAGTCCTCCGGTGAAATTGTGAATTACGGTGTAGGTCTGGGCTAGCGCAGCCTGGCTGAGTGACACCGTCACTGCGAGCATGATTGCCGTCGCCAGCGTGACCCTCGCTGACCGCAAGATGATGTGGAGAATGAAACTCTGAGATTGCTGCTTGCTGTGCATCGGCTTGTCCTCCTGCTGTGCAACTCAAGAAGAACGTCGGAACTAAGGAACGCGAACGGGAGCGCGGGGGAAGCGAAGTGAGGTCTTATTTCTCGCAGCGTGGGCGCAATCGGACGGGGCGGGAAAGAGGCCGGGGAGTCTTCTCCCGATACACCCATCAGAATTTCACACTTTCAACGCGGACTTGTCAGTGATGCACAACGCATTGCGAAGTGATGTCGCAGGAGACTCCAGATTTCTGTGATCCACACAAAAAACCACCCTGGCAAATGAAGCCTGAGTGGGGCACCGGCTCTTGAGGAAGCTCGCCGGCTTGGTTGCGGCACCGTGCAACTGACTACTCGCGACTGGCCACCGGCAAATGCTTTACGGTGTGATCTCAAAGACGACTCCGCAGTCGCAGACAGACCCGCCGTCGTACGTCGTGCCATAGAGAACGCCACTGCTATCCATGTTCAGCCCGCCCAGGGCATTGGAGCCATCCGCGCCGCCAGTGAAGTCGTGCAGACTGGTGTAAGTCCAACCATTGCCGGTCGGTGTCAGCTTGAAAACATTGCCTTGGCCATAGAGACCGTCACCCCAGGTCACCCCGTAGAGATTTCCAGCGCTGTCTCTGAGCAGATTGTTCGAAGGTCCCACCCCTTGTCCGGGCAGGTCATAAATCAAATTGAAAGTATAGTTTCCGCCCGACGGACTAAGTTCAAAAACTGTACCGCCATTACCATTGCTGCCTGGCGTGGCTCCATACAGATTGCCCGCACTGTCGGCGATCAGCCCGGCGCTAGGCTGCTCGCCATCTGTACCGCCCGTAAAGCTGTAAAGGGTCGTCTCAGTCCAGCCCGACTCTGAATGCGATAACTTATAGACCGTACCGCAGCCAAAGCCACCGCATCCCGGCAATCCGCCGGTCGCCGCCGTACCATAGAGATTGCCGGCAGAATCGAACCGCAAAAGCGAGGCGGGATTCGCACCGTCTTGTCCGCCGGTAAAGGTGTAGAGGACCTGGTAGTCCCAGCCGCCATTGGAGGGCGTCATTTCATACACGACGCCGTAACCACTGCCCCCGTTCACATTCGTGCCGTACATGTTTCCGCTCGCATCGAAGATGATCCCAGCTTGAGGATTGCCGCCGTCACTTCCCCGTGTGAAGTGGTAAAGGCCGGTCCCGTCCCATGGGCACGATACGGAGCGGCACACATTCGGCGGAGGTTGCAAGTTGAAAACCGCGCCGCTGTCGTTCGTTCCCCCGTCGCCCGTGGTTCCGTAAAGCGTGCCGTTGGGGCCGAAGGTCGGAGCGTCCCAGGGAAAACCGCCGTCCCCATCGCCGAAGCTGTGAATTTGGTTGAAAACGAAGCCCCCATTCGTGCGTTGCAGTTCATACGCGGTACCAACGCCAAATGCCCCGCCCCACGCGGTCGTCCCGAAGAGATTGCCGCGGCGGTCAATCGTCACGCCGGCGATGGCATGCTCCGAACTGTTGTGCCCCGGGAAGTTGGAAATCACGTTGAATGTCTGGGCTTGCGCCGCTGGGCAAGCGATGATCGCCAGCGCGAATGTAATGGCAACAGCCAAACCGACGGCGGTGATTGTGCACCTGCCACTGTTTTCTCTCATGCCCGGTTCTCCTCCAGACCCAAGGATGGATTGCTCGGGCCATATGCTGCAACAAAGCGATGCGGTAGTTGTCACCGTTTGTCAAGAAAACGTAAACTCTTGCCTTGTGGATACGACTTGGCCGTGGGATCACCCAGCCCGCAACAACGGGCAGCGTAGCTCAGTGCAGGTCGAAGAAAGATTGAAACTCCTGGACCACTCTTCCCGGCAGCTCCCCGCGATTCGATTTCTGCAGCAAACCATGACCAGCCCCCTCAATCGCAACCAACTGCACCGGAGCCGAAATCAGTTTGATCGCCGCCTCCAGTTCGTCGATCGAACCAAAAGCGTCGTGGGTTCCACTGACTAGCAGAGTGGGCGTCCGCAGGCTGGGTAAATGCGCGGTGCGCAGTTGGGCGGGACGTCCCGGCGGATGCAGCGGATATGACAATAGAAGCAATCCTTCGACAAGCAACGGCTCGGCCGCAACCGGCATGCTGGCTTGCCGTCCGCCGTAGGAAACGCCGCCGAGAAATGCCCGCCCCGCAAACTTCTCTCGCATTAGCGTCACCGCCCGGCGTAGCCCGTCTTGATCGTGCTTGGCGTGAGAAGGAGACGGCGGTCCCGTCAGACGTCTCTGCCGGAACGGCAAGTTGCAACGCAGCGTGGTCAGGCCAGCCGCTGCAAACGCGTCGGCCAGCGCCACCAGCAGCGGGGCATTGCAGTTTCCTCCCGCTCCGTGAGTGAGCACGATGAAATCGGCACCTTCTGCGCGGTGAACAAATCCACGGACCGGCGCTTCGCCGGACGCTACATCCTCGAACCGTTCTGCGCTTGCTTTCGTCACAGCAAATCAACTCGCGAAGATCTTGTACAACATGACATAAATGACGACACCAGTAACGGAAACGTACATCCAGATGGCGAAGGTATAGGGCGCGATCGCCTTGTGCCGCGCGAATTTCCCTTTCAGCGCGCGAGCCAGCGTGATCAGCACGAATGGCACCACGACGACGGCCAAGATGGTGTGCGAAGTCAGGATGGTGAAATACAGCGGCCGCGAAAAGCCCTGCCCCGCAAAACGCGTCACACCAGCGCGCAGCACAAGGTGGTAGTACAGGTAGGAAATCAGGAAGAGGGTCGAGGTAACAAAGGCTGCCAGCATCAGGCGTTTGTGCGCCTGCTCACGGCCGCGCTTGATGCAATACAGGCCCGATCCGATCAGCACTGCGCTGGAGCCGTTCAGTACCGCATCGAGCGCCGGAAAGAATGTGGGACTAAGTTGCATCATGCCGCGGGTTTGGTGGAGCGACGATTGGCCACCAGAAACGACAGTGCGAACATCACCAGCGCGAATAGCGCTAACACCACAAAATTGCCGCTCAGCGACAGATCCGTTGACGACGAACCCGGGAACAGCAGCGACCGCAGCGCCTCGGTTCCATAGGTCAGCGGATTGATGCGCATCAGCAGACGAATCCACAGCGACGCGCCCGAGAGCGGAAACAGCGATCCCGACAACAGCCACAGCGGAATCAGAAACAGGTTGATGATGGCGTGAAAGGCCTGCGTCGAATCCATAGGCCAGGCGATGATGAAGCCCAGCCCCGTCAGCGAGAACGAGACGAGGAAGATAGCCAGCACCGTCAACCCAAAGCTGGCGAGCGTGAAATGCACGCCCACGAACGGCGCGAATACCAGAAAGACGAGGCCCTGCAATGTCGCCAGCGTCGCTCCGCCCAATACTTTGCCTAACACGATGACCGAGCGACTGACCGGCGCCACCAGCACGGAAAGCAAGAAGCCCTTGTTGCGATCTTCGATGACCGACATCATGGTGAAGATGGCGGTGAACAACACAATCATGATAAGCGCGCCGGGGAAGAAGAATGCGAGATAGTGCTGGCCGCCGGCGCCGCTCGACCGAAATGACGTGCCAAAGCCAGAACCGATCACGATCCAAAACAGCAGCGGCGAAGCGATGACACCGACCACGCGCGCGCGTTGGCGGTAGAAGCGAATGACCTCGCGCCACCATAGGGACAGCGACGGCAGCAGCGTACCGGCGTGAGCGGGAGTCAGGGTTACGGAAAGAGTTTGTACTTGAGTTGCCATAATTGTTCACCACAGGGACACAGAGGCACAGACGAAAAAACAAATCCTAGGTTCAACCCTATCTGTCCGGTCTCTTGCTTTCACCGCCGAAACGCTGGTTCTCCCAGCTGTTTCCTTTGGGTCCTCTGTGTCGCTGTGTCTCTGTGGTTCAAAAACTCCGTGGTCTCCGTGTGCTCCGTGGTGAATTTACTCCTTCGTTTCTGCATCGCTCTCTTCGGTCCAGAAGCGGTGTCCGGTCCGGCGGATGAAGACGTCCTCCAGGCTGGGCTTATGCACAGACACGCCTTCGATCTCGCCGGGAAACGCCTCGACCACGTCGGTCACGAAGCGGTGGCCGCTTTCGATTTCCAAGCGGACGCGATGATCCAGTACCGTGGGATGAAGCCCGAAGCGCTGTTCAATTCGTTGCGCCAACAAGTCCGGTTCGTGCGACTCCAGCAGAATCACGTCGCCGCCAATCTCGCTCTTTAATTCCGCCGGCGTGCCCAGCCCAACAACGCTGCCGTTGGCGTAAATCGCCAGCCGGTCGCAACGCTCGGCTTCTTCCATCAAATGCGTCGTCACCAGCACGGTCACGCGCTCTTCGTCGCGCAGAATCTGGAGATACTGCCAGAGATCGCGGCGGGCTCCGGGATCGAGACCCGTGGTCGGCTCGTCCAATAGCAACACGGAAGGATGATGCAGCAACCCCTTCGCCAGCTCCAGCCGGCGTTGCATGCCGCCGGAAAATGTCTCGGCTTTTTCTTTCGCGCGGTCGGCCAGGCCAACGCGGTTGAGCATCTCGTTCACGCGCGTCTTCAGCGCTGCGCCGCGCAATCCGTAGATGTGGCCGATGAGCATCAGGTTCTCTTCAGCCGAAAGCTTGATGTCGATACTCTGCGCCTGAAAAACTACGCCGATGTTGCGGCGCACCAAGGCAGGCTCACGTGCGACGTCGTGCCCCATGATCAGGGCGCGGCCGGCGGAGGGCAACATGAGCGTCGAGAGAATGCGGAAGGTCGTGGTCTTGCCGCTGCCGTTGGGGCCAAGCAGCCCGAAGATTTCCGCCGGACGAACATCAAACGACACACCGGCGAGCGCTACTCGATCTCCGTACTGATGACGCAGCGCCTGCAATTGAATAACAGAAGCCTCAGCGACATCTGAGTTTTCCACTATCGGCTGATGCAGGGTATTAGAAGCGGTCATGAGGGCCACAGATGATTCTATATGGCGCGGAGAGGCAGGTCGAACCGAGTCTTCTGCGGCGACTGACTGAGGGACGGTGGAAGGGCACGGCTTCAGCCGTGCCGTAAGCGCACATAAGAGTGGGGCTTTATAGCCCTGGTCGCCGCGGCTAAAGCCGTTTCTTGGCGAGTCGGTGTCGCCGGGCTGAAGCCCGGCGCTTCCACGGGCCGGACAATTTCTATGAAATCACCAATGCCGAAAAGTCTTATGAATCACGGATGGCTGATCGCTGATGGCTGAATGCTTACGCCCGATTGATCATCATCAATGCGAACAGCAGCGGCAGGTAAATCACCGAGGCTTGCAGCACGTGACGCGCGCGCAGCTTGGATTCGGGAGCGAGCGGCGTGAGCTTCATCGTCCACATGCGCAGGCTGAACCATAACATGCCGAGGCCGAGCGCGAGCGCGCCCGCAAAGTAGGTCCATCCCGACATGCGCATCAGCGTAGGCGCGAGCGACACCGGGACCAGTGCCAGAGCGTACATCACGATGGCGAATGCGGTCGAGCGTCCATCGCTTTCGACGACGGGCAACATGCGGATGCGCGCGTTCTCGTAGTCTTCGCGATAGAGCCACGCGATGGAGTGGAAGTGCGGAAACTGCCAGAAGAAGACGATGGCAAACAGCACCAGGGCTTCGGCGTCGAGCCTGCCACGGATCGCGGTCCAGCCCAGCACGGGAGGCATCGCGCCGGGAAATGCGCCGAGAAAAGTACAGATGGGGTGAACGCGCTTCATCGGCGTGTACACCGTGAGGTAGCTTGTCGACGTCAATGCCGCCAGCGCGGCGGTAAGCCCGTTCGTGGTTGCCCACAAGTAGATTATGCCGCCGATGGTCATGCCAAACGCAACGACGGAGGCGTGCAGCAGGCTCATGCTGCCGGTGACCAGCGGACGGCGCGAGGTGCGGCGCATCAGCGAGTCAATGTCGCGCTCGACGACTTCATTGAGGGCCGCGGTGCCGCCACTGACCAAACCGATGCCGATGAGCGCGTGCAGCAAGGTCCACGACAGCGACGACACACCCGACTTGGCGGCAGCAAAATACGCGCCAGCCCACGCCGTCATCACGATCAGAGTGGTGACGCGTGCCTTGGTCAGAGTGGCGTAGTCGCGGAGCAGCGACGCAATTCCCGCGCGCGGAATAGCCAACGGCTGGCTGGCAGTGCTCATGCGATGACGGCCTTTCCATGCGCAGTGCGCGCTGCCGGCTCAGTAGAGTGAGCGTTAATCATGCGGCGTGACTGAACGGCCAACACCACGCTCGCAGCCAGCACCAGCGCACCGCAGGCAACGTGCGACACCGTGCTCACTACCATGATCTGCCACGGCTGCACGGCGTTATGTCCAAAGACCATGCGCGTGAAGTAGGCGCAGAAGCCGAGCCCAAGCTGAATCATCAGCAGTGTAAGCAAAACCTGCGCCGGCTTGCGCAGGTGATCGATGGTGCCATAGCGGGCCAGAACGCGCGCGACCGTCCAGCATAATACAGCGGTCACAACTCCCGCGCCAATCAGGTGCGGCAAGAGCTTGATACCGGAGTGGCGGAAGGCAGCTCCCAGAATCAACTGCACCCAGACGCAAGCCGCGGCAATCGCGGTGAGCGCCGGTGTACTCGGCCACAGATCCGGTTCGGCCACCGGTTCGCAATCCTGTAGCCAGGAACGGCTGGTAAACAACGCCATGGCGACGACGATGCAGAAGATCATCTGTCCCAGCGTGGCGTGCGCCGTAGAGATCGACCACGGCAGGAAATTCAGTACGGTAAGGCCGCCGAGAATTCCCTGTCCGATTACCGCTCCCAATGCCGTCCAGCCCAGCACCCGCATCCATTTGCGGGTCTCGACGCGCTGCGTCCATACCGCCATCACAATGATCAGCAGCCCGATGAACTCGGCGATCATGCGATGGCTGTGCTCGTATCTCACGCCGCCCACCATGGGCGGCAGCTTGTAGAGTGAACCGAAGGAAGTGGGCCAGTCGGGCACCGAGAGGCCGGCATCGTTGCTGGTGACCAGCGCGCCGGCGACGATCAGCAGAAACGTGGACCAAGCCAGGATTACGACGAATCGGTGGTACGCCGGGTTGTATGAGATACGACCAGATCGCGACGTCAGAACAGGCTCCCTATAACGTTGCGTCCGCGCAAAGCGAAGGTTTCGCTTGTGGGGCAATATCTCGCCTCGATCCACCTAAAACAGCGCGGTTCAGACGAGCGAAAAAAATCAGTAGAAATTGCGGCTCAATTCTGCGGCGAACGCCTTATCCTCAGAGGCATTCGTGAAATATTGTATCAAACCGCGTCCGCAGCGCGCGGCGAGTTCCCACACGGGCTAAACAGTTGTGAAAAACTCAGAAAAGCAGATCCCGCGCCCACTAAAGTCGAATCGTGATGACAATAACAAAAGGGGCTGTTTATGGCGCACCCGTTCGGCAGGCTCAGGGCAGGGCCAAAGCTGTGCCCCTTCAAACCAAGTCGTGCCCTTCGGCAACCAAACTTCGTCAGTGTTCCTAGTGCATCTGCTCGGGCTGGGCGTAGTATCCGGTGCGGGTACGTGCCTCCATTCCGGGCTTGTCGATGTTAACTTCCAGCGCGTGATACTCGTTCGGCCCGTCTCCGGCGGCGGCTTCGAAAGTGAGAACGTAATAAGCGTTGGCGTCGCTAACACAGGTTGCGATCTCGCCGGCCAAATCGTTGCTTGAATTGAGAATCAAGCCCCCGCTTTGACAGGCGAGGACCTGCAGTGCCAGGTTTCCGGCCTGCATCTGTTTGGCCGCCGTGACGCCCTTCACGAAAGACTTGTAGTAGGACTTTAACGCGTTGCCTCCGCTGCCCGCAGGGTTGACGTTATAGAGAGTGATGCGGGCCCGCTGTAGCGCGTCGGAAAGACTTACGGCGGTGCGGAAGAGTGCCTGCTCGTCCTTGGAACTCAATTGCACGTATGGACTGGAGAGAAAAGTCCAACCCGGACTCATCCAGATCAGCAGCTTTCGGCCCGGCCGTTTCGCTTCGAAGTCGGCGAGTTGGCCGAGGGTACGAACAGATGAGTTCAGCCGTTCAATGGCACCGTAAGCTCCTTGAGACCGGTTCGTGTTGCGCAGAGGCTGTTTGTGCTGATTGAGCTCGGCGAGCACGGCCTTTCCATCCTTTGAAGGAGTGGTGGCGGCTGCTCCCGAGTCAGTGAAGAAGAGTATCGACACGGGCCGCTCAAGCTGGCCGCCGTTTTGATTTAGGAACTTCTCTATCTCTTGCCGCACGATGACTACTTGCTGAAACGAAGTGTTGACTTCATCGACCACCAAAATAACCAAGACCGACGGGTCATCGGTCGCGGGCGCTGCCGCCACGGCGTGAAAAGAGACGATCTTCTGCGCTAATTTGTTGTCGAGGAGCGTGAAGTCCTGTTGTTGCAGACCAGGAACGGCGTGGCCGGACTGATCGGCTACGACAACGTCAAGCGTGATGAGATGATTCGCAGCGCCAGCCGGAGCCGATACGGCGGCTTCCGGGGGCTTCGCCTGATTTTTCTGTTGGGCAAAGGCGGATAAACAGCAAAAACAGAAGAGACCGATCCAGCGAGAACGTCGTTCCATCATGCCGACTGACCTCGTGGCTGTTCGCAGGAGGTATACCGCAATCGAAGCTTTGTTGAAAGCGCTTTCTGACTAGAATACGGGGGTCGCCCAAGCTCACTCCGCGCTGCTGACCTCCGCTGCCAGCCACGCCAGATAGTCCTCGCTTCCACCCTCTATCGGCAAGTGAATGCACTCAGGCAGTTCGTAGGGGTGCAATCCCTTGAACGCCGACTGCAGCTGAGCAGCGTGCTCGGCGGTGGTCTTGATAAGCAGCAAGTATTCCTGCTCATTGTGGACCTTGTGTTTCCAGCGGTAGATGGAACGTATGGGACCAACGATGTCGACGCAAGCGGCCAGCCGCCGCTCCACTAGTTGTTGAGCGAGCTTTTCCGCCGCTTCCTTCAGCCCAACTGTGGTCAGCACAAGGCGCGCGTTCGTCATGAGGAGCTCTCCCGAGCATTTTGTTGAGACTGTAACACGGTGAAGCAGGCGTGAGGAGTCCCGATGGGTTATACAAGAAATGGTGGAAGGGCCTGTGATTAATAAGATGCCTTTACAGTTTGGGAAGAAGCCGGGAAAGGCTAATCCCTCGGCGGCTAATAAGCCGCCTCGGAGTGAGAAAAGATGGAGCTGTTACGGCGCAGCTAAAGCTGCGCCCTTCAAACCGGGCAGTGCCGACTCTTCCGCATCCCATCTTCGCTATCTCTTCGTTGTATCAGAGTTGATTCCCTGCTGTCTTTTCGGTGGAACTCTGCTTGACTGTCTGCCGGATGCGAATTCCACTAGAAAATGCTGTGAGGATCACGATTCGCATCGCCGGAAAATGGCTCTATCGCATGCGTCGCGTAATGGCGACGATATGCCTCGCCGTGCTTGCGGTCCTTATTGGATACAAAGTTGTCTTTGGCGCCAATGGTATGAAGGTCTGGCAGAGCAAGCGGGCCGAAGTGCAAGCGCTGGAGCAAGAGATCGAGCGCAGCAAACTCGATCACGAACAGCTTGAGTATCGCGTGCAGGCCCTGCAGCGCGGCGACCCTAGCGTGATTGAGAAGGAAGCTCGCGAACAACTCGGCTATGTAAAACCCGGCGAGGTAGTTTTGTTCGAGCAACGATCCAAGCCTGCTGCCAAGCAGACTCCAGTTGTGGCGGAAAACACCGATCAGAAATAAAGCTTCTCTGTAGCCGGAGCCCCTTGCGTGCGCGGCGAACCACACGCGCAGCCACGCGCGAACGGAGTTCCTGCGCTGAATCCTGTTGAGGGTGGGAGCTGCTTTCTACTGCAGCTTGCGCATCCGGAAGGGAATCTGCACCACGGCTTCGACGGCGACGAACTGGCCGTTCTTCATGCCGGGCCGGAAGCGCCAATGTGACAGTGCATCCACTGCGTTCTGGTCAAGACGCGAATCCAGGCTGTCGAGCACGCGAATGCCGTCAACGACGCCGTCAGTGCGGATGATGGCGTAGAGCGTTACCGTGCCCTCCACGTGATCGCGCAGAACATCCGGCGGATAAGCGGGGTCGACCTTGGTGGTGGCGATTGGGGCGGTTAGGGCGCTGCTGTCATTGCTCTCCTTCAGTTCGGCAAAGCGAATGATCCAACTGCCGCTGGCCGAGGTCAGATTGGGCATGTTCATGATCAGCGAGTAGTAGTGCCTTCTGCCAAACACGCGCTGCTCGATGCTGAGGTCGGGATCCTCGGGAAGATTCGCCGATGGTGGCGTGGTCACGCGATCCCGAATGCTGGGCAGCGATGGCTTCATGGCTGCCGCAAAGATGCGGTTGCGCGCTTCCTGATCCGAATTGCCGGCACCCGCCTTCGCGCCGCTCGCACCGGAGTTGGACGTGCCGGCAACTGCCGAGGTGGTCGCTCCAGGCGGAGGAGCACCGACCATGATTCCTGGCGGTGCGCCGTTCCCTTTGCCGTTACCTCCTCCATTGTCGGCGGCGGCGGCGCCGGTGCCAGTGAGGTTGGGTGTTCCGGGTGCGTCGGGCTTGCCGGCGGGGGACGCATGGAACTCGCCGCTACGATTGCCATTAGGCATGCTGATTGGCCCGCGGACATCCGCCGGGTTCAGCCCTAGAGCGATGAGCTGACCTCGCCCTTGCGCGGGAAGATTCTGCACATTCGGAGACGGCGGAACATCCTTCGCGCCGCTGTTGCCGACTCCGCTGGCGCGCTGCACCGGCACCGGCAGCTTGGGCGCGGCCACGGTCGGCTCAAGTTGCGCCATGTTCAGCTCTCCGCTCTTCAGCTTCAACTGGTCCGCCGACAGCGGAGGTTCAACTACGGACGGTTGCGGCAACGTTCGCAGATCAAGCTTTGTGTGGACCTTCGAAACATCGGCGGTGGGCGCCGCCACATCCGGCTCGAGCTGCGGCACCTTCAATTGCGAAACCGAACGCGCAGACGCCGCCACCGGCTGGGCAGACGGGATGGGCGTCCAGGCCACAATGTTCGGCAACGGGACATCGTGATTGAGCTTGATCTTCGGCGGGGTGACGATGGTCTGATGCGTGTTGTCCGGATTGGGCGGGACGGACAGAATCTCCTGCTTAGCCAACTTCGGGGCGCCGTGGCGCGGCTTCATCCCAGCTTTCGCAGCGGTATTGATCGGCGGCAGATAATCGCTGACCGGGTAGTAGGAGATCTGCGTATTCTCGTACGGCGAATTCAGTTTGGGCGCGCGATTGAAGAACGGCAGCGTGCAAACCAGATAAACCAGCGTGATTACGGCAATGTGGCCGCTGTAGGACTCTACGTATCGAGTCGCATCGATTCCTGTCTTGATGAAGTAATCGCGTCGAAGGGGAACCGGAGTTGCAGTAATTTCAGCCGGAGGCGGCTCGCGTCGCAGAACTAAATCGGCAAGATTGCGAAAGAAAACGCGACGCCACGGCTCCAGCTCGCAAAGCAATCGCGGAGAATCAATCGTTACATCCTCCTGCTGAACTTTGACTGCCGTGGCTCCCGACATCATCCCCTACCCGGTGGCTTTTACCGGGATTATAGCGGAAAGGCGCGAGGGGGGGTCAGTCCGCTGCCACCGCACGCGCCCCAACATTCTGCTGCGACGCAAATTCAAATGCCTGGTTGAGGTCGTCCAGCAGGTCCTCAACGTCCTCGGCGCCTACGGAAATCCTGACCAAGTCAGCCGGAATGCTCTTCTGCTGGCGGAGATGCTGCGGAATGCTGGCGTGTGACATGTAATTGGGCAAGCTGATGGTGGAGTTCACGCCGCCGAAGCTCACAGTGATGTTGAACAGCTTGGTGGCTTCGACGATGGCGCGAGAGAGTTCCGCATCGCCGGTAACAAAGCTGAGCACTGCGCCGTCGCCCGACGCCTGCGCGCGATGAACGCGAAGCTGCCGCTCATCGGCGAGTCCCGGATAGTACACGTGTTCCACGGCTGGCTGGGCATCGAGCCATTCGGCAATTTTTCGAGCGTTCGACTGTTGGCGATCCAGCCGCAGCGACAATGTCTTCATCCCACGCAGCAGGAGAAAGCTGTCGAATGGCGCCAGCCCTCCGCCTTCGCCGTTCTGGATGAGGTACAACTCTTCGCCAAGCTGGTCATCGCTGACGACCACCGCGCCCGCCATCACATCGCTGTGTCCGCACAGGAACTTCGTCGCCGAATGGAGAACAATATCCGCGCCGAGTTCCAGCGGCCGCTGCAGGTACGGCGACATGGTGCTGTTGTCGACGCAGACGAGAACACCGGCGCGATGGGCAATGTCGGCAACGGCGCGGATGTCGATGACCTGTAGCAGCGGATTTGTCGGCGATTCGAGGTATACCAGCTTTGTGTTGCTGGTGATCGAGGCGGCGACAGCGTCGAGGTTGTTGAAGTCGACATAGCGAACGTTAATCCCACGCTTGGCCAGGATGCGCGAGAACAGCCGATAAGTTCCGCCGTAGAGATCGTCGCACGCGAGGATCTCTTCTCCCGGTGAGACCAGCCGCGTGACCGCGGTAATCGCCGCCAATCCGGTGCTAAAGCAGAAGCCGCGAGTACCGTTCTCCAGCGCAGCGATTTGTTTTTCAACGACTGCACGCGTGGGATTGCCGCTGCGCGAGTAATCGTATTCGCCGAACTCGGTCGCATCGTCCTGGCGGAAGGTCGCGGTCTGGTAGATGGGAGTGTTGGCGGGTGTGAAGCGATCGCCGGGCGCCGGGTCAAAGGTCAATAATCTGGTTGCGAATTTCACGCCGCACCTCCGAAATCGGTGGTCAGTTGCCAGTTGCCAGTGGCCAGCTCAGGTTGATGGCGATTGACTACCGTTGTTTTAGAGCCGTCGACTTGATCAACCAACGACGAAACCGGCGGTTTGTTCGCGGCTCGCGGCTCGTAGCTAGTGGCTCGCGACTCGCGGCTCAGGTCGAAGAGATCGGCCATTACGGCGGCCGTGGTCGGCCAGCGACCCGCGCCACGTCCCGTCCAAACGTGCTGCGAATCCGAGTGCCCGTTATCGATCAGCAGGCAATTCTCTTCGTTTCTGATTTGAGCGAAGGGATGCGATGCATCCACCAGCTGCGGTTTCACTTCGAGATGAACTCTGCCATCGACAAGGCGTGCTGTGCCCACCAGCCGCGCGCGCTGGCCGTCGCGCGCCGCAGCTTGCACCCAATCGAGGTCGATGGAATCGATGCCAGTCGTACTGACGTAATGTGCGTCAGTTTCCGGGAAGGCGAGCCGTGCCAGCAGCCGCAGCTTGCAAACCGTGTCCGAGCCGGACAGGTCGGCGCTGGGATCCTGCTCGGCGAAGCCGTGTGCCTGCGCCTCGGCAACAGCTTGCTCCCACGAGCATCCCGCGCCG
>Ga0181532_10000197_pt1 | contig 62035 bp, 58 predicted proteins | sample PEATcosm2014_Bin_33_FD_119768 | JGI IMG/M metagenome (GOLD analysis project Ga0181532, IMG submission 119768) | Peatland microbial communities from MTU Mesocosm Facility, Houghton, MI, USA - PEATcosm2014_Bin11_30_metaG | ecosystem: Environmental > Terrestrial > Soil > Wetlands > Peat | place... | reverse complement strand
TTGGGGATTGGCACCTGCTCGATCTTGACGTCCTCTTTGCCGTAGAGGACTGCCGCTGTCATTTGTCCCTTCACTCTACTGGTCCTTCCATTCGTGGCCCGGTTGAATCACTATTTTCATCGAGTCCGGTTTGGGGTGGGCAGCCAGACGCAACGCCTCCACCGCTTCCGGCAGCGGAAAACGATGGCTGATCAGCCGCTCCAGGTCCATTTCCCGGCTGAGCACAAATCGCGCTGACTCGTCCTGCAAATCCACCGAGGCGCTGTAAGAACCCACGAGACTCTTCTCATCGACACAAACCGCGGCGGGATCGATCGTGGCCTCTCCGTGCTGGGTTTGCGCAAACAGCAATACACGTCCGCCCGGACGCGTCGCTTCCATCGCCGGCTGGATCAAGCTATTACCCGCTACTGCCAGAATGACTGCATCTGCCCCTCGACCCTCCGTCCGTCCTTTGATGGCTCGTACGGTATTGGAGGTGGAAGCATCGATGTTTTCTTCCAGACCAAACGCCTTAGCTATTGTATGCCTCTGAGGAAGCAAATCGGAAGTGACGACTCGAGTGCCGCGCCGCCGGGCCAGCACCGCCAGGATGATTCCGATCGGCCCCTGGCCCATCACCAGAACCGTCTCGCCAGACGTAAGTCCCAGCGTTTCAATTCCTTTCATGCAGGTGTTTACGGGCTCGATGAACGATGCCTGTTCGAACGAAATGCCATCTGGGATGCGGACCACGCCGTTTCGCCCGACGATCCAGTCCATCACGCGAACATACTGCGAGAAGCCTCCGCCGCTGGCTTCGTAGCCTGCCGTCGCCCCGACTTTCTTGTAGGTAGGACACTGGGCAAACACCTTGTGCCGGCAGTAATAGCAGTCGCCGCAAGGGATGTGATGGAAGACCATTACCCGGTCGCCGATTCGGAAGTCGGCAACGCCGTCGCCCACCGCAGCGATAACTCCGGTGGTCTCGTGGCCAAATATCCTGGGAGCCGAGTGCGAGCCGGTGGCGATTTTCTTCAGATCTGTCCCGCAGACGCCACACGTATGCACGCGGACGAGGATCTCGCCGGGGCCGATCTGGGGCACTGGAACGGTCTCCATGCGGATGTCGTTGACGCCCCGATAGACCGCGGCCTGCATCGTCGAAGGTATGGGCGCGTGAGCGACGGTGTTGCCGAGTTGAGTAGCGACGGACATTTGTTTGGAGGGATTAGGGACTGGGGGTTAGGGACAAGTGCGATCCTCAACGCAACTCCGGCTCTGTGTTTCCAATCCCTATACCCTAGGCCCTAGGCCCTGATCTCTCCTCAATTAGATGTTCCACCGCGCGGCACAGGTTCGCGCTGGCGATTTCGCTGTTCTTCTTGATCTTTCCTAACGTCGCCCACCACCTCGGATGGAGCGCTACGTACATCAGGAACTTGCGGGTAGAAAACCTTCCATTCGCGTCAATAAACCGGTTCATGGGCGGCATCTCAAATTCCGCGTCATCGGAGATCGATTTCACCGAGGCGAACTCCAATCCGCGCTCTTTGGCGACCTGGGCCACCGCTGCCGCCTCCATGTCAACCACATCGGCTCCATACTTCTTCAGTAGATCTTGCTTCTCCGTGGCGTCGCTCACTTCCTGCGAAGTCGCAAGCACCCAGTCGCCACCTGCGGCTGAGTAGCGGACGCCCGTGGCAACATCCACTACTTCGCGAATAAGGCCAACATCGCCGACATGCAACTTGGGCGAGATCGCACCCACGATACCGGCGGAGATCATCAGCTTTGGCTGCGCGTACTCGATCGCGACTTCCGCCGCGCGGCGCGCGAATTTCTCGCCGATACCACCCACCGCGACCACAGCCTGCGCCAACTCAAAGACGTCAACCCCGTCCACAGAATTCGGCTTCAAACTGCCCAGCAGCGGCGCCAGTTCCACCCGCATCGCCGCCACAATCGCTACGGGCTTACTTGACATAGCAGTTCGCCCGGAACCACTCCACGGCGCGTCTTAGAGCCTCATCCACCGGCCGCGGATTCCATCCCAGCTCGCGTTCGGCCTTGGCGCTGGTCACAAACATTTTCTTGCGTCCCATGCGGACTGCGTCGATGGTCACTCGCGGCTCACGCCTCAGCATCTTGCCGACGACAAGCGTGTCGACCACGCCGGTTGCCAGCGCAACGGCGTACGGCAGCTTGATCTTCGGCGAAGGCAATCCGGTGATTGCTCCCAGCTTGTCGAGGATCTGCTTCAAGGTGAGGTTCTCGCCGCCAAGAATGTAGCGCTCGCCCGGTTGCGCCTTCTCCATCGCCGACAGGTGACCCTCGGCGCAATCCACTACGTCCACCAGATTCAGCCCTGTATCGACGTAGGCGGGGAACTTTCGCCGCAGAAAGCCCAAGATAATTTGTCCGCTCGGAGTCGGCTTGATGTCGCGCTCGCCGACCGGCGTTGTCGGATTTACCATCACCACATTCTGTCCGCTTCGTCCCGCCTCGATGACCAACTGCTCTGCCATAAACTTGCTGCGCTTGTAGTCGCCGATCATGTTTGCCAGCGTCACCGGCGACTTCTCGTCCGTGAGGCGCCCATTGTTGCCAAAACCCATGGTGGCAACGCTGCTTGTATAAACAACACGCCGCACTCCGGAATCTTTCGCCGCCGCAAGGATGTTGCGGGTTCCCTCGACGTTGGAGTCGTAGAATTCCTGGCGATGCAAAGACCACAGGCGGTAGTCAGCCGCTACGTGGAAGACGAACTCACAGCCCGACATTCCTTTTCGCAGCGACTCGCGATCGCGCAGATCGCCCACTACGCGCTCGGCCGGGATGTCAGCGATGTTGTCGAGGCGACGGGTGGGCCGCACCAGCAAACGTAGCTCAGCTCCGCGAGCCTGGAGTTGCCGGGCCACGTGACTTCCCAGAAATCCGGTTGCCCCTGTGACAAAACATTTCATCTGGCAGTTGTCGGTTGTCAGTTGTCAGTGAAATCTGGCGGCCCAAATTGTGGCCAGCTCTGCATGGCAAGGTCGGCGACCACTCATCGGCTGACCGTTGACCAACCGACAACTGGCAACTGACAACTGGTTCTACTGTTTTCTGCGCACAATGCGCAGCCGTTCTTCTTCCGGCACCGCTGTCGCTCGGGTGTACGTGGTCAGCGCCAGCAGTGGAAAGTACTGCCGGTACATGTAATACATCAGGTAAAACACGCGCGGGAAACCGGTTCCGGTGTACAACGATTCATCCCACGATCCATCGCGCCGCTGCGTTTTGAGCAGGTAAGCAATCCCTCGCTGCAGGGAGTCGCTGCGCGTGTCGTTGGCAGCCAGAAGACCCATCACCGCCCAGGCCGTCTGCGATACCGTGCTCGGTCCCACACCCTTAAGATTAGCGTTGTCATAAGACCCGCAGGTCTCGCCCCAGCCGCCGTCGGGATTCTGCATCATGCGCAGCCATTCGACAGCCTGCTGCACGCAGGGCTCGTGATAGTCCACGCCAATCGCCTCCAGCCCGCGCAGCACGAGCATGGTCCCGTAGATGTAGTTCACACCCCAACGTCCGAACCACGAACCATCCGGCTCCTGCTCACGCTTCACGAACTCCAACGCGAGCCGCACCGGCTCATCTTTCTGTGAATAGCCATAGCTGGCGAGACACTCCAGCACGCGTCCGGTGATGTCGACTGTCGCGGGATCCAGCATGGCATTGTGGTCGGCGAAGGGAATGTGCTGGAACACCATGCGATCGTTGTCTTTGTCGAATGACGCCCAGCCGCCGCTCTTGCATTGCATGGACAAGATCCACTCCAGCGCACGGCGCGCCGACTTGTCCTGATAGACTTCGTTGCCGGTCCGGACGCGGCTGAGCGCCAGCAGTACCTGCGCGCTGTCGTCCACGTCGGGATAGAATTCGTTGTTGAACTCGAAGTACCAGCCCCCGGGCGCGGCTTTGCGATTCTTCACGCACCAATCGCCGCGGCGCGTGACCTGCTTTTTCAGCATCCATTCGCAAGGCTGCACCAGACGCGGATCGCTGGCCGAAACTCCGCTCTCCGCCAGCGCAAATACGGCATAAGCCGTGTCCCACACCGGCGACATGCAAGGCTGCATGCGGAAGGTCGTCTCTTCTTCGATGCCCAGCTTCTCAAACTCATCCATCGCGCGGATGAATTGCGGATCGTCCAGGGAATATCCCAAACAGCGCAGCGCAATGATGGAGTTCATGACGCCGGGATAAATCGCGCCCAGACCGTCGCTCATCTCCAGGCGCTCCAGCATCCACTTTTCCGCGACCTTCAGCGCGCGCGAGCGTAGCGGCCGAACGTGCACTCTTTCGAAGAAGTGAATCAGTCGGTCGAACACCAGAAAGAAATTTCGCCAGCCGATCAGCTTCTTGTCCCAGCGCAGCCGAAGTTGGCTCTTGGTGCGTCCGCCGACGAAGAGTTCGTCGATGCCCTCCTCCGGCGGAATCTTCTTGAATGGCTTCTTTGCGTAGGCGATGGAAAGCGGCACCAGGATGGCGCGCGACCAGGAAGAAATTTCGTAGATGTTAAACCAGAACCACTTGGGGAACAGCACGATCTCCGGTGGTATGGCCGGCACGGCGTCGTAATCGTACTGCCCGAGAAAGCAAAGATAAATCTTGGTGAAGGTGTTGACTGCGGTGACACCCCCCAAAGCGAGGATGCGTTCGCGCGCCTTGCGCAGTTGAGGATGGTCCGGGCTGTAGCCCGCCATCTTGAGCGCGAAATATGCCTTCACTGAGGCACTGATGTTCGAAGGGCCATCGTTATAGATCGGCCATCCGCCGTCCGGATTCTGATGATTCAGTATCTCGGTCGCGCACTTTTGCGTGCGCACGGCGTCTTCGGTGCCCAGCAACCGATGCAGAACGATGTAGTCGGAAACCAGGGTGGTATCAGCGCCCAGTTCGCCGCACCAGTAACCGTCTTCCCGATCCTGGACGCTGAACAGATATTGCCGCGAAGCATCGATGGCTGCCGCTACCCGGCTCTTGATGTCGTCGATCTTGCCGAAAAGCATTTCGGCTGGATTAGAAGGGTCTGCCATTGCTTATTGCTTTGCCACCATCCATCGCGCCACTGCCCAGGTTAGCGTCAAAAGCGGGACGAGAGCCTGGGGCACCAACCCTAAGAGATCGCAGGCGCAGCGCCAATAGCCTCGACGATTTCGGCCGGCAGTCCGAAACGCACGTTCTCCGGCATGACTTCAATCTCGCGCATATCGGTAAATCCCTGTTCCTCGAGGAAAGTTACCACTTCCTGAACCAGGAATTCCGGAGCGGGAGCTCCGGCGGTAAGCCCGACCGTGTTCACGTTCTGCAGCCACTCTGGCCGAATCGAACGATAGTTCTCGATAAGATGTGAGTTCGTACCCAAGTTCCGCGCAACCTCGACCAGACGGTTCGAATTGGAACTATTGTCTGAGCCGACTACCAGCAGCAGGTCGCATTCCGCAGCAACGTCTTTCACCGCAGTCTGGCGGTTCTCGGTCGCATAGCAGATGTCTTGGGCGTGCGGTCCTTGAATGTTGGGAAAACGTTTCCGCAGTGCCTCGATTACGTGCCGCGTTTCATCCAGGCTCAAAGTCGTTTGCGTCAGGTAGGCAACCCGGTCCGGATCGGGCACGTGCAGACCATCCACGTCCTCGGGTGCGTCCACAACCTGGGTCACCAGCGGAGCTTCTCCCAGCGTGCCAATGACCTCGTCATGATCACGGTGTCCGATGAGGATCAGCGAATAGCCCTCGCGAGCAAATTTCACGGCTTCGACGTGGACCTTCGTCACCAGCGGGCAGGTCGCGTCGATCACACGCAATTCGCGCAGCTTGCTGGCTTGCCGAACCTCGGGCGCGACGCCATGGGCGCTGTAAATCACGCGCTCGCCAGCCGGAACTTCGTCAACGCTGTCGACAAAAATAGCGCCCTTGGAGGTCAACTCGTCCACCACGTAGCGGTTATGGACGATCTCCTTGCGCACGTAGATAGGCGCGCCGAAGGTTTCCAGGGCGATACGGACAATGTCGATGGCCCGCACCACTCCGGCGCAAAAGCCTCGCGGCTTAAGCAAGAGTAAGGTTTTCGCTTCAGTTTGACTCATGCCGTCCTAGACTCAGTATACGAATTGGAGCCTGAGTTTCCCCGTGATTACTTTATTGTAACAGCGAGGTAACCACCAAGCTAACGGGCCGGAGCGGCGTACTAGCGCATTTCTATAGCGCAAATTGCGCAGCCAATGGCGAAGGCCCAATGCCCCTAACTACTACCAGATTGGATGTGAAAAGGGCGAGACTCGAGGCACCGAATTGCTGGAAGGTGCCCATAGGACACCGGTGAGTCCGGGCTTGTACAATCCCAAACAAACCCCAACGAAAGCGAGCGCAATTTATGACTGGCAGCGACCTGGCGAAGATGTTCGAGTTCAGCTACGGAGCCGTAAACCGCAATGTGGAAGGCGTGACCGAAGAGGAGAGCCTGGTCAAACCGCAACTCGCGGGCAACTGCCTGAACTGGGTGCTGGGCCACATCGTTGTCTATCGCGGCACAATCCTCACGCTGGTTGGCGAAGTCCCGGTTTGCGGCGAGGCGCCGGCAGTTCCGTATCGCCGGGGAAGCTCACCCAGCGAGAGCGATACGCTGCTGGATATGGCGACCTTGCGCGGATATTTTGCTGATTCGCAGCAGTGGCTGATTCCGGCGCTGGCGGCGCTCTCAGACGAGGCACTCGCGCGCCCCGTCCCCGATCAGCACAAGCGGCCGCCGCTGACCGGATCGATTGGCGAGGCGCTGATTCGTCTGCACTACCACGAGGGCTACCATAACGGCCAGATCGGATTGCTGCGCAGGATTGCGGGGAAGGATGGGGCGATAAAGTAATTAGCAACTAGTGTGCTGTCCCGGAAATACGTTCACATAGTCGCTGGACTTTAGCGAAGATCGAATCCGCCGTTGCCGTCCAGACGAAGGGCCGGGCGTTTTGATTGTCATTTTCCACAAATTGATCGATCTTGCTCACCAGTTCCTTCACACTGCGAAAAGTTCCGCGCCGGATGGCCCGTTGGGTGATCCGGTTGAACCAGATCTCCACTTGGTTCAGCCAGGAGGCGTACGTCGGAGTGAAGTGCACATGAAAGCGTGGCCGCGCCGCCAGCCAGCGCTTCACCCGCGGATGTTTGTGGGTCGCGTAGTTGTCCACGATCACATGCACCGCTAAGTCCGGCGGCACATTCTTGTCGATCTGCCGCAGAAAATCCAGATATTCTTGATGCCGATGACGTTGCCGGCACTGCGTGAGCACCGTGCCCTTGGCCGTGTCCAGCGCCGCAAACAGGGTGGTGGTTGCCATGCCGCCAGTAATCGTGGGTTACCCCTTCGACGTAGCCCAGTCCCATGGGCAGCATCGGCTGGGTGCGTTCCAGCGCTTGAATCTGGCTTTTCTCGTCCACACAGAGCACCACCGCCTTCTCTGGGGGATTCAAGTACAGCCCCACGATGTCGCGCACCTTCTCCACGAAAAACGGATCGGTGGAGAGCTTGAAGTGTCGCTGGCGGTGCGGCTCCAGCCCGAACGCCCGCCAGATACGGTGCACCGTCGATTTCGAAAGCCGCGTCTGGCCTGCGATCTGCCGCACACTCCAGTGGGTGCCGCCTTTCGGTTTCGTCTCCAGCGTCTTGCGTACCAACTGGGCCACCCCGTTCATCGCTGATCGGTCGCGGACGGCCTGGGCGCAACTCGTCATGCAGTCCCGACACCCCCTGCTCTACGAAGCGCGCCGCCATTTGCCCACGGTGGCGTTGCTCAGTCCCAATTGCCGGGCAATTTGTTGGTTCATCTTTCCCGCCGCGCTCAGCAAAACGATGCGCACCCGAGTCACCAGTCCCGCCGGAAGCGAACGCGAACTGGCCATGCTTTCCAGTTGTGCGCGCTGCTCCGGGTTCAACACCAATGCCGCTTTCGGCCGTCCCATCGCCATAGGCACCTTCATTGTGCATCAGAGACGCCTATTTTCCTTGCACTACTAATACCACTTACTTATGGGACAGCACACTAGCAACTAGCAATTAGCGACTAGCTACGAGCCGCTAGCCCTAAGCTCGGCTACTGATTGGCTTTCAGCATTTGCTCGGCGTGCTTCAGCGAGGTGTCTGTCAGCTTGGCGCCGCTTATCATGCGGGCAATTTCGCGGGTCCGCTCTTCGGCGTCAAGAGCACGGGCCGAAGTCTTCGTCCTGCCACCGGTTTCTTTTTTCTCGATGAGATAGTGCTGGTCGGCGAATGACGCAATCTGCGGCAGGTGCGTGATGCAGAACACTTGCTTCGTCCTCGAAAGCTGCTTCAGCTTCTTGCCGACGGCTTCGGCCGCCCGTCCGCCGATGCCACTGTCGATCTCGTCGAAGACCAAGGTTCGCTGAGAACTCCTGTTGGCGCCATTTCGTCCGCTGCGTTTGCTACTTCCCGCTTCCACGCTCGTCTTCAGCGCCAGCATCACACGTGACAACTCGCCGCCCGAGGCGATTTCATCCACCTGCCCTAGCGGTTCGCCGGGATTCGCTGAAATGAGATATTGCACCTGGTCGAAACCCCGGGCCGTCCAGTTGCCTTCCTCGTCGGTGCCGCTGACCTCGACTTTGAAGCGCGCTTTCATCGCCAGCTCGTTGATCTCGCCCTCGACCAGCTTCTCCAGCTTGCGCGCCGCTTCATAGCGTTGCCGCGACAACGTTCGCGCTGCCTCCAGATATTGTTCTGCCGCGGCCACCAACTCGGCGCGCAGCTTGCGCAGCACTTCATCCTTGTTCTCCATCTCGTTCAGCTTGCGTTCGAGCTCATCGCCCAACGCAAATACATCTTCCAGCTTGGGCCCGTACTTGCGCTTCAGCCGATCGAGCGCGGCCAGCCGATCTTCGACTTCGGCGAGACGCTCAGGCGAAGCTTCGATGTCCTCCGCATAATCCCGCAGCCGGGCACCAATGTCTTCAATGGTGATGCGCGCCGACTCCAACTCCGGCACGGCCTCACGGAACCGATCGTCGAAGCGCAGCAGTTCTTCGATCTGGCGAGTCGCGGCGCGAACCGAGGCCGCAGCTGAGGAATTACTCTCATACAACGCGTCGTAAGCGGCCGTTGCCGCATTGCGAACGCGCTCGGAATTTGCCAGGACGCGCCTCTCGGCATCGAGCTTCGTGTCCTCCTCCGGCTGGAGGCGCGCGTCGGCGATTTCTTTACGTTGATAGTTCCATAGATCGAGCAGGCGCAGGCGATCGTGTTCGTCGCGCTCCAGATCGGCAATGCGATGCCGCACCTCGTTCCAACTCTCGAACGCTTTGGCGACATTCGAGGCGTCAAAACCAGCGAAGCTGTCCAGCAACGCCAAACGCGATGCGGCGTCGAAGGCCAGCACAGCTGCGTTCTGCGCATGAATCACCGCAAGATGCGGAGCAAGCTGTTTGAGGACTGTTACCGTCGCAGGCTGATTGTTGATGAAGACGCGTCCCTTGCCGCCCGTCGTGATTTCCCGCCGGAGGATGATCTGGCCATCCTCGCTGTCAATTCCGTTGGCTTCAAGAACAGCGTCGAGCGCCGCAGGACCAGATTCAAACACCGCCGAGATGGTCGCCTTTTCGGTGCCGTGGCGGACGGCATCGCTCGACGCCTTGTCGCCGAGCAGGAGAGCCAGCGCATCGATTAGAATGGATTTTCCGGCGCCGGTTTCGCCGGTCAGGAGGTTAAGGCCGGAGGCGAACTCCACGGTAACATTGTCGATGACCGCGTAGTTTTCGACCCGCAGTTCGAGGAGCACGGTGATTTGTCCAGTTAGCCGAAGTCTAGCAGTAAAGCCGTCAGTAGTCAGCGGGGAATCCCTTGTCGCTCCGATTGTCGATCGCGTAATGCAGTACGCGAGACACCCAAGCAGACGGCGAACAGGATACTAAGAACCCACTCTTTCGGTGGTGGTGCAGTTTGCTATTGCCTAGACTTTGTCCGTCGCCTCTTTGACGATGCGCGCAGCGTTTTGGGCGAAGTCTTGGCGCTCGCACTTGTGCACGTTGAACCGTTCCTGAATATCAGCCTTGGCTGCTTCGACCGGCATTAAGCCGGAGTCAAATTGCGCGTTGCAGTACTCGCAGACGCCCAGCAAGGGCGTTTCTCTCACGATCCGAAGGTTTCGCTTTTCCATGCTCCGAGTTTACGCCGTCCGCGATGGCATTCAAGCCCCTGTGGAAATCAAACTGCACCACTACCACTCTTTCTGAATGATTCCAATAAGTGATGCCGGGTGGAACAATAACCCAAAGCCTGTGCTCAGAATCGCAGTCCCGATCAACGCCGTCAGCAGGTGGCCGAGATACAAGCCGATATTACGAATCAGCTTCACGGCTGCATTCTAGCGAAAAGCGAATGGCGAAGAGAAAGCAGCGCCTGCCGTTAACTCCGCGGGAACCTCATCGCGCAACAGGCCCATGCCTCATCAAATGCTTATAATGCCAGTAACGAAAGTAGAGTCTGTTTCGTCTCATGAATGTGTTCCCTCCTTTGCTCGGTTTGGCCATCGGTGGTGAAATCTCAGGTCTAATTGAAAGCAGCGGTCTGGTCGCCAAGACCGTCCTCGTCATCCTTCTGCTGTTCAGCCTTGCCTCGTGGGCCATCATTTTCTCAAAGTGGGGACTGCTTCGTCGGGCACGGGTGCAGAGCAATCGCTTTATGCGGATGTTCCGCAAGTCGGAGCGGCTGAACGATGTCGCTGCCGTGGTCGAGCAGTTCAGGCCGAGCCCGCTGGTTGCCGTCTTCGAAGGCGCATATAACGAGTTGCGCAAGCAGGCGTCGTATCCCCTGCGCATGGCAGCATTGCAACGCGCGACCCAGATTGCGTCGTCGGAAGAGCTGACGCGGTTGGAGAGCCGCCTGCCGTGGCTGGCCACAACCGGAGCGGTCACGCCGTTCATCGGATTGTTCGGGACTGTCTGGGGCATCATCGACGCCTTTCACGGACTGGGTACCGCGGGCTCGGCCACGCTACGCGCCGTCGCGCCCGGCGTCTCCGAAGCGCTAATCACTACCGCCGCCGGACTGTTTGCCGCGATCCCGGCCGTCATCGCCTACAACATGTTTACCCAGCACATCCGCGAGTTCGGCGCGCGTATGGACGACTTCAGCCTGGAGCTGATCAATGAAGTAGAGCGCGCGCAAGCGAGCACAGCTCGCACTCCGGCCAGCGTGGAGCGGCGGTAATGGCGTTTACCAACGCACAAGGCCGGACGCAATCGTCGCTCTCCGATATCAACGTCACCCCACTGGTGGACGTGGTGCTGGTGCTCCTGATCATCTTCATGGTGACTGCGCCGGTGTTGCAGTCGGGCATCGAAGTCGCCGTCCCCCACACGAAAACGGTCAAAGAGATTACAGAAGAGCGGCTGGTGATCACCATCGACCGCGATCAGAATGTTTTCCTGAATAACCAGCCAATCAACATCAACCAGATCGGCGAGCGCATCCACCAGAAGGTCCGCGATCCCGAGGGGCAGTCGGTCTTCGTGCGCGCCGACGAGAATGTGCCCTTCGGAGCGTTCGCGACGGTGATGGACGCGGTAAAGCAATCCGGTATCAGCAACGTGAGCATCGTCACGCAACCGCTGGAGAAACATGGCAGCCGACGTTGACATTTTTCAGGCCGAGGGCAACGTCGGCGTCCCGCTGCTGGGCTCCGTGGCGCTGCATGTTGCATTGTTCGCCCTCGCTTTGTTCGGCTATCTCATACCCAGCGGGCGCGGCGAGAGTTGGGGAGGAACAACCGGTGGAGGCGGTGCGATGAGCGCGACGCTGGTCAGCAGCATTCCGTTGCCAGCTCCTCCCACGCAGAAGCAAAACGTGCTGGCGAACCAGTCGAAGGGGCTGGCGCAATCACCGCCCAAAGAGAAGCCGAAAGAGGAACCAAAGGCCATTCCGATCCCCGCGCCTGAGGCCAAGCGTGTGGGTCCTCACGAAACTGCACAGAAGAAGCCGCCGCCAACGGAAGTCGCCAAGGTGGAAGATAACAAGATTCCTTTTGGCGAAGGGGGTCCGGTCAGCGGGCCGTATGGTTCGTTTGCCGCGGGCGGCGCCAAGGGCGGCTTGAGCTTTACCGGAGGCACGGGGGATTTTGGCAGCCGCTTCGGATGGTATGTGGACGCGGTGCGCCGCAAAGTCTCGGAGAACTGGCTGAAGTACGAAGTGGATCCTAACGTCGATACCGGGCGCCGGGTTTACATCTATTTCGAGATCACACGCGCGGGCGAGCCGGAGAACATTCGGGTGGAACAGTCCAGCGGGATTCCTTCGCTTGATCAGTCGGCGATGAGGGCGTTACAGAGAATCGATACTTTCGGGCCGCTGCCGCCGGAATATGCGGGACGATATGTGGCAGTGGAGTTCTGGTTTGATTACAAGCGGTAGTCTGCCGTCGGCTAAAGCCGACTCAGCAGGGAAAAACAGATCTTAAACGCTGGCCTAAAGGCCAGCTCTTCCACCCAAGAAGTACAGCGCCAGCGCACTGCATTTCCAGGGAAAGGGACCATGAAGCGTTACGCAACAATCGCGGTGATGTTGTTACTCCTATTTAGCATCAAGGACCTCTCTGCACAGGACTGGATTCGCACCGGCACGGGCCTTGGGGTAGAGAAAATTCGCCTGGCCGCGCCTGACTTCAAGCTGGTCACCACCGACACGGGCACGCAGAACCTGGCGACGACCTTCAACACTACGCTGGGGAACGATCTGCAAGCAGCGGGGATCTTCGACATGGTCTCGCGGAGCTTCTATCCTTTGTCGATCCCCGGCGCGCCGCAGGGAGTGCATCTCGCCGACTGGAGCAGCCCGCCGCCGAACGCCAGTATGCTGGCCTTTGGCAACGTCGGTGTCCAGGGAGGATATCTCAGTGTCCAAGGCTGGCTGTACGACACCAAGAACCCGCAATCGCCGCAGGTTTTGGGCAAACAGTATCGCGAGGAGGCCAACGACGCCAACGCGCGACTGATCGCGCATCGTTTCGCCGACGAGATCATCTTTCGTCTTGGTGGCGGCGTCCAGGGCATAGCCGAGACCAAGCTCTATTTCGTCAGTGCCCGCGGCGGCTCGAAGGAAATCTGGCAGATGGATTACGACGGCGCCGGCCAGAAGCAACTGACACACCTGGGATCGATCGCGCTGTCGCCGCATGTTTCGCCAGACGGGTCGCGGGTGGCGTTCTCCGGCGTGACCAAGGATGGTTGGCAGATACTGATGTACTCGCTCGAACTCAGCCGGCTGGTCAGCTTCCCACATTTCGGAGGCGACAACTATTCGCCCGCGTGGTCGTCAGACGGACAGAATATTGCGTTTTCGTCTTCGCGCACGGGCAACACCGAGATCTATGCCGTCAATTCGTTGGGAGCCGGCGTGCGCCGTTTGACGGAGAGCAAAGGGCCTGACGTTTCGCCGACGTGGAACCCGAAGACGAACGCGCAGATTGCCTGGGTGAGCGGGCGAACTGGGCTACCGCAGATCTATACCATGGCGTCGGACGGAACCAACGTGGGCCGCATGACGGACCAGGGATATGCGGTGTCGCCGTCGTGGTCGTCAAACGGGCAGTTCCTGGCCTTCGCATGGGTTCGCCATTATGGCCCAGGCGCGCCGGGTGCGAGTGACATCTACATCATGGACGTCGCCAGCAAACAGTGGGCGCAGTTGACGCATGACGGCGGACGCAACGATTTTCCCTCGTGGTCGCCGGATGGGCGGCATATCGTGTTTCAGTCCAACCGCACGGGCAAGGTGCAGATTTGGACGATGCTGGCCGACGGCAGCCAACAGCGGCAACTGACGACGGCGGGGGAAAATTCGCAGCCCAACTGGAGCTTCAAGTAGGCGGGGATGTGTTTGGGTTCTAACGGACGTTCGTTATTTGTTCCACGTGGAACAATTGTCAAACGCCGATTAAGAGCTTTATTAACAATGATTTACATGGTTAACTGTGGGATACGATGGGCGGCGGAAGGAGCACACTTCGGCCCTGTCATGAACTGCTGCGAGTGCTCTCGCATTGAAACGGAGGAGAAGAGTTGAAGCGAACATTGAGTGGCTGGAGCAAAATCACGATTGCGTTGGCCGTAGTTCTGATGGTGAGTGCCTGCGGTAAGAAGGCGCCGCCAGCGCCTCCGCCGCCACCACCGCCTCCCGCTCCGGCGCCGACTGCTTCCTTGACCGCCAATCCCAACACCATCACCGCCGGGCAATCGACGACGTTGATCTGGAAGACTGACTACGCCACGGACGTCAGCATCGATTCGATGGGCAAGGTCGATCCCAGCGGCTCCCGCACGGTAACGCCAACGGAGTCGACGACCTATCGCCTGATCGCGAAGAACGATAGCGGCACGCAGGAAGCGACTGCCCGGGTCACGGTGACGCAACCTGCCGCGCCTCCGCCGCAGACTTCTTCCAACCAGACGGAAGCGCAGCTGTTTGCGCGGAGTATGAAGGACGTGTTCTTCGACTACGACAGCTATGACATCTCGCAGCAATACCAGCAGGTGCTGCAAGCCGACGCCCGCTTCCTGCAGCAGCATCGCAACATGAAGTTCCTCATCGAGGGACACTGCGACGAGCGTGGCTCGACCGAGTACAACCTGGCGTTGGGCGACAATCGCGCCAACTCCACCAAACAGGCGCTGATTGCGCTGGGGATTTCAGCGGACCGCATCCGCACCATCAGCTATGGCAAGGAGAAGCCATTCTGCACCGAGAGCACGGAAGCTTGCTGGGCGCAAAACCGGCGAGCGCATTTTGTTTATCAGCAGTAGAGCGGTGACACGATGGGCGGCGAAATTGATTGACGCCGCCCATGTCCTTCCCTCGCCGGTGGTGACATCCTCGGCGTACCATAGTCTCTTCGAGAGACGTGACCAAAATTTTCTTGGGGACATCCTTTATGCGAATTCGTAACGCCTCACTTTGGCTGGGAATCGCGACCATGCTGCTGGTGGCAGCGCTTCCCTCCCCTGCTGCGAACAAAGACATGGTGCAACTACAGACGCAGGTTCAATCGCTGCAAGACCAGATCGCGCGCCTGCAGCAGTCCATCGACATGAACATGGGCGTGATGAAGAACCTCATCGAGCAGAGCGCCGACAGCGTCAACAAGATGAACGCCACGGTCACCGATCTGCAAAACAAGATGCAAGGTCTGACGGCGGACAACAGCGGCAAGATCGATCAGCTCTCCACGCAGGTCCAGTCGTTGCATGACTCGGTGGATGAGTTGAAGTCACGGCTGGCAAAGATCAGCAAGCAGCTCGACGATATGCAACAAGGCGGACAGAACCTGCCGGCAGGTCAGCCAGGTATGACTCCTGTGCCAAATGGGGCTGCCAACGCGGCGCCGCCGGGAGGTGATGCCTCTGCTGCGCCCCCAGCGGATGTGCTCTACAACAACGCGCTGCGCGATTACAACTCCGGCAAGTACGATCTTTCGTCGCAGGAGTTCGGCGACTACATCCGGTATTACTCGAATACCGATCTGGCGGCCAACGCCCAGTTCTACATTGCCGACATCGAATATCGCCAGGGCAACTTCGAAGCGGCGGTAAAAGATTACGACAAGGTGCTGGAGCAATATCCGGGCGGGAGCAAGGCTGCCGCGGCGCAGCTTAAGAAGGGCTACGCGCTGCTGGAGTTGGGACAGCGCGACGCCGGCGTTCGTGAGTTGAACAGCCTGATCGCGCGCTATCCGCGCTCCATCGAAGCTTCCCAAGCCCGCGACCGGCTGCGCCGTCTAGGCGTGACCAGCGGCAGCACCACCCACAAGCCGGCTCCGGCAACGCACTAGCGATACCCACATGCGCATGGCGGATGCAGGATTGAGCCGTTAATTCAGCCTACAAAAAAGAATGATTGCAACGTTCCTTCCTGAGCACGTAAAATGGTGCTGCACGTAAAACGGTGCGCCTCATGAAAACCAACATCACTTTGAAGATCGACTCCGATTTGTTGCGCGAAGCTCGCGTTTTAGCTGCCGAGGAGGGCACCTCGATCAGCGGCTTGCTTGCCAGCCAGTTGCAGCAAGTAGTGCAGGAACGCACGCGTTACGATCAAGCCCGGCGGCGTGCGCTGGCCCGCCTGCGCCAGGGATTCAATTTGCAATGGACGCGCCCTCGGTCGCGGGATGAGCTCCATGAGCGATAGATTTTTCGTCAACACGAACATTCTCGTGTACGCGCACGATCGTTCCACCGGGGCAAAACACGATCGGGCACAGCTCTTGCTATAACAGCTCTGGGATTCAGGCCAAGGTGTATTGAGCACGCAGGTTCTGCAGGAGCTATGTGTCAACCTGCGGCGCAAAGTAAGGCATCCTTTGCCGGCAAACGAGATCCGGCAACTGATTCTCGACTACTCAACGTGGGAGATCGTCACCCATACCCCTGCGTCCATTATCCAGGCGCTGGACATCGAGATGCGTTACAAGACTTCTTTTTGGGATGCCCTGATTCTTCAGGCGGCTGAAAGTTCCGGAGCATCGATCCTTTATTCCGAGGACTTGGCCACCAACCAGCGCTATGGTGCAATTAAGGTTGTGAACCCGCTGATCGGCTAGCTGATATCTTCCGCGCTACGACAGTCCTCTGCTCGTCATCTCCTCCGCCGGAGATCCCGCCGTCATTCCCTGGGCCAGCACCAGCTCGCGGGTCTCGCTGCGGATCGTGGGCAGATGCATCCAGAACAAAATCGCTCCCGCCATGCAGGCCATTCCGCCCACTGCCACCGTCCAGGGTGCGCCCAGATGATGCGCCACCGTTCCCGCCGATAGCGCGCCAAACGGAGCCATTCCCATGAACATCATGGAATACACCGACATTATCCTGCCGCGCAACCGATCCGGGACCATGGACTGAACCAGAGTGTTGGATGAAGCCATCTGGCACATCATGAAGAAACCAACCGGCAACAGCAGCAACGTCGAGAGCCAGAAGATTCTGGAAAATGAGAACAGAATCAGGCTCAGGCCGAAGCCACACGCGCATATAGCAATTACCTTTCCCAGTCCTCGGACTCCTACGCGTGCCGCCAGGCTGGCTGCGCCCAGCAGCGCGCCGACGCCGGTGGCGCCCATCAGGATTCCCAGTCCTCTCGCTCCCCCGTGCAAAATTTGATCTGCGAAGATCGGCATCAGCACTGTGTATGGCATCCCCACGAAACTCACCAGGCCAAGCATCAGCAAGATGGCGCGAATCGGCCCGGTGTTGCGCGCATAGGCGAAGCCCTCCAGAACATTTTCCAGCGGCGAGCCTTGCGTCGCCAGTTTGGCACGATGTTCGATGCGCATCAGCAATAGCCCCGCGATCACGGCAAGGTAGCTCACCGAGTTCGCGAAAAAGCACCAGCCCTCGCCGATCGACGCGACCAGTATTCCCGCAATCGCCGGCCCGATGATGCGCGCTCCATTAAACATGGAAGAGTTCAGCGCGATCGCATTCATCAGGTCCTCGCGCCCCACCATGTCGATCAGGAACGCCTGCCGCGCGGGGATGTCGAACGCATTCACCACGCCCAGACCAGACGCCAGCAGCATGATGTGCCAGACGCGCACGCGATGAGTCAGCGTGAGCGCCGCGAGGATTCCCGCCAGTATCATCGACGCGATCTGCGTTGCGATGACCACGCGTTGGCGATTGTGCCGGTCGGCGACGATACCGCCAATCGGGGCCATGATAAACACCGGAATCTGGCTGGCGAAGCCGACGGCGCCCAGCAGGAACGCCGAGCCGGTCATGCGATAGACCAGCCACGACTGCGCGACGGTTTGCATCCAGGTACCGATCAGCGAGATGAGCTGGCCGGCAAAGAACAACTGGAAGTTGCGATGTCGCAGCGCCCGCACTGCCAGCGACAGCTTCGACTCGCGCGACGCCGGCCGCACGAACTTCTGTTTCTCCTCTTGGGGAACGGAGCCCAGGGCTTCTTGTTCAGATTGTTGGGATTCCTCGGCCATCGATCTTTTGATGCTCAATCGGTTCTTTGATGCTCAGATGAAAGTCCGGCTGCGCGGGTTTCGTGGCCCAAAGCCACGGCCACAATCCAGAATACTTCAACTGACGCTGACCATGTCGGGTACTAAGATCTGGGCTACATGCAATCCGATATCATCTGGTCCTGTGGACATCCTGACCGGAAGGGGCGCGGCTTTAGCCGGGCCATGTTGAACCCTTTTGTGTTTGTCATCACGAGCCGACTTTAGTCGGCGAGGGATCTGCTTTTCTCCGTACGTGTGCGCGAATGCTTCGTTTTGTATCAGGGCACGACTTCAGTCGTGCCGAACAGCCACAACAAGAGAGCCGGGCTTTAGCCCCTGCCCTGGTTGCAACAGGATCATTCGCCAGATATCTTCCTAACTTGGCCAATCCGAACACGCCATTACCCCCCAAAGTCCCCTTCTCGCGCCGCTTCTTTCGTCGCGTCAAAGGGATTGTTCTGCGTCCCAGCGCAATCTACCGTCTCTACTTGCGAGCGAAATTCGGAGCTGCCAGCCTCTCGCAACCTCCCGGCCCAAACATCGCGAACGGAACTCTGAAGAACAAAGCAGACTGGCAAGCGGCTCTGGCGAACGGAACGCGGCTGCACGTTCCGTTGCATCGCGGGAGCGAAAAGAACTGGGACCACCTCTCCGCGGTCACCACCATTCTCGCCAACACCGATCGCTCCGCCCGCATCCTCGATGCCGGAGCCGAAATCTACAGTAACCTTCTACCGGCATTGTTTCTGTATGGATATCGCGAACTCTACGGCATCAACCTGGATTTCACCGCTCCCACGCATCGTGGGCCAATCCGCTACCTGCCGGGCGACTTAACGCGCACTCCGTTTCCCGACGGTTTCTTCGACGCCATCACCTGCCTCAGCGTGATCGAACACGGCGTTCCGTTGCACGACTACTTCCGCGAGATGTATCGCCTGCTAAAGCCGCATGGACTGCTGATTACCTCGACCGACTACTACGCCGATCCCATCGACACCCAGGGCCATTTCGCTCACGGCATGCCGATCAAGATCTTCTCGAGATTGAAAATTGAGGCGGCACTCGATCTGGCACGGTCCGTGGGTTTCGAGACGACTGGACCTGTCGATCTGGAGTGCGACGAAAAACCCATTCGGTGGGAGCCGTTCGGTCTGGACTACACCTTTCTTCTTTTCACCCTGCGGAAGCCAGGTCCCGGGTAGTGCGGCGCTTCAGCGCCGCGTAAGGCGAAGTTCGTGTACTCAGTGGCTGAACTCCAGCACAGTCAAGCCTTCGAACTTTTGCGAGCGCGGCTCGCCAAAAATCGCGTGTAACTTTGATTCCATATCCGGCATGAAGTCTCGCACTGGGCTTCCGTCGCGCAGCACGATCCAGACGTGAGGAAAGGCGTTGTGATCGCGATCGACAGGCTGCTCGAACTCTCGATAATCTGTGCCGCTGTCATAGAAGCGCCCGAACACCCGCACAGGCGGAGCACTTGGCCGCTGGAGATCGTAGTAATAGTCGAATCCAGTACGAGCGTACTCAGGGTAGATAAGGACCGCGTCTCCGGGTTGGGCCGATGCCAGCACAGCTGCCGTCGCGCTGCGCCAGTCTTCGCGCGGCTTGCGGTAGCCCATGAAGATGTTCACGATGGAGCTCACGCACAGCGCCAGCACCAGCCACAGACCCAAATGCCGCTTCGGCAACGCGATCATGCCGCGCCCTGCCAGCATGATTGTCGCTGGAAGGCAGAAGATCATGTACCGCTGCACGAACAGTGGAGTGCGGATTGAAACCAGCGCCAGAATCGCGACTGGCAAGATTGCCCACACGATCAGCAAGACCCCGCGCCACAAAATCTCAGGCTCCAGCTTGCGGATGCGGTCGCGCCAGATTGCGCCCACCGCGGCCATCCATAAAATGGCGGAGAATACAATTTTTTCTCCGCTGCCTCCCAGGAACAGCGCGAGATGAAGCACTTGCTTTGGGGTTGCTCTGGGCCATTCCTGAAGAGACGGCCCGTGGGGTGTCCCGCGCAGCGCGAAGAACGAAAGACCAGGCGCGCTCAATGCCAGAATCAGCAGCCCATGAAAGATCGCGCGTCGCCATATCCTTGGTTCTCTCAAGACGAGAAGCGACGCCGCTTGTGCCAACAGCACCAGGCATGAAAGAAAGTGGCTATAGAACGCAATCGCGCTGAACACAACCCAAAGAAGCCAGTTGCGCTCGTGGTCCTCTTCCACCGCGCGCACGAAGAACCACGTGGAGGCTAGCACCAGCAGGATGGTCATGGTGTAGCCACGGGCCTCCTGCGAGTAGTACACATCCGTGGGACTCAGGGCGAACAGCACGGCCGCAGCCAATGCCGCTTTCTCGCCCATCAGTCTTCGCGCCAGAGTATAAAGCAATGGGATAGACGCAATGGCAAACAAAACCGCTGGCAGGCGTATCCACGCCTCTGTGTGCCCAAACCGCAGCCAGGCGCGCATCCAGAGGAAATATGCGCCCTGGAAAGCAGCCTCGCCATACAGCCAGTTTTGCTTGAACTGCGGCCACGGCAGGCGCGCAATGGCGACCGTAAGCGGCTCATCCAGCCATAAGCTCTTGGCACCGAGATGCAGTAAACGCAACGCCGCGCCCGCGATCATGAGGAGCAGCAGCAGCAGCAGCAGCAGCTTGTGATCGCGAGGCAATACTCCAGATGCGGAGACAACGGATTGCTTCGATGCAAACGGAGCGGCTGACCGCTCGCTGGCCGGCGGCATAAACACTGAGTTTAACAGCAGCCGAAAAGGCGACTGCCCGTGCCCCAACTCAACTGATATCCTCGTAGCGCGCATGCCCACATTCGCTGCGGTCGACATTGGTTCCAACTCGGTCAGGCTCAAGATCGTGAAGGCGGTGCGCGGTCGCCTCGAGGAACTTCACGAGGAACGCGAGGTGACGCGCCTCGGCGAGAGCGTCTTCTCCAATGGAGCGCTCGACCCGCAGGCCATGGCGCACACCCTCCGCGTGCTGCGGCGCTTTCATCGCGCGGCGCAAACCTACGGCGCAGACCGCGTACGCGTGGTTGCCACCAGCGCTCTTCGCGACGCCCGCAATAGCCGCGCCTTTCGCGATTGGGTACTCACCGCTACGGGATGGAAGGTCGATGTCATCTCCGGTCTGGAAGAAGGCCGCCTCATCCACCTCGGCGTGCTTTCCGGCGCCCGCGTGTCCAGAAAGCGCGCGTTGCTCATCGACCTCGGCGGCGGCAGCTGCGAACTGACGCTCTCCATCTCTGGCCACATCGAGGACATGGTGAGCCTGCCGATCGGCGCGGTGCGTCTCACCCAGACCTTCCTGCACCACGATCCCCCATGGCGAATCGAGCTGGAGCAGATGCGTGGCGTGATTCAGCGAGAGGTGACTCGCATCCAAAAGCGCATCATCGGCGCCAAGCTCCAGATGGTTCTGGCCACCTCGGGCACGCCCGCTGCGCTCTCCGGACTCTACACCGCCAAGGTGCGCGGCTACGATGAGAGCAAGCCGCACACCGTGCCGCAGGCTGCCGTAGCTTCCCTGCTGAAGGAACTTAGCCGGCGCAATCTCTCGCAGCGGCGCGCCCTGCCCGGCATCGGCCCACGCCGCGCCGAGATCATCGTTGCCGGCACCATGGTTTTTGCCGAGCTTATGCAGCTTTGCCAGTTGCGCAGCTTCCGCTACCTGCCCCTGGGTTTGCGCGACGGTCTGTTGGCGCAAATGATGGCCGACTACAACGCCAGCGCTGCCATGCGCGAACGCGTGGAGTCGGAACGGCACGACGCGCTGCTGGCCGTAGCGAAACACTATGGCGCCGACCTGCAATTTGCTCAGCGCATTCGCGACTTGGCATTGCAACTCTTCCAGCGTCTGAAAAGGGTGCACCAATTGCCCGCCGAATATGAGGATTGGCTGGAGGCGGCGGCCATGCTGCATGAGGTGGGCGCATACATCAATCGCTCGGGACGCCGCCGCCATACCTACTACGTCATCTCCAACTCGGAGCTGTTTGGCTACACGCCGCTGCAGCGCCGTATCATCGCTGCTGTCGCCCGTTACGTGGGCAAATCTCTGCCCACTCCCAACGACCGCGTGATGAGCATCTTGCCCGGCGTCCACCAGATTCATGTCGCCAAGGCCGTATCGTTATTGCGCCTGGCAAGAGCGCTTGATCAGGGCCGCCGCGCGGCTGTCAGCGAGCTGAAGGTCCGCCTCCATCAGGACGGTCAAGTGCGTTTGCTGCTGACCGCACGCCCGCCGGAAGGTATCGAACTCGAGTTGTGGGCAGTGGAACAGGAAAAGGATTACTTCGAAACCGTCTTCGGCCGCGAGTTGCTGGCTGAGGCCTGCTGAATCGAGCGCACAATCTTCGGCGGCATGCACCACTTGAGCACGGCCGGCCGGCGTCCTACCTTCTCTACTTTCGCAATGGTGCCTTTCTTCATTTCGATCGCATGGGGCGCGGCCTCACCCGCCAGGAGTTTGTTTAGGAACTCTGTCATGCTTGGATTGTGGCCCACCACCAGAATCGCTTCCTTACGGCTGTGGCGGCGAAGCAATTCCTGAAACTGCTCGTAGGTGGCTTCAGACCGCAGCGCGGCATCGGTAACAACCTTGTCCTCATACCCGATCTCGTTGGCCACAACCGTCGCAGTTTGCGTGGCCCGCCGCAACGGACTGGAGATGATGGCATCGACGGTCACATCCAGTGCCGCCAGGGCACGTCCCACATCGTGGGACTGCTCGATGCCCAGTTTGTCCAGCGGCCGTTTTTCATCCTTGGTGGGATTTAGTTTTGCTTCGCCGGCATTGACGTGGCGCAGGAAGTAAATATCCATGATGACTATTTTGCCCTAACTGGCCGTCCGACGGCACGCCGGCGAGGCGCCGGCAATTCCGGAATCGAATCGAGTGTGACTTTGCCTTCCGAGAGCGCAATCAGAAATTCCTGCGCGTTAAACTGCACAGCGCGTTTCGATGAACGGGAGCGCACGGCATCAGCGCACACATAGCTGCCATCAGGCTGCAAAATGCGGGCTTGCATGTTATCGGCCAGATAAGCCTCCAGAATCTCCCCGCGAATCCGCTGCTTCAACATTGCGTCCTTAATGGGAAACAGCACCTCCACGCGCTCGTATAAGTTGCGCGGCATCCAATCGGCGCTGCCAAGATAGACTTCGTCCTCGCCGCCATTGGCGAAATAAAAGATCCGGCTATGTTCCAGAAAGTGTCCGACGATGCTTCGCACTTTAATGTGATCGCTCACTCCGCGCACACCGGGCCGCAGACCACAGATGCCCCGCACGATCAGGTCAATCCGTACTCCCGCTTGCGAAGCGCGGTAGAGTTCGCGAACAATGTTGCGGTCGAGCAGCGAATTCATTTTGGCGATGATGCGCGCCGGCCGGCCATGCCGCGCGTGATCGGCTTCGCGGGCAATCAGGTTTATCGTACGTTCGGCCAGATTGATAGGCGCGACCAGCAGTGGATCGTAACTTGGCCGCTCGGCGTAAGCAGTCAGGAAATTGAAAATTCCGTGTACCGCCGAGGTGATCTCAGGATCGGCGGTAAACAGGCTCAAATCGGTGTAATACATCGCCGTAATCGAGTTGTAGTTGCCGGTCCCCAGGTGAGCGTACAGCCGCATCTCGCCGTCAGGATCTTTGCGCACCATCATCGCCAGCTTGCAGTGCGTCTTCAGACCGACCAGGCCGTGAAACACCTGCACGCCTGCATCTTCCAGGGATCGTGCCCAACGGATATTGCTGGCCTCATCGAAGCGCGCCTTCACTTCCACTACTACAGTGACTTCTTTTCTGGCGGCAGCGTCGATCAGAGCTCTGACAATGGGGGAGTCCTCGCTTGTACGATATAGCGTCTGTTTGATCGACAGTACATTGGAGTCCTCGGCGGCGGCCCGGATGAAGCCGACCACCGAGTCATAGGAATCGTAAGGATGATGGAGCAGGATATCGCGATGCCGGATCTCTTCGAAAATATCCTGTGACTTGCGATTCAGCTGCAGTTCGCGCGCCACGAATGGCCGGAACTTCAAATCGGGCCGCTGCGTCTCGTCGTAAATATGAAACAGCCGCGACAGGTTTACCGGACCGTCGGTACGATAGACCTGCCAGTCTTCCATCTCGAAGTAGCCGCGCAGGCGCTCGATCATCTCCGGCTTGGCATCCGCCTCAATCTCCAGGCGCACGGCATCGCCCTTGCGCCGGTTGTGCAACTCGGTACGGACCGACTCCAGCAAATTGCGCGATTCCTCTTCCTGCAAGTAGAGGTTGCTGTTGCGCGTGACTCGAAACGCCGCCTCGGAGATGATCTCGTACCCGCGATACATATCGACCGTATGCGACGCGACCAGGTCGGCCAGAAAGATGTAATCTTCGCTGCCGTTGCGGCGCGGCAGCTTGATCAGCCGCGGCAGCACGCGTGGAACCGTAACTACTCCCATGTAGGTTGTCGATGCCCGGCGCCGGCGCCGCAACAGCAGAGCCTGGCAGAGCGCCTTGTTGATCACGCGCGGAAACGGATGAGACGGATCGACGGTCACGGGAGTGAGCAGAGGATCCAATTCCCGGTCGCAATAGTCGGCGACAAACGATCGCTGCTCCGGCGTGAGCTCTTTCATGCCGACCACGCGAATTCCCTCTCGCGCCAGCTCCGGACGCAACTCGTGGTTCCAGCAGCGATACTGGTCGCTCATGAATTCGTGCGTGAGTTGGGCGACGAGTTGGGCTTCCTGTTGCGGCGTGCGGCCATCGGGACCGGGTTCGGTCTGCCCGTCTTCAATGCGTTGGATGAGGCCACCAACACGGATTTCGAAGAACTCGTCGAGATTGCGGGCCGTGATGGCGAGGAATTTCACGCGCTCCAGCAGCGGATTGCGCGGGTTCTCCGCCTCCTCAAGCACACGGCGATTGAACGCCAGCCAGGAGGCTTCGCGGTTCAAAACCAGGGAAGAATCATCCAGGGAGCGTCTGACCATACGAGAGGACTGACCCCACTAAGCGCAAGTCCGACTATGTTACACGAAGGTTACAAATCTGGTGAGGCAAACTGGCGGAATTATTGCCTTTGACAAACCCTAGAGCCGCTTGAAGGTTAGCATCGTCACGACCAATACGAGTGCGATCCAGCATGCGCCCGCTGCCCTGACTTGCGATGCTTTAGGCTCGACTCGCCCGGAATGAAACCAGGCATAGAAGCGTACGACGCTGTTTGGAAACAACACCCACCACAACCCGAATCCGACAGTGAGACCAAAACCGACGTAATCGCCTAGCGTCATAAGCCTAGTAAACCTTGGCTGCCAACGCGTGCTCGGCGACATGGGCGACGCGCAACACCGTCGCTTCGTCAAAATGCTTTCCCAGGATCTGCATCCCGATCGGCAATCCCTCTTTGCTCTTGCCGCATGGAATCGAGATTCCTGGGATGCCCGCCAGATCGGCGGTCACGGTGAAAATGTCGGCCAGGTACATGGCCAGCGGATCATCCGTCTTCTCGCCTAGCCTGAATGCCGGTGTGGGCGTCGTCGGCGTAATGATGACGTCGACCTTGGCGAATGCTTCATCAAAATCGCGAGCCAGCAGGCTGCGCACGCGTTGCGCCTTCAGATAGTAGGCATCGTAATATCCCGCGCTCAGCACATACGTTCCCAGCATGATGCGGCGCTTCACTTCTGCGCCGAAGCCGGCATCGCGCGTGCGGCGATACATCTCGCTCAGAGTTTTCCCGTCGCCGGCGCGCAAGCCATAGCGCACGCCGTCGTAGCGCGCCAGATTCGACGAGGCCTCGGCCGTCGCGATCACGTAGTACGTCGGTATGGCATACGGTGTATGCGGTAGAGAGATTGGAACAATCTCGGCACCGGCATTCATCAGCTCCTGGATGCCGAACTGCACGGCAGTGCTCACTTCCAGATCAATGCCTTCTTCGAAATACTCAAGCGGAACGCCAACCTTTAGCCCGGTCACCGGCAGGCCGATCTGCTCGCGATAGTTGGGAACAGGAACGTCAGCGGTGGTGGAGTCGAGCGGATCGCGGCCGGCAATGGCCTGCAACATCAGCGCGGCATCTTTCACGCTCTTGCCGAACGGCCCAGGGTGGTCCAGCGACGATGCGAACGCGATCAGGCCATAGCGCGAGACGCGGCCGTAGGTCGGCATCAGGCCGACAACCCCGCAGAACGCCGCTGGCTGACGTATGGAGCCGCCGGTATCGGAGCCCAGCGACGCTACGGCAGTTCCCGCCGCAATCGTGGCCGCGGAACCGCCAGACGAGCCTCCAGGCACGCGCGAGCGATCGCGCGGGTTGTGTACTGGATGAAAGGCTGAGTTTTCGTTGGACGAGCCCATGGCGAACTCGTCGCAATTGGTCTTGCCCAGGATGATCGCGCCGGCGTCCTCAAGCCGCGACACCACGGTCGCATCATAGGGGGCAATGAAGTCTGCAAGGACCTTCGATCCCGCGGTTGTGCGCACGTCTTTGGTGGTGAACACGTCCTTGATCGCGATCGGCACGCCCGCGAGCGGCGGAAGGTCTTCACCCTTATCGGCAAGGGCGTCGATGCGCGCAGCCTGGCGATACGCCCGATCCTTGCTCAGCGTGAGATATGCGCCGATCGCACCATCCTCGGCTTCGATCTTCTTGTAGAAAGCGTCGACCAGCGCGGTGGCCGTCGTTTCTTTCTCCAGCACCGCGGTGCGCGCGGAATCAACGGTCAGCAAGTCGAGGTTCATAGCTAGCGCTCAATCACTTTAGGCACTTTGAAGAATGTTCCGTCGGAAACAGGCGCGTTGCGCAGCGCCTCTTCGCGGGGAAGCGACGGACGCGGCTCATCGCTGCGCATGGCAAACGCGAAACCGCCGGCCTCGTCTTTGGGCTCGCCGTAACAGTTGGCCACCTGCGCCATCGGCTCCACGTTGCTGGTGTCCAAGTGGTTCAATCGGTCGATATAACCGAAAATCGAGTTCAGGTCCGTCAACATGCGAACGCGCTCCTCGTCCGTCAGTTCAAGGTGCGCCAGATCCGCCACATAGGAAACATCTTTTTCGGAAACCATAAATATATTTATGGGATCAGCGTTCGGCGCTATTCACCGTGACGAAGTCGATCCTATTCACTGGCTCAGGTGTTATTTGGTTAAGCGCGGCCAGGTATTGCGAACTAAAGCTCTGCAGTTGACGACGCCAAGCCTCGTCAGGAACGGAAACCGTAAGCACGCCCGCGGCAAAATTGATCGCATTCGTCCGCTCCGCTGTTTTAGCGCCGCAGGCGAGAGGCCACGCCAGCACTGGCGCGCTGTCGCCCTCGCGGCGCACGGTCTCGCGAAAAATCTTTTTTAGGGTTGTGCTGGCGTGCTGCATGGGATCGAAGATTCATTGTAGATCAACGTCGGCGCTCTGTGTCTCTGTGCCTCAGTGGTGCAATCACTCACTGGGCGAGCGGAAACTCGCGACGCACAAACTCCAGCGCCTCTTCTCTGCTGCGCAGCGATCCTTCCAGTTGTGCGTCCTCGATCACCGACAAAATCTCACGAAACCGCGGGCCGGGTTTATAGCCAAGGTGAATCAGATCTCGTCCGGTCAGCAGCAACGCCGGTCTGATCTCTTCCTCCGAACTCTCTTGCAGACGCTGGCGTACGAACTCGTACATCGCCAAATTTCCGTTGCTGCTGAGGCAATCGATGCGATGCAGTTCCAAATGCTCCGCAAATTTAGGCAGGCGCATGAATCGCTTTAGCGTCGATGCCTTCATCCGCTCGGCATCGGCAAAACGCATGTGATTGGCCACCAGCGCCGCAATCTGCTTGGTGTCGTCGTTTGAGAAGTGCAGACGGTGACAGATTTCTTGCGCCATCCGTATGCCGACCTCAACGTGTCCGTCGAAGCGGATGCGGTCGGGCGCAACCCGAAATGTCGGCGGCTTGCCCACATCGTGCAACAGCGTTCCCCAGGCCAGCGTAGGCGAGGATTTTGGTGGCAGCTTCTCCAGCAGAAGCAGCGTGTGAATCCACACATCGCCCTCAGGATGAAACTGCGGCGGCTGCTCCACGCCATGCATGCGATAGATTTCTGGCAGCACCTCGCGCAGCAGGCCGCTGGCGTCGAGCAGCTCGAACGCCCGGCGGGCGTGGCCTTCGGTGAGCACCTTGGTCAGCTCGTCACGCACCCGCTCCCGGCTGACTTGGTGAATCAGTGGGGCAAGCCGCTGAATAGCGGCAAACGTGCTTGGCTCGATCACATACTGAAATCGCGCCGCGAAACGCACTGCACGCAGCATCCGCAGCTTATCCTCCTGAAAGCGGCATTCCGCGTCGCCGATGGCGCGAACCACACCGGCCTGCAAGTCGTCTCTGCCGCCGACGAAATCCAGCACGCGATTGCCGTCAAGCGGATCCATCAGCAGTCCGTTAATCGTGAAGTCGCGGCGCTGCACGTCCTCCCTGGGATCTGTCGAATACCGCACCTGGTCCGGATGACGCCCGTCGGAGTAAGCGCCATCATTGCGGAAAGTCGCAACTTCGACGTAGTTCGGGTGCTCGGACGGAGTTGCCGGAATAGGAACGTCTTCTGGCGCTGGCACCAGCACCACGCCGAACTGCGCCCCGACCGCGTACGTCTCTGGAAAGATACGCATCACCTCGGGCGGCGTAGCATCGGTTGCGACATCGTAGTCCGTGGGCACCAAGCGCAGTAGCGTGTCACGCACGCAGCCTCCGGCCAAGTAGGCCTGGAATCCGCGCTGCCGCAGCTCGCGGACGATATTGGTGGCGTGCTCCTTCATCGGAAGTTTGATGATAACGCGAACACTCAACAGATGAGCCCTCCACGGCAATCCGCGGGTGGAGGACGCCTTCAGGCGTTCATATTAAGTCCACCGTAATAGATTGCGCTTTAGCGCCCTGAGGTAACTCTTTGGTTTTACCTCAGCGGCTAAAAGCAGACTCAATGCTGCAGGTCGGCCTGCACCGCTGAAGCAGTGCTCCACCCCACGCCTCGTACAATGATGATGTGGCTGATGTTTTCATTCTCGGCATCGAGAGCTCGTGCGACGAGACCGCTGCTGCCGTGGTCCGCTCCGGCGAAGAAGTTGTCTCGAATGTTGTCTATTCACAGATCGCCACTCATCAGCCTTATGGCGGAGTAGTGCCGGAACTGGCGTCGCGTGAACATCTTCGCGCCATCGTTCCGGTCGTCCGCAAAGCGCTGGAAGATGCTAACCAGACCTACGAGAGCATCGACGCACTTGCTGTGACGAAAGGGCCGGGACTTGCCGGCGCACTGCTGGTTGGCCTGAGTTACGCTAAGGCGCTGGCGTATGCCCTGGAGAAACCGCTCATTGGCGTGAACCACCTGGAGGGACACATTCACACCGTACTTCTGGAAGAACGGCAGAAGGGTAATCGCGAGCTGCAGTTTCCCGTGCTGGCCCTGGTGGTGAGCGGCGGCCATACCCATCTCTTTCTTGCCGAACGGCAAGCCGACGCGTGGACATACCACGATGTGGGACACACCCGAGATGATGCCGCCGGCGAGGCTTTCGACAAGGTCGCCAAGCTGCTCGAGTTGGGATATCCCGGCGGACCGCTCATCGACTTTCTCTCCAGACATGGCGATCCACGGGCAGTGAAATTTCCTTTCGCCCAGATCAAGCATCCCGACCGAAATCCCCAGAACCGTTACACCGGGGATGAGCAACGCACAGATTTCTCTTACAGCGGGATCAAGACGGCGGTGCTGCGTTACGTGGAAACGCACGACCTGCGCGCCAGCATCGCACAACGGCGTCTTGCCCTGGCTCAACTGTCAAACCCTTCGCCGCAGGACGTGCTTGCGGCATGCGATTCGCCGACGCTCGATCTGGTTGCCTCCTTTCAGCGGGCAATGGTGAATGACCTGGTGAGGAAGACCTTGGCGGCTGCGCGGGAGCACAACGTCGCGACGGTCCTCGTCACCGGAGGCGTTGCCGCCAACTCGGAATTGCGCACCGCCTTCCAGAGCGCGGCCGCCGAGGAGGGTCTGCCTGTCCACTTCCCTTCCCGCCAGCTCTCAACTGACAATGCCGCCATGATCGCCGCCGCCGCCTATCCACGATTCCTCGCCGGGGAGTTCGCCGATTCCGAATTGTCGGCAGATGCGGGGCTGAAGTTGCGCTGACCGCGAGGCAAACACACGGGGGCGACGCTCTGCCGCAGTCGGTCTCTTCGACCTAAGCCGTTATTCTTCTTCTGTGGGGATTTTGGATTCGATGTCCATGTCACGGAACTCGCTGGATTCGAAGATCTCGCGGCACTCAACGCACTCGACGTACTCCGCATCTTCGTCTCGCGAGACGACCTGGACTCGGGAATGCCGACACTGGTTGTCCATTGCGTCGCTCTGAGGATAGTTGTAGGTTGTGCTCACCGAACGGCCAAGGTTCATAACGAATCGCCCAAAACTAGATAAGCAACCCCAATTGTCGGGTATTTTAGACCCGGTCTATCGGTTGTCAAGTATTTCCCGTGTTGATTTCCGTGCACCGGCCCGAAATCAAGCCAGATGGCACCCTCGACTAAAGTGTAGGAATATGCGTCCAAAGCCTTAATTGCAAGCCGGGTACTCATTATTTCGCCTGCGCTAAGCAGGCGTCGTCATTGCACCCGTGTCCGACTGACGATCATGGCGAGCGGCGTATAGCAAGCTGGAGGACGGCGAGACACGCCTGCCACTGACCCGAAAGGATTGGTATACATAGGGGAGAGTGGCTGGTGAATTAGTGAATAGCGGTGATGAGGTTCGCTAGGGGTTCGAACGTCATTCGCTAATCACTGCCACTAGCCACTATCTCCGTCTTCGGATACGGCCCGCGATAGCCGAGCTGATGGGAGATCCGCCGGGCCGCTTCCTTTACCATGTCGGCAATGTGAGGAATCGCGTCACGCGGCACATCGTTGAGGATGCCAGTGGATGCGATGGCCGCTTCCGCCTGGCCGTCGCCGTTGAAAATAGGCGCACCCACGCAGCGCGCGCCCAGACTGTTCTCTTCGTCGTCCACCGCATATCCTAACTGGCGCACGCGCTCCAGTTCCTGTAACAAGCGCGGCAATGTCGTGATGGTGTGGGTGGTGAGCTTCTTGAGCCCACGCTGGCGCAGAATGGAGTCCCGCTCATTCGAATCCAGGTAAGCGAGAAGCGACTTTCCCACTGCGGTGGAGTGCACTTCCATTCGTCGGCCAATCCAGGTATTCATCTTGATAAAACTGGGCGCTTCGACTTTTTCCACGTAAACCGCTTCTCCGTGGTCAAGAATCGCCAGGTGGGTGGTGATGTGGATACGGTCGACCAGGTGCCTCATGATCGGCAGCGCCAACTCACGAACGTCAATCCCCCCGAGCGCGGCCCGCGACAAGCTCAAAACCTTCATGCCCAGGCGATATCGCCCGTCATCGCCGTCGCGGCGCAGATAGCCGTGCCGTTCCAGAGTGCGCAGGATGTAACTCGCTGAACTCTTTGGAATCTTCAACTTACGACTAAAGTCTGCGTTCGACATCCCGCCCTCGCGCTGCGCAGCAGCTTCCAGAATCAACAGCGTACGCTCGACGGCGGTGGAGGAAATATCATTTGAAGAGGCCATAGCCAACCAGTCTATCAACATGGGAATCCGACTTCATGGTACATGATTATGAATTTCTGTTCAACATTGTGAACAACTGGCTTGCGCTGGTTCACGGCGGGTCGCTATGGTTTGTACATCATACAGAATGATCGTTCAGTATATTGAACCGAACGTTCGTTCTGTTTAGTTCATCAGGGCCCTGAACATTTGCCATCAACCCCGAGTGGTCCGTACGACCTCTCTGCTAATAACACTCGAAATAGATGAGGAGACACGTAAATGGCGGCGTTTCAATCTGCGGCTCAGCTCGCAAAATCCTGGAAGACCGATCCTCGCTGGAAGGGAATCCAACGTCCTTATACCCCCGAAGACGTACTACGCTTGCGCGGCACGCTTCCCATCGAACACACGCTCGCTCGCTTCGGCGCTGAACGCCTGTGGGAGATGGTGAACGGCGATGGCTATGTCAACGCTCTGGGCGCGATGAGCGGCAATCAGGCCGTGCAGATGGTCGAAGCCGGACTGAAGGCAATTTATGTCAGCGGCTGGCAGTGCGCTGCCGACGCCAATAACGCTGGCCAGATGTACCCCGACCAGAGCCTCTATCCTGCCGACTCAGTGCCTAACCTGGTGCGCCGTCTGAACAACGCGCTTACCCGCGCCGATCAGATCCATCACTCCGAGGGCAAGAACGGTATGAATTGGTTTGTTCCGCTGATTGCCGATGCGGAAGCCGGTTTTGGCGGCACCCTGAACGCCTTCGAGCTGATGAAGTCAATGATCGAGGCGGGCGCGGCTTGCGTGCACTTCGAAGATCAGTTGTCGTCCGCGAAGAAGTGCGGCCATCTCGGCGGCAAGGTGCTGGTGCCCACGCAGGAAGCGATTCAGAAACTGATTGCCGCACGTCTGGCGGCTGACGTTCTGGGTGTCCCGACGCTGGTGTTGGCACGCACCGATGCCGACAGCGCGCACCTCCTCACCAGCGACATCGATCCCTACGATCGCATATTCCTGAACGGCGAGCGCACGCCGGAAGGCTTCTACGGGATTCACGGCGGACTTGATTCGGCCATCGCTCGCGGTCTGGCTTATGCGCCGTACTGCGACCTGATCTGGTGCGAGACCTCGCAACCAAACCTGAAGGAAGCCGAGCTGTTCGCAGATGCAATTCACAAGAAGTTCCCCGGCAAGCTGCTGGCGTATAACTGCTCGCCGTCATTCAACTGGAAGAAGAAGCTGGACGATGCAACCATTGCGCGCTTCCAGCCGGCGCTGGCGGAGATGGGCTACAAGTTCCAGTTCATCACTCTGGCCGGCTTCCACGTGCTCAACCTCAGCATGTTTGAGCTGGCGCGAGCCTACAAGGACACCGGCATGACCGCTTACTCGCGCGTGCAGGAGAAGGAATTCGCTCGCGAGTACAGCCACGGCTACTCCGCGGTAAAGCACCAGCGATTTGTCGGCACCGGATATTTCGACGCCGTTACGCAGGTGATCGCCAGCGGCAAGTCTTCGGTCACTGCACTGGAGCATTCGACGGAAGCCGAGCAGTTCAGCGAAATGAAGGTGCCGTCGCAGATGATCGAGATCGGACAGGATCCGTCCTGCCGCCCGGTCTTGGGTGAGTGTCCTCTGACTTGCGAACACGAGCACGAACATGTGCGGAGCAGCAACGCGGCCAACGACTAAGGTTTCCCCTCAGCAGGAGAACGCGCGCTAACCGGCGCGCATGGCACGGGCCTCTCCTTCCCCGTGCCTTTTTTCTTGCGCGGCGATAAATATTCTCGGGTGGAAGAATCGTGGCCGCGAAGCGGGTGGAATAGTTCGCGGGTGGAGCTTCAATGTCGTGACCGCACAATATCCTGGGTTCTGCCTTTCCACTCGCCTCCGCGGCCTGACCAATACATAACGGCCGAATGTATCGTGGCAACCACGTAGAACGCCGCGCTGAACGGCAGCGTCAAAGCCCAAAGCGGGCTGAGTTGATAGAAGCGAACCATTGGCAGATAAGCGGCGCTCATCAACAAGTAAGCGGCGGCGCCAATCATGACAAGCCATGCAGATCGGCTTGCCAGCAGCGCCAGTGGCAAAACGAAGACCAGCAGCATCCCCAGCACCGTCCCCAACAAAAGCCAAGCCGAATGCCGCAACTGGTTGAACGCGGTGCGAGCAATCATCCTTTCAATTTCGGCGAATGTGTTGTACGCCCGAAGACTACGCGTCTCCGCCGTCAGGCCGAGCCAGACTTTGCCGCCCGTCTGCTTTACTGCGCGGGCCAGTGCGCAGTCATCGATGATCTCCTGGCGGATGGCTGCGATGCTTCCGGCGCGCTCGAGAGCCGCCGGTCGTACGAGCATGCAACCACCGGCCGCGCCCGCGGTCTTGCGCCGGGGGTTGCGAATCCACTTCGGCGGGTACAGCATGAAGAAAAAAAATACGAACGCAGGGATGAGAAGTTTTCCCGCGACGCTGCGGCAGTGCAGCTTCACCATAAAGGAAGCGAGATCATAATCGTCGGTTTTGGCGATGCGAACCAGCGTAGCCACATTGTCCGGCGAATGCTCGATATCTGCATCCGTCAACAACAAAAATTCAGGTTGAAGTAGGGTGGCTTGTTCGATCCCTTGCTGCACGGCCCAGAGCTTACCCGACCATCCGGAAGGCAACTCACGTCCGTTAATAACGCTCAGGCGCTCGCCGTGCGAGCTTTGAGACGCGGCCTGCCGCACTGCCTCGGCGGTACCGTCCGTGCTGTTGTCGTCGACGACAAAGATGTGCAGCGCCTCGACACAACTCTGCCCCAGCAGCGATGCGACAGATTTGCCGATCACGTCCGCTTCATTACGAGCCGGGATAATGACTGCAATCACGGCGTCCCGCGCTCGAGCTTCCGACAGGGATTCCGCACGGTCATACAAAACCATGCTAACCGAGCGAGCCGTGCTCAGGCCGTGGAATGATCTACACTAGGCCGAAACGAGTTACTGTCCGTCCAAGCTATGGTGACCAACGCAAACCAGGAACGTAACCTTCGGCCACTATTGCTGGCGCTCGCACTGTTGTTTGCCGCGGCCACAGTCGTGTACAGCGTCGCCTGGATGTATTACATCCGGGAGTCGAGCCTGCCGGTTGAGGTTGGCATGGACACCCAGCCGTCGCCTCCCGGAATGATCGTGACTAGGGTGTGGAAGGAGAGTCCGGCGGAGAGCGCCGGCCTGCGGCCGAGGGACGTGATCATTGCTATCGATGGCCGCACCCTGGCCGCGCCTGCGCTCTGCAACCAGGTTCTGTACAAGGTCTGGTACGTCTCTCATCCTGGAGAACTTGTACAGCTGTCAATTCGGCGACCCGGCGAGCCCCAGCCCCTGGTGATCACTCCCGTGTTTCGCGCCGCGTTGGGCAGTGGCGATATGCAGTCACTGGCGCGACGAGGAGCTGTCGAGGTCCTTGGCTTCTACCCACTGTTGTTCCTGATTGTCGGACTGGCGGTGCTGTTTCTGCGCGTGGAAGACAGCAATGCGTGGATTCTGGCGCTGATGTTTGCCGGGTTTATTACCGAAGCTGGTCTGGCGCAGGGATTCGCGATGGCTCCGGATGGGCTGCTGCATTTCCTGTACGCTTACTCGGCCCTGATGAAGAGCATGCTTCCTGCACTCTTCTACTTCTTTTTCGCGGTTTTTCCCACCCGTTCCCCGATCGATCGCAAGCTTCCGTGGCTGAAATGGGCGCTACTAGTTCTTGGCGCCTGCCTGGGATGGGGCGGTGTGCGGCACGGTGAGCTTGAGGCCCTGCCCTTCATTCGGGCGCTGCTCAGCGACTCAACGATTGGGCTTGCGAGGTTAATTCTCGCGTATGGAACGGTGCTGCTCGGCATGGCCTCGCTCTTGTGGAATGTCATCGGCGCTGCCAACATCGAGGACCGCCGCAAGCTCAAGGTGATGCTGTGGGGCACTTTGGTGGGAATCACACCTGCCATCTTGAGCGGTATTCCTTACGATCTTACTCACGCGGAAATGCCCTTTTGGATGGGTTTTGCCCGAGGCACATTCCTGTTCCTGCTTCCGCTGTCCTTCGCTTACGCCGTGGTAAAGCACCGCGTGATGGCCATTCCTGTACTGTTGCGGCGCAGCGCGCGCTACCTGCTGGTCGAGCGAGGATTTGCGATTCTGATTCTGGTGATTTCCATCGGCCTCACTCTATGGGTTGGACAGGCGTTCTCGCGACGCTTCTCGGCGGGATCAAAAGCCGCCATACCAATCGGGGCTACGTTCGGCGTCCTGCTGATCTCTGGCGCCACCCAGGTGCATCGCCGCGTCCGAACGCGACTGGACCGCGCTTTCTTCCGCAGCGCCTACGACGCGCAACAGATCCTGGAAAATCTGGCGGCAAAGACGCTGGCTGTGACTGACCGCGAGGGCCTGGCGCATCTGCTGCACCAGCATATACACGACGCTTTGCATCCCATGCCTCTCTTTGTCTACTTACTGGCCGGCGATGGACGTCTCCACGCGTACGCCGGAAGCCCGCCGCCGGAAGCGCTGAGCCTCTCGACTTCCGCTGCCGGTCTGGAACAATTGGCCGGCCGCAGCGAACCAATCGAAGTGGATCCCGCAACGTTGCGTGGAACCCCGATGCAACCGCTGCATGCGGAATGCCTGGTCCCGATCCGTGGAACCGCTGACAGCGGTTTGCAGGGAGTCATCGTGCTAGGTCCACGACTCTCCGAAGAACCGTATTCCGCGGGCGACAGGCGCCTGCTTGCTTCGGTGGCCAGCCAGGCAGGGATTGCCATGCGGAGTATTTCTATGGCCGAGAAAATGGCCGAGAGCATGGAAGCCGAGCGCCGCAGTGAGCAGGAGATGCAGATCGCACGTCAGGTGCAGAGCCGATTGTTGCCGCAGCAGGCTCCGTCGCTGCCAACCCTGGAATGCGCCGGCAAGTGTATTCAAACCCGCGCAGTCGGTGGAGACTATTACGACTTCCTCGATTTCGGCGCTGGCAAGCTGGGCCTGGTCCTGGCCGACATTTCGGGTAAGGGAATTTCTGCTGCCCTGCTCATGGCCAACCTGCAGGCAAATCTGCGCAGCCAATACGCGCTGGCGTTGGAAGACTTGCCCCGATTGCTGCGTTCCGTAAATCATCTTTTCTACAAGAACACGGAAAACAACCACTACGCCACAACCTTCTTCGCGGTATACGACGATCAGGGCCGAATGCTCCGCTACGTAAACTGCGGACACAATCCTCCTCTTCTGTTGCGTAAGAATGGAGATGTCGAATGGTTGCAAGCTACCGCGACGGTGCTGGGGTTATTTGAGGAATGGGAGTGTTCCGTCGCTGAGCAGCAGCTAAGAGCAGGAGACGTCCTGGTTATCTATACGGACGGTATTTCTGAAGCCGCGGCCAGCGAGGAAGCCGAGGAATTCGGTGACGAACGCCTGATACAAAGCGTCAGAACTCACCAGTCGAAATGCGCGGGCGAAATGCTCGAGGCAATCATCGCGGACGTACAACGCTTCAGCCAAGGCGAACAGGCGGATGACATGACGTTAATCGTAGCCCGCTGCCGGTAAGCCAAGGGCTGAAGCCATGCCCTGATACAAACCGATCCTCGCGCCGCCACTCTTCCCGGATGTTCTGCTATCGATTTCATGCTCGCGGCGGTCTAATCGAAGGGGATTGCCGGGCCAGCCCCAGCCCCTGTTTCCTTTTTCGGAACGGAACAAATTTCCATTCTTCAACGTACTTAAAGATCAGAACGAAGTGCTGCCCGGATGCGGAGGGTGCAGTGGCGAACGGTAAGAATCACAAAAATAAGCGCTGGATCATCATTACGGCTGTTTCGGTGGCGGTTGTGGCGCTAGTAATCGTGGCGGTGGCGGCCACTCGCGGCGGTACCAAGATCGACCCCATCAAGCTGGCCAAGGTTGAAAAGGGCGACCTCGCCAAGAGCGTTGTGGCTACGGGAAAGATCACCCCGATTACCAAGGTCGAGATCAAATCCAAAGCAAGCGGCATTGTGGAAAAGCTGTACGTGGATACCGGCGATCATGTGAAGCAGGGGCAGGTGCTGGCCGAGTTGGACAGGGTCGAAATTCAGGCGCAGGTGAATTCCTCGAAAGCGCAACTGCTCTCGTCGCAAGCTAACCTGAAGAGTGCCGAAGCCGACGAGATCCGAGCAAGAGTTGACGCTCAGGGCGTGGATATTCCCACTCTGCAGCGGGCCTACGAGCGCGCGCAGGAGATGTCCAAGGACGGAGTTGTCTCCCAGGCAACGCTGGACGATGCGCAGCGAAGCTACATCATGGCCGTGAACAAGCGCGATGTGGCCCGGGCGCAGTTGACTGTCAGCAAGGCAAAGGTATCTCAGGCCGAAGCCGAGGTCGAGAAAGACGAAGCCAGCCTGAAGCAGTTCCAGGAGCAGCTCAGCTACACCACCATTACCGCGCCGATCGATGGCGTTGTGCTATCGCGGGACGTGGAAGTGGGCGATGCGGTCAGCTCCATCCTGGTGCTAGGCTCGGGCGCGACCCTGGTAATGACCCTGGGCGATACCAGCGAAGTTTATGTGAAGGGCAAGGTGGATGAGAGCGATATTGGCAAGGTCTACCTGGGACAGCCAGCGCGCATTCGCGTGGAGACGTTCAAGGACAAGACATTCACCGGACATGTCACCAAAATCTCGCCGATGGGCGTTGAAAAAGACAATGTCACAACTTTCGAAGTGCGCGTCTCGATCAACAATCCGGGCGGTGAACTGAAGGCGGAGATGACCGCCAACGCCGAGATCATCCTTGACGAACACCACAACGTGCTGATGATCCCGGAGGGCGCCATCATGTATGACAAGGACAAGAAGGCGTCGGTCGATATTCCTGTTCCCAGCGCCAAGGACGGAATGAAGAAGATCGCCGTCAACATTGGAATTTCCAACGGCGTGAAGACCGAAGTTCTTTCTGGTCTCAAAGAAGGCGACCAGGTTGTGCTCCAGCAGTAATCGCGAGGTATCTTCGCCCAGGCTGCCTTCCGGGCAGCTTTTTTCGAATCCGACTTACCTCGGTATCAGGAGAGGTGCCATGAACAAACGCTTAACGGCGACCCTACTCGGCTTCCTGCTGCTTCCCGTTCTGTCATACGCGCGCACTGAAGGGCATTTCGATCGCACGCTGCAGGTGTCAGGAGCCGTGAGCCTCGACGTAACCACCGGTTCGGGTGACATCACTATCAAGGCGGGAAGCTCCAATCAGGTGGTGGTGCACGGAACGATTCACGAAAATAACTGGTTTTTCAGCAATGAGAATGCGGTGCATCAGGTGGAATCCAATCCTCCGATTCAGCAGAGTGGCAACAGCATCCGCATTGGCTACAATTTGCCGGACGACGTTAAGCGTCACGTCGCCATCGATTACGAGATCACGGTTCCCGCCAGCACTGCCGTGGAAGCGCACAGTGGATCAGGTAATGTCGACGTCACAGGAGTCAGCTCGGGCGTGCAAGCGCAAACCGGTTCCGGCGACATTCGCCTGCGCGACCTCGGCGGCCGGCAGCACGTGCAAACCGGCAGCGGCAACATCCGGGCAGAAAATGTCTCCGCACCGTTCGACGCTCAGACCGGCAGCGGTGACATCGAGTCCGCGCTCACCGGTTCAGGTGATGTTGACGTCCATACGGGCTCAGGAACAATCCACGTAAGAGGCATCAAGGGTGGCGTGCATGCGCGCACCGGCAGCGGCGATATCGAAGCCGATGGCAGCGTTGCCGGACCCTGGCAGTTGCACAGCGGCTCGGGAAACATCCGCCTGGCGGTGGGATCGAACAGCGGCTTCAACGTCGATCTGCATACCAGTTCAGGATCGATTCATTCGGAGCTGCCGATTACGGTGCAAGGCTCCATGGGAGGCCACGAACTTAGAGGCACGGTACACGGCGGCGGACCGACGATCGAAGTCTCCACCAGTTCCGGAGATGTGGAGATAAAGTAGTGCAGTGGCCAGTTTTCAGAAGGGTGCTGAATGCCCGTCCTAGTCTTATCTAAGCTCGAGGCACGTAAACTGCGACAATTCCCTAGCACCCACTTTTGGCTTTGAGTGGCCACGGAAGGGCAAACTGTTCCGCTTGACTCGCGTCACGTCCGCGACTACTTTGCCAATACATGTCCGAGAGCCGCATCGTCACCTTCACCACTGATTTTGGCCTGAACGATCCTTTCGTCGGCATCCTGCATGGCGTGGTGCTGAACATTCACTCCGATACCACGATCGTCGATGTCTGTCATGCAGTCGCTTCTTATGACGTCCTGGACGGCGCGTGGACGATTGCCCAGGCGTATCGCTTCTTCCCTCCGCGAAGCGTACACGTCGTGGTGGTCGATCCTGGCGTCGGCAGCCAGCGTCGGCCAATCATCGTCGAAACCGGTGATTACATCTTCGTTGCGCCCGACAACGGCGTGCTATCGATCATCGAAGGTCGCGAAACAAAGTTCACCGTGCGGCACATCACTGCCGAGCGATACTTCCTCCAGCCGGTGAGCCACACCTTCCATGGCCGTGACATATTCGCGCCAGTTGCCGGATGGCTGAGCAAGGGCGTGGCGCCATCTGAATTTGGCCCCGAGATTTCCGATTACGTTCGCCTGCCGCTGCCGCAAGTGGAACACATCGGTCAGAACAGCCTGCGCGGAGTGGTTCTGAAGGTGGACAAGTTCGGCAACCTGATAACCAACATCGGCGAACTGGATGCACCAGCGCTATTTGGCGGGGCATGTCCAGAGGTAAGCATCTTAATCGCAGGCTTGACGATTACGCGCCTATGCAAATCGTATGCCCAAGGCGAAGGTGACGAGGTATTCGCCATCGTGGGAAGCTCGGGATATCTGGAGATTGCAGCAAAGCAGGCATCGGCGGCGGAGAAGCTGGCCGCAGGAGTGGGAACGCCTGTGGGAGTGGTTCTGAACCCAACCGGATCGTGATTCGAAGCCAGTCTCGATTCGCGAGGAGCGAAAAGCGAGTGGCGAAGAGCGTGTTTACGGGTTCTTCGGTTTCGCGCGGGCGTAGCGTTCCATCTCGCCGGTCCACTTCAAGAACCGCGCCAGTTCCTTCCGCTCGCGCCACAGAAATCCGAAGAACTCAAGAAAGCCGATGCTTTGCATCTTGATCCCGGTATACGTTTCGATCCGCCAACGCAGATACGGGCTGCGCCATGGTGCCAGGCGGTGGCCGCGAGCGGAGTTCCAGATGAAACGCAGGATGTTGCGCATTCGGTGTAGTTAGTATATCGAGAGGAACACCGTCGCCAGTGAAGTCCACACGAACTCTCAGTCCGGAAGCCATGGTTCGCGGCATGTATCGCAAGCTGGCGCGTAGTTGGGGACAGCAGCATTGGTGGCCGGCAGAAACTCCTTTCGAAGTCGTCGTTGGCGCCATCCTGACTCAGAACACCTCCTGGACCAACGTTGAACGCGCCCTCGCCAGCCTGCGCGCAGCAGGAGTGCTCAGCGTGACAGGAATTCGCGAGGTGCCACTGGTCAGGTTGCAGGAGCTGGTGCACTCTTCTGGTTATTACCGGCAAAAGGCACAGCGCCTGAAGGACTTTGTCAGCTTCCTGGACGAGAAGCACGCCGGTTCGCTGGAGACAATGTTTGCAACTCCAACCGACCAATTGAGCGCCGAGCTACTCCTGCTGAAGGGAATTGGACCGGAAACTGCCGACGCGATCTTGCTCTACGCCGGTAATTACGAAACCTTTGTTGTCGACGCTTATACGCGCCGGGTCCTCGAGCGCCACCGAGCGGTGGACGGGCGCGCGAGCTATGACCAGGTTCGCACTCTTGTCCAGCGCGCACTGCAAGGGGAAAAACCTCTGGTAGCGGTGAAGTCTACGGTGCCAAAGAAGATGCCTGTCCATGAGCCATCAGCGATGAGTGCGACCAGACGCAGCCCAGTCAGTCAGGTTTACAACGAGATGCATGGACTCTTTGTACAGGTGGGGAAGCATCACTGTTTGAAACAAGGACCCAGATGCGACGCCTGCCCGCTGCGGACACTGTTGCCGGCTGGGCCTCTACCGCTTTGACGCGAGCATCTTAGGCCGACAGGAAGTCACTGGCGGCCACGGTTTGCATGACACAAAGGTTGCAGCCGTACACCTACAATTGTGCTCCACGCCACAGCATCGCCCACGGGACAACTGTTATTCCTTGCCTATCGCGTTCACTCCCACGCGGAAAGAAAGCTTCGTCAGTGCAGTAGTTGCTTAGGTTTTGCCTGATTGATTGCGTTGGCCGCTAGAAAGACCCTTAACGCAGATTATCGGCCTGAAAGTGCTAGACATGCGCCTTGAGGTATCCCGCAGTTTTGCCACGATTGCGGTTTGCCAGTGGGCGCGTCAGCAAGTGTCCTGGGAACATTGAATCGTAGTTTCTTCTGCGCGGGGTCTGGCCGATGCCGTCCTTGGTGATCCTTATACTCATCGCTGTAACTGCAGCCATTGTCCTCCTGCTACATACTTCTGCCCGTCAGCGCCGGACAGTCACACAGCTGAATGTGCAACTGGCAGAGCAAACAAAAACTATCGCCGACTGCGAGTTTCGGCAGGGGCTGCTGTTCTCATCCAATCCCTGCGCCATGTGGATTTTTGACTGCCAGACCCTGCGCTTTCTCGAGGTGAATGATGCTGCGGTAGACACTTATGGCTACACGCGGCAGGAATTCATGGACATGACCGTGCTCGATATCCGCCCCGAGGACGGTGTTCCCACATTTCTGGAAGCCGTCAGCGAGCGTCGCGATGGACATAAGCATTTCGGGATATGGCGGCATCGTCGCAAGGATGGCAGCATTTTTCCGGCGGAGGTCATAGGTTTCGAATTCCACAACGACGGCCATGCAGAAAGGCTGATCCTTGCCATCGACGTGACCGAACGATGCCGCGTCGAGGCGGCGCTCCGCGAATCGGAAGCGTCCCTCAAGGCGCTGGTGGACAACGCCCCCTTCGGCCATTTCGCAATCATTGATCGACGGGAACCGCATCAAGACTCTCAATCCTTCGCTGTGCAAGATGCTGGGTTGCTACAGCGTGGAAGAAGCTCTGCTATTGAACGTAAGCGAACAAGTCTATGCCGATCCGAAGGAGCGCGACCGTCTCATAGAGGTGCTGCGGAGAGGCGGGAAGTTCCAGGGCTGGGAAACCACGTTCCGCAGCCGGGACGGAAGTTTGGTCCCGGTGCGCATCACCGGCTCGCTGAGCGGCGGCGAAGACGGAACGCCGGAAGTTTTTTCCGCTTACGTGGAAGACATGACCCAGCAGAGCGCTCTGGAGCAGCAGGTTCGTCAAGTGCAAAAACTGGAAGCCGTGGGCCGGTTAGCCGGAGGCATGGCTCACGATTTCAACAACGTTCTCGTGGTCATCAAACTGTCCACAGAACTCATGCTGGACCAGATTACGCCGGAGAGCCCTTTCACCAAAACGCTGCTGCAGATTTCGACTGCAGCTGACCGGGCGGCAGCCCTCACCCGCCAGATGCTGGCGTTCGGCCGCCAGCAGATGATGCAGCCGCGCATCATCAATCTAAAAACCGTGGTTAGCGAGACGACGCAGATGCTACGCCGGGTCATCGGTGAAGATATCCAGTTGGTCACCAACCTCTCCGAGACCATCGAGAACTCGCGGCTGGATCCGGACCAAGTTGCACAAGTAATTTTGAACCTGGCAGTGAATGCGCGCGATGCCATGCCCCAGGGCGGGACACTGCACCTTGGGACCACGACCGTGGACCTCGATGAGACTTACACAAACAACCATCCACCTGTGCAACCGGGTCGCTATGTGATGCTGGCGGTCAGCGACACCGGAACCGGCATCGACAAATCAATCCTGCCTAGGATTTTCGACCCATTCTTCACAACCAAAGAACTGGGCAAGGGCACGGGCCTGGGGCTTTCCATTGTGTATGGCATTGTGAAGCAGAGCGGCGGCTACATCTGGGTATATAGCGAACCGGGACACGGCACAACTTTCAAGCTGTACTTCCCAACGACTACGGCGTCGCCGAAGCGTCTGACTTTCCGCGAAGTTTGCGTGCGCCCCTCGGGACAGGCGCTATTGGTGGTGGAAGACGACGCCAACATTCGGAGCAATGTGTGCCAGTGTTTGCAGCAGTTGGGATACCAGGCTTCGCAGGCCGATAGTGCTGCTGCTGCGCTGCTCGTCTGCGAAGAGCTTGAGGGCAAAATCGACCTTGTCGTTACCGACCTGGTAATGGCGGGAAAAAGCGGAAACGAACTGGCCAATGACCTGGCGGAGCGCTCTCCCGAAATTCGAGTACTCTTTATGTCTGGCTACACCGAGGATAGTGCAGCCCGGCGAGACATCCGGTTGCGAAACAGTCCGTTTCTGCAAAAGCCGTTCAGCGTCGCCGATTTGGCAAAGGCAGTGCAAGATGCCCTGGCGCCGGGCATCGTGCCCGTTTGACTCGACCCTCCGGCGTTCCAAAGCTGCTGGTCAGGGTTTGCCGATAATGGCGCTATGACTCACGGTGGTAGCGCAAAAACAATTGCGATAAGTTTCCCGATCAAGTTCCTCGATGGCGCAGTACAGGCCGGGCGCACTGTTTGCCGGCAAATACGCAGCGGAGCTTGAAACGTTTAAAAACCTTAGCCATTCGTCGCGAACGTCCGGTTTGGTCTTGATCTGTTCATAGAGAGTGGCCAAAGATGCAGCGTCGGGCCGCCCCAACTTCCATTCCTGCGAAAACGTATATTCTCTCGCCCACTCTCCCCGAGTCTTGCTGCTGGCAAACTCGAGGTTCGTCAGATAATAGACCGATTCGTCGCTCAGCGACCCGTCATTCGCAAAGGTCACTACTCGAAATGCGGGATTCTGTCTGTATACCGGCGAGATTGCCGGACTAATCAGGACGAACGCCGGCTTAGCTCCAGAGGAATTGATTAGTCTGAAATCGTCGGTGTGGGTATGACCTGCCAAGCTGACGATCACCGTACCTTCATACTTCTCCAGCAAGGTTTGGAACTGTGAGGTCCACTTGGGTTGCCACATGGGCACAACCGCCGACGCGCACAATTTCTCCCTCACTGGCGCGGCAGCTGTCTTGGATAAGGCCTGGTATTTCACGATGGTCGAGTAGCTATCGATTCCCGGCGGAATGTGGAACATGAGCCAGACTTTTTCGTGTGCTTGCTGGGCTGCACTGAGGCGCGACTCCAGCCAGGTGAAGAGGTCCGTTGCAGCCGTGGAGTCTATCAGGCTGCAATTTTCGCTGAACTTAGCGGCATGATATCTGTCGGAAAAGAACACCGTGTTCAGGGAGATGATGCGAATGCCGCGGATCGTGGGGTGAGGTATGTCATAGCTACCCAGGGCTTCCCACGAGCCTGTGAAATCATCGTCCGCTTGTGCCAGCTTGCGGACGAGATCAGCCGTGTCGTGGAGAAAAGTGCCGCCGGCCCTAATACTGTAGTTCCCACACTCCTCGTCGTTGTTGCCCGGCGTTAACAGAATCTTCGTATCCGGGAACCTCTTGCGGAACTCCAACGCCAGGAATTCAACGGTTTTGAGCACAAACTCGCGATAGTTATCCTGATTCGCGTCCTTCGTCGTTTTCAGATAAGTCTGCGGGAACTGGTGTGCAATGAGGTCTCCGGTCACCAGAATGAATGCGGGATGGGGAAGAGTCGCTCGCATTTGGTCCAGCGAGGATTGCAGCAGCCACCAATTTGTATCCTCTCCGTATTGGCTAAAAGACGTGCTCTTGGAACGTGCAAGGATGGTCTCCCACTGCCTGGGATCAGAAGCAGAGAGATCGGCAACCAAGCTGCCATCCGACATTGGATTGAAGTGGATGTCGGACGCAATCAGGAAGGTCTTTCCGCTCGTAGCTTGCGCCGCGCTCGCCGGGACATAGCAAGTACCCAAAGCGACGAGCATCAAGAGAAGCGTCAGAGAATTCCGCAGGCTTGGCACACGCTTGCCCATCCTGAAGCTGACGTTTCCGTTGGTCAGATTTCTCACGGGAATAGGAACACGTTACAGAGCTTTCTTTGTCCAGATTATTCTCACATGGAACAACTAGCGGCACTTCACCCAGCGCCCTATTTTTCCCAGTGTGAGGGAAAACGGAGGCGGCGCATGATCCCGGTCCGTAAGCATGACTTCGAGATGCATGCTATCGCCGTCGATGGATCCCTTGTAGACAGCGGGAAGATCGTGCGGAGAGTTGTTCTTCTGGACGGGACCACCGCGCTCAGGGGTGTATGTGCCTGGCACGCTGAAATCTCCCTTTGCATTGGGCTTGATCGGCCGTGTGATGGCGCCATGCGCGCAATCGAACTCTAGGGTCGCGCCCTCTGCGGTCAGCTCCATGGAAACGTCTCTGCCTCCCCAGACCGGCGATGAGCCGGCGTTGTCTCCATGTTGCCAGCCCATCGCGTAGCAGCCCAACAGTGCGACGGTCCAGGGTAGTACTCCCACGCGGCGGGACGCTTGCTCCCAGGTCATTAGTGACACTCACTTCCCAAAGCGATGGTCTCGTCACATGGTACGCGATTTCGACGGGCCATCTTCTTAATCAACAAGTCACGAAGGCGATAACCCCAGGTTACAGGGTGCTAATGTCGATCGCGACGGCCATGGGTCGCAAATCTGTTTCGAAAAAATTCTTTGACTCTTCTGCCAACATTGGTTTAGATTATGGTATCTTATGTCAGCATTTCGCCCCATGTCCCGCGCTATGAATACCACAGCGGGCACAGGTGTGTTCACAGACACACTTATCCCAACACGGGGCGGAACGCGGATCGGCAATAGTTCTTAAGTATTTCTTAAGGAAAGATTAATCCGAACCCACCGCCCGAAAGGCTGGTGGGTTTCTTTGTTTTTTGAGCAATCTTCTCAAGGAGCCGACATGATCGTAATGAAGTTTGATGGAACTTTGGTCAAAGATGCAGAGGAGGTCGTCTGACATGGCAACCGCTCTATCGCGAATCGATCGTCCAAGACAGCTTGTCAAAACCGAATGCCGGGTCGCGTTGGTTGGCTTCGGCACCGTGGGCAGTGCCGTCGCGCGATTGTTGCACGCTCGGCGCGATGACCATTCGCTGCGGCTCTCGCACGTCTGCAACCGCAACATAGCTCGCAAGAAGGCCATCTGGATTGCCTCGGACATATGTTGGACTGAGAGTATCCAGCAGGTGCTCGCCTCTGATGCTGACGTCGTCATCGAGCTGATGGGTGGTCTGGAACCTGCGCACGAGTTAGTACGTGGTGCGCTCCAGCGGGGAAAATCCGTAGTCACCGCCAACAAGCAGCTCATCGCGCATTTCGGTCCGGAATTACTCGAACTGGCCCGCGAAAACCACCAATATCTGGGTGTCGGAGCATGTGTTGCTGGCGGCGTGCCGGTACTCTCTGGATTGCACGACGGTCTGGCTGGGGATCGTATCGTTCAGATTCGCGGCATTCTAAACGGTACCTGCAACTACATCCTGACGCGGATTGAGCAGGCAGGCGTGTCGTTTGAGGACGCCCTTCGCGAGGCCCAGCAGGCGGGCTTCACCGAAGCCGATCCGACTGAGGACATCGATGGTCAGGACGCTGCCGCCAAACTGGCGATCTTGGCACGCGTTGGGCTGAAGATCGATGTTTCGCCGCAGCAGGTCGTCTGCCGCTCCCTCCGCGACATCAAGGCGCTTGACTTCGAATACGCCCACGAACTCGGCTGTACGGTCAGGCAGATATCGACAGCGAAATTGAAGGACGGATGCGCCTATCTCGCCGTGGAACCGTCACTGGTGCCAAACGACTCCCCCTTGGCGAAAGTCGCGGGAAGTCAAAATCTGGTGGTGAGCACTGGCGAATTTGGTGGTGAGACAACGTTCGGCGGTTACGGCGCCGGGGGAGATCCAACTGCAGTTGCGGTCGTCTCCGATGTCCTTCAGGCAACCCAAGGGCGCTCGCGAGGAATTGAATGGCCGGATCGCGACGCAGCTGTTCCTTGCGAATTCACGACGGATCTGGAGGCGCCGCACTATTTGCGCTTCGTTGTTCGCGACAGGCCGGGAATCATCGCGGCTCTGGGCGGCGTGCTTGCCAGTTGTCACATCAACCTCGACGCCGTACTGCAGAGGCCGGGTCACACGAAGTCGGCGCTGCCATTCGTGATTACCCTGGAGCCGTGCAGGCAAAAGCAGCTTGAGGCTGCGCTGGCAAAGATCGCCGCGTTCGACTTTCTGGCCGAAGCGCCGATGACAATGCCGATCCTGAAGTAGGAGCTTTTTTATGCATCTGCGCTGCATTAACACGGACTGTGCCGCAACCCTGGACCTTCACGACCGTCCGCTCTCGTGCCCGGTCTGCGGAGAGCTGCTGGAAGTTGTGGTTGACCCCATTACCGCGAACCCCGCCGAACTCAAACACACCTGGCTTCAGCGGAAATGCTCGTACGATCCACGGGACCTGAGTGGCGTATGGCGCTTTCGCGAGTGCCTTCCGGGCGGCTATTTCGAAATCGTGACCATGGGGGAAGGCAATAGTCCCTTGATCGAGGGCCGCAAAACCGCGCGCTGGGCGGGGCTGCGCAACCTTCGCTTCAAACATCTCGGCTGGAACCCGACGGCATGTTTCAAGGACCTGGGGATGACCGTCGGAGTAACCGAAGCAGTGTTTGTCGGCGCGAAGATTGTCGGCTGCGCTTCAACTGGGAACACCTCCGGCTCCCTGGCAGCCTATGCGGCACGTGCCGGATTAAGGGCGAAGGTTTATCTCCCAGCGGGACAAGTGTCGATGAATAAACTTGCGCAGGCCATCGATTTTGGCGCCGAGATTGTCCACGTGGATGGTAGCTTCGATCTTGCTCTGGACCGGATCCTGCACGAGGCAAACGATGATCTTTATTTTCTGAATTCCATTAACCCATTTCGGCTGGAAGGGCAGAAGACCGTGATGTTCGAACTACTGGAGCACCTTGCCTGGCAGGCGCCGGACTACGTCATCGTTCCCGGCGGCAATCTCGGCAACAGCTCGGCATTCGGAAAAGCTTTGGCCGAGTTGCACGCAGCGGGCTTCTTGCCGAAGTTGCCGCACCTGATTGTCGTTCAGGCTGAGGGCGCGAATCCGCTGGTAAGAATGTGGCGCTCCGGTGCGGCGGAACTCGGACCTGTGGAGTCGCCCGAGACCGCGGCGACGGCCATTCGCATCGGCAATCCGCGGTCGTGGAAGAAGGCCCTGCGCGCGGTGCGCGACACCAACGGCTTCGTCATCGACGTAACCGATGAGGAGATCTCCGAAGCGAAGGCCATGATCGGGCGCGACGGCATCGGTTGCGAACCAGCCTCGGCAACCACTCTGGCCGCGCTGCGAAAACTAACAGAACAAGGAAAGATCGATCGCGACGCGGTTGTGGTGGCCATCCTGACCGGCCACGCCCTCAAAGACACGGACTACATACTCAAATCGCAATTACGCGAACCGGCATTGCAAGGAGTGTGCTGCGCATGAACGTCATCAGCATGAACCCAATCGAGAAGCCCGCTACTCAACGAGCCGCTGCGGACAATTTCGAGATCAGAGTCCCGGCATCGATTGCCAACCTCGGGCCCGGCTTCGACACGCTCGCCGTCGCTGTGCAGCTATACCTATCCTTGCGCGTCAAGAAAATTCCAGGCCATGGACATCTGGAATTTCGTTTCCTCGACCACGAGCTGCGAGGCGAAAACTGCATCGAGCGAGCCTATCGGTCACTCGCGGGCAAGGATTTCTCCAGGCTGCCTTCCTCATCGGTGGAGGTGCGCAGCGACATTCCAATGCGAGCTGGACTCGGCAGCAGTGCGGCTGCAACCGTCGCTGGATTGCGTCTGTACGAAGCTGTCACGGGCCCTCTGCCGATGGAAACGATGCTGAGCACGGCCTGCGCGCTGGAGTCGCATCCCGACAACGCCGCCGCGTCGCTTCTGGGAGGGCTTACGCTTAGCTGCCAACTGGCTGACGGCGTCGTACAAGCAAGGCGGTTCGCTTGGCCGGAGTCGCTCGGATTCGTCGTGCTGACGCCTGACATCTCACTGGCAACCGGCGAATCGCGAGCGGTGCTGCCCGAATGTCTTTCGCGCGCCGATGTTGTCTTCAATTTGCAGCGAGTCGCGCTGCTGTTGCAGTCGCTGCACAGCGGCGATTTCTCGCTGGTGAAGGACGCAATGTGCGATCGCGTCCACCAGCCCGCGCGGCACAAGGTCGTGCCAGGTCTCGCGCAGGTGCTGGATTTGGAACATCCCGATCTGCTCGGCGTCTGCCTTAGCGGCTCCGGACCTTCGATTGTGGCAATCGCCGAGCGGAGCCATCACGAAATCGGCGAATTGCTGGGATCGGTGTATCAGCGCTCCGGCATCGGCTACTGCGTTCGGATTCTGGAAGCCCACCAGGAGCTGAGCAAGCACGTTCGGGTGTTTCGGTCCGGTTTGCTGTGTTGCTGACCAATGTGAGTAAGACTCTGGCCTTGTTTTCGCCTACTGCGTCAGCTCCGCTGTGCGCAGAAAGTCATAGTTCCCCGACGGGCCAATCTCGATGCCGCGCACCCGGTTGGTGTGGACCAGCACATTGTCCAGATACCACAGATTGATGTATGGCAGATCGTCGGCGAGAATTTGCTGGATCTGGTCGTAGATTGCCTTGCGTTTCTCTTGATCAAGGGTGCTGCGGCCTTCGCGGATTAGCTCATCAACCCGCAGGTTCGAGTAGAACGTGCGATTGGCCCGCTTGGGCGCGAAACTCGCCGTGTCGAAGAGGTTCTCGAAGATGTCCGGGTCCTGATTGCCGCCAATCCAGCGCAGCGAATGAATCTGGTACGCGCCCTTGGTCACATCAGCAAGGAAGGTTGCGAACTCGAAGGTACGAATGTTGAGCGCGATGCCGACCTCCCGCAATTGCTCCTGCAACACCGCGGCCAGCAACCGTGTCGACTCCTCGGTCGACGTCTTCATCGTGATGTGAAAGCGCACACCATTGATAGGGCGATATCCGGCAGCGTCGAGCAGCGCACGCGCGCGCGCCGGATCGCGCGGGTAGCGCTCCACATTGCCGTCGTATGCCCAGTGCTGCGGCGGCAGCACGCTGTAAGCCGGCCACGCCTCGTCGCGCAGCAAGTAATGAATGATGGGTTGCACATCGATGGCATATGCGATAGCGCGCCGCACACGCACGTCCTTCAGAATGGGATCGCGCAGGTTCAGCGCGATGTAGGCGTAGATCGTGCCCGGAGCTTCCATCACCGTGAGATCGCGATCGCGCTCCAGTGCCACCACAGTGTCGGCAACCAGCGAGTTGATGGCGACATCGGCGCTCTGCTTGCGCAGTTCGAGAGCGCGCGTGGTAGCGTCGGGAATTACCTTGAACTCCACTCGATCAAGCTTGGCGGGAGTGGACCAGTAATCCGGATTGCGCTCGATGACGACATTCTTGTCTTGCTGCGCGCTGACGAAGCGGAACGGCCCCGAGCCGATGGGTTTACGGTTGAAGTCTTCTCCGCTACCGTAGGGAACGATGCCGGCGGCCCCGGACAGATTCCACAGCAGAGGTGCGAACGGCTCCTTCAAGTGAAAAATAACGGTGTAGTCATCAGGTGCATCAATCCGGCTCACTTTGGCGAAGGTACTGGTTTTGGTGCTGCGTAATTTGCCCGTGAGCAGCGAATCGAATGTCCACTTCACATCGCGCGCGGTCAGCGGCTGCCCATTGTGGAAGCGCACGCCGTGATGTAGATGAAAAATGTAAGTCAGGGAATCGGGAATCTCCCAGCTTTCGGCCAACGAAGGCTGCAGCTGGAAATGCTCGTCGTGGCGGAGCAGCGAATCAAACAGCAGTTCGTCGATGCGCTGCGATTGCGAATCGACCGCCACGCGCGGATCGAGGTTGATGGGACTGCTCTCGATGATCATGACCAGCGTATTGGGATCGGGTTTGCGCGCGCAGGCGACAAAAAAGACCACCACAGAGACACAGAGACACAGAGAAAATCTGGATTTCAGATTCAACTCCGAGAACACGAAGCGCACGGAGGGAATACGGAATTCCTTTAGTCCTTGAATTGGCGATGGGATTATTTCTCTGTGTCTTTGTTTTTTTCGGTGCCTCTGTGTCTCCGTGGTAAACAGATTCTCGGCCTTCTCCGTGCGCTCCGTGGTGAAAACAACCTTACGCATAGCTGACCTTGCCGAGAATTGCAGGCCGCTCGGCTCCGGTCGCAGAAGGAACATTCGACGGCAGCCGTCGCCAGGTCTGATAGGCCAGCAATGCGAATGCGGTCGCCTCTTTCGCCTCCGACGGCAACCCGAAATCGTCCGTAGTGCGCACTCGCATCTTCAGCGGGGCAAGCTCTTCGCGGATCATGCGCATCAGCGTGGCGTTCCTTGTCCCGCCTCCGGAGACGACAAATTCGCGGAAGCGCGCCGGTTTCGCATCTTCACTCTCCAGCAGCGGCAAGACGAACCTGCGAACGGCAATTCCGATCGATCGCGCGGTGAGTGCGGTGGCAGTTGCAATGATGTCGTCGTGGTTGACGCGCCGGCAGAGCCGCAGAAACTCGCGCACAAACTCGCTGCCGAACTGCTCACGGCCCGCAGTCTTGGGGGGCTTTTGCCGGAAGAATGGATTCCGCAACAATTCGCGCAGTACGCGTTCGATGGGCTCACCCTGCGCCGCCAGGCTTCCGTTGCGATCAAACGGTTTGTCGAAGAGTTGCTCGGCGACGGCATCAATCACCATGTTGCCCGGCCCGGTGTCGAAAGCGACCACTTGGTCGGGTAAGGCGCGCGGTGGAATCGCCGTCAAATTGCCGATCCCGCCGAGGTTCTGCACGATGCGCCCGTAGCGCCGATGCCGGTAGAGAACATAATCGAGGAATGAAACCAAGGGCGCGCCCTTACCGCCGGCAGCCAGGTCCGCTGGACGAAAATCTGAGACCACTGGAACGCCGATCTTCGCCGCGATGATCGCTGCCTCACCTGTTTGCCAGGTACACGCGATGCGGCGTCCCAGATATGGCTTGGAATTTCCCTGATGATAGAGCGTCTGACCGTGGCAGCCGACAAGCTCACATTGCAGTCGCGCGCGCCGCTGCGCCGTTCGTACGGCGTCGGCGTAGAGATCGCCGAGCAGAAAGTTCAGTCGCGCGAGATCGGCAACGCCGGCCGAGCGGGCATTCATCGCAGCGAGAACAGCGCGTCGCACGTCACTCGGATAGGGGAACTGGTAATGTGCCAGCAACTCCAACCGGGAACGAAATCCGCGTCCCTGGACGCGCACCAGAGCGACATTAATACCGTCCGCCGACGTCCCGCTCATCACGCCGGCGACGATCACCCGTCTACCTCGTCGGCAGGCATGGAGCAGGCTCGCACCTCTTCGCTGAACTGCCAGATCTTTCGGGTCAGCCGTTCCATAGTCTTCTGCTTAGGAGGCGGCGCCATGTCCATCTTCAGCGCTTTCGACTTCTTCTTCGCATCACGAACTCGCTTCGATTTCTCCTCGATGAGTGCGGCAAATTTCTTGTCACTCTCAGCTCGCTTCAGAATCGCTTCAAACGCGCGTCGCACGCTCTCTTCTTTCTGACAGATGAGGAACATGTCGGCGCCGCAGCGCAGCGTCTCGACCGCAGCGTCGTCAATCGGCGCGGTCGCCAGTACGCCGCCCATATCGAGATCGTCGGTGATGATCAGCCCGCGATAGCCGATCTCCTCGCGCAGGATTCCGCGCATCCATTTCTTTGAGAGCGAAGCAGGTGCATTGTCGCCGGTGACCTGCGGGTACGCAGCGTGCGCCACCATCACGAAGGGCAGCTCGCGCCGGAGTTTGCGATACGGAAGCAGGTCTTCCTTCCAGAGCCGCTTCCAGGGCTTGGGGATCGAGGGCAGATCGGCATGGGTGTCGAGACTGGCCTCGCCGAGGCCGGGGAAATGTTTGCCGCAACCGAGGACGTCCCTGTCACGCAGACCGCGCAGAAATTCGTGCGCGTAGACGATCGTTTGTTTTGGTTTGCGCGAAACCGTACGCGTAGTCAAGACGTTTTGCGATGGCTCGAGTTGCAAATCGAGAACGGGGGCGAAGTCGGTATTGAAACCGAGCGCGCGAACTTCTTCGCCGATCAGCCGGCCATGCTTGCGGAAGAGCCTCTTTGAGCCGGCAGCGGCAACCTCGGCCACCGATGGCACTGGCGCGACCACGTCGCGCAGGCGATCGACGCTACCTCCCTCCATGTCGACGCAGAGGAACATCGGCACGGAGCTGGCCTTTTGCGCCTCGCGAAGCAATGCGTGCGTCTGCCCGGCATCTTCGAGGTTGCGTTTGAAGAGAATGATCCCGCCAGGCTGAAACGTCGAAAGCATGACGCGCATGCGTTGCGACATGGCAGTGCCGTCGAAGCCCATGATGAGCAACTGGCCTACCTGCCGACGAAGTTCGAGGCTGCGTTTCGATGGCATCGGAAAGAAGAGTGTACCGCGAGGGGCATTCGAATCGTACCCTAGGCACCTGAGGCTGCAACCTGCGCTGTGTCAAAATGAAAATGATGCAGTCCAACTGCTGGGATGCCGTTGTCTTCGACTATGGCCGAGTTCTGAGCCGTGCCCCGACGCTGGCTGAAGTCCGCGAGTTTGGGGCGCTGGTGGGGGTCAGCGAGCCGCCGTTCTTTCAGATCTACTCGGAGACACGCGATGAATATGACTGCGGCCGGCAAGACTGTCAGCAGCATTGGCAGCGCTTTGCCGGCGCGGCGGGCATTTCGCTGAGCACCGATCACGTACAACGCGTCGTGGACTTCGAGACCCGGATGTGGCTACGGGTAAATCCTGAGGCGTTGGAACTCGCGCGGCAGATCAGGGCTGGGGGAATACGCACGGCGATTCTGTCCAATATGCCCCCTGACTTATTGGGGGAACTACGCAAGAGCTTCGACTGGCTGGACGAGTTTGAGGTGCAAATCTGGTCCTGCGAGCATGGCGTCGTCAAGCCCGAGCCGGCGATTTATCGCCTCTGCCTTGACGCTCTGGGCTGCGAGCCGCAACGAACGCTTTTCTTTGACGACCGTCCGAACAATGTTGAAGGCGCTCGACTGGCGGGAATGAACGCGCATCTGTTCGAATCGGCCGAGCAGGCGGCTGCGATCGTTCGTAGCGGGGCCGACTGATCGCCGGAGATCTGAAACGCGAAACTGGTAAGTACCGGGAACTATGCGGACGTGCGGTTCCGACGAGCGCAATACCGTCATCGATACAGGCCGCACTTGCCGCCAATTTTTCTGCCGCTCTGCACTCTGATCGCAGGTACCTCAACGGCGCTTGAGGCGATGCCCGCCTCGGTGGCGTCGAAGGCTTTAGTTGTGGGCTCGCCAATGATTTGGACGCGGCGTCCGACGTAGTGTTTGAGCTTGGCCGTGCCGCCGATCAGATTGTGTTGGGTACCGGTATCATCGATGATCACGTATTCGGTGACAGATATCTTGAGACAACCCTCTACGCTGACCAGCACCGATTCCGGGTCGTGCTTCTTATCAGAGGCTGGGCTAGCCGTCGGCATCCAAACCGGGCCGATGGACAGCATAAAAGCGAATACGATTGACCTGCGCATGGCACCTTCTGTGAGGGCAAGACGTCTCGCTGCAAGTATACGTTGTGGCCTCCCACCGACAGCCTGTTTTCTTTTGCGCGCAAGCAGCGGATATCGGGCTTCCAGAGGCAGCGGTAAGCTGTGAACATGCGAACCGAACTTCAGAACAAGTGGCAACAAGTGATGGCGCGCGACGCCCGCCAGGATGGGCGCTTCGTATTCGCCGTGCGGACAACCGGAATCTATTGCCGGCCTTCGTGCCCCAGCCGCCGGCCTCGTCGGGACTCAGTGGAGTTCTTTGCGGGCCCCAATGAAGCCGAGCGAGCGGGTTATCGCGCCTGCTTGCGTTGCAAACCGACGCAGATTTCCGCTCGGGCGCAATATGTAACCCACGCTCGCCAGTTGCTCGACAACGCCGAAGGAGTCTTGACCCTGCGCGAACTCAGCCAGCGAGTCGGCCTCAGCCCGTTCCACCTGCAAAGGCTGTTCAAGCGTGCCACCGGGCTCAGCCCGCGCGAATATCAGTCGGCGCGCCGTATGCAACATGTGAAGACCGGGCTACGCAAAGGCGCGGACGTCACTACCGCGCTTTATGACGCCGGCTTTGGCTCACCCAGCCGTCTGTACGAAAAGGCGCCACAACAGCTTGGCATGACGCCCGGTGAATACCGGCGAGGCGGCGCCGGTGCGAACATTACTTTTGCGATTGCTCCCACCCCGCTCGGCCGGCTGGTGATTGCTGCGACGGAACGAGGGCTGTGCGCGGTGCGCTTCGGGGACAATGCCGCCGACTTGGAGCGCGACCTGCGAAAGGAGTTCCACGCGGCCGAAATGCATCGCGATGACGCGGCGATGCAGCGCTACGTTAAACCGCTGCTGGCGTCAATGCGGGGGGAGAATACGACCGTCGATCTGCCTCTTGATGTACGCGCTACGGCGTTCCAGATGAAGGTGTGGGAGAAGCTACGCCAGATTCCGCGCGGCGAAACGCGCAGTTACGGAGAAGTCGCCCGCGAGATTGGCGAGCCCGGCGCAGTGCGGGCTGTGGCCCGAGCTTGCGCCTCGAACCCGGTTGCTTTGGCCGTTCCGTGTCACCGCGTAGTCCGCAGCGACGGTGATCTCGCCGGATATCGCTGGGGCATTGAGCGAAAGAAAAAGCTGCTGGAGCGCGAGCGCGCAAGCTCGTGACTAGAACCTGTGACTGCCCGTTTGGAATGAATCTGAAATGAAAGCTTCAGATGGCCTTCAGCAACATACAGGTGACGTCATCGTGTTGCGGAGCATTGCCGGCGAACCGGTCCAGATCGACCATGATGCTGTTTAGCAGGGCAGCCGGCGTCAACGCGACACCCCCGTTCAGCATCGTAATCAAACGTTCCTCGCCGTATTCCTCCTGGGCCCGGTTCTCAGCTTCCACAACGCCATCGGTGAAGATTGCCAGCCAGTCGCTGGGTTGCAGAGTCACGGTTCCAGATTCGTAAGGAGCATCCTCCATGATGCCTAGTGGTACGCCGCCAACCTGCAAACGCTCGATGACTCCCGACTGGCGGCGAAGCATCGGGCTGTTGTGTCCGGCATTGACGTAGGCGAGGGTGCGGGCTGCGGGATCGTACTCAGCGATAAATGCCGTGGTGAAGCGACGGCCATTCTGGCTGTTGCTGCAGGCGTAACGATTCATTCGGCCTACCAACTCGGTCAGCGTGCCAGGAGTGGTGGAGAGCGCCCTCAAGCTTGCCTGAAAGGTGGCCATCAGCATGGCTGCGGGAACGCTCTTGCCAGCCACGTCGGCGACGGCAATCAGAAAGGTCTGGTTCTGCGTGCCGGAACCGGGACGTGCGAACACGTCATAGTAGTCGCCGGCGACAGTGTTAGCCGGACGCGTGGTGAAGGCGATCTCCAAACCAGGCACTGGCGGAGGGTTCGCCGGCAGCAGCCACGCCTGAATCTCCTTGGCGATCTGGAGATCGCGTTTCATTACCACGCGGTCGGCCACCTCTAGGATCAGCAAGGCAAACATCAGCAGGCCACCAAAGAAGTGGAAATCGAGAGCGAAGGATCTGACTTCGCCCGAGTGCGTCGTCCAGGTCATCTCGCCGCCCGGAAAGATCACCAGCACAAGTGCGATTAGCAGCAGCACGCGTCGCGCCGGAGTCAGCTTTTCCAGAATCGCCCAGAAGAACTGGCTGCCTACATTCAGGGCGTGTTTTCCTTTGGGCACTCCAGCACCCGTTTGGAGTCCACTTCCTTGGAGTAGAGCTGGTAGCTGGAGCGCGCATCTGCGCTGAACTGCGACCAGAGCTGCCCTAGCTGCATGCCTTCGGTCACGCGCTGCCAGAAGCGGTCGAGGCGCTGCATGAATGTGTTGACGTGGGCCTCGAAAGGTTCTTTTGGCCGGGGTGTGCGGGCACGTTTAGGATTCTTAGCCATTAAGACAGGAAACAGGACTATCGACGTTCGAAGGTGAGGACGCGTCCAATGCCAGCGCAAGTCTTCATCTGACTCTGCCCTGCGCAGAACTCGCGAGCTACGAGCAATTTGCCCAGAGTCTTTGGCCGGTTACGCGTCGACCGTCTACTGCAATCGTTCCGGCCTGACCTGCTCATCGAGGAACGCGACCGACTGCACGCCTGAGACTTCGAAACGCTTACGGCAGCGAGGGTTCTTGCAGGCCACCAAGTCGTCGCGCCGCACCATATAGGAGCGCGCCTTGGCGAACTTGGCGCGGTCGCGCTCGTCGGCGCGGGGCGGCAACTGGCGCCGCTTGATGCGGACGAACCAGCCCAGGTCGTACTCCCCAGACTGATGACAGTGAGGACAGCTCAGGGTCGCCTTCTTCATCTCCTGCCGCTCGTCATAGAAATCGCGCTCTTCCATTCCCCGCCTCCGCTTCGGTACGACACAACACCTAAAACCAGCTGTCAGCAGCATTAGAACACAATTCCAGCGCGTCAAGAGGGCACGGAGAACTTGCCCAACAGGAGTACCAGACTTTTCTGAGTTGCCAGGCAAACGGATGTGAACCTGCGCCGGGCGGCGAGAACCGAGTCCTGGGATATAACAAAAGGCCCAGTGAGGAGATCGCTGGGCCTAGCCTGTGTCTGCTGAGGAAACCGTCGCCCGCAGGCCTGTGTGGGCATGAGGAGAATGTAAGCCTGCGTCGCTTCGCTACCTTAGTCCGGCAGTTCGGTTCCACTACTGTTGCGTGAATACATATTGCCACCAGATCTACCCACCACCAATACCCCGATGGGAGTAGCGGCGTGCCTCTTTAGTAGCAGCAGTAATCTTCCGCTCCGCTGACAAGCACCGGCTGCATCCTCGCTGTTAGGCTGGAACGGTTACACTTTGATCGATGGCCCGCACCACCATCCTGGAATATCTGGATAACTTCCGCGAGCATTCGCGTGAAGTCGCCTATGTCCATCGCCGCGGATATCGCACCCAGCGCTGGACGTACGGCGAGGTTGTAGCTAATGCCTACCGTTTCGCTCGCGAGCTGGAAGCCCGCGGCATCGGCAAGGACGGCAAGGTGCTCATCTGGGGAGAAAATTGCGCCGAATGGATCGCAGTGTTCTTCGGATGTCTGTTGCGCGGGGCGATCGTCGTTCCGATTGATAAGATCGCAGCTCCCGACTTTGCCCAACGCATCGCGCAACAGGTTGATGCCAGGCTTTGTGTGGGCTCTGCACAGAATCAGATTCCCGGCGTTTCTTCATTCCATCTCGAAAACCTGCGTGAGGAGATCGCGGCGCGCTCGGATTCGCCGGTCATCCCGCCGGCACTCACACGCAATGACATCGTTGAGATCGTCTTCACCTCAGGCACAACGGCCGAGCCGCGCGGGGTGGTCATCTCCCACGGCAACATTCTGGCGAACCTGGAACCGCTGGAGCGCGAGATCGGCAATTATCGTCACTATGAGCGCGTCTTCCATCCATTGCGCTTCTTAAACCTGCTGCCGCTCAGCCACGTCTTCGGACAGTTCCTGGGAATCTTTTTACCGCAACTGCTGGCGGCGACGGTGATCTTCCAGGACACATTGAACCCGTCCGAAGTCCTCCAGGTGATCAAGAAGGAGCGAGTGTCGGTAGTTGTCGCCGTGCCGAGATTGATGGAGTCGCTCAAGGACAAGATCGAGCGCGATATGGAAGCGGCGGGCAAACTCGAATGGTTCCATCGGCAGCTGGTCGCTGCGAAGGACGAGCACTTTGTGAAGCGCTGGTGGCGTTTCCACAAGATTCACAACCGTTTCGGCTGGAAGTTCTGGGCCTTCATCTCGGGCGGCGCCGCGCTTGACGCCACGACGGAAGAGTTCTGGCAGCGCCTCAGCTTCGTCGTGATCCAAGGCTACGGCCTTACCGAGACCACTTCGCTTATCTCTCTGAATCATCCGTTTCGCACCGGCAAACGCTCCATCGGCAAGGTCCTGCAAGGCCGCGAGGTGAAGCTTGACGAGAGCGGCGAGATCCTGGTGCGCGGAGCCAACGTCGCAGCCGGCTATTGGCAGGGTAAAGAGCTGAAGCCAGTGGCGAGTGAGGAAGGCTGGTTTCGCACCGGCGACATCGGCGAACTCGACACCGAGGGCAATCTCTACTTCAAAGGCCGCAAAAAGAATGTCATCGTCACCCGCGAAGGGATGAATGTCTATCCCGAGGATCTTGAGGCCGCGCTGCGTCAGCAGGCTGAGGTCCGCGATTGCGTGGTTGTTGGGTTGGAGCAGAACGGTAACAGTGAGCCTTGCGCCGTGCTGGTGCTGCGCGATTCCTCCGACGCTTGGGAGATTGTCAAGCGCGCCAACCAACACCTGGCCGATTATCAGCAAATGCGGCGCTGGCTGGTCTGGCCGGATGAGGACTTCCCGCGAACACCCACGCAGAAGCCGAAGACCGGCGTGATCCAGGCTGCGGTTCAGCAATACTTTTCCGGCGACTGCCACAGTAACGTGTCGCAGAATGCGCTCGGCGATCTGATTGCGCACATCACCGGCCGCAATATCGGAAAGGGCGCAATCGCATCGGAGGCTCAGCTGGAAAGTGACTTGAATCTGAACTCGATGGATCGCGTGGAGGTGATGAGCGCGTTGGAAGACCGCTACCAGGTTGACCTGAACCAGGCGGACTTCACAAAAGTCAGCACGGTTGGCGACTTGGAGCGCCTGCTGCGCCAGCCGCAGAAATCTCCGCTGAACGGGTATCGCTATCCGCGGTGGGCGCAGCGCTGGCCTATCACTTGGATCCGCGAATTCATCTATTACCTACTGACCTGGCCGGCGACGATGATCATGGCCCACCCGAAGATTGTGGGCCGCGAGAATCTGCGGGGCATCGACGGGCCACTGCTGATCAGTTGTAATCACGTGACGTATATCGACGTCGGGTTTGCGCTGATCGGGCTGCCGCCACACCTGCGCCGGAAGCTAGCCGTCGGGATGTGGGGCGAACTGCTGTGGGAGATGTGGCGTCCGCCCCAAGACTGGAATCCGTTTCTGCGCCTGTCCTACAGAGTGGGATACTACCTTGTGGTAGCTCTGTTCGATGTGTTTCCGCTGCCCCAGCAGTCGGGCGTACGCGAGAGCTTCGCTTATGCGGGCGAGTCCGTCGATCGCGGCTACAGCGTTCTGGTCTATCCGGAAGGCGTACGCACGCCCGATGGCAAGCCGTCGCCCTTCCGCTCTGGACTAGGCATGCTGGCAGCGCGGCTGAATGTTCCGGTGCTACCGCTGCGCATCGACGGCTTATACGAGATGAAACTGAAGGGCCATAAGATCGCGCGTCCCGGACAGTTGAAGGTAGCCATTGGCAAACCGATGCGTTTTCCGCCGGAGACGCCGCCGGAAGAGATCACGAATCAGGTGGAAGATGTGACGTGGAGGATGTAACCCGGACATCCCAGGTTCGGACACACCTCTCGGCCGACGTTACGAGAGCAGCCCGTTGGTACATGTACTTTCGTAATCTTGACGAATCGGAATTCTGAGCTACGCTGTTAAGTTGGGCTTAGTGTGCCTGATGCCCGCCAGAGCGTCTTGCTGATCTCGGATTGGGCTGAGTTCTTTGAAAATAAGTATATGTGGTGAAGTCCCTAAGCTACTAAAGCCTGGAGCACGGCTAACCCGTTTTCTTGTAATATTTTACGAGTATCTCCATTTATATCAATATTTTGGGGGCTAATCCTGTAAGGCGATGATAATAAAGCCTTTATATCGTTGTTTAACTCAAATGTTTTCAATACTTTGCGGGCAAAATATTGAAAACAAAGATCGCAAAAACCAGGGGGGAGGGGGGGCATCAATATACTTGCATCCTCAAGTCCGAGATGGCACAATCGTGCTCTACAGGGCAGCAGGACGGGGAGGAATCCGCCGATGGAGACGGGGAGGAATATGGGAGTGGTACGTCCCATGCCGGGGGTGTACGATGAAGCCCTCAGCGGTGCTAGATGTGCGCCGCTTGGAGATGAGTGGAGGTCGCACGGTTATGGATCGGGTATCTGAAAGCCTGCTCAATGAATTTTCGACAGAGCGTGGATTGACGCATTTGCCAGAGGACAAACGGTTCGAGAACTTTGTCACGTTTATTACGGTTGGGCAGCACTACACTGAAACATTCGATACCGAAGAATTGCTCGTTGGTACTGCCGCAGGTATTGACGCCATTGCAGTCATCCTATGAGAGAGGATGTCAAGCAAAAACACTTCTCCACTCCTCTCCGTGCGATTCCCAGGGTGGTGCTTGCATCCAGGCCTGCCTTCTTGGCGGAGAGGGTTTTGGTTTTCGCACTTGC
>Ga0181532_10000196_pt1 | contig 62267 bp, 60 predicted proteins | sample PEATcosm2014_Bin_33_FD_119768 | JGI IMG/M metagenome (GOLD analysis project Ga0181532, IMG submission 119768) | Peatland microbial communities from MTU Mesocosm Facility, Houghton, MI, USA - PEATcosm2014_Bin11_30_metaG | ecosystem: Environmental > Terrestrial > Soil > Wetlands > Peat | place... | reverse complement strand
TGCCGAAATTGGGTGACCAGAAATGTATCCGGAGGTGGAGAAAATCGTTTATAGGGCATCCTAGCGCGTCGAGTTTTTAGACCGAAGACGCCGAAAGAGTTTTTCAACAGCCACGCCTGTTATTAACAATGGCCTTCATGTTCAACTTGCGCTTGTTGAGCTCATCGGTGAAGTTTCTTTGCTGCGCCATCCTACTTGCTCTGGTGCCGGAAGCGGTGCCCCAAACGAAGGCCGCTAGCAAGGCTAGTTGGGATTCTTTCTATGCTGAGCAGATGAAGTTGCGGCAGAGTGGGACTGCGGCTCTGGAACGCGAGCGAACTCGCAGTAAAGCCAACCTTTGCGAGAAAGCGGGCGTTGAAGGCGGAAAGGCTATTGTTGATTGCCTTGTAGCCGAAACCACAATTACCGAAAAGGACTACCTTACCTACGTTCGCGCGATTGGCGCTCTCCTACGACTGCGCACACCGGACGAAGCAGATCAGAAAACTCCTAAGCGTCTCCCGTTCGACGCGGCTGAAGAGGATTGGCAGAAGTACCGTGACCAGAGTTGCAAGTCCGTGTCCACGCAGTGGATCGACGTGCAGTCTTCAATTTCTGACGCCGATTGTCGGCTAAAGTTGACGTGGAACCACATGCACGAACTGGAGTCGCTCTACTCCGATCTTTGGCACTAACGCTTCCGTTACACGACCGCTCGATCGCAGGCGTAACATCCCCTTAGCGCAAGGGATCGGGCTCAGACCGGTTGTCCCGTTCTAGCCTGCCTTGACTAGGGCGGGGCCTTCCATGGAATGTGTCACACCGCAACCGCCGCCATCTCCTCACTCGCTTTCTTCTGCTTGAACGTCACCACTCGCCGTTCCTGGTGCTCCTTCACATTCCACAAATACATCACCGCATACGCTCGCCAGGGCCTCCACGCTTCCGCACGCCGCTCCAGCTCGCGTGCGCTCGCCACCTCCATTGCCCGCAGCAACGTGATATCCCCGGCCGGAAACGCATCCGGCTCACCCAGGGCGCGCATCGCGATGTATTGCGCCGTCCAAGTCCCGATGCCGGGAACCTCGCACAACCGCGCCAGAAACGCCTCGACGTCCATAATCCCTTCGAAGCTGATCTGCCTCTCGCACACCGCTCGCGCCAGCGCGCCGATCGTCGCAGCTCGCGCACGTGTCAGTCCAGCGCGGGTGAGATCGGCATCGGCAAGAGCTTCAGGAGTCGGAAACAGATGTGTCAATCCAGCGCCGCCGTCAAACGGCTTCCCGAACAGCTTCACAATCCGCCCCGCCAGCGTCGTCGCCCCCTTCACACTGATCTGCTGCCCGAGAATCGCGCGCACCGCCAGTTCGAAACCGTTCCAGCATCCCGGCACGCGCAATCCCGGCTCGGCCGTCAACCGCTTCGCCAACGCCGGATCGCTGCGCAGCGTTCGCGCGATGTCCATCCAATCGGCGTTGAGGTCGAACATCGCCCGAATCCGCTCGACAATCGCAAACAGCGACTGCGGATCGCCAATTTGAATCCTCGCCGTCAGCGCGCTGTGCGCCTCATCGAGCGAAACCTCGAACCACCCCGCCCGCCCATTCATCCAGATCGAACGCCGGCAGCTCCCAGCCTCAACAACTTCGACGCCCGGCGTCGCTCGCAGCGACAGAAATGCCAGCATTCCCTGCCAGTGATACGGCGGCCGAAACCGCAGCTGAAACTGATACTGATCTGCCGGCTGCGACAACTTCTGCCGCGCAATCCGCCGGATCTGCGTCGGCGTCCGCCGATACGTCGCTTGAATCGACGCATTGAAACGCCGCACGCAACCGAAGCCCGCCGACAGCGCGATCTGTCCCATCGGCAGCTGCGTTTCGTCAATCAGCTTCTTCGCGAAGTGCAGTCGCCGCGTGTTAGCCACCGCGATGGGCGTGGCGCCCAGATGTCGCAGAAACAGCCGCCGCAGATGCCGCGATCCGATGCCCAGCCGCTCCGCCAGTATTTCCACACCGCCGTCTTCCAGACCGCTCTCGCCAATCAATCGCAGCGCCCGCGCCACCGTATTCGAAGTCCCCAGCCACGCCGGTGTTCCCGGCGAGCACTCCGGCCGGCAGCGCAGGCAGGGACGAAATCCCGCTTCCGCTGCCGCAGCCGCCGTCGGAAAATAATGGCAGTTCTTCTCTTTGGCCGTTGGCGCTGGACAGATCGAGCGGCAATACACGCCGCTGTTCGTGACGCCGATGAAAAACTTGCCGTCAAAGCGCGGGTCGCGCGACAGCCGCGCCCGCTCGCATACTCGCCGATCCAGTGCCATATTCCGCGATGATATCCGATGTCCCGTGTGTTGTTAGACGTTTTCGGACATAGTTCGAAAGACCCTATTCACCACGGAGGCACGGAGAACAGAGAGAACCAATTCTTGTTCTTGTTGTTTCGATTTTGTTTTGCTCTCCTGAGTCATGCCGCCGCTCTCCTTTAACCTAGCGAACCTTTCTCAACGTGGTCTCTTTATTCCCTTCTTTTTCGCTTCTCCGTGTTCTCCGTGCCTCCGTGGTGAACACGCCTTTTGAACCGCGTCCGCAAACGTCCACTCTCGCCCGCAGCCAAGTCCGCAAATGTCCAACCTGTCTCCGTCAAGAAATCTATGTTGATCGAAGTCGATTGACCTCTCGCCAAATTCTCCCCGGCAAGACACGCGAGGCGGGCAATCAGGGGCGGAAACAGCCAACGGCCACATTCCGGCCTGCGGCCCACACGAACACCAAAGGAGACATCAATGAAACTCGCAAACGTCGCATTCCTTGCTGCCATCGCGGCTGCTCTTGCCGCCCCCAAACAACTTCCCGCGCAAGCACCCAATCATCATTCGCAGACCCACTATCGCGTCGTCAGTTTCGGCGTGCCGCTCGGCGGATCGGCCAGCTCCACCGCGGGTATCAACTCCGAAGGCTGGATCGCCGGCGCCTCCAATCTCAGCGGCGACCTCGACGAGCACGCCGTCCTCTGGCTCTACGGATTTCCGCTGGACCTCGGCACGCTCGGCGGCCCCGATAGCGCGGTGCTCTGGCCGGGGTTGAACGATTTGGGCCAGGCCGTCGGCATCTCCGATACCGCCAAAACCGATCCTTATGGCGAGAGCTGGAGCTGCGGCGCATTCCTGCCCGCGTCGCATCAAGGCCACACCTGCGTCGGCTTCCTCTGGCAGTGGGGCTCCATGACGGCTCTGCCCACGCTCGGCGGCAACAATGGATTCGCCACCAGCATCAACAATCGCGGCCAGGCCGTCGGCTGGGCGGAGAACACCGTTCACGATCCAACCTGCGTCGCGCCACAGGTGCTGCAATTCGAGGCCGTCGTGTGGGGACCGCGCCCGGAAGAGATTCAACAGCTCAAGCCTTACGGCTCCGATCCTGATGGCGCAGCCACCGGCATCAATGACAGCGGCCAGGTCGTCGGCATCTCCGGCATCTGCCAGAACGCGGTCGGCAATCAGAGCGCGACTCACGCCCTGCTGTGGCAGAATGGCACGCCCCTCAATCTCGGCAATCTCGGCGGCACAGCGTGGAACACGCCGATGGCGATCAACGATAGCGGAGTGATCGTCGGCTTCTCGGATCTCACTGGTGATCAGGGTGGCGCTAATCCTAACTTCCACGCTTTCTCTTGGTCGGGGCCCGGCCCGATGCAGGACCTCGGCACGCTGACCGGCGACGCCATCAGCGAAGCACTCGGCGTCAACCAGCAGGCTCAGATTGTCGGCGTCTCTTATGCTTCTGGATTCAGCAATCCCCGCGCGTTTATTTACGAGAACGGCATGATGACCGATCTCAACACGCTCGCGCCCAGCAGCCCGCTGTACTTGCAGGTGGCGCAGGACATCAACAACTCAGGAGTAATCGTCGGCATGGGCTGCACGCCGGGCAATTGCACGCCAACCAGTCCTCAGATTGCGTTTGTGGCGATCCCGACTGGTGACTAAGAGGTTGGGGTGGAGCACCGCTTGAGCGGTGCATCTCAGGCCGAGACAACAACGGCTTCAGCCGCTGAGGTAAGTCTTCAAAATCCTTCGCAGCTGAAGCCGATTCCTAAAGATGGGTGCGCCCGCGGGCTCTAGATCTCCATCAGCTCTTTGCTAACCGGCGTCAGCACTTCGCACCCCGTCGCCGTCACCACCACCATGTCCTCAATGCGAATGCCGCCCTTGTCCGCAACATAAATTCCCGGCTCGATCGTAACTACCATCCCAACTTGCAGCGCTTCCTTCTGTCCCGTTCCCAGCCGCGGCGGCTCATGAATCTCCAACCCGACACCGTGACCAGTTGAGTGCGTAAAGAACTTATCCAGCTTGGCTTGCCGCAGCACCTCGCGCGCAGCATGATCCACTTCGCCTGCCGTCACGCCCGGCTTTACCGCCGCGATCCCCGCCAACTGCGCCTCCAGCACTGCGTCATACCAGCGCCGCTCTTCGCCGCTGGCTCGACCGACATGCACTGTCCTCGTCATATCCGAACAGTAGCCGTTAAAAACCACTCCGGAATCGATCACCACAAATCCGCGCTTCGGAATCGGCGCTCGCGACGCGCGTCCATGCGGCAGCGCCGAGCGCTTCCCGCCCGCGACGATCGTCTCGAACGACATGCCATCGGCGCCTGCGCGCCGCGCAGCAAATTCCAATTCGCCGGCAATATCCGACTCCGCCACGCCCGCGCGAATCTTCTCAATCGCCTGCTCGTAAACTTCGGCTCCCATCCGCACGGCTTTGCGAATGATGCTCAGCTCCTCAGCGTCCTTGATCATCCGCTGGCGCATCACCAGCCCGGAAACGGGCTTCCACGTGACTCTCTTGCGCAGCGCCCGACGCATGTCGTTCGCTGCCGCGACGCTGGTGTGATCGGCCTCCAAGCCAATCGCTGCGCGCTTCCGATCGCCGATGATTCTTGCCGCCGCATCCAGCAGCGGTCCCTTGGCGATGACCACGCGCACGCCGCGAACTTCTTCACGCGCCTGCTCGGTGTAGCGCCCGTCGGTGAAGAGGACGCGCCTCCCGTCGACAAACAGCAGCAGACCATTGCTTCCGCTGTAGCCGCAGAGATAACGCAGATTCGCCGGATGGGTGACAACGAAGCCATCAAGCTCTTCGCCCTCGATCGTCCTCTGGAAAGTCTTCTGTCGCGAGAGATGATTCATCGTTCTGTTTTCACCACGGAGGCACGGAGATCACGGAGGATGGATTTTGCTTCGATTCTCAGCCGTGATTTTCACTTAGTCTAACAAGCCCGTTTGGATGTGATTCTCTTCTTTTATTTTCGTCTGCGCTTTTCCGTGCTCTCCGTGCCTCCGTGGTGAATATTTCTTAGAACGTTGTCAGCTTGATCGAATCGGACGTCTGCTTGTTGGCGCGGTACACATAGTGATGACTGGGCTGATGCGCGATTGCGTCTACGCGCACATAGTACGTCCCGTCTCCCGGACTCGAGCCGAATGGAATCACCGGACTGGAGCTCTGCGCCGGAAGATTGAAGTGCTGATAGCCCAGCGCCGTCGCTCGGCCGATCTGATTGACGGCGACGATGACTACCGTCAAGTCGAAGTCAACCCCGGTCTGGTTCGTCACCACCGCCGAGCCGGAGATGCTGTTGCCGTGCACTGCGGGAGGCTCCTTCCAGTCCACCTCAAGCCCGGCGATCACATGGATCACAAGATCGCGCTGCGCCTGCAACTTCGGAATGGTGGCGTCGGCGGCTCCGATAGTGAATCGATAGTCACCCGGCACAGTCGGCGAGCCCGTGATCTTGCCGGTGTGCGGATGCAGCTTCAGCCCCAGCGGCATCTCGCCTTGCACCAGATGCCATGCGTAGGGCGTTGTTCCGCCGGTCGCCTGCAGCGGCAAGGTGTAACCCTGGCCCACAATCATCCCCTGCGAAGGCAGCGGCTGGATCTGGAGATCCTGGCTGCGGGCAAATCCGGTCGCGATAAACAGCATCAACGTGAGCAGGCGAATCCGCATGGTGAAGACATTATAGGGGCTGTGATTAGGGATTAGGGACTGGGGGCTAGGGATCAGGGGATGCGGATCCCACCATCATCTAACGGTCAATGGTCGATGAATTACGGCCTGGCGGGCAGTCGTTCATTGTCCCTCCGCATCAAGCTTCTGCTAGCCCCCAGCCCCTATTCCCTGACCGCTTGTTTTCTTAACCCCTCTTCCTGTGTCGCGCCTCACTTACGAAAAATTGGCGCAGCGTATATCATCGCTTGTTCAGCCCAGATTCGCTGGCTGACCGAACTCATACCTTCTGCCTGATCGCGAGCGAAAGGCGAACAGCGAGGAGCGAAGAGCGTTACTCATGCCTTCCAATCCTAAAATTCGAGTACTTGTTGCCAAGCCGGGCCTCGACGGCCACGATCGCGGCGCCAAAGTCATCGCCCGCGCGCTGCGCGATGCCGGCATGGAAGTGATTTACACTGGCCTGCGCCAAACCCCCGAGATGGTCGTCAGCGCCTCACTGCAGGAGGACGTCGACGTCATCGGCCTCAGCATCCTCTCCGGCGCGCACAATGCCATCGTGCCGCGTGTGATGGACCTGCTCAAGCAGAACCACATGGACGATGTGCTCGTTCTGGTGGGCGGCATCATTCCCGATCAGGATGTTGAGGCGCTAAAAAAGCAAGGCGTGGCCGCGGTATTTCAGCCCGGCACGCCCATGGACTCCATCATCGAATTCATCCGCGCCAACGTGAAGGGACGGGGTGTGACAGCGTAACGTCTGGCGGCCTGCCTGACGCTGTGCTCCAATGTTCGCGTTGTGTTGAATTATCATTACGAGCGCCCCGTTTCTTGGGCATATCTCGTAGACTCAGCAATACGACCTTGCACCAGCTTCACTGAGATGCAAGGCGAATTTTTCCGGCCCTGAGGTAGTGATGCGAATTCTCTGCGCTTTGCTCCTGTTGTCTTTCTCTGCTTCCTCCGCAGCTCAAACTTCCAGCTCTTCTCAATCTTCTGAATTCCCCAAAGAAATCCCGAGCTTCGATCAAACCGCCATCGACAAAACCATCGATCCTTGCGTCGATTTCTATCAGTACTCCTGCGGCAACTGGATGAAGAACAATCCTATCCCGCCGGACAAGTCCAGTTGGGGTCGTTTCTACGAGCTGCGCGAACGCAATGTCTATGTGCTGCACGACATCCTCGAGCGGGTGCAAGCTCCCGGCCAGCGCACCGCAATTCAGGAGAAAGTTGGCGACTACTACGCCGCCTGCATGGACGAGACCATCGTCGAGAAGCGTGGCACCGAACCGCTCGCGCCAACGATGAAGGCCATTGCTGCGCTCAATAGCAAGCAGCAGTTGATCCCGCAGGTCAGCGCCATGCAGCGCGACGGCGTCCGCGTGCTCTTCAGCTTCGGCCAAATGCCCGACATGCATGATTCGCGCCAGACCATCGCCAACCTTGACCAGGGCGGTCTCACCCTCCCCGATCGCGATTACTACATCAAGGATGACGCCAAGTCGGTCGAGATTCGGCAGAAATATCTCGACCACATGCAGAAGATGTTCGAGCTGTCCGGCGATAAGCCCGACGTCGCTGCCGCCCAAGCCAAGACCGTGCTCGCCATTGAAACCGCTCTCGCCAAAGCCTCTATGGATCGCACCGTCCGTCGCGATCCGCACACTCGCGATCACTTGATGCCGGCCACGGAGATCGCGGCCAGCGCGCCTAATTTTCAGCTGACTGAATTCTTTGCCGAGAGTGGCGCGCCCAAGTTCACCAGCCTGAACGTCAGCAATCCCGATTTCTTCAAGGCGGTGAACGATCAGATCAGTGCAACTTCTCTTGATGATTGGAAGATCTATCTTCGCTGGCGCGCGCTTGACACCTACGCTCCAACCCTGACCAAGGCATTCGTTGACGAGGACTTTCAGTTCAACGGTGCCTACCTGTCAGGCCAGAAAGAAATCGAGCCGCGCTGGAAGCGCTGCGTCGCAGCAACGGATCTAAACCTTGGCATGGCGCTGGGCCAGCTCTATGTCGACAAGGCCTTCGGCCCCGAAGGCAAAGAGCGCACTCTGAAGATGGTGCAAGCCATCGAAGCGGCCATGCATCAGGACATCGGCCAGCTGACCTGGATGTCCGACACCACCAAGCAAAAGGCATATGAGAAGCTGAGCGCCATCGTCAACAACATCGGCTATCCCGACAAATGGCGCGATTACAGTACCGTCATCGTTACCCGCGACGACTACGCCGGTAACACCACCCGCGCCGCGGCCTTTGAAGTTCAGCGGCAGCGCAACAAAATCTCCAAGCCGACGGACAAGAAGGATTGGGGCATGACTCCGCCCACGGTGAACGCGTATTACCGCTCGGAGATGAACGACATCAACTTTCCCGCCGGCATTTTGCAGCCGCCCTTCTACGGCAAGAGCATGGATGACGCGGTGAACTACGGCGCGATCGGCGTGGTCATCGGGCATGAACTGACTCACGGATTCGACGATCAGGGCCGCAAGTTCGATGCCGACGGCAACCTGAAAGACTGGTGGACTGCCGACGATGCCAAGTCTTTCGAGGAGCGCGCCAGTTGTACCGCTGACGAGTACTCCGGCTTTGTGGCCGTAAAGGACGACAAGGGCGAAGTGATGGTCAACGGCCGGTTGACGCTCGGCGAAAATACCGCCGACAACGGCGGCCTCAAACTGGCGTATATGGCTGTGATGAACATCATCGGCAACACGCCGGTAAAGCCCGTCGACGGCTACACGCCCCAGCAGCGCTTCTTCATCGCCTACGGACAGATCTGGTGCGAGAATCGCACCGATCAGCAGGCGCGCAAGCTGGCCATCATCGACCCGCACTCGCCGGGACGCTGGCGCGTGAACGGCGCAGTCCAGAACTCGGCCGCTTTCGAGGAAGCCTTCGGCTGCAAAGCAGGCCAGCCCATGGTGCGCGAGAACGCCTGCCGGGTGTGGTGAGATAGTGGGTGGAGCAACGCTTTAGCGGTGCAGTCGAGCGATTCAGCCAAGAGCCGGCTTTAGCCGCTGAGGATAATAGGGGCATTCCCTCGGGTACGTGGCGCGGGTCCAACATTGGACCATTTCTGCACCCTGTAAAGACGCGGGACCCTGGCACTCGTAAACTACACTGAATGACCACCGGCTCTGCGCCAACCGATCTGCCTGCTGATTCCCGCCTCTCCATTTTCCTTTCGTACGCCGTCCTGCTCGCCGGCATCGGCGCAGGCGTGGCTTCCGCCTACATCGTCATAACGACTTATTCGCCTCTGCCTCACTGGGATGAATGGGCCCTCTTCGACCATCTTGCCACCGGCAGTGCCTCTCTCTCATGGCTCTGGGCGCAGCACAACGAACATCGCATCCCGGTTCCCAAAATCTTCTTTCTTCTGGACGTCTACTTCTTCCGCGGCACGCAGGCGTTCTTGCTGACCAGCATCTTCTTCATCCAACTACTGCAGACAGCGCTCCTCAGCTTCAGCCTGTGGATGCTTGGCGGACTGCGCGGCTCGCCCTGGCGAACCGGGACCGGCCTGATCGCCTACTGCATCCTTTGCCCAACGCAGCAGGAGAACCTGATCTGGGGATTTCAGCTGCAATTCGTCCTACCGGCAGCAATGGCGACTCTGGCAATCCTCACGCTGCTGCTGTATTACCGAAAACCGCACGCCTGGCTGGTTGCGACCTCAATCCTCGCAGCGACCATCGCCACCTGGTCACTGGCCAACGGTATGCTGCTCTGGCCGCTGTTGCTGCTGGCGGCGTTGTTGCTCGGTATGCGGCGCTCTGTCTTGCTCGTGATCGCCCTGTTCGCGGCAGGAAACATCGGCCTGTATCTGTATCACTACCATCGTCCCGGACCTCCAGCCGAATTTCCCGGCCTCATTCTTGCGGCAGACAGAACCCTCCACTACGTCGCAGTTTATTTCGGCAGCACATTTGTTCGCCACTCCAGCGGCTGGATCCCGCTTCTGGCCGGAACAGCCGGACTGTGTGCTGCGCTCGTCATCATCGCTCGCGTACTCCCACAACGTGGGAGAGGCTCGCTTCTACAGTTGCAGCTTTCGCTCTTGATGCTGCTGTGCGTCGCGACAGCGTTCATCACCGCCTCCGGCCGCCTGCATCTCGGTCTGGAGCAGGCCACAGCGTCTCGTTACCAGACTTTCGCCCTGCTCTTCTGGTGCAGCCTGGGGCTGGCGCTGTTGTGCGCAGTGTCCAAACCGCGGGACGGTTCACGAGATGACCCGTCAACAGCTGCGAAGTTCAACACATTTTCCGGACTCCTTCTTGTGCTGATGGTCGGCTTTGCCACCCAGGTTCGCCTGCCGCTGATCGACGCGCAGTGGCGTCAGTTGCGCCTCAAACGAATCTCTCTATCGCTGCTGGCGGGTGTCCACGATCCCGCCACTCTGGCCGACGCCTACCCCGATCCGCAAGCCGTTCTGCGTGCCGCACGATACATGAAGGACAACCGCCTCTCGATCTTCGCTGGCGATCTCTACGAGCGGCTTGGCCAGCCCTTTGACGCCACTTATCGCGTGCGTCCCGCGACCGACTGCTCCGGCTACGTTTCCTCGACACAGCTTCTACCTGCTGATGCCGGTCAGGGATTGCGGTTCACCGGCTATGCCTGGGACAAGCTGGCCAATCGTCCGGCGAGAGACATCGTCGGGGTCGCTGACGGTCGCATCAGCGGCTACGGCACCAGCGTCTCGATCCCCCAGGATTCATCCGCCGCCAGGCCGAATTCCGATCCCGCCCGCTTCGGCTGGGTCACCTACATTCGCGATATACCGCATCCAGGCAGCATTCAGCTCTACGCCGTGGTCGGCAGAGATTCCGCGGACGCCTGCCTCGTCGCCGAAGCCACGCCGTAGCTACAATGCTGTAACTCCGGCGCGACTCCGCGCCGACCCATCGCAGCCCCGGTCCCTAATCCCCATCCCCTATTCCCCAGTCTCCCGCATCCGACTTGCTAACTGGCCACTAGCCACTGACCACTAGCCACTGATTTATATTGTTCTGTGGCCCAGTGAAATCCCTACGTTCTCACTTCCATCTCATCCTGCTGGCATTCGCGATGCTATTGCTCGTCTTCGGCGTGGCGTGCAAGCGCCAGAGCATGGCGCATCGCGAGTACATGTACGTCTCGGCCCCGGAGACCAGCCTGCGCGATCGCGTGGCCACCATGTACAACAAGATGGGCACAGTGCATAACGGTGATCGCGTCGAGGTGCTGGAGAAGCAGCGGCGATTCGTTCGCGTGCGCACCGACAGCGGCCAGGAGGGTTGGATCGAGGAACGCAGCCTGGTGCCGCAGGAGATCTACGACGGCTTTCAGAAGCTGGCGCAGGACAATGCCAACACACCGATTCAGGCCAAAGGAACAACGCGCGCCGAGCTTAACATGCACGTCGAGCCCTCTCGCGATGCTGATCACCTTTATCAGCTCAAGGATGGCGAAAAGGTGGATGTGCTGAGGCGCGCGACGGCAGAGAAAAATCCGTCGAAGCCTAAGCCTGCGCCTTCAACCACGCCACCAACGAAAGGAAGCAAGCCAAAACCCGGCGCCCCCGCGACTGCGGCGAAAACCGGAACGCCAGCGCCAGCAACGAAGAAGGCGGCGCCTGCTGCCCCCGCAACTCCCAGTTCGTCGCCGACGGCTCCGTCTGCGACCGCCGCGGGCGCAACCCAGACCGGCAAAGACCAGCCCCCTCCGCCGAAGCCGGCCATGGAGGACTGGTACCTGGTGCGCACGTCGGCCGGACATGTGGGCTGGGTGCTGTTGCGCATGGTCGATCTCGACGTTCCTCTCGACATCGCGCAGTACGCCGAAGGCCAACGCATCATCGGATATTTCGTCCTCAACAACGTCGATGAGGATGGCAAGCCGCAGGCACAATATCTCGTCCTGCTGAACGAACCGAAGGACGGCCTGCCGTACGACTACAACCAGATTCGCGTCTTTACCCGCAATCGGGCGAAGCATCGCTACGAGACGGCCTATCGTGAACATAATCTCGAAGGTTATTTGCCGGTGAAAGTCGGGCATCAGGATTTTGGGGGCAAGGAAGGCGATCTGCCGACCTTCACCATTCGCGAGAAGATTGATGACGGCCGGATCGTAGACGAGACCTACAAGCTGAATGGGCCAATCGTGCGCCGCGTGCTCTCGCCGGATGAAGAAGCGGCCGAGAAGGCAAAACATGCAACCGCTCTTGCCGCGCGCATGAAGGAGCTATCGGCCAAGCACGCCGGTCAGCCCAGCCACCAGCACAAGCAGCATTAAGATCGGGTAGAGCCGGCCTTCAGGCCGGCGTCAACGGTCTGCACCGCGAGAAAGGGCTGACAATTTCCGATTTCCCGCGCATCGCGGCGCTGAAGCGCCGCACTACCCGACCTATTTGCTATAGAACTTCGCAATCGCGCTGACCACGCGTTGCTGCTCGTCTTCCCGCAGCTCAGGGAACATCGGCAGCGCCAGCACTTCCTTCGCGGCCCGCTCCGACTCCGGCAGATCGCCGGCTCGATATCCCAGGTAGGCAAAACACTTCTGCAGATGCAGCGGCACAGGATAATAGATCTCGCTTCCAATCCCCCGTTCGGTCAGGAACCGCTGCAGCTCATCCCGGCGCCAGGCGCGAATCACAAACTGGTGGTAGATGTGGTGCGCATCCGGCAGAGTCGCCAGCAGCCCGACCGGCGCTTGCGCACTTACTCTCGTCGCTTCCGCTTTAACCAGTCCGGCGCCGGCGAACAGGCCGTGGTAGCGACATGCAACGATTCGCCGCTTCTGGTTCCAATCGTCAAGGTGTCTCAGCTTCACGCGCAGCACCGCCGCCTGAATCGCATCCAGCCGGCTGTTCCACCCGATCTCGTCGTGGTAATAACGCGCGCGGCTCCCATGATTGCGCAACCGGCGCACATGGTCGGCCAACTCTGCGTCGTCGGTGGTGACACAGCCGCCGTCGCCGTAGGCACTGAGATTCTTCGTAGGATAGAAGCTGAAACCCGCTGCCTTGCCGAGCGCTCCCGCTTTCTTTCCCTTCCATGCCGCGCCGAACGCCTGCGCTGCATCCTCGACGATCGCTGCCCCATACTGCTCGCTTAGCAGGGCGAGGCGATCCATGTCAGCACACTGCCCATAGAGGTGAACAGGCATCACGGCCCGAATGTTCTGGCTGCGTCCCCGCTTCAGGGCGTTCTCAACCTTAACGGGATCAAGGTTCAGCGTCGCCGGATCGACATCCGCCAGTATCGGAGTCGCTCCACAGCGAACGATTGAGCTGACCGACGCGAAGAAGCTGAACGGCGTTGTGACAACGCTGGCGTTCTCTTCTACCCCGGAAGCTCGCTGCGCGAGCCACAATGCGTCCGTGCCGGAGGCGCAGCCCACACTGGCGCGCACTCCCAGATACTCCGCTGACTCGCGCTCAAATCCCGCCAGTTCTTCTCCGCCGATAAAGTGCTGCGTCGTGAGCACGCGGTCGATTACCTCGGCAACCTCGTCCCTGATGCTCGCGTACTGCCGCTTCAGATCGAGCATCGGCACGGGCGCGGTGGCTGCGGTATCCGGCGAAACAACAGAAACGTCAACGGCTTTCGCTGTCATAGTGAAATATCAATTTTACAGCCGGCGAATACAATTACCTTCCTGCAAACATGATGTAGTGGCTCGCCGCTCCCATGAAGAACAGCATGGGAAAGGACAGCCAGAAGTTCAGCCGCGCACTGAGGAAGCTTAGCCGGGCGACTTTGGCCGCTTCCGGAGGCATCGCCGTACCCTTCGCAGCGCTCTCGCCGGTCCAGCGAATGATCTTCTTCTGCATGCGCCAGACGATACCCCACACACTCAACATCATGAACCACCCGATGCCACCTCCGATCCCAATCGCCAAGGAACGATTGCTCTCCCACCCCTGTTCGTTCAGCGCGAGGAAGACGTACGCGGCGGCGACGATAACGACGGCCATAATGACACCAAACACCGCGCCCTTGCGCAGCACCTCGGCCGGTGACATCAGCAACCCCATCTGCACGGCAAAGGCGATTGTCCAGATCAGCACGAAACTCCCAATCACACGCCCGGCGGACGCCGTCTCCCCCGCGGCCATGGCAGTCTGCGCATCCACGCTGACGATGCGGTTCCAATAAGCGAAACCGGCCAGCACGGTGACAAGCGAGCTCCAGCGGAACCACCACATGGCCTTGGGCATGAGCTTCGGAATCACGATGCCCCGCTGTTGGGCATCTAGTTCCTGCAGAAACGGCATGTTCACCAGATTGAAGAAGTAAAGCAGGCCAACCCAGATGATTCCAGCCACCAAGTGAATCCAGCGAAGGACGATCAGGGCGGCCTGTTCGCCTCCCGGAAGGTCGATTTGCGGTGCAGCAAGGAGAACTACCCCAAAAGTGCTCAAGCTTGCCCTCCAAAAATAGAAGGTTTCCCCGGGAAACTCGCATCTTAGTAAACGGGCGAATTCTACATCACAGTGCTCTGTGCTGGTTGCTGTTGAAATCGCTCTTCGGGCGTTTTATCGTAAAGTGGCTTAAAATTTTTTCTGCCGGGCGTCCTGATGTCGGACGCAATAGCAGGCTACTATTCTCGACAGACCCTCGGTTCGTGTGGGGCCGCGACCTTGGGGCTGTGCTGCTTCTTGCGGTTGGCGGAGAGGGACCTATGGAAAGCAAACCAGCACAGAATATACAGGACTCGTTCCTGAATACAGCTCGCAAAGACAAATCGGTTATCACAATCTATCTCCTCAGCGGGGTGAAGTTGACGGGCAGAATTCGCTCGTTCGATAAATACTCGGTCGTCTTGGAGACCAACAACCAGGAGCAGCTGATCTTCAAGCACGCCATTTCTACGGTTGTGATGTCACGCGTTGTGCATTCGGAGCGCCACATGGAGTCTCGGCCGATGGTGTCGGCGTCCGCTCCGCTCACCGAAGGCAGCGTGGCACCGGCGGTGGCTGAGGAATAATCTTTGAGCGTGAGGCGAGGAAGATCGGGAGCGGGTGATAGCTCCTGGCCCACCGGCCGCCATCAATTCGAGCGGGCGTTCCTGGTTGGGGTGGAATTCTCGTCCCGCTCAGCCAGAAAAAGTGCCTCAGAGCGCTCTGTAAAGAGCACCCGTGAGGAGATTCCATCCCAACCATCCTCCGGGAGTGTGCCGCCGGTTGCTCGCGTCGCGCGCGATGCAGCCGCACCTCGCGCTTTTGCCGACCTCGAATCCCAGGAGTTCACGCCTGAGGAGTCGCTGGCCGAACTGCGGGAGCTTGCGACCAGCGCCGGAGCCGGCATCGCTGGTGAGATTCTGCAGCGTCGCCAAAAACCGGATCCGGCAACCCTCATCGGCAGCGGAAAAGTGGAAGAGCTCAAGGGCGCGGTCGCGTCCAGCGCGCCCGAGCTTGTCATCTTCGATCACGAACTGACCCCGTCGCAGCAGCGCAACCTGGAACGCGAGCTCGATGTTCGCGTCATCGACCGCACCCAGCTCATCCTCGACATCTTCGCGCGCCACGCCCGCACGCGCGAAGGCCAGCTGCAGGTCGAACTGGCGCAACTCCAGTACCTGCTGCCGCGATTGGCTGGCCGCGGTGTCGAGATGTCGCAGCTTGGCGGCGGCATTGGCACCAGAGGTCCGGGCGAGACCCAACTGGAAACCGATCGCCGCAAAATCTATCGCCGCATCCGACATGTCCAGCAGCAACTGGAGAATGTCCGCCGCATTCGCGGGCAACAGCGCCAGCGTCGGGAATCGGCGCCCATCGCAACCGTGGCGCTCGTCGGCTATACCAACGCCGGCAAGTCGACGCTCTTCAACGCGCTCACCAAAGCTGGCGTTCTGGAAAGCGCTCGCATGTTCGCCACGCTTGATCCCACAATGCGGCACATCCAGCTGCCCTCCAAGCGCCAAGTGGTGCTGTCTGACACTGTGGGATTCATCCGCAATCTGCCCCATACGCTGGTCTCTGCTTTTCGCGCGACGTTAGAGGAAGTGCAGCGCGCCTCGCTCCTGCTGCATGTGGCAGATGTGACCAGTCCCACCGCCGGCGAGCAGCAGGTGCAGGTGGAAGCTGTCCTGCGTGAACTCGAGGTGCAGAATAAGCCGCGTCTTTATGTCATGAACAAGGTCGACCTGCTGTCGGAAAAGAAGCGGGAGAGCCTGCGCGACTCCGACAATGTGGTACATGTTTCCGCAGCTACCGGCCTCGGTTTGGACAAGCTGCTGGAAGCGATCGATGCGCGGATTGAAGAGGATCCGATTCAGCGCGTCCATCTGCACGTACCGCAGTCGGAAGGAAAGATTTTGGCGACGCTCGATGCTAAGTCAGTCGTCCTGTCACGCAATTATCGCGACGGATTTGTCGATCTGGAGGTCCAGGTGCCGGAATCGGTGATTCGCAGGATAAGGAGCTTCGTTCAGAAGTAATCGCAGGCTAATGGCGGGACGGCACGTTGTCTAGACAACCCTGACCCCGGCGTCCGCCTGTTCGTCCGCGTGATAGCTGGAGCGGACCAGCGGTCCCGACTCGACGTGCCGGAATCCCATCTTCAGCGACTCTTCCTTCAAGAAGCGGAATTCCTGTGGCGGATATAACCGCGCGACCGGCAGATGGTCTTTCGATGGCCGGAGATATTGGCCGATGGTGAGGATGTCGACTTTGCGATCCGCCAGGTCGCGAAACACCTCCAGCAGCTCGTCCGTGCTCTCGCCCAATCCGACCATCACTCCGGTCTTGGTGGGAATGGCCGGATTCATCTCCTTGGCGCGCTCCAGCAGACGCAAGGTTCGCTCATAGCGAGCGCCCGAGCGCGCTACCCGATACAGCCGAGGCACAGTTTCCGTGTTGTGATTGAGGATATTCGGCTCGGCGTCCATCACAATACCCAGCGGTTCTTCCAACCCCTGAAAATCGGGAATCAGCACCTCGACCCGGCACTCGGGACCGCGCCGCCGAATCTCGCGGATGGTTTCGGCAAAGACGCGGGCGCCACCGACGTTGTCGTCATCGCGATTCACGCTCGTCACCACCGCAAACTTTAGCGCCAGCTTTTCGACAGCTTCGGCGACGCGACGGGGTTCATCGAAATCGATCGGTTGAGGACGTCCTTTCGGCACGGCACAAAAACCGCAACGCCGCGTGCAAAGATTCCCCAGCAACATGAAAGTCGCGGTCCGGTGGTTCCAGCATTCGCCGATGTTAGGACAATGCGCCGACTCGCATACTGTGTGCAGTTCCAGCTTGCGGGCCAGCGCTTTCAGATTATGGTAGTTCTCGCCCATGGGCGCGCGCGCCTTCAACCACTCCGGCTTGGGAGCAGGCTGGCGCGGGCCAATGTCAATCTGGATCAGTTCAGCGGCAGTTGCCATGCGGTGTTTCTATTGTATCGCGTTGATTAAGATGCCCGGAGACTCCACACGGACTCATCCGCATTTAGAATCCTGCAAGGGCAATTTCTGTTACGCCCGGCATCCCGATTCGTAGTCTGGGCTTCAATCAAGTTGCACCACCTGTACGAGGAAACGCACTGATGCGAAAGTCTGTGATCGTCTTTCTTACACTCGCTCTTTTTCTGAGCGGGTGCTCCTCCAGCAACAACACCGAAAACAAGCCGGCCCAGGCCGCACCGAAACAGGCTGAATACGAAACCGGACGTGTCGCCTTTCAGAAGATGTACATTTCCGCTCGCGAGTGGGCAGCGGACGCCACTCCGTTCCGGTTGCAATCGCGCTTTACGCCCGATGCTCCCACCTCCGAAGGCAAAGCCGGCGCGTGGCGTGCATCCTTCGCTTCGCCGGCAAGAACCATGTTGAAGACATTCGTGTGGTCAGGGCTGGTTGGACCGGACGCGCCGGAGCAGGGCATCAGTTTTTCTGCCGAAGACAGCTGGAGCCCAGCCAATACCTCAGCTCGGATCTTCAATATCGGATTTCTCAAGATCGACAGCGACAAAGCTTACGAAATTGCCCAGAAGAACGGCGGACAGAAGCTGACCGCAAAGGATCCCAAGCAGCCAGTGTTCTTCGTGTTGGATTGGGATGGGACAAAGAACCAGCTGGTATGGCACGTGATCTATGGGGACAGTCAGGACGACGCGAAGTTACGAATCGCCGTCAACGCCACCACCGGCGACTTGCTGCGCGTCGAGAAGTGAGCAGTTTCCGATCCGTAGCTCGCGGAGGCTATTTCGGTGAGCTGGTGGATAAGTTACCCTACTTCGCCGGATTCCATCCCGCCCACACCGGAATGCCCTTGTCATCGCGCAAGGTGACGGTGTTCGTGCCCAGGATGATCTCGCGCGCCAGAATCTGCTGTTCGGATACGCCCAGCGCCTTGGCTCCAGTTACCTGCACCTGGTTGCCTGCGGCGAAGGACGTATCCATCTCCTTCAAGAATGCCGCCGGCGCTACCCGCACCAGGACGGTGCTGGTATCGGTTTTTACTAGCAGATAAATTCCTTCGTAGGCACCGGGCACCTCGCGAATTTCCTGCACTACGCCCGCGATCTTAACCTCATTCGCGACATCGTACTTCGGTCCGGTATCCTTTACTTTCTGAGCGAGGCCACTCGATACCGCCAGCACCAGTGCGCCGGCCGTCAAAGCAATTTTCGACCACGATCTGCAGCCCATTGTCGATACTCCTTCAGGCAGGAAATTCCGACGCACGAAAGTGCGGCTTCTAAAATCTCTTGCCTTATCCCAAACGCCCTCGCAGCGTCCCGCGCTGCAACCTGTCCTTCAGCGCAAGCTGCGTATTCACTCCCCAGGCAGTGGGATATTGACGCCATCTTGCGCCTAAACTGTTTCTATCTCAAGCTCAAACTTAGTCCGTCACAACCCAGGGTGCAGTGAGAAAGCTCACACCGACCCGTGATGGACGTCCGTCCCGGACGGTCGGGGCTGCGAACCGCCCTCATAGGCCCAAAAAGTGGAATCATGGTTGCCTTATAGCGCTTTCGTGTCATAATCATGGCACGCTTAGAGTAAGGTCGAGGCTTTTGTGCGCCCTTCGTTCGCACCGCGGTTTCTGTCGCGGCTAAAGATCATCGGGCTGAACTACGACGATGTTCGCGTAGAGCACGTTTTGGCCTTCTCGCGGCTATTCGTAGCACTAACGTCGTTAGGGGCCTGGCTGTTTCACCTTGGCGGTTTCGGCAGTCACTATCGAGTTGGCTTGGCGTTGCTATTGGGCTATGTCACCACCAGCGTAGTCCTGCTGATCTGGCTGCGGTGGAACGCCGAGCTCAGCCGCGGCTTCGTCATGACCGCGCAGGTGAACGACGTCGTGTGGCCCGCGCTGTTGTGTTTGTTCGCTGAGGTTCCGAACAGCACCTTTTTCATCCTGTTTCTTTTTGCCATGATCGCAGCTGCTTTCCGTTGGGGTTTCGTGGAGACAATGACCACTGCGCTGATCAGCGCAGCAGTATTGCTCCTTCACGCGACAATGGTGGCGTATGGACCGTCAGCCGTGCGCGATGTGTTCTTAACACCAGCGGAGCCAACCCGGCTGGTTGTGCGTTGTGCCTTCCTGTTGATGGCGGGCTTCTTGCTGGGATTTCTGGCGGAGACGGAGAAGCAACTTCGCGCAGAAATCGCGCTGACCAACCACCTGCTTTCTTTGGCTCGCGTGGGCAACCGCTTTGCCTCGGTGCTGCAAAGCGTTCTTGCAGAGTTGGGCCGGATATTTCAGGGTACGGCCGTTTACGAGGTCTCGGCGCAGAGTAGCACCGGGCGCGCCTTCAAGTGGGAGATTCCCTCTTTAGATCAGCCTGCGATCCATGTTCAGGAGCTTGCTCCGGACGAAAAAAATCACGAGCTTTTGTCCAAATATCCCCACGCGTTTTTTGCGCGTCGCATTCCTCCGAACGGGGCCTGTTCCATCACCGCGCTCGATGAAGAAGGACGCTGCTTACGAAATGGGCAGACCAAGAATTTCGATATGCCGTTACCCGGAGCGGAGTCGCTCCTCGTCGTAAGTCACGAGATGGGGCGCGACTGGAGCGGACGGCTGGTTCTGATTAATGCTCAATTGGGCCGGCAACGCGAGCATGAGCTGCGCTTTGCGCAAACCGTAATGCGACAGCTGGCGCCGGTTCTCTACTCGGTTTATCTGTTCCGCGCCTTTCGCTCGCGAGCGGGCGCAACGGAACGTGCCCGAGTCGCCCGCGAGCTGCATGACACGTCGATCCAGTCGCTGATCAGTATCGAAATGCAAGTGGATGTTCTGCGCCGCCGCAGCCCGGATCCCGGGCAAGCTGCCGAGCTGGAACGCATCCAGGGAATGCTGCGCCAAGAGGTTCTAAACCTGCGCGAGTTGATGCAGAGCATGCGCCCGGTCGACATCGGACCTCACCAACTGCTTGACTTTGTGGCCGAACTCGTAGAACGTTTCTCTAGAGACACCGGCATCGCTGTGCGCTTTATATCGGAGCTGCAGGAAGTTACGCTTCCTCCAGTTACGTGCCGGGAACTTGTGCGCATTGTGCAGGAAGCGCTGGTGAACGTGCGCAAGCACAGTGGTGCGCATTCGGCGATTGTTCGCTTTGGCTCGCATGACGGTTTGTGGAAGTTAGTGATTAATGACGATGGCAACGGTTTCCCTTTCGCTGGTCGATTTACGCTGAAGGAGCTGGACTGTCTGCGTCGTGGGCCAGCCGTAATCAAGGAGCGCATTCGCGCCATCGGAGGTGATCTCGTCCTCGAGTCCACACCGGGGCACGGATCGAGGTTGGAGATTACTATTCCTTTGAAAGGATACGAGTCCCATGGATAAGAAGGAGCCGTCAGTGCGCATCGTCATCGCCGATGATCATACGATTTTCCGGGATGGTCTGCGTCGTCTGCTCGAGGCCGAGCCGGAGTTGGAAGTGGCAGGCGAGGCTGCCGACGGCACGGAGGCCGTCACGCAAACCCGCCAGCTTAAGCCCGATATCTTGCTGCTTGATCTCGCTATGCCGCGCGTTCCGGGCATGGATACGTTGCGCGAGCTGTCCAACGACGGCAATAACCTACCCACCAAAATTATCGTGCTGACCGCGGCCGTGGAACGGCTCGAGATTGTGCAGGCGCTGCAGTTAGGCGCGCGCGGGGTAGTGATGAAGGAAGCCGCCACGCAGTTGCTGATGAAAGCTATCCGCACCGTTATGCTCGGGCAGTATTGGATTGGCCGCGAGGCTGTGGGCGACATTGTCGAGTTCATGCGCACGAATCCCTCCGCTGACAAACCGCCGCGCAATTACGGTTTGACCAAGCGCGAGATGGACATCCTGACGACGATCGTCGCCGGGCTGAGCAACAAGGAGATTGCCAAGAAGTTTTCGCTCAGCGAAGACACGGTGAAGCACCACCTGACCAACATTTTCGACAAAGTTGGCGTTGCCAGCCGTCTGGAGCTGGCGCTGTTCGCCATCAACAACCGTCTGACCGAGCCTGCAAACTAGCCCTCGGGCTGGCGTCGCTTCCGTTAGGCGCCCTCCGTCGTCTATTGATGCACCGCAGTTTACTCGCCCGAGAGCGACAACTGGGGCGCTGCGGTGTTTCATCTCTCAAGACCGATCTGAGGAGTAGCAATGAGGACCAAAGGGCCCGCGTACCTCTTTGTTGGCTTGGTGTTGACCCTTGCTTTACTGGCGGGATGCTCGCGCAAAGTGGAACGCACCGATCCACAGGTCGCCAGCGATGTACAGAACAAGATCTATAGCGATCCTGGTATTCAAAGCCGCGAGATCAGCGTGCAGGCCGCGAGTGGAGTTGTCACTCTTAGCGGCCAGGTGACCAGCGATATCGAGCGCACGGCAGCTGCCAACGATGCCGGTGCGATCGACGGCGTGAAGACGGTCATTAACAACCTGCAGGTGCAGCAGGCGGAAGCGACTTCACCGCCAACGCCCGCGCCGAAACCAACTCCCGCGAAGAAGCGCGCACAAGAGGCGAAGACTCGTCATCATCCCAAGCCGGCAGCAGAAGACAACTCGTCAGCAAATGACATGCAGGCAAACAATGCTCCTCCACCGGCTCCGGAAGCTCCGCCGCAGGAAGTCGCGCCGCCTCCACCACCTCCTCCGCCACCGCCTGCCAAGGTCACGATCCCGGCCGGGACCCAGCTTTCCGTAAGGCTCAACGATCCGCTCGACTCCGAGACCAACAAGGTTGGCGACAGCTTTCATGGAACTCTGAGCGCGCCGATTGTTCTGAATGGCGAGACGGTGATTCCTTCCGGGGCGGATGTTGTCGGTCGCGTGGCCAATGTGCAGAGCGCGGGCCGGTTTGCCGGTAGCTCGCTGCTGACGCTGGAGCTGACGTCGGTGTCGGTCAACGGCAAGGTCTACAACGTCCAGACCAATGAGTGGTCACGCCAGGGTAAGGGCGAGGGCAAGAACACGGCAACGAAAGTCGGTGTGGGAACGGTTGCCGGTGCGGTACTGGGCGGGTTGATTGGCGGCGGTAAGGGCGCTGCCATCGGCGCGGCCGGCGGCGCTGGCGCAGGCACAGGCGTTGCGGCAGCCAAAAAGGGCGAACAGATCAAACTTGCGCCGGAAGCCGTGCTGAACTTCCAGATCATTAATCCACTGACGGTGACGCCGCAAAGTTCAAGCAATCCCGGCCGCACACCGCTCTCGTGAAGAAACAGTAACAATTCGGCGTGAGCTGTAACTCATCTGGCGGCATCCACGCCGCCAGTTTTCTTTGCGCGAAAAAACACTGTCGATCACAAGACTCCGCATCGCGATATACCCAAAATCTTGATTTTCTGCATCTATCTCTACGCAGCCGGAAATCGGTTGCGACATCCTCGCCAGGATCATCCATGCCCAAGTTCACTGCGCTGCTGCGTACTCACAACGATGCCTTGCGCCTCGGTCGTACCCTGGAATCGCTGCGTCCGTGTGACGAAGTTCTTATCATCGACGACTGCTCCGAAGACGATACTGCTAAGGTAGCTAGAGAATTCGGAGCTGTGATTAAGACCGCCATTCCCGGCGTTTCCCCTGGCGCCTATGCCATGGATGCTGAGCACGAATGGATCTTGTGTCTTCGTCCCAACGAATCTCTGTCGGACAGCCTGGAGGCAGCGTTGCTCGATTGGAAGGAACAGGATCCGGGAACGGCTGTCGTTTGCTATAGCGTGCTGGTTCGCGAGGAGAATGGTGAGGGATGGAAGGATTGTCCGCCGGAGGTGCGCCTGGTCAATCGCAAGATGGTGAACTGGATTGGCGACATGCCTCCGGCTCAGCAGGATTGTGCCACGATGCACGGAGAATTGTTATGCTTCCAGCATCCCTAAACGAGGTCTTCGACCGAACGCTTGGACCCATTTCTGGAATGCGTGCTCTTCGTCGCCGGATTGGCATTCGGCAGCTTTCTGAATGTTTGCATCAGCCGCATTCCTAACGATGAGTCGATCGTAAGGCCGCGATCGCATTGCGGCTCCTGCGGTGCTCCGATCAGCTGGCGCGATAACATTCCCCTGCTGAGCTGGATTATGCTGCGCGGCCGCTGCCGCCAATGCAGCGCCCGCATCTCGCCGCGATATCCCGCCGTCGAGTTGCTGACGGCATTGATATTTCTGACCTGCTATCTGACTTTCGGTTGGAGCCTGCTCACGCTGAAGTTCTGCGTCTTCGGCTTCCTGCTCATTGGACTCATCTTCATGGACGCCGAGACTGGTCTGCTGCCGCGGGAGTTCAACTACTCCGGCATCGCGCTGGGACTCGTCTTCTCATGGTTCGTACCGACCGACTTTTCCCTCACAGCGATCGTACTTCGGGCCTATGGCAGCCACACGCACAACGCTCATATGATCTCGCTGCTGGATTCGATAGCCGGCGGCCTGATTGGAGCGGGCTTCTTTTTTCTCGCCTGGGCTTTGTATTACCTTGTCCGCCACAAGCATGGTCTGGGATTTGGCGATATTGCCTTGATGGCCATGTCCGGGACGTTCCTTGGCGCGAAACTCGTCCTGCTGGTCATCTTCTTTGCGCCGCTGCTGGGATTGCTGTGGGCGATCATTCTTCTGGTGCGCGAAAAGTTGCAATCCTCGAGTGAGGATCAACCTGCGCCGCATGACGAGAGGCCATTCCTCAGTCGCGAGATGCCATTTGGCGTCGTCATCGGCGCCTGTTCTCTCGCCGTTGTCTTCGTGGGTCAAGCTGTCTTGAATTGGTATCTGCGAATGTTCTAGTGCGAGAGTTGCCGATCCGTCGGACGTGCAACGCCCTGGCGATGCGCCTTGGCAATCTGCTTCAAATGATGAACGGCGTGAGTGCGGTGAAAGCGGCGCCAATCTTTCGTGCTCAGGGGTCCAAGGATGGGATGGTCGAGCAGTTTGGCGTCGCCGCCGAAGCGCCTCTCCGCGTCGGCGAGCGTCGCGTCCAGAGCGACCAGCGCGTCATAAAAACGCCGCAATGATTCCATGTCCAAGCCGTCTTTGGGAACTACCGCCTCGGGAGACAGGTTGCCCGATGGCATCATCCCGAACTTCGCGACATACAACGTACGCACGCGGTCGCGCACCGTCGGCTTGCCGCCAAGCGGCCTACCGGCTTCCATCACGTTGCGCACGCCCTTGGTTGTGCCTTTGAAGGTGAGCAGGAGATGTTCCAGGATCTGGCCCGACGACCATTTGCCGTCGAGGGCGCGATGCCAGTCCGATTCGGACCAGTCATGCGTCAACTTCTCTACCTCGCGGCGAATGTGCTCTAGTTCAGGAGACAAGTACCTACTCCGTGGCCCGGTGCGGAATTACTTTCCCCAATCTGTTGGCAACACTATGCACTGAAACTCAAACTTCTTCAATCGATTTTCGCTCTAGGCAGCCTTTGACGCGAGCAGCACATTGGTGACGACCTGCAGATCCTTCACGAAACGTTCATACTCGCGACGGCGAGACTCGTCGCTCAAGGTTTTGGCCGCGCAGCTCGCGCGCGCTTCACCGCGGAGACTCGGACAGGACCAGTGCCGGTCGGAGGTTTGCGATCGCCTTCCACAACCTGTTTCAACACCACTGCGTTGTTTCGCTCCTGATCCGTTGATGAGTACAACAGAGTCACTACGCGGTGTTGCTTGCCCAGGTCGTAGAGTTGCTGCAGAGCTGCAGCCGCTTTCTCGGTTGAAAGTTCTTTGAGATATTTCTCCCGGAACTTGGCCCACTGCTGCCCGTGCGTGTGGTACCACTTGCGAAGTTCATCCGAAGGCGCAAGATCCTTCAGCCAGGCATCGAGTGCAGCGGCTTCTTTCGTCAATCCCCGCGGCCACAGCCGATCCACCAGCACGCGAGCGCCGTCTTCCGGCGAAGGCAGCTCATAGACGCGTTTGATGGTGACCGTCATGCGAGGTGTATTCTAACTCTGATGGAGGCGCAGTGGCAGCCTCCGCACTCCCACAGAGAACCCGACGTTGACTCCCCATCGCGCACGCTTTGTTCTGATCGCAACCGTCAGCCTGATCGCAATCCTTCTCAGCGCCTGCGATGTCGAACCGCGTAAGACCGATGCCGAGCTGGGATTGAATGCGCAGCAGGCGGCCGGCCGCAGGGTCTACGACACGCGTTGCGCCGATTGCCACTTCGCTTACAGCAAGAGCAATCTCAAAGGGCCGAGCCTGAATGGGCTGTTCAAGAAGCCGTTCATGAAGAATGGCATGCCCGCCAATGACGACCGCGTAACCGACATCATCCTGCTAGGCCGGGCGAAGATGCCGGCCTTTCAGAACAAGCTGACGCAGCAGCAGCTGAACGATCTGATGGCGTATCTCCACACGCTATAAAGCCGCTTTTCGCTCTTCGCTTTTTGCTCTTCGCCAGAAGGATGGAATTGGGGCTCACAGCCGGCAAACTGGAGCTCGAAGCTCGTGGCCCGTGGCTCGCAGCTATCTTGCCAACAATGCCACGCCGCCGGCGACGAACAGCGCGGCCAGCCAGCGACGATGGTCCACGCGTTCCTTCAGGAATATTCGAGCGGCGAAAGCGTTGGCGATGAAGGTGAGTGATGCGGAAGCCGGACCAATGACGCTGACGTCGTCCCACGAGAGCGTGACCAGCAGGCTGAAGAAGGCCAGCGCCATGAAGAGCAGTCCCAGCATGAAGCGTGGGCTGGAAACAACGCGGCGCACGACATGAAACATGCCTTGCTCTCGGCGGACCGCACCCAGGTCGCCGATCTCCTTCATCGCGCGCGATTGCAGCACATCGCCGGTAGTTGCGGTAAGGACGATCGATGCGATCCCAGCCCAGGTAACAGCAGCGGTCATACTTCGCTCCTCGTGCTCTTTTGCGGAGCGACACGTGTCGCGACCGATTCGGACTTCTCGCGCGCGGGCACGGTCAATGATGGACCGGTCGCCACAAATCCGACCCCCACAGTGATCAGCCCGACACCCAGCCAATGTTCCAGCGTCACATTTTCATGGAGAAAGATCTTCGCCAGCAGCGCCATCAGAACGTAGCTAAGCGCGGTGGCCGGGAGGACGTAGGTGAGATCGGCCCAGGACAGTGCCGTGAGATAGCTGCAGAAAAACAGAATCAGCAGGCAAATTCCGACGACCACCCAGGGGTCAAGCAGGACGGTGAGCAGCTGACGCCAGTTGGAGGTAGTGACGGCGCCGAAATCGCGCATGCCGCGCGCCAGGCAAACATCGCCGGACGATCCGAAGATCGTCACCGCCAGCAGGATTAAGTACTTGCGGACGGTCACGCCAGGTCCTACACGCTGACCGGCTCAACCGTCTTGGATTCGGAGTTTGTGCTGCTGCCTGCCGCCGGCGGAACAGCGCCCGAGCTTTGCCGCTCGCGCGATTCCTTCACCGAACGATTACGCGATGCCCGCAGTTTCAGGAACGACTTCGCTTCCTTGTAGAGACGCTTGCGCTCGCCGGAATCGAATGCGGCTTTGCGGACGATGCGGAAGATCGCCTTCGGCCGGAAATAGTACTCGTCGTAGAAGCGATGCACCATCTCCAGAATGTAGTCGCGCGAGATGCCGGGATACTCGATCATCGCGACCTGGTGGCCCATCTCGTCGACCATCTGCGCGCCTTCGCCGATCAGGAAGCCGTTGGCCTTGGCGAAGTCGTAGAGCTCGGTTCCGGGATAGGCGTGCGCGAGCGACACCTGAATGGTCTCCACATCCAGCTCTTTGGCGAAATCGATGGTCTTGCGAATGGTCTCCTTCGTCTCGCCGGGCAGGCCGAGGATGAAGTCGCCATGAATGATCAGTCCAAGCTTCTTGCAGTCACGCGTGAAATCGCGCGCGCGCTCGACCGTCGCGCCCTTCTTGATGTTCTTCAGGATCTGCTGGTCGCCTGACTCATAGCCGACGATCAACAGGCGGCAACCTGCGTCCTTCATTGCCTTGAGCGTTTCGTAATCGGTGGTCACGCGCGAGGTGCACGACCAGGTCAGGCCCAGCGGCTTCAGCTTCGAGCACAGCTCGATAGTGCGCGCCTTCTGAATGTTGAAGGTGTCGTCATCGAAGAAGAATTCCTTCACCCACGGCCAGTATTCCTTGGCCTTGGCCATCTCAGCCGCAACCGCGTCGGAAGAGCGCTTGCGCCAGGGATGTCCGCTGAGCGTCTGCGGCCACAGGCAGAAGGTGCACTGCGCGGGACAGCCGCGCGTGGTGTAGAGCGAGACGAACGGATATAGCAGGAACGGAACGTTGTAGCGGCGAGGATCGAGGTCGCGCTTGTACACGTCGACGACGTCCGGCAGCACGTCTAGATCAGCGACCGTCGGACGATCGGGATTGTGGACGATCTTGCCGTCAGCACCGCGGTACGACACGCCGAGAATCTCGCTCAGCGGCTTGCCGTTCGCATATTCGTAAACCGCAAAGTCGAACTCGCGCCGTACGACGAAATCGAGTGCAACGCCGTCTTTGAGAGAAGCTTCCGGCAACGTGGTAACGTGCGGCCCAACAAAGGCGATCTTCAGCTTGGGATTGGCAGCCTTCATCGCCGCCGCGAGCTTGATGTCTCCCTGAAATCCGGGAGTGCTGGTGAACAGCACCAGGAACTCGTATTCCTTGCCGATTTCGATGGTCTGCTTAGCGTCAACCTTATGCGGCGAGGCGTCGAGCAGCCGGGAACCCTCCAGCATTCCAGCCGGATAGGCGAGCCATACCGGATACCAGTAGGACTCGATTTCGCGCGTGGCCGGCCAGCGCGAGCTGGCGCCACCGTCGTAATTTTCGAAGGAAGGAGGATTCAGGAGTAACGTTTTCAAAGGCATAATCTATTAAGTATCGTACCATCTGTTCGCGATCCTCGGAACTGATTGACCCGTCTACTGTTAGATGCGGCCCTAGGCGCCTCCGCCTCCGAACCTCACTGTCCCGGCATTGCCCAGTTCTCTAGTTGTCCGGTTAAGCGCAATAGCTGCAGCACGGCGCGGCTCAGTTCGAATTCGGAGTCGAGATAGGCGGCACGCTTGTCGTCGGAGTCGAGCTCGGCATTCTGCTCGTCGCGGATGTTAGTCTGGCCGGTCTGCATCCGGCCTTTCACGCCTTCAAGATCGCCCTGCGAAACTTCCCACTCCAACTTGGCGACGTCGCGCGCCGCGGAGAGCTGGCGCAATGAACGCTGCAGCTGCAAAGCGTCTTCGCGGACTTTCTGTCTGGTCAACTCCTCCTGCTTGCCGGCTATGATGGCATCAGCCTTAGCTTCCTCAGCTTTGGCTTTCTGCACGGCGTTGAAGAAAGGAAACCTGACGTTCAAGCCGGCGGCCAGATTGTTGGAAGTGTAGTTTTTGAAATACTCATCGTAATTGTTGAATCTGGCCAAGTAAGCGTACTGCGAGGCGAGATCGATGGTGGGAAGAATGGTTGCCTTGTGTTCGCCGATGGCGCGAGCTTGGGCAGCGGCGGTTTGTTCGTGCGCCTGTTTGACGGCAAGACTGTTGGCTACGGCCTGCGCCGGCAAGTCTTCGTCCTGAGAAATTGCTGGAATGACTGGAACGGAAGCAGGGTCCACTACAATCGTCTCGGCGGGGACAGCAAGCAGGCCGGCCAAATGCTGCCGCAACACATCAGCCTGTCCCTGTGCTTCGGCGATGCGCAGTCGAATGCGCGCCGTCAGCAGTTGGCTCCTGGTAAGCTCCAGCCTGCTGTCGACGCCCTCCTGCAATCGCTGCTGGCTGATGAACTCGCCTTTTTCCGCGGCCTTCTGCGCTTCGGTCAGCGCCGCGACCTTGGCTGTGAGCTGATCAAGTTGCGCGTAGCTCAAAGCGACGTCGAGGATGACGGCGTCGCGCTTGTCCTGCACGTCGAGCGAGGTGGCTTTCCACTGGATTTTGGCTGCCTTCAGATATTCCTTCAGCGTCCAATTGAACAGAGACTGCTGGGAATTGAAGTTCACTACTGACGGCGCCGAGCCTTCGATCGTTAGCGGAAATCCATAGGAATAGCCGAGGCCGGAGCCGACGGTCAGCTGCGGAATCCAGTTGGCGCGAACTTCCTCATACTGCTGATGTGCGCGCCATTGATTCATGGCCGCGATGCCCATCACGCCGCTGTGTTGAAGCGCCAGCTGGACCGCGTTGCGGAACGGAATGGGTACGGCGTCGGGTGGATCGGCGGCGTTGCACACTCGCGGCAGAAACAACAATGCGACGACGAGCGCTACCAGCCTCGCGCAGTTGTTAGCCGGATTCATGATTCTTGTGGAACGCCGGGGTTTTGAGTGCATCCCGTGCTCTATGCTAACAACGCGAAGGCATTACTGTACGCGGCTGAGAGCTTTCTTTGCCGGCTCGTACCCAGAAGCTAAAGCCAGTGAGGCGTGGTACTCGGAGGCGGCAGCGCCATTGTTCCCCAACTCCTGGTTGAGTTCACCGATCAGGTAATGGGCCCGGAAGGCCGGCGCCGACTCGACCAGTTCGCCGGACGAGAGATAGTGCTGCAGATACTGCACCGCGCCCGCGAGATTGCGCCCGCCCATATACAGCTCCTTGCCGGCATCGAAATAGGATTCGGCAGGCTTGTTGGGCTCGGCTATGGCCGACTGTACCGCCATCTGCATTTCCTCCAGCCGGTTTTGCTGGCGATAGAACGCCGCCAGCTGCAGCCACATATCGGCCCGATTCTTCGCCTGCTTCACGGCTGCACGAAACTCGTCCTCAGCCTTGTCGTATTGCTTTTCTTTTGCGGCGACGCGAGCCAGAATCAGATGCGCCATCCCGGGATCGAGCTTCTGCACCTGCGCCGCCTGCGCGCGAGCCTTGTCGAGCCCGCCACCCATGATGGCAGGAGCTTCGGTGTAGTACTCCGCCAAGTCCACTCGCGCCGGAATGTTCGTGGGATCGAACTGGACCGCGCGCTCAAACTCGTTCTTGGCTTTGCGCGCCAGGCCGGCCGCGGCGAACGGACTTGAATCCGCGGCCTTGCGACCATACTCGCGCGCCAGCCAGAGGTGGTACATGGCGTCGCCAGGATCGAGTTGGACACCGCGCTCACCATACTTCACGGCCTCGTCCCACTGCTCCATCGCGTAGTAGACGCGAGACAGCTGGTTGAGCGACTCGGCATCACCGTGGCTGTTCAGCGCGAGCAGCGCGTCATTCATGCGGCCCATGGAGAGCAGCTGCGTCGCTGCCGGATCGGCCGTACTGGCGCTCACCAGAACGAAAAGCAGGGCAAAAATTACTGCGAATTTGGCGGACAACAACTTCATGGATTCGCCGGCTTGACTGCCATTCCACCTTTCAGAGATTGCATATTCAGCGCGCCTAATGCGAGCGCCGCATTGTCGGAGAGGCCGCTGGTCACCTCAACGCGCGTCAGGTTCGATACGGACGTGGTGACGTTACGCCGCCGCAGCTCGCCATTGACGACCTCAAACACGTACTGCCCGCCTTCGTCCTGATGAATCGCCTCGCGCGGGATAGTCAGCGCGTTGGGCTGGCGAGCCGTCACCACTGCGACACTGACATTCGTGTTCGGCAGCAGCTTGAGATCGCTGTTCTCGATGACGCAGGTGACTTCGCCGATCATGCGAGTTCCGCGCTGTACGACGGTCGTGGGCAGCGTTTCCAGCGTTCCCCGCCAGACGCGTCCCGGAAGAGCGTCCCACGTGACCTCAACTGCTTGTCCCTGACGCAGCCTTCCGATCTCGGGCTCGTCGACGAAGGCGCGCACTCGCACCTTGTGCAAGTCTGCCACCTGCACCAGCAGGTCGCCGGTATTCACAAAGGCGCCGTCGCGTACCGGCAGGGAGTAGACCACGCCTTCCCGGGGCGCGGCGACATTGGAGTTCTTCAACGTATCCTGCGCCGCCTGCAACGAAGCCTGCGCCTCGGTCTTCTGGGCTTCTACGTGCCCGATCTCCTGCTGCGAAAAGCGATCTTTCAGCTTCTGCTCGAGCAGGTGCACCTCGGCGTCGGCCGCGTGCACCCGGTTCTGCGCGGCATCGACCTCCGCCTGCGACGCGGCGCCGCTTTGCAACAACCGCTGCAGAGCTTGCAGATTGCGATTGGCGCTGTCGCGATCGGCTTGTGCTTTAACCAGCGCGTTCTTCGTCGTCAGAATCTCTTCGCGTGTGCCGCCGCCTTGTACCGCGCTGAGATCGGCTTCCGCGCCCTTCAGCTGAGCTTGCGCACGTGCTGCCTGCAGCCTGGCATCAGCGTCGTCCAGTCGCAAGAGCATTTGGCCCGCTTTCACCCAATCACCCTGCTGCACGTAGATCTTGCTCACAGTGGTCGGCATAGGCGCATAGGCCTGGAAATTGCTCAACGCCTCGATCTTGCCGTTGGTGGCGATGCTGGCGGTGATGGTTCCACGCTCAGCCTTGCCAACCCGAATCGCCGTCTGGGAACGATGCAGAGACACAAACGCTGCCAGCACCACGACCGCAAGGATCAGCCCAATGATTACCAGCCATGTCCGCTTTCCATTCGCATTGCGATGGCCGTTTTCAGATGGGGCTGCCATGTCTTCCTGAGATCATAAGTATAACTTAGGCCATGACTTCCCATGGATTACGCTTTTGTCATGCCTTACCGTTGAATGAGGACCGTTGCTGACGGTCCCACGTTTACGACAACGTCAAGTATCTGATGAGTTCAGCCCGCTGGACGACGCAGGATGCTAATCTGACTCAACCCGTAGCACGAGTCCCCTCATCCCAATACCTGAACGCGCAAGGGACTCCGGGGGCGAGCCATGGCACTGCAGCGAATGAAGCGCGTTATCGTTGGCACAGCCAAAGACATTGCCGACAATCACATCCTCTCGTTCGCAGCTGCGCTTTCGTATTACTTCGTCTTGGCATTCTTCCCGGCGCTGATCGCGCTGGCAGCGATCGTCGCCTATCTGCCGATCCCCAATCTGTTTAACACCATTCTTTCGACGTTGGCTCGCGTAGTGCCGCCGGAAAGCATGGGCCTGATTCGCTACGTCGTCAGCGATATTATTTCTCCGAGCCGAGGCGCACTGCTCTCATTTGGCCTGATCGGCGCACTCTGGACCTGCTCCAGCGGATTCGCCGAAATCATCGAGGCGCTGAATGTCGCTTACGACATTCCGGAAACCCGGTCGGTGTGGAAGACACGTTTGCTCTCGTTCGAACTCATCTTCATGACCGGGACGCTGGTCACGCTGGCATTTGCTTTCATGATCGTGGGACCACGGTTTGGGGAATTTCTGGCTCGGCATCTCGGCCTGTCGTGGGCGTTCGCGATGATCTGGCCGGTGCTGCGCTACGTACTGGCGGTGAGTTTCACGATCGTAGCCGTTGTCCAGCTTTATCTCATCGCGCCAAATATCAAACACGGCTTCGCTTCGTGTCTCCCTGGAGCAGTAGTGGCTGTGGTCGGATGGATTCTGTTGTCGGATGGGCTCAGTCTTTATTTCCGCAGGTTCGCCCAACTCAACAAAACCTATGGCGTGCTTGGCGGCGGGGTTGCGCTGCTGACGTGGCTGTACTGGTCGGGATTTCTGATCTTGCTGGGGGCGGAACTGAATTCGGAGATCATGCAGCAGCGCGGGGATGGAACGCTGGTACTGAAGCAGCCTCCGCCGGCGAAGGTAAAGCCTACTCCGGCGACCACGGCTGATGCGGCGGCGCCGGTGGAAGATCCGGGGCCGGCCAGGACGACGTAAAGCGTCTGCCCAGGAGGCCGCTAGGACGATTTGCCGTCTCTGTACACGGGGCCCCCTCCGATCGTCGAAATGCGACCCTGTGCTCATGGAGCACAAGCCACTCTCGCAAGCCACTTCCACTCGAAAGCCGCAAATGTTGGGTAACCGTGCGTCACGGTGCGAAGTACGCGGAGATGTCGGGGACCAGATTGGTGGGGTTGGGGGCGCCGGCAGGTCTTATCTCGCGATGACGCTAGAATATTCTCATGGCAAAGAGTGAGCGCTACACCGACGCACACGCCGAATCGGGACTGGCGGCGAAGCTTCCTGAGATCGAAACCTGGCCCAACCAGTTCCCGAGTTATGAAATCGTCATCGACATTCCGGAGTTCACCTCCGTCTGCCCGAAGACAGGGCTGCCGGACTTCGGGACGTTGTGGATCCGCTACATGCCCGACAAAGATTGCCTGGAGCTGAAGTCGCTGAAGGAATATCTGACTTGCTACCGCAATCTCGGGATCTTTCAGGAGAACATCGTCAACCGCGTGCTGGAAGATGTGGTGCGATCGGCCCATCCAAAGTGGGCGGAAGTGAAAGGCGAGTTTCGTCCGCGCGGCGGAATTGGAACGGTGGTGATTGCGCGATATCCCAGACCGAAGAAGTAGGAGACGGATTCACCACGGAGAGCACGGAAGACACAGAGGGTTTTCAATTGTTTTCTTTTTCCGTGCGCTCCGTGTTTCCGTGGTGAATTGTTTTTAGTCCGTCCCATCGCGGCGGGTGCCGAAATACTTGCGCACACCGATCGTGTTGTACTGTCCCCATGGGCCATTCGCTCCCAGCCACGCCGGGCCTAGAGGCTGATCGCGCGAGCCGAAGCGCTGGATGGTGGGGTGGTTGGTGTAGCGGAACTCGAAGCGCTTGGGAAGATCCACTCCGACACCCCACTTGTACTCCATGCCAATCCCGCTCCATGACCACGTATAAAGCACCCCGGGAAGAGTCTTGCCGAAGAGGAAATTGGGCTCGTAGAAGAACATCAGACGCCGCGCGATGGTTCTGCCAAACGGCCGCAATTCGAGGCTGCCGGAGATCTGATAGCGGGCGAAGGCGCTGCAGGGTGCGTTCACGCCCCCGTACTGCGGGGCTCCGGCGTTGGCCGCGCACAGGTTGGGATCAATCTCGTTGTGCGGAGGCGCGAGATCGAACTGCGCCCAGCCCCAGTACCAATCCTTAGGAAAGAAGAGCTTCTCCTCGCCTTGCGGAGTAGCCTTCGCGGGCGGTGTACTGGCGGTCTGCGTAGCTTGCGCGGGAGCTGTGGTCTGCGAAGACGGGGTGGTGTCAGTGGTTTGCGCCAGCGCGGCACAGCCGAACGCGAACACAAGAAGAACGGGCAGCAGGCGATTCATGAAGCCTCCGCAAAGTTTTTAGTGCTGGAATGCTTTAGCTGAGAAGGGTAGACAAGTCTGGCCGCAGACGCAACTCCACAGTTTCGCGTTTCGAGTTTCAAGTTTCGAGTGTTACTAAGGAGCTGATCTCGCCCCTCGAAACTCGAAACCGCTCTCGAAACCGCTGTGTTATCCTCGCGCACGCATGTCCACCAAGACCAGCGCTACCGTTGCCCTGCTGCTGCTGACGGCGCTGAACTTTCTCAACTACATCGACCGTAATGTGCTGTTCGCGGTGCAACCGCTCATCCAGAAGGAATTTCATCTGGACGACGCGCAGATCGGCTTCCTGACATCGGCGTTTTTCGTGTGCTATATGGTGGCCGCGCCGTTGATCGCGCCGCTCGCCGATCGCTACTCGCGCACCTGGATCATGGGCGCCGGCGCGTTCGTATGGAGCGTGGCGACGCTGCTGAGCGCGGTCACGCACAACTACGACGAACTGCTGCTGCGGCACGTGATTGTAGGAATTGGCGAAGCGACGTTCGTCGCCATTTCGCCGGCATTTTTGGCCGATCACTTTCCGGAAGAAATTCGCGGACGGGTGATGGGAGTGTTCTATCTTGCCACGCCGGTGGGCAGCGCTTTGGGATATCTGATTGGCGGATACCTTGGGCATCGCTACGGCTGGCGCGCTCCGTTCATGGTCTCGGCGCTGCCCGGACTGGTGCTGGCCTTTGGCGTCCTCGCGCTGCGCGAACCGGCGCGCGGCGCCAGCGATCGCATTGCCGACAGCGTTGAGCGTGGTTCGATTCGCGGCCTCATCCACAACAAGGCGTATTGGACGGTGACGCTCGGCTCAGCGATGATGACCTTCGCCATCGGCGGGCTGCAGGTGTGGATGCCGACCTTCCTGGTGCGTATGCGGCACCTGCAACTGGACCGCGCCAACGTGATTTTTGGCGGGATGACCGTCGTGTCCGGAACGGTGGCGACGCTGCTGGGCGGATGGCTGGGCGACCGGTTGTTGCGGCGAACGCCTGCGGCATATCAACTGGTCTCGGCCGTCGGAATGGCGCTGGCTATACCGGCGGTAGTAGTCGCGATCTACTATCGCGGAGCGGGCATGTATCCCGCGATCTTCCTGGGCGAGTTCTTCCTGCTGCTGAATACCGCCCCGCTGAATGCCGCGCTGGTGAACTCGGTGAGCGCGCGGATTCGCGCCACTGCACTGGCGGTGAACATCTTCACGATTCATCTGCTCGGCGATGCCTTCTCGCCCACGCTGATCGGGTATATCTCGGATCGCACAAATCTAGAGATCGGAATGACGGCGATGGTGGTCGCGGTAGCACTGTCGGCGGGGATTCTGTTTTATGGAATGCGCTTCGCGCCGAAGATCAGCACTTAGCAGTTAGCACTTGGCAGTTAGCTAATTCCCGTTCGCGAGAGAAGCAGGGCCAAATGCTAAGTGCCAACTGCTAACTGCAGCTTTATTTCGTCGGCTCCATTCGAAGGGCGCTGTTGAAGCGGTTGAAGTAGTTGAACAGCCCAATCGCCGCCAGCAACTCGATGATCTCGCCTTCGTCAAAGTGCTTGCGCAATTCAGTCCAGAATTCGTCGTCTACTTCGTTGGGATGGAGGGTCGCGCGTTCGGCCAGCTCCAAGACCGCCTTCTCACGATCCGTAAAGTCGGATCGCTCGCGAAAGCTCGCCAACTCTGCGATCTGCTCTTCGCTCCAGCCATGCCGCCTTGCCAAGGCGGTGTGCGACGCGAGTCAATATTCGCAGCTGTTGAGCTGCGAAGTGCGAACGATGGCCAGCTCCTTGAGTTTGGCGGGAACCGTGCCGGTATTCATCACCGCGCGAAAGTGCGCGATCATGGTGCGAAAGATCTCCGGCCGGTGCGCCACCGTGCGAAACATGTTGGGCACGTTGCCGCGCTCTTGCTGATAGACGTCGTAGATCTTGGCAGTTTCGTCGTCGACCTGATGCTTTTCGAGTCGCGATATGCGAGGCATGAGCAAATTGTAAACGGTCTGTTGCGCCAGGACATCTAGAGACAGCGGTTGAGCTCTTCGACTGAAATCTCGATTTGCCGAAGAATATTCCGCAGAAGACCAGGGCCAACGATCTCGCCTGAATGGACGGGAACTACGGTCGCTCTGCCATCCGAATGTTTGAGGAAGACGTGACTACCGTGAGTTCGGACTATGTGAAAACCGATTCGCTCAAGAGCGCGGATTAACTGCTTCCCAGTCGCGCGAGGCAGCCGCGTCATACTGAAATCTGCTGAACGCCCACCAGTTCGAGGTTGTTATCTGCCGTACCCTCTACCTCAAGACAGAGCTCGATGGCTTCTCGCACGCGCTTCATCAGGGTGTCAAGACTCTTGGCCTGCGTGTAACACCCACGCAACGCCGGAACGGTGGCAACGTAACAACCGTCTTCGTCGCGTTCGATGACTACGGTGAACTTTTGTTTGCTCTTCACGCGCGAACTCCAATCAGGATTCTATCTCACCCGCCTTTAGGGAACGCTATGAGCAGGACGCGTGGTTCCCGACTGGCCCAAACAGCAACGCCCCTCCGCAAGCACGCGGAAGGGCGCTCACCATTCTTCCTACTGCGATCGCAGCTGGAGCCTTTACCGGCTGAATGCGCCGATGGCCGTTGCCTCGTCGTCTTTCACATCGAAGACGGTATACAGCTTCGTGATCTGCAGCAGGTCATGGACCTTCTTGGTCAGGTGCAACAGCTTGAGCTCGCCGCCTTGATTGCGCACCGAGGTAAACGCGCTGACCAACTCGCCGATGCCCGAGCTGTCGATGTAGCTGACGTCGCCCAGGTTCAGCAGGATCTTCTTCTGCCCTTTGCCCAGCAAATCTTTGATGGCGTCACGCAGAATCACACTGCCCTCGCCCAGAGTAATGCGCCCACTCAAATCGACGATGGTGACGCCATCTACCTGCCGCGTGCTCGCTTTCATGCTCACGTTGGAAGCCTCCTGGCGGCTCAGCTAACTGCTCTGCAGCCGCTTGATCAAAGTGATTTCAGTGCCGGGGTTCAGCTTGCGGAACCGAACCTCATCCATAAATGCCCGCATTAAGAATATGCCACGCCCCGACGTCTTCAAAAGATTCTCCGGGGCCAGCGGATCAGGAACTTCGTCGGGTATAAAGCCCTTGCCTTCGTCGCTGATCGTGATCACCAGCTCCCGATCGCTCTGCTCGAAGCTGAGATTCACCCGCTTATTCGTATCGTACGCGTTGCCATGAAGGATGGCATTGATCATGCCCTCGCGCACCGCCATGGAAACGCCACTGCGCGTGTCCTCATCGATTCCCGCCCGCGTTGCGATCTGATCGGCCATCTCCTCGGCTTTGTTCACGCTCTCCAGCGTGGACTCCATACGATATGAAACGCGTTGTGGCGCGGTCATCAATTCGCTCTTTATGCCGAGATCGTGTTGGCGTTTGCGGACAGCCGAACCGAATCTTCAGGAATGCAGCAGTTTGCCTGTTCGTGGCACACATTGTCAATGACGCCCGGGACGAGCTGCAAAATTGTCCGACTTGCAGCAATACTGGAATGCGATTGGCCAACCTCGGCTGCTGACGTTCGTGAGCTCTGCCCAGAAGCGCTGTCACTCTTCGCAGCCCGTTCCTGTGCGATTGCGCCTCTTCTCATTCCCCTGTAAGATTGGAACGAACGTTCGAATACCGAATCCTTGGAACCGCCTTCCCATGCCCGCCGCCAGCACAACTCGAGCTCCTGAGCGCCCTTCGCCGCACGATTCTCGCTTCGACCGCCGTTTGTCCGAGATCCTCGACTATGCCACCGAGGTCTTTGCTGACAAGGGCTACGAAGGCGCATCTATGCGCGATCTGTCGCGCCTCAGCGGCATCTCGCTCGCCGGTCTTTATTATTACTTCGAATCCAAAGAGAAGCTGCTCTACTTCATCCAGCAGCACACCTTTACGACCATCATCGACCGCTTGCGCGAACGCCTCGCCGAAAGCAACGATCCGGAAACCCGCATCCGCATCTTCGTTCACAATCACGTCGATTATTCCGTGACCCGGCAGAAGGCGATGAAAGTACTCTCGCACGAGGACGAAGTGCTGAAGAACGGCTATGGGAACGAACTGGCCGCAATCAAGCGCGAGTATTACCGCATCTGCGTCGGTCTGGTTGATGATTTGGCACAAGCCGAGGGGTTGAAGTCCGTCAGTCCCAACTCAAGTGCCGCCCGCGGCATCACCACCCGCACCGCCGTAATGGGCCTCTTCGGCATGATGAACTGGATTTATACCTGGTACAAGCCGCGTGTCGATCCCGATGCTGAGGTCCTGGCGCGCGAGATTAGCGACATCTTTCTGCGCGGCATTCGCGGCGAAGCTGGCAACGGAAAGGCAAATCGCGGCACCGTCGAAAACAGCCGCGCAGCAAAAAAGACGCCGTCGCTAAAACGAAAGCTGGCAAGAAAACGGCCTTAGCCGAGCCGCCGGACCAGTGGGCGTTTTGAAGCCGCCGACCACTGGCCGTTTTGAAGGGGCGCAGCTTTAGCTGCGCCGCAACCGTTTCTTGATTTTGTCATCCCGAGGAGGGCTTTAGCCCGACGAGGGATCTGCGGTTCGTACCAGGGCACGACTTCGGTCGGGCCGGCAACACCGATGGTTCGTATCAGGGCACGACTTCAGTCGTGCCGATAAGCCGGTCTAATGAATTGGGGCTTTAGTCCCTGCTGACGAAGGACATTAACGATGACCACCACCGCGCCTGCCGAGACCAAACAACTCATCCGTTACCGCGTGGATTCAGGCGTGGCAGTCATCGAACTCAACGACCCTCCGGCCAACACCTACAGCTACGAGATGAACCGCCAGCTCGACGACGCCATCCTGCAGGCGCGCATGGACAACGATGTCCACGTCATCGTGCTGACCGGTGCGGGCGAAAAATTCTTCTGCGCCGGCGCGAACATCCAGATGCTGACCGAGGTCGATCCAACTTATAAGTACTACTTCTGCCTGCACGCCAACGAGACTCTATTGCGACTGGAGAACACTCCGAAGTTGGTTATCGCAGCACTCAACGGGCATTGTGTCGGTGGAGGTTTGGAAGTCGCAATGGCCGCCGACCTGCGCCTGGCGCGCAAGGATGCCGGTAAGATCGGCCTGCCGGAGGTGAACCTCGGCGTTCTACCGGGAACCGGTGGAACACAGCGTCTGTCGCGGCTTTTGGGCAAATCGAAGGCGATCGAGTTAATGGTTACCGGCAAAACGTTCTCCTTCGACGAAGCGAAAGACATGGGCCTCGTCAACGAGATCTTGCCAAACGAAAGCTTCATGGATCGCGTGATGGAATACGCGCGCCAGTTCTGCCCGCCAAACAAGGCGGCAAAAGCCGTGGGACGAATCAAGCGCGCAGTTCAAACCGGCTGGGAGATCCCGCTGGAAGCAGGACTGGCGCTCGAGCGCGAACACCAGCAACTGCTCTTCGAAAGCGAAGACGCAAAGGAAGGCTTGGCCGCTTATATCGAAAAGCGCCCGCCCAAGTTCAAGGCGAAGTGATGCCTTCATGGGGCGCGGTTTTTAAGGGGCGCAGCTTTAGCTGCGCCGCTACCGGTTCTTGATTTTGTCATCCCGAGGGGGACTTCAGTCCGACGAGGGATGTGCGGTTTATCTTTACTACATGTCGACAATCACCAATCCGGCCTTCACTCGTATCGCCGTCGAGCTGCATCCCCCGGCCGCGCGCGTGACCCTCAACAACCCGCCGCTCAACGTCATCGACATCCCGATGATGGAGGAGCTGCGCGCCGCATTGGAGCAGATCGAAATGCAGCCGGCAATCAGCGCCATCGTCTTCGCCGGCTCCGATCGCGCCTTCTCCAGCGGTGTCGACATCGCCGCGCACACGCCCGACAAAGTCCGCGAGATGCTGGCGCTTTTTCATAGCGTCATCCGCTCCATCGTCGATAGCAAGAAGCTGACGATTGCCAGCGTTCGCCGCCACTGCCTCGGCGGAGGCGCTGAGCTGGCGCTCATGTGCGACATCGTGTACGCCTCACCCGATTCCGTCTGGGGCTTTCCCGAGATCAAGCTGGCCTGCTATCCGCCGGTGGCCAGTGTGGCCTTGTCCTCCATTGTGGGACAAAAGCTGGCAGCGGAATTGATTCTGACCGGCAAGACATTGTCGGGCAACGAGGCCCTTGCGGCAGGCTTGGTGAATGGTCTGGCCGACGATCCGGAGACTTTGGTCGCCGAATGCCTCCAGCGCGTCTCGCAGTTGAGCCCGGCGGCAATTGCAGTCGCCAAGAAAGCTCTTTACTCGTGGGACGCGATCCACTTTGATAAGGGTCTTGCCCGCGCTGAGCAGATCTATCACGACGAGTTAATGAAGACCGCCGATGCGCACGAAGGCATCGCGGCATTTATAGAGCGCCGCCGTCCCAAGTGGGTGGGGAAGTAAGGGGTGGGATGCGCCTAGGTATGTATAGTGAAGCAGTTCTTGGATCCGGCCTTAGGCGGCCAAGGATCTGCATTGAATGCTTTGTATCAGGGCACGACTTTAGTCGTGCCGACGATCGTTTTATTGTTGTCCTCACGAGCGGACTTTAGTCCGCGAGGGATCTGCTTTTTGTTCGAAGCGGAAAGCTCCTTTAAGGCATTGGGCATGGATTACGAAATCGCCCCCGAGGATCTGAAGTCGCTGCTGGAGGCCAACTCCGACATTGTGGTACTCGACTGTCGGGAGCCATGGGAATTTGGGACGGCAAAGATCGCCGGCAGCCATCACATTCCTATGAACGAAATTCCGGCGCGATTCCAGCAGGAATTGGATGTCGATAAACACATTATTGTGGTTTGTCATCACGGCGTGCGCTCCATGAACGTCACCATGTGGCTCCGCCGGCAAGGGTTGGAGAACGTGCAATCATTAAGCGGCGGCATCGATCTTTGGGCACGACTAATCGATCCCACAGTGCCGCTGTACTAAAACCAGCAGTTAGCAATTGGCACTTAGCACTTAGTTGAACAAAACTGGTTTTGGCTAAGTGCTAAATGCTGAGTGCTAAATGCCAAGTGCAGGTTGGTGTAATGAAGAAGGAACTCGTCTCACTCCGCGTCAATGGACGCACCTACGAACTGGCCATCGAGCCCAGCAAGCTGCTGCTCGATGTGCTGCGTCAGGATCTTGACCTCACCGGCTCCAAGCGCGGCTGCGACGATTCGTCCTGCGGCGCCTGCACGGTTCAAATTGATGGCATCCCCATGCTTTCCTGCACCATGCTGGCCGCCAGCTGCGAAGGTCAGGAGATCACCACGGTGGAAGGCGTCGCCGACCGCGGAGGCTTGGCCGCTCTGCAGAAAGCTTACGGCGACTTCGGCGGCGCGCAGTGTGGCTTCTGCACACCGGGATTCATGATGACGATCAAGTGGCTGCTGGCCAACAATCCCGATCCCACCGAGGACGAGATTCGCGACGCACTCAGCAGCAATCTGTGCCGCTGCACTGGATATTCGCAGATGTACCAGGCCATTCGCGCCGCCCTCGACGCAGAACAAAAAGGAATGAAGCAGGAACTGGTAGAAGCAAAATAGGTCGGCTTGATGCTGACTGCTAATTACTAATGACTAATTACTTATGAGCGACTTTTCCATCATCGGCAAACCTATCGCAATGATTGACGCCGCCGGCAAGACCACCGGCGCCGGCAAATACACGGACGACTTCAAACTCCCCGGCATGCTGATCGGCAAGATCCTGCATTCGCCGTATCCGCACGCCCGCATCAAGAGCATCGACACCTCGCGCGCCAAAGTGCTGGACGGCGTGGTGGCTGTCGTCACCGGCGAGGATGCGCCCAATCCCTACGGCATCCTTCCCGTCGGACACGACGAGACCGCGCTCGCTGTCGGTAAAGTTCGCTATGTCGGTGATCACGTCGCCTGTGTCGCGGCGATCAATGAAGAAATCGCCGAGCAAGCGCTTGAGTTGATCGACGTCGATTATGAGCCGCTCCCGGCATGGTTCGATCCTGAGCAGTCGATGAAAGCCGAGTCGGATCTCATTCATGAGAACCGGCCGCACAACATCGAGAAGGATTATCACCACGTCTTCGGCGATCCCGACAAGGGCTTCGCCGACGCTGACTACGTGCACGAGGCGCGCTATATCGCCAACGAAGTGACCCACGCAGCCATGGAACCGCACTGCACGCTGGCGAGCTTCGAACTCGATCCGCACACCGGCAAACTCGGTCGCCTGACTGTCTGGTCCTCGACGCAGGTGCCGTATTACCTGCAGCACAAGCTCTCGCTCGTTCTGGAGATGCCGATGTCGCAGATTCGCGTCATCAAGCCGCTCGTCGGCGGCGGCTTCGGCGGTAAGAGCGAGATCATTCCGCTGGAGATCATCGCCGCGGTTGCCGCGCGCGCGGCGAGAGCTCCGGTGAAGATCACCTACACCCGCGAAGAAGTTTTTTGGGCGCATCGTGGACGACCGCGCACCATCATCGATCTCAAGACCGGCGTCAAGAACGACGGTCGTGTGACCTCGGTCGCGTGCAAAGTCATTCAGGACGGCGGTGCCTATTGCTCATACGGCGTCGTCACCATCCTGTACTCCGGCGCGCTAATCGGCGCGCTGTACGACATCCCTAGTATTCGGTACGACGGCTTTCGCGTGCTCACCAACAAGCCCGCCTGTGGCGCGATGCGCGGCCACGGCACGGTGAACGTTCGCTTCGCCTTCGAGTCGCAAATGGATGAAATCGCCGCCAAGCTGAATCTCGATCCGGCCGCAGTGCGCCGCGTCAATTTACTCAGGCCGCCGACCATCACGGTGAACGGCCTTCGCGTGCTGAGTTACGGCCTGCCGGAGTGCATCGACCAGGTCATCACGCGCTCCGCATGGGACGAGCGCAAAGGCAAGCTGCCGAAGGGACGCGGCCTCGGCATGGCCTGCAGCCATTACGTCAGCGGCGCGGCCAACAGTATTATCCGCTCCGACATGCCGCACTCCACGGTGAACATCAAGATCGATCGCGACGGTGGCGTAGTCGTGTACACCGGCGCATCCGAGATCGGACAAGGCTCCGACACGATGACTGCGCAGGTCGTTGCCGAGGTTTTGGGCTGTGATCTGGCACGCGTGAGGGTCATCGCCGCCGACACCGACCTCACTCCCATCGATCTCGGCTCGTATTCCAGCCGCGTGACCTTTATGGCCGGCAACGCCGCCCTGCGTGCCGCGCAAGATGTGAAGAAAAACATCGTGAGCGCCGCCGCCAAGCGCATGAACTGCGCGCCCGAAGATGTGATCATGCGCAACGATCGCGTCTACAAGCGCGGCATCGGTCCAAGTGATCACGATCCCAGCGCTGCCGAGATTCTCGAGGAGAAAGACGCTCCTCGTGGCCGCGTCGATGGCCAGATTCTTCGCGGCTCGGTTTTGCAGAAGCGCAAAGAAGGGGGTTCAAAGGAGCACATGAGCTTTGAGGAGGCCGTTGTCTCCGCCATCGATTTTCACGGAGGACTGACCGGGACCGGCTCCTACGCGCCGCCCATGGAAGCCCGCGGGGGCAAGCACAAAGGCGGAGGCGTAGGCCCGTCGCCCGCGTATTCTTACTCCGCGCAAGTTGCGGAAGTCAGTGTCGACGAGGAAACGGGAGGAGTCACGGTGCACAAGATATGGGCCGCGCACGATTGCGGACGCGCGCTCAATCCGGTCGCCGTCGAAGGCCAGGTGATCGGCTCAGTCTGGATGGGACTCGGCCAGGCCCTCGAAGAGGAAATGGTGTGGAAGGATGGACTGCTAATGAATCCGGGCATGCTGGAATACCGCAGCCCTTCCTCCGCAGAATCGCCGGATATTGAGTGCATCATCGTCGAGAGCATCGATCCGGAAGGGCCATTCGGGGCCAAGGAGGCCGGCGAAGGATCGCTCGCGGCCACGATTCCTGCGATCTCCAATGCCATATACCACGCTGTGGGAGTCCGACTCCGTGAGAGTCCGTTCACGCCGGAGCGAATCCTTTCGGCGCTGCGAGCGAAGAAGGGCATGAAGCGCATCGAGATGACCGAGTCGGTTGATCCTACCGCTCCAACCACCTTCCGCGAGCATGGTGGCTCGCTGTGGTTCCGTGGCAAAGGTCCAATGCGGCATCCCCTCGATCCATCACGGCAGCCGGCTAACGGAGGTGGCCAGTGAGCCTGCCAAGCTTTCAACTGCTGCGGCCAAAGACGCTCGATGAGGCTGTCGCGCTTCTCGCCAAACATGATGGTGAGGTGAAGATTGTTGCCGGTGGAACCGATCTGCTGCCGTCGATGAAGCAGAAGCTGTTCACGCCGCCATACGTGCTGGATTTGCGTGGTGTCGGCGAATTGCGTGGCATTCGCAATGTCCCCGGCAAAGGCGTCGAAATTGGCGCCCTGACGACCCTCACCGCGATCGAGCATTCGTCGATCGTCCGCAAGGAGTATCCGGTGCTTTACGAGGCAGTGCGAACTGTCGCATCCCCCGTTTTGCGCAACATGGGGACGCTTGGCGGAAACATCTGCCTCGATACCCGCTGCCTGTGGTACAACCAGTCGCTGCTATGGCGGAAGAGCTGTGGCTTTTGTTTGAAGAAAAACGGCGACCTGTGCCACGTCGCCCCTGGTGGAAAGCTCTGCTGGGCCGCATTCTCCGGCGACACACCGCCGGCGCTGCTATGCCTGGGAGCGGAGCTGGAGATCCTGAGCTCCCACGGAGTAAGACATACCCCATTGTCAGAGTTTTACATAAACGACGGCATCGCGCGTCTGCATTTGGCGCCTAGCGAAATCGTCACCCGCGTGTTTCTACCGGAGTCAGGCGCGGGATGGCACGGCAGTTATCACAAGCTGCGGATTCGGGGCAGCATCGATTATCCGTTAGCCGGAGTTGCTGTCGCGCTCAAGATGAACCAGGGCCGGGTGGCCGATGCGCGGGTCGCCATCACCGCCGTCAACCCTGCTCCGCATCTGGTGAAAGATGCCGGCGCGCAGCTCATTGGCATGGTTCCCGATGAAGAACTGGCGGACCGCATTGGCGAGATGGCCGCCCGCATAGCCAAGCCGTTGACCACATCTGCGCTGACACCAGCGTATCGGCGCGAGATGGTGCGCGTGTTCGCCAAGCGAGCGATAATACAGGCCTCGTCCAACTAGAATTTGGGTCGTTTGTTGGAATGACTAGCCGCGTGGTGCTCTTAACTAACGAACGACAACTGAGAACTGACCATTGTTCATGATCACCGACTGCCACATTCACATCCAGCCGATCGAACTGTTCAAGCCGGGAGCGCTCGCGCTGATGAAGAAATCGCGCAAGGACTTCGATCGCGTTGCCGAATACTGTCGCTCGCCCAAGGCATTTCTCAAGCACCTGGACGACATCGGCATTGATCGCGCCGTACTCATCAATTACGTTGCGCCGGAAGTGATTGGCTTCACGCCGGCGGTCAACGAGTTCATCGCAAATTACGTCAAAGAGGACCTCAAGCGCCTGATTCCCTGCGGCAGCGTTCATCCGCGGCACACAACCAATGTTCTGGCTGACATGGAGCAGATCGTGCGGCTTGGCATCCGCCTCATCAAGATTCACCCGCCGCACCAGTTGCTCTATCCCAACGATTACGTGCACGGCGTGAAGGAACTGGAGATGATTTATCGCGCGGCGGAAGCCAACGGCATTCCGGTCATGGTGCACACCGGCACGTCGATCTTCCCGGGGGCGCGCAACAAGTACGGCGATCCGATTTATGTTGACGACGTGGCGGTCGATTTTCCGCGCCTAAAGATCCTGCTAGCGCATGGCGGCCGGCCACTGTGGATGGACACTGCATTCTTCCTGGTGCGGCGTCACCGCAATGTCTATCTCGACATCAGCGGCATTCCGCCGAAGACGCTGTTGAACTACTTCCCTCGCCTGGAAGAGATCGCGCACAAGACATTGTTTGGAACGGACTGGCCGGGACCGGGCGTACCGGAGATCGAAGGGAATCTGGCGCAGTTTCGCGCACTGGCCATCAGCGAGGCTGCCAAAGAACAGATTCTAAGTAAGACGGCGTTGGAGATTTGGCCTGACTGACTCCGTCCTACCCTGTCTTGGCGACGTCATGCGCCCCGGGATCTTCCACGCCGGCGGCAGCTTTGATCGCCTTCCACAGCGCCTCATGTCCCACGCGCACCTTCGCAGAAAACGGAACGATCTGATCGGGCGGGATTCCAAGTTGCTCGCTTAGCTTGTGCAACGAAGTGCGGAGCTGATTGCCGGAGATGCGATCGGCTTTAGTGGCGACCAGCAGAAAGTTGCGATCCACGTGTCGCAACCACTCCAGCAACTGAAGATCGAGTTCCTGCGGAGGAATGGTGACGTCCACCAGCACCAGGCAAAGCGCCAGCGACTCGCGTTCTTGCAGATAAGGATTGATAAAACCCGCCCACTGCGCCGTGACTTCTTTCGGCACGCGCGCGAAGCCGTAACCTGGCAGATCAGCGAAAACGAAATCGGGATGCGGCTTGCCCGGACGCCGCACCTGAAAGAAATTGATGGTCTGCGTGCGGCCCGGCGTGTTGCTGGTTTTCGCAACCTTATTGGCCACCAGCGAATTGATCAGGCTCGATTTGCCGACGTTGGAGCGGCCCACGAAGGCGATCTCCGGCGCGCCCGGAGGAGGAAACTGCTTCGGGTCGGCGGCGGAGGTTACAAAGCGCGTCAGGACCTTCATAGGTTCAATGTTGCGGAAAGGCCGAGCGAAACGACGGGGCAGTCGCTGGAGCGGTTCTTCGATTACGTCGCTTCGCTCAGATGAGAAACCAGACCATGGCGAATGATTCGCCTGGATTGACAACCGATCTCAAGAGCTACTGATGCGCCGTGGGAGCCTGCTCCTGCGGCGGAGGTATTGCTGGAATCGCGGTCGTGTCCTCTTCAGTTCTTACTTCGGGCAGCGGATGCTCCAGCGCATAAGCCAGCACGTCATCCATGGTGTTGACGAAGTGCAGGTTCATCACATTGCGCAAGTTTTCCGGCACGTCGGCCAGATCCTTCTGATTGTCGGCGGGAATCAGCACTTCCAGAATGCCCGCGCGATGCGCAGCGAGGAGCTTCTCCTTCAATCCGCCGATGGGCAGGACCTTTCCGCGCAGCGTGATCTCACCGGTCATGGCGATATCCCGCCGCACAGGAATCTTGCTCAGCGCGCTGGCAATCGCCGTGGCGATGGTAATGCCGGCTGACGGCCCATCCTTGGGGATCGCGCCTTCTGGCACGTGTACGTGAATGTCGACGTTGCGATAGAAGTCACGCTGCAGTCCGAGTTCCTTCCAGCGCGAGCGCACATACGTCATGGCCGCGTGTGCCGACTCCTGCATTACGTCCCCGAGTTTGCCGGTGAGGATAGGCTTGCCGCCCTTGCCTTCCACCACTGAGACTTCCGTCGTCAGAATCGAGCCGCCGACCTCGGTCCACGCCAGGCCGGTGACCAGACCCACTTCGCTGCGCTCCTGAACTTCGCTGTCGCGGAACTTGGTTACGCCCAGGTAGTCAGCAACATTCTCCGCGGCAAGTGTCACGGAGAACTTGTTTCCCTCTTTAACGACTTTGCGCGCAACCTTGCGGCAGATGTTGCCGATCTCGCGCTCCAGGTTCCGCACGCCCGCCTCGCGCGTGTATCCACGGATGATGTTGGTCAGCGCGTCGTCGGTAAAGTTGATGTTCTCTTCGGTCAGGCCAGTCTGCTGGCGCTGCTTGCGGACGAGATACTGTTTAGCGATCTCGACTTTCTCCGGCTCGGTGTAGCCGTGCAGCCGTAGAACTTCCATGCGATCCTGCAGCGCCGGCGGAATCGTGTGCAGCACGTTCGCCGTCGCGATGAAGAAAACCTGCGACAGATCGTACTCGACGTCCAGGTAGTGATCGACGAACATGAAGTTCTGCTCAGGATCGAGCACTTCCAGCAGCGCCGCCGAGGGATCGCCGCGGAAATCCATCGACATCTTGTCGACTTCATCGAGCATGAAGACCGGGTTCTTGGTTCCGGCCTTCTTCATCATCTGGATAATCTGGCCAGGCAGTGCGCCAATGTAGGTGCGACGATGGCCGCGCACTTCCGCTTCGTCCCGCACGCCGCCCAGCGACATGCGGACGAACTTGCGGCCAGTGGCTTTGGCGATGCTCATGCCGAGCGACGTTTTGCCGACACCCGGAGGTCCAACGAAGCAGAGAATCGAGCCTTTGGGATTCTTCACCAACTGGCGAACGGCGAGAAACTCAAGGATGCGCTCCTTGATCTTCTCCAGGCCATAATGATCTTCGTTGAGTGTCTTCTCGGCGACATCGATATTGCGGATTTCCTTCGAGCGCTTCTTCCACGGCACGGCCAGCAGCCAGTCAAGATAATTCCGCGATACGGTCGACTCCGCCGACATCGGCGGCATAGCTTCCAGTTTCTTCAGTTCCTGCAGTGCTTTCTCATGGACCTCGCGCGGCATCCCGGCGGCGTCAACCTTCTTCTTCAGTTCGTCGAACTCACTCTTCTCGCCGCGGCCCAGTTCTTTCTGGATCGCCTTGATCTTCTCGTTGAGGTAGTACTCCTTCTGCGCACGCTCCATCTGCCGCTTCACCCGCGACTGGATGGTGCGATCCATGTTGAGCTTTTCGATCTCAACATCAAGCACGTCGCCGATGCGATTCAATCGTTCTGCGGGGTCGAAGATTTCCAAAAGCTCCTGTTTCTCTTCGATGGAAAGTTGCAGATTGGCGGCGATGGTGTCGGTCAGCTTCGAGGGATCGTCGTTGCGGACGGCCGCGATCATCGTCTCGTAGTTCAACGACTGGCACAGCTTCACATACTGCTCGAACAGGCCGGTGACGCGCTGCATGGCAGCTTCGACCTGCGGTCCGGGTTCAGCGAGATACTTCGCCGTGCGGACGGTTGCCTCGAAGTAGCCATCGGTGTCGACGACCTGGAGAACTTTGCCGCGCTCCAAACCCTCGACCAGAACTTTGATATTGCCGTCGGGCAGCTTCAGGCTCTGCACGATGTTGACGATGGTGCCGACCTGGTAAATCTCATTGGGCTTGGGCTCGTCGATGGAAGCGTCGTGCTGGGTCGCGAGGAAGATCTTTTTGTCGCCGGCAAGGGCTTCTTCCAACGCGCGCACGCTGGACTCCCGGCCAACGACAAAAGGCGTCATCATGAAAGGAAAGATGACGACGTCACGGATCGGCATCATGGGGAGTTTCTTGGTTTCGAACTTCTCGCGCTGCGTCACGAATACCCCTTGTCATTCAGAGCGAAGTGCTGCTCCGGGAAAGATAATGAATGTTAAGGCGCGACCGCAAATGCCGGTCGGCCTTCGGCCAGCCCACTCCGACTCAAGAATATCACGCGTGCAAGCGTGCCGAAACCACCAAAAAGCCATGGTTACAGCAGCTTTGTGCACGGTTTATTCGGGGAGTCGAAAATTTGGGTGATATTGGTTGGATGCCCGAACCGGCATTTCGACGCGGAGTAAGAGGCCGAACCGAAAAGGAACGCTACAACGGCGCAGCTTACGGTTGCCGACGATCGAAAGCCGTTGTTTAATTGTCGGAGCAAGACTCAGTTCCGCCGCGCCAGTCCGTCATCGCCGCATCTCGCCGTTCATGGTCACATCGCTTTTCTGGAGGGAAATGTCATGCAAGACAAACTGAACCAAATCGTACAGTCTGGTTGGACGCTGGCTGTTGCTCTTGGCATTCGCGTTTTGGAAGCCATCGCCTTGTGGATCGTTGGCCGCTGGCTGATTGGGCTGGCGACGCGCATGATCGGTAGCGCCATGACTCGCCAGAAGATCGATCCTACCGTCATTCGCTATCTCCAGAACGCCGTCGCCGCGATACTCAACATCATCCTGGTGATCGCGCTCCTAGGCTTCTTTGGCGTGCAGACGACCAGCCTGGCAGCGCTCATTGCCGCCGCAGGCGTCGCTATCGGCATGGCATGGAGTGGACTGCTCTCGAATTTCGCAGCCGGGGTCTTTCTGGTGATCCTGCAGCCGCTCAAGGTGGGCGACTTCGTAACCGCGGGTGGGGTTACTGGGACAGTTCACGAAATCGGCCTGTTCGCCAGCTCGGTCGACACGCCGGACAATGTGCGCAACATCATCGGTAACGCCAAGATTTTCGGCGATGTGATTCAGAACTACTCCACCAATCCCTACCGCAGGGTCGAGCTGACAGCACAATTGGCGCATGGAGTCGACGTGCACGCCGCGATGGCGCTTCTGAAAAAGGCGCTCGCCGGCATCCCGAACGTCATAGCCACTCCCGCTCCCGATGTGGAAATCCTGACGTTCAATCTCGCCGGACCGGTGCTCGCGGTTCGTCCTTATTGCAACAACAAGAACTATTGGCAGGTCTACTTCGACACGAACCGCCTGATCAAAGACTCGTTCACCGCAGCCGGATATGCGGTTCCGGAGCAGCATTACATGGTCCGCGGCGTGGCCGCAGGAGCCGGCATGGCACAGTCGGCCTGAGTTGTGAGAAGCTAATAGGTAGTTGACTGGGCGCAGGACGAGAGCCGTCCCCGCAAGCAGTTGCGTAGGCGCTCGGTCCAGTTCACGCGCCGCCGTCGAAGTACGCACTCGCAGCAGAAGGCAATCACTGGATGTACGATCTCGATTTCTCACCGCCGGAAGGACTGACGATGTCTCTCTGGCGTTCGTTGCTCATTAATATGGCGGACCGCTTCGCGCCGGAGCGGCTTCCTCCCCTGGAACTCACCTCCAAGCCGGTCGATGTTGGCATTCTGGAGGGCGACCTTCTCGAGCTGCCGTGGTATCGCACCGTGTTCACAAACATCAGCGACGTGGTTTCGCCGGAGATCTTGCCGCCTTTGCAGTTGGAATCGCGTCCGGTCGATGTGGGCGAGTTGCTGGGTGACGAACTGAGTCACGGCTGGTGGAATTCCCTGCTGCAGAACCTCCGCGACCGGCTCTCACCCGAACGTCCTGCGCCGTTGCAGCTGACTTCTCATCCGATCGAGGCATTTGGAGCTGAGTCAAGCTTGCAGATTCTTGATTGGTCCAGCTTAATAACTGGCCCGAGGGTGTTTCGTCCCGATCCGGCGCCGCAAACGCCATCGATGAGCGGCAGCTTCGAGCAAGCGCCGTTACCCGCTGTTCCGGAAGCAGCTCCGGTTGATCCTGTGCTGCTGGCCGCGCGAATGCAACTGGTACGCGATATCGGCCGAAGCCGTTTCCGCCGTTGGATCTGGATTTCCCTTGCTACCGCCGAAGCGGTGTTCTTTCTGGTTGCGATTTTCAAAATGCAATGAGCGCGTGCTATCGGCTCGATCCCAATCAAAAGCGGACTTTCTGACCGCTTTTTGCTTTTTATCGATTCCTCCACGATGTACGATAGATCCGTTGCCGAGCCGTGAACATCGGCTCTACCTCCTCTCCAGCAGGGACGGACATTTGTGGGCATTAATACCAGTACGCGCATGGTCGGCGATGTGGTCATCGTCGACACGATTGGTGAACTGCGGCTCGGCGAAGGCACCCATGTCCTTCGTGATGTTGTCAGCGGACTGATCGATCAGGACTACAAGAGCATTCTTTTGAACTTGCGCGATGTCCGCCACATCGACAGCGCTGGTGTCGGGGAATTGATGAGCTGCTACACCTCGGTACGCAATCGCGGCGGGCAACTGAAGCTGCTGAACCTGAGCAAGAACGTTCACAACCTGCTGCAGATCACCAAGCTGTACACGATTTTCGAAGTCGCCGAGGATGAGCCCTCGGCCATCGCATCTTTTCGCTAGGCTGCAACTTTGCCGTCCAGCTACAATAACTTGAAGCTCCAAATGTAATTTTTGCGCACGCCGACACGTCTCTTTTTATGCCCGGCTGCGTTCATCTCTGAAGTTTGCGAGGCGAAATGAAAGGCGATCCTAAAGTCATTGCATTTCTCAATCAGGTTCTAAAAGCCGAATTGACGGCCATCAACCAATATTTTCTTCACTCCGAGATGTGCGAAAACTGGGGCTATTACCGGCTGGCCAAGCTGGCGAAGAAAGAGTCGATCGAAGAAATGGTCCATGCCGAGAAGTGCATGGAGCGCATTCTTTTTCTCGACGGCGCGCCCAACATGGCCGACTACTTCAAGATCAACATTGGTTCCACGGTCGAACAGCAATTCAAGAATGATTTGCAGCTCGAGTACGACGCCGTCAAGCGCCTGAACGACGGCATCAAGCTGTGTGTCGCACAGGGCGACAATGCCTCCCGCGAACTGGCCGAGAAAATCCTCATGGATGAAGAGCACCACATCGACTGGCTCGAAGCTCAGCTTCACGCCATCGGCGAGATGGGCATCGCGAATTATCTGGCTGAGCAACTGAAGGAAGACAAGTAAATCGGCTCAAACGCAGCGCGAGAGCCCGCCTCTCGCGCAGATGCGTCCTACGCTACAATAGAAAGGCGCCGTGATTACGGCGCTTCCGCAGTACGCTTTCCCCAGCGGAGAGATGGCCGAGTGGCTGAAGGCGCACGCTTGGAAATTGCCCGTGTGCTCCATTACCAGGCGTGACGGTGTGCTACAAGTCGTTCTGTGCAAAAGCGTTTCCCCAATTCACCGCTTCCAAGGTAACTCTCTGTAACTCGCTGTAATTCTCGGTGTCGAAATCCGCCTACGTCACATTTCACGACACATCCTCCTAAACCGTGGATTCGCGACGAGTGCCGGAGTGGCAAGCGCCACTGCTCCTTTGCTGCCCCGTCGTCATCGCCATAGATTTCGCGGCACGACCGCGTGAGATGTCTTCCACTCCCGTGCATCACAACTGTAGAACGCTACTTAGTCAGACCCGCGCGACGATCATCGTCATCGCCAACATTGTGCCAGTCAATTGGCCAAGGGTTGCGTAACATCGCTATAACACAAGCAACACGCCAGACCTTTTGGAGCCCCCGCAGAGGAACGTCCCCTCTGGCTCGCGGTGTTTGAAACCCTCGTATACGATCCGCCTGTAAGTCGCTGAAAGCACAACGGCGAAAACTGCGAGATCTCGTCGTTAGAAACCTAATGATTTCTAACAGTTTGGTGCATGGAGTCACACCACCGGCCATTGCTACGCCTCGACTGCGAGCCGGGGCCTCTGGTCGAATTGGAATCCATAAAGCGCTCGTGTTCGGTAACCAAGAATGTTATATAGCTTCGGATTCAGGTTGCAGATAAAGCCTGGCTTCATTTTCGGCGATGGAATTTCTTGGCAATAGATAACGCTTTACCGTGGACCTTCGATCTTCGATGTCGAAATAGACCACGAGGCAAGTGGGGCGTCGCCACACTTAATCTCATCAGGTGCGTGGTGTATAAGTCATTGATAACAAAATGGATTGTGAGTGCAGCCCGCCGGGGTTAAACTGGCAGGCCACATCTTCAACAGTGATTGGGCAAGCTGCAGTGCCGATGCCTTCGAAGGGTTGGATGGTAAGCAGATACTTGTCATCTGAGGTGATGTCGCCAACGAACCCGCATTGGGTGATCACGTGGGGATCTGAGCCATCGACACCCATTTTCCAGATCTGCGGTAAAGCCTGCTGCGGCTCGTTAGTAGCCAAATAGAGTGATTTCGCATCGCTGGTGAAGGCGGATGACCCAACATAAATCCCGTTCCACGGAACTTGACGGATGTTGCTTCCGTCGGCGTTGGCGATATAGATCTTGACCTTGCCACCCGTGAAATCGGCAAAAGAAAACTGAGTTCCGTCACGCGACCAGGGGCCTGTCGACAACGTTTCCGACGAAGCCACTTTCACCTTGTTCTTGCCGTCCACATCGGAGATCCACAACTCCTGCTGCTTGGGGCCGGTGGTAACAAGGAACATAACCCGCTTCCCGTCCGGCGAGATATTCGGCTGAGTTGCGGTCTGATCAGAGATGTCCACCGATTGTTTGGTTTGCGTGTAGTAGGTGGTCAGGGATCCGGCAGATTTTCCACTGACGTAGTAGATCCCGTGGCCGTCGGGCCTTGCCATAGGACTGGAATCCGGCCCCGAGCCGAACGTCAATTGGGTCAGAGCTCGGTCGCGCAGCTCGTAGCGCCACAGATTCCTGATGCCGTTCTCGGTATGACTCAACAGCAGCGATTTGCCCGGCTGATCCCAGGTAAGGAGGCCACTGCTGGTGATGGTGCCCAAGTCGGTCGCGGTATGGCTTCCGATGTGAATTTCCTGCAGATGCCTGATGTCCTGGAAGGGCGGACCCGAAATTAACAGAAGGTCGTCACCGCCGGGATAGGGCAGGATTTGTTGTGGAAACAGCTGCGCGCCGTTCGCCTTGAAAATCTCCTCTCCGCCCAAGCCCGTGGACGCAGAGCGATAAATTTCGGAGCTCCCTTCCGAGACATAGAACAGCCACTTTCCATCGAATGAGGGTGCCACCGCGCTAGCAGTCAACACGTGTCTGGGACTACCGCCCAAAGTCGGGACTGCCCAGATATCGGCCCGTCCCAAGTTGCGCGAGTAGTAAATCTCGGTGCCGTCGGCGGAGAAAGCTTGTACGAACTTGTCGCCCTCATCGCTTGTCAGTTGCAGCGGTTCCCCTCCGGAAGTGAGCATCACGAAAATCTGGAATACGCCGGCCGTAGGGGATGAGAATGCGATAGTATGACCGTCGGGCGAGAGCATTGGGTCGCTGATTGCCTTGTTCCAGTGGCTGATCTGGGTAACCTTCCCCGGGACGCGGGCAGTTGTGCGAGGCCAGAAGCGATAGCCCGCGAATGCCGCCAGCAAGATTGCGGCACATGCCGCGAGCACCAAATATCTGCGATTCGCCGACCGGGGCGGTGACGCGATGGTGGGAACCGTGCCAGAGGAAATCCCTGCTGCGGTACCAGAAGACGGCGCGGGCGCGTGGATGCCGAGGTTACCGGCTGATGCCGCGATTCGTCCTGAACTCGAATCTCTCTGCAGCCGCTTCAGGTCAGAGCGAATCTCGGCTGCCGACTGGCAGCGCAAATCCAGGTCTTTCTCTAGAGCCTTATTGATGATTCGGTCCAGTTCCGCCGGCAAATCAGGATTCAAACGCGCTGCAGGCGCGGGAGTGCGGTTCAAGATGGAATCGAAGATCTCGGCTGTAGTGTCGCCGCGAAAAGGCATCTGGCCGGTCGCCATCTCATAGAGCACGGCACCAAAAGAAAAAAGATCGGTGCGCGCGTCGAGTTCCTTTCCTCGCGCTTGCTCGGGCGACATGTAGGCCACGGTGCCAAGGGCGGCGCCGGGGCTGGTCAGATGCTGCTCGTCAACGGTGCGCGTCATAGTATTGACGGCCGCAGCCCTGCGCGCAGATCCCGCCGGGGCGATCTTCGCCAGACCGAAATCCAGGATCTTCGCGTGCCCTCGCCGGGTGACGAAGATGTTGGCCGGCTTGATGTCACGGTGCACGATGCCCTCGGCATGCGCGGCATCCAGCGCATCGGAAATCTCAATGGCCAGTGAGAGAAGCGTCCCGGTGTCCATCGGGCGGTCGTTGATGGCGTGCTTCAACGTCACCCCATCCAGGAACTCCATCGCGATAAAAGCTTCGCCGCCTTCTTCGCCAATGTCGTAAATAGTGCAGATGCCGGGATGGTTCAGCGCCGAGGCAGCCTTCGCCTCGCGGCGGAATCGCTCGAGGGCTTGCGAATCCTGGGCTACGTCTTCGGGCAGGAATTTGAGGGCGACGAAGCGGTCCAGGCGGGTGTCCTGCGCTTTATACACCACGCCCATGCCGCCGCCTCCGAGCTTCTCAATGACCCGGTAGTGCGAGATCGTCCGGCCGATCATCAGGCTGGAATCTTAGGGCTGGAGGGAGGACAAGTCAATCAACGAAAGGGACTTGCGCGACGCTTTGAAAGTCAGTTAGCGCACAATCCAATAGCACTCACAGCCCAAGGGCCTGCCAGTTGCTCGCTGGGTCCGCCGACAGGAAGCGATCCACTTGGACGATAAGTCGGCGTTCCGTTCTTGTGGTGCCTGCCTGCTACTGTGCGGCGACGGCAATCACCCCAAGAATCGCTCGGTGGATGGCGAGCATTCTCGCTCTGTTTCGACCAAGGGGCGGAGGAATTTTGTTGGCCGTGCTGATTTGATAGTGCATAATTCCGAAACTCTGTTTTCTGCGGGAGGATACATGTGGGCTTCTATCCGCCGATGCGGTTGGGTGCTTGTGCTGCTGTTCCTGCTTGGTTTGCTTTTGCCGGTTCGGGGAATGGCTGCCGCAGATGTTCCCTCCGACACGCCAGCCGGCCGAACGCGCACGTACTACATCGCTGCCGAAGAGATTGACTGGAACTACATTCCTGACGGCAAGGACATGATGATGACCCGCGCATTCGACCCTTACGCGCGGGTGTTCACCGAGCACGCCGCCGACCGCATCGGCTGCACGTATCACAAGGCCGTTTTCCGCGAGTACACCGACGATAGTTTTCGAACTCTGAAGCCACGGCCGGCGGAACTGGAGCACATGGGCCTGCTCGGCCCCGTGATTCGTGCCGAGGTCGGCGACACTATCAAGGTCGTTTTCCGGAACAACGCCAGCTTCCCATTCAGTCTGCACCCGCACGGTGTGGCCTATACGCGTGATTCAGAAGGTGCGATGTACGGCGACGGCATGGACCACCCAGAAGCGGACGGCTTGGTTCCACCGGGCAAAACGCACGTGTACACCTGGTTTGCGCGCGAGCAGGCCGGACCGGGCCCGCAGGACGGCAGTTCGGTGGTGTGGATCTACCACTCCCACAATTACGAGCCGAAAGACGTGAATGCCGGACTCGTCGGACCTATTGTGATTACCCGCCGCGGGATGGCGCGTCCTGATGGCTCTCCGAAGGATATTGATCACGAATTCTTTGCCCTGTTCATGATTGTGGACGAAAACCAGAGCCAGTATTTGGATCAGAATGTCCGCGCCCATGTCCCCGATCCTGCCAAGCTCAACCGCCTTGAACTGGTACCGGCGGACCCGGATGGCAATGCCGATCTACCGCTCGGACGTGGTTTCGCACTGAGTAACCTCAAATTCACCATCAACGGCTATATGTACGGCAACGGCCCCATCATGACCATGCGCAAGGGCGAGCACGTGCGTTGGTACGTGATGACCATGGGAAACGGTTTCAACTTTCACACTCCGCACTGGCACGGGAATTTGGTGAGCGTTCGTGGTCAATACATGGACGTAATCCCCACCATCGGGCCCGCACAGTTCGTCACCGCCGATATGGTTCCAGATATGGCTGGCACCTGGATGTTCCATTGTCATGTGGACGACCACATGAAGGGCGGCATGCAAACGATGTACAGGGTGCTCGATTCCGGAATAAAGAACACAACGGTGGCGAGCGGTGTAAGCGCGAGCCCCGCGCAGCACCAGAGCAGGTGATTGCACGGCACGTATGACGGTGAGCTACGAGGTGGCCAAACCATTTGATTCTGGTGAAGTGATTCGCTTGCTCGCCGGAGGGTTCAGCACATCTGAGCCCCCGGCGGTCGCGATGGGTCTTTCCATGGAAGAATTCGAGCAATTCCTCGACGCGCTCGCTGTCATTCCGGAGGAACTCACACTCGTTGCACGCAGCGTCGACACAGGAAGGCTGGTTGGAGTTTTGTTGACGGATGACTTCGGCAATCCTCCCGGCATAGACCTGGGTCGGATTAGCCCAAAGTTTCTGCCCATCTTCGCCATGTTGGAGTTGCTTGATGAGCAATTCCGCAAGGAAATGACGATTTGTCGCGGCCAATGGCTTCATTTGTTCATGTTGGCGGTTGACGAAGAATTCGCGGGAAGAGGGATTGGACAAGAACTCATCAAAAGATGTATCGAGAATGGGTATCGACGAGGCTACCGAACGGCGCTGACCGAGGCGACGGGTAGAATTTCACAGCATATATTCCGCAAGAACGGATTTGTTCAGCGCTTTTGCGTACCGTATCGAAGCTTCATGTACGAAGGCAGACTGGTATTCGCTTCTATTCAGGGGCATGAAGGAGCGATGCTTATGGACAGATCACTTGAACCCTGTCCCGCAAGCGGCTCAGGGGCTGCGACGTACGAGTGATTCCCCCGAAGCCTGTTTCTGGCCAACTTCCGGATTGCCAACCATCCGCCACGTATCCGTGAGCACACGAGCGAAAAGTCTCAGCGAGTTCGCCACCACAAGCAGCTCCGCCGGAAGTGCCTTGCCGAAAATCGCCCTCAAACAAAAGCCGTGGTTCCCCGACTACCAGCGGGACCGCATGGTCACATCCGCTGCCGCCAATCGTCTGCGCTCCGAGCGAGTAACGGCAAACCCGAAGTTAACCAAGTTAACCAGCACAGCGGCGATACCTTACAAAAGAGCCCTTGGGGACATCTGTCCAGAAGTCTGGGAAATATCAGTCCCGCTGGAAACGCCTATGTGTTTGCGGAGCTGGCGCGGAGTCAGTCCTGTTGGAAAGCTAAATCACCTTGACGAGAAGTCGGCTACTCGTGGAACTACCTGGTCGTCGGGAAACTCCGCGGATATGGGCACGTGGGAAGTACCGGGTCTCTGCTGCTCGGGTAAGCAGTAGACGCCTTTTGGTTTTATCTCTTTATCTTCCGCATCGGCAGGGCTCGCGTTCCGAAAACCCGTGCTGCCACGGCCAGCCTAAGTTCTTGGTTTTTCGACTCAGGGAAACATGATCCTCGGTGTTCCGAAAAGAACTGTTTTCGGAACAAGCCGTTAAACCCGTCGCTTTGCGAGACGTAGGATTCGCGCACGGCATTACTGCACGCTTTGAACCGAAAAATCGTAGAGCACCGCTGGCAGCCCTTCGCCACGCTGCAAGTACATGGCGTATTCTCCCGGTTTCAGCGGACCGGCTGGAGTCACTTCGTAGACACCAGAAGTGGGCTCGGATCGCGCGACTTGCAACTGATGTGTGATCGACACTCCTTTGCTGGCGCGCCAACTCCCCCCAGCCGCGATCTCAATCTGTCGACGATCACCATGCGTTTCTAGCTTGACCAGGAGAAGGTCGCCTCCCGTCACACCATTTTCCGTTTCGTTGTGGCTCGGAACAAATACGAATGTGGGTTTGCTGCTGGTCAGGGTCTGCGCGTGGCGCCCAGGCAGCTGAATGTTGTCGTGTGCAGCCTTGATAGTGAGCGTCATAGTGCTCACCAGCCTGCTGCCGGTTCTCTCGAAGGTCACGGGTTGACCTAGAATCTTCGTTCCCTGTTGACCTGCTAAAACGTATAGCCCCGGCTCGGACGGAAGCGCCGGTTGATTGGGCTTGCTCAGCGATGGTGTGTTGACGGCTGGGTTATCTGCGGGCTGCGCCGCTGCGCCAGCCGGTTGCGCAGACGGGACGGACTTCACGGGTTCAGCGGGCGCGGTACTCCCGGAAGGCCCCGCCTTCGCGCTGGCACTGGGCCGTGCATCGATCATTGCCTGGATGACCTTTTGACTCACGCCGGCGTTGTTCAATCGCGCGATCTCGTTCTTGCTTAACTGGAAGTGCTGGTCACATTTCTGAAACTCGGCAATGGTGGCGTCATCGCGTACCCCCGCTCGCGACATCTTAATAATGTCGTTCAAGGTTAGAGGGCAGGCCGGTCCGACGTATACTGCGGAGGGGTATCGTGTCTGATTCTGTTGTTGCTGGGCGATGGAGGTGCAGCGCGAGACCAGCATCACAGCTACGAGCAACCTTTTCATAAAGGCTCCCGTTGCACAACTGTTTTGAAGTGGGCGTAACAGCGAAACACTAGCACTAATCTCTGTAATGTCAATAGGATTGCGGAGTAGGTACTTTCCTAAGAGTGGCAGGCGCGGTACTCATGTCGATTTGAAATTCGGAGTGGCCGCAGTTTACACAGACCACAACGGGAGCCACGATCTGAGGAAGCGCCGCGCCGGACGGCAGCCCTACTACCATGCTGCTGTATAGCACGATTTGACCGTGGTATTTACGTTTGAAGCTTTCGTCACAGTTGCAGGGCATCACTCGTCTCCGCTTACGGAAGGCTCTCCTGCCAGCCGCAAACCTATATCTGATTCCAGGATTCCACGTATGGAAGCGAACGCTCGGCGAATCTCATACGCGACCATGTTGCTGTGAGAAAAACATTCTGGTGCCAACGATAAGACCGCCGGTTGCGGCAACCGGTGTTCGTTGTAACCGCAAGAAACCGCAATGACTGGCATGAGGTATTGCCTAGTTGTTGTCCAATAGGTCCTAATTCCACTCGATTTTGACCTGATCTTCCAGCTTCAAATCCTCCAGGATCTGCTCTATCTCTTGACGTAAGCCGTTCGCTCCGTCGTTACTGACCGATAGTGATACATCAAGAGCGACGTGCAGGTCATCACCTGTTTTGAGCTTCGGGATTAGTGTTCGGCCGAGTCGTTGCCAAACCTCGGTGGGAATCTCACCGGAGATGTGCAGTGTGCATGCTTTCGCCGAACCTAGTGGCCCGGCTGCGGATTGCTCTTCCGGGGGAGGCTCGAACAGCGGCCCAACTGGCGTGTCCGTTTGCGTCTCCGCACCCGCGACGGCAGCCTTCGACTGTTTCTCCACGACGAGAGTAGCGGCCTGCAATTTGTATGCCTGCGCTGCACTCGCCAGCAGCAAGTAAACATCTGAGTCGAATGCGATTTCCTCACTCGGTAACGTGTCAGGCTTGAACCATATCCTCGAATAGCCGCCATCCGGATTCTGCCCCGAGGCGAAACCGAAATCGCCGTTGCCTATGAACTGCGGCAGTCGGCTTTTCAGATAAGCATCGGGGTCGAGTAGGCGCTCAAGAGTTCCATTGAGGAAAGCTTGTCGCAAGGCCGAGAGCGGCCATGCGCCCGATTTCTTGAAGGGTTCAGGCCATCTGCGTTCGAGATACCCGGCGCCCGGCGAGTCGTTTAGCAGGGCGCGCTGCTTCAGAGTCGTGAGCACGCGGCGCTCAGCGTCTCCCCTTGGCTGGCATGGCCGGCACCGAGATCAATTGCCTGCAACCCGCTGTCGTCTTTGTTGTCGGACAGCACAATGTATCTGTACGCGGCCCAAACCTCGTCCTGAGCAGCTTCATCGGCATCGCCACGCTTCGCAGTAATTTCGTCGCGATCACTCTGGTCGAACTCTCCTGCTAGTGAGCCATCCAAATACTCTCTCTGCACCTTACGCCAAGCCAGTGCGGCCTCAACCTTGGTGCGGAGGTCGCGCCCTGGGCGCCGCACGCACCAGATCAGCGTCGCCGGATGCAGACGAGGCGAATGACCTCTCTGGCGGCTCCATTCGAGAATCTCGGCTCGGGTTTTGCCGTTATCCGTCCATTCTTGGGCCGGATCAAGGACCACCAGAGTGAGTCGCGTAGTATCCCCCACCGCCGTACCGTCTTGCGGAAACATCATGGGTGCAGGCAGGTTCTTGCCCTTTTCAAACTCCAGCTGAATTATCCGCTTCATCTCGGCCGTGACCTCATCCTCGTCGAGCGACGCACGGCGGTCATTCACGACTTTCTTCAGCGTCGGCTTGAAACCGAACTGATAGCCATCCGATCCCTCCTTCCGGATGTAAAAACCGCGAGCCTCCATCTGCGAAGCTGCGAGGTCTATCGTAGTGGTATCCAGTTCGGGTTCGCCCAGGGGCGTTTCCCGGCACCGATCTAGTGAAACTTCCCACAAGAAGACATATGGGGCGTTGAGCGCCAAATGATTTGTGACTACCTCTTTTCAGGCCAATGCGGGCAAGTCGGCTTCCGGCCAGGAGGG
>Ga0181532_10000193_pt1 | contig 62504 bp, 50 predicted proteins | sample PEATcosm2014_Bin_33_FD_119768 | JGI IMG/M metagenome (GOLD analysis project Ga0181532, IMG submission 119768) | Peatland microbial communities from MTU Mesocosm Facility, Houghton, MI, USA - PEATcosm2014_Bin11_30_metaG | ecosystem: Environmental > Terrestrial > Soil > Wetlands > Peat | place... | reverse complement strand
GTGTTCTACCCGGACCGGATAGTTTCCCGTATACTGGGCATGGGCGACATCCTGTCGCTTATCGAAAAGGCCGAAGAGAAGATCGATAAGCAGAAGGCCTTGGAGGTTCACCGCAAGCTCCAGACCGATACCTTCACCCTGGAGGATTTCCGCGATCAGCTTCACCAGGTGCGAAGCTTGGGGCCCATGGACCAGATGCTGGCCATGCTCCCCAAGGTAGGCATTTTTAAGGACGCCGCCAAAGCCAACGTTGACGAGAAGGAACTGATCCACATCGAGGCTATCATCGACTCGATGACTCCGCAGGAACGGCGCAACCACGAGATCATTAACGGGCGGCGCCGCAAGCGGATTGCGAAAGGCAGCGGTACGAGCGTCCAGGAAGTGAATCAGCTCTTGAAACAGTACTTCCAAATGCGCAAAATGATGAAATCCTTCAGCCAGAACTTTCTGGGGCGGCAACTCAGTAAGCTGAAGATGCCCGTGGGGGCAGGTGGGGTGAAAGTTTGATCGCTGTCATCCTGAGCGAAGCGAAGGATCTGCAGTTGCGGTTCGGCGAACCAATGCAGATTCTTCGCTTCGCTCAGAATGACAGCCAGACCGTATCCAGGGCAAGTGCGGTTTGGCCGGCAACACGCTAGTGCAGGGCTTCTCAGCCTGCAAAACTTGGATTTCAAGGGGGACGATTGTTAAGGATACGTTTGGCTCGGACGGGAGCCAAGAAAAAGGTCAGCTATAGAATTGTGGTCATCGCTGGTGAGAAAGCGCGCGACGGGCGCTTCCTGGAAATACTAGGTCATTACAACCCGCGCCGGAATCCTCCAACGGTGGTCTTTGACAGAGAACGTGCGCATTACTGGATAAGCCGCGGCGCTCAGCCTTCCGAGACGATTCAGAGCTTACTCAAGAAGGCGCCGGAAGTCCCGACAGCGAGTGTCCCGGCACCGAGTGTCCCGGCACCGAGTGTCCCGACATCGAGTTGACGGCACTCGGTGAGCCACCGGTTCAGGCCGGTGCGAATTGCACTCATTTGTTCTGACACAGGCTTTCTAATAGGGTATACAAGCAGGAGTCGCGTGCGAGGGAGGGCCACATGAAGGAACTGATCGAAGCAATCGCAAAGGCGCTGGTGGACAACCCGGACCAGGTGTCAGTGCGGGCCATCGAGGGCGAGCAGGTGACGGTGTTGGAACTTCGCGTACACCCTTCCGACCTGGGAAAGGTGATCGGCAAGCAAGGCCGAACCGCGCGCTCCGTCCGCACGATTCTCAACGCCGCGGGGATGAAGCTGAAGAAGCGATTCACTCTGGAGATTCTCGAGTAGGAGTTCTGTGCCGGATCGCTTCCTTGCCGTCGCGCGCGTGGTTCGCCCCCAAGGACGCCGGGGGGAAGTTCTGGCCGAACCGCTGACGGATTTCTCTGCGCGCTTCCAAGAGCTCCGCGAGGTATTCCTGGAGAACCCTGGAACGGATCCTCAACCCATTAAGGTCGAGCACGTGTGGCCCCACAAGGGCCGGGTGGTGATCAAGTTTTCCGGGGTCGACTCCATCTCGGACGCTGAGAGTCTGAGGGGGCGGCACATGTTGATTCTGGCGGAAGACAGAATGCCGCTTCCTCCAAGTCATTACTACCTCTGGGAGCTTGAAGGTTGCCGGGTAGTCACGGAACGCAGTGGAAAACAAGTGGAAGTGGGCACGGTTACGGGCATCGAGCCCACGGGCGGCGTGGATGTCCTGCAAGTGGCGACGCCACACGGAGAAGTCCTGATTCCCCTGGCGCAGGCCATCTGTACGAAGATCGACACGCAAGCCAGGACCATCTGGATTGACCCGCCCGAAGATCTGCTGGATATTAATGTATGACTTTTGACATTATCACCATCTTCCCGGAGTTTTTCAGGAGCGTGCTGGAGTACGGCGTGCTGAAGCGTGCCCTTTCCGGCGGTCAAGCCAGCATTCGCCTGCATGACTTGCGGGAATTCACCGACGACCGCCACCGGAGCGTCGACGACCGGCCGTTTGGCGGCGGGCCCGGGATGGTCTTCAAACCCGAGCCCCTCTTCAAGGCCGTCGCCGCGCTGCAATCCGAGTCGCCAGATCGGCGCCTTCCGGTCATCCTGCTTTCGCCTCAGGGAAGGCTCTTTAACCAGGCCTTGGCGCAGGAGTTGGCGCGGGAGGAGCGGGTGGCGCTGATTTGTGGCCGGTACGAGGGTGTGGATGAACGCATCGCGGAGCATGTATCCACCCAAGAGATCTCTATCGGGGACTTCGTACTAAGTGGTGGGGAGCTTCCCGCGGCGTTAGTCATGGAATCCGTGATCCGCCTCCTGCCGGGCGTTCTCGGGAATGAGGAATCCGCCTGCCAGGAATCCTTCACCGCTCCGCGCGAAAGTTCCTTCGAATTCCGTCACGGCCTGCTCGATTTTCCGCAGTATACCAGGCCGGCAGAGTATCAGGGTTGGCAGGTTCCGGAAGTCCTGCTTTCGGGAAATCACGAAGAGATTCGCCGTTGGCGCCGCCAGCGCGCGCTCGAGAAAACGTGGCGCCGGCGGCCCGATTTATTGGCCGGTTTCCCGCTGAGCGACGAAGAGCGTCGCTGGCTGGAGGCGCTCCGGGCAGAGGCGTGCGAACCGGTCGTTATTCCAAGTTCGGGAGAATAGGAATTATGAATGCGCTCGAAAAAGTTGAACAATCACAGATGAAGAAAGATCTGCCTCAGTTCCAGTCTGGTGACACGGTGCGTGTACACGTCATCATCAAAGAAGGAGATAAGGAACGCATCCAGGTCTTTGAAGGCACGGTCATTGGCCAGCGGCGGGCCGCCAATCATTCCACGTTTACAGTACGCAAGATTTCCTTCGGCCAGGGCGTGGAGCGAATCTTCCCTTTGCATTCACCCACCATCAGTAAGATCGAAGTGGTCCGTTCCAGTAGGGTGCGCCGCGCCAAGCTCTATTACCTTCGCAAGCTGCGCGGCAAGGCGGCGCGTTTGCGCGAAGTCCGCACGGAACAGGAAGCCTGAGGAATCCACCACCCCCTGGCCCTCCTCAGAGATGGGAGGAATGCGGGTTGGTCCCCTCCCTGTCAAGGAGGGGCAGGGGTGGTTGACAGCACGCCCCACCAACGGTTATGGTTCACACCATGCCGCCGTCGCCAAGCTCCATTGAGTTCACGTGTACTTGGAAACTGGAGAAACAGGTCTTCCAAGCGGGATGCCGCCTCGTGGCGGGCTGTGATGAGGCGGGACGCGGTGCACTGCTCGGTCCGCTTTATGCTGCCGCTGTCATCCTCGATCCCGCCAAGCCCATCCTGGGTGTTGATGACTCCAAGAAACTCACTCCTTCCCGGCGCGAATCGCTCTCCCGGGAAATCACAGAGAAGGCCATGGCCTTCAAGGTCGTCTCCGTTTCGGCAGTCGAAGTTGATGCGATCAACATCTACGAGGCATCACGGCAAGGAATGATCCGCGCCTTGTTGGCGCTCGATCCAGCTCCGGATTTCATTCTTACGGACGCCATGCCTCTGGAAGGCCGTAAGAAAGGCATCGGGTTTCCGATCCCGTATCGCGCGGTGGTCCATGGCGACGCGCTCTCGGTCTCTATTGCCGCCGCCTCCATCCTGGCCAAAGTAGCCCGCGACGCGCACCTTCAGGAACTCGATCGCTTGTACCCAAGGTACGGGTTGGCGAGAAATATGGGCTACGGAACGCCGGAACACCTCGGGGCTTTAGCCACCTATGGGCCGTGTCCCGAGCACCGGAAGAGCTATCAGCCTGTGATGGATTGTATGCTTCCGCTTTTCCCGTTTTCGGGCGCGCCGTCGCAAGGATTGGAAACAAGATCCTCTGAGGCTGGGAAAGAACCAAGAGCCCCTGTCATCCTGAGCGGAGCGAAGGATCTCAGCAGTTTGAAGGGGGCGCGTGATCCGGAACAAATAACTACGGAGATTCTTCGCCCGCCAAGAGCGGCGGGCTCAGAATGACAGTGATCTCCTATGTCATCGTTGCTCATCAAAAATGGCCACGTAGTCTCGCCCGAGGACCAGTTGGACGGCGAGTTCGATGTTTTGCTTGAGGATGGGGTGATTCGCCAGGTCGCACCACACATCAGCCTGGTGGCGGACGAGGTCATCGAGGCCGCAGGCAAAGTCGTTTCACCGGGATTCGTGGATCTCCACGTCCACTTGCGCGAGCCAGGCGGTGAGATCTCCGAGACACTGGAGACGGGGTTGGCGGCCGCGGTTGCCGGAGGGTTTACTGCCGTTTGCTCCATGCCCAACACCAAGCCGGTCACCGACCGCCAGGAACTTGTGCGTGCAACAATCGAGAAATCTCGGCGAATCGGCCTCGCCCGCGTACTTCCGGTCGCCGCAGTGACCATGGGAAGTCAGGGGGAATCGCTAACCGACTTTCGCGCCCTGGTGGAGGCCGGAGCGGTGGGCTTCTCCGACGACGGCCGGCCGGTGAAGACCGCCGGTTTATTGAAGCGCGCCTTGAAAGTGCTGAAGGAGCTTAATGCCCCCCTGATGGACCACTGCGAAGACCCCAGCTTGAGCGCCTCCGGAGTGATCAACGAAGGCGCCGTCTCGGCCCAACTGAACGTGCGCGGCATTCCGACCACCTCGGAGGACGTTTGTGTAGCGCGCGACCTGATCGTGGCCGAGGCTCTGGGCGCACACCTGCACGTCTGTCACGTATCGAGCGCCCGCTCTGTCGATCTGGTGCGCCTCGCCAAACGCCGAGGCATCCGCGTCACCTGCGAGGCTACGCCGCACCATTTCACGCTCACCGACCAAGCCGTCCTTGAGCATGGCGCCAACGCTAAGGTCAATCCGCCGTTGCGCAGCGAGCATGATGTCGAAGCTGTCGTGGAAGGGCTTCGGGATGGAACGATTGACGCCATCGCCACCGACCATGCTCCCCACGCTCCCGAACTCAAGGCCAGGCCCCTCGCGAGCGATGCTCCCTTCGGCCTCATCGGGCTCGAGACGGCGCTGGGCCTGGCGCTTACGCGACTGGTGCACACGGGAAAGATCTCGATGTGGCATCTCATCTCTTTGATGAGCGCCAACCCGGCCCGCATTGTGAACCAGCCGTGCGGACGGCTTGCCGCGGGCGCACCGGCCGACATCACGGTCTTTGATCCCAACCTCGAGTGGACCTACCACGCTGCCACAGGCCGCTCTAAGAGCCGCAATTCACCTTTCGACGGCTGGACGTTGAAGGGTGCAGTCATCGCCACGGTGGTGGGTGGAAGGGTCGTTTACCGTCGCCCGTAGCTAGTTGTAGGGGGACGGCTTGCCGTCCCCTGGCATTTCTACATTCTCACGCCCAATGAGCCGGGTAGGGCAAGCCCTACCCCTAAGTGGGGGTGGCTTTCGACTCTCAACTTTCGACTCTCGACTTGGTTAGATTTCCCTGCGACCCTCAATCGCCTTGAGCATGGTGATCTCGTCGGCGAACTCGAGTTCGGAACCTACCGGGATCCCCATTCCTATGCGGGTTACTTTCACACCGAGAGGCTTGAGTAGTTTGGAGAGGTAAACGGCGGTCGCTTCACCTTCCACCGTGGGGCTGGTGGCAATGATGAGCTCCTTGACCTTGCCGGGTTTCAGCCGATCAACCAGATTCTTGAGCTTCAACTGCTCGGGACCAATGCCCTGCAAAGGCGAGAGCGCGCCGTGCAGGACGTGATACTGCCCGCGGAATTCCCGCGTCTTCTCAACAGAAAGAATGTTGAACGGCGTCTCGACCACACAGATCACTTCCGGGTCGCGGCGAGGGTCGGAGCAGTATTCACACGGGTCGGCTTCCGTGAGGTTATTGCACACGCTGCACAGCTTGATCTTGTCTTTGACGTCGAGAATGGCCCCCGCGAGACGCTCGGCATCGTCACGCCCCACGCGTTCCAGGTGGAATGCAATCCGCTGCGCTGACTTCTGCCCGATGCCGGGGAGCCGTTTCAGCTCATCGATCAAACAAGCCAGCGGCTCGGCGTAATCCTTCATAGGGATGGAAAACGGAAAATGGAAATTGGAAACTGGAAACTAGAAAATGGATTGCCAATTCGAAACCGCCTGAGGGTCAAGTTACGGCTCAACTTTCAGGATGTGTGCTCCATTTTCCAGTTTCTAATTTCCGTTTTTTCCTACGTTAGTCCGGGGATGTTGAGCCCACCCGCCAGGCTTCCCATCTGGTTGGCGAGCTGTTCGTCCACCTTTCGGGTCGCGTCATTCACGGCAACCAGGACGAGGTCCTGCAACATTTCGAGGTCACGGGATGCGAAGATTTCCTTTTCGATATGAACTTCGCTGAGTTGCTTCTGTCCGTTCATTCTGACGGTCACCATCCCACCACCCGCTGACCCCTGCACCTCCAGTTCGTCCAATTGCTTCTGAAGTTGCTCCTGAAACTGCTGAACTTGCTTCAGGATTTGTTGCATCTGTTGCAGGTTTTTCATCGCTCACTCCTGGCTGAGGTCTTGGACACTCTCCAACGCCCCGTCAAATCTCTTCCTGAAGGCCTCAACCCCTGGATCGCGGTCAGCACGTTCGCGTGCACTGAGCTTGGGCGCCTGAGATTCTGCCCGAAGCTCTTCAAGTGTAACATAAATCCTGACGGGCTGGCCGAGCACCTGAGCGCACACTGCCCGCAACGCCTCCTGTTGGTCGCGGGCCTTCAAAAGATCGGCATACAAGGAGTCCTTCTGCCTAAAAGTAAAATGGACTTCACCGTCCCCGATGCGGAAGGCAGCCAAATGATCCAGACAACTGCTCAGGAAGCGTTTCGATTGGTCGAAAAGCGTCGACTTGATGGAGGAGAGCCGAGCATCTTCCGCGGAGCCCCCTGCGTCCGTAGCGGCAACCCTTGGGGTCGGCCGAGTTTCCACCGTCGCCGGCGGGCGGCCCGCGGGGACAACTACAACCCTTTCTTGGGGAGGCGTAGCTGCGGGAGCCTTAGCCGGCTGGGCGCGGACCGGGCCGGCGGCTTCTTCAACTACGGGATCGGCACGCACGATCACCCGCGGGGTACCACGGGGCGGCTCGGAGGTGGACGGGGTCCTCGGCGGCGCCGCTCCCATCGTCTTGTTCGCCGGAACGGCCTGCCCGAGCTGCGAAAGCAACCCTTCGAGCGAGGCCAGGCGCTGGGCATGCACTAATTTCATCAGTCCCAGCTCAAGGTGAAAGCGCGGCTGAAGCGAGTAGCGCATCTCACTCTCGGCGCGGAGCAAGAGGTTGAAAAAGCGAGCCAGGTCCTCTTCGCTGAAAAGCTGGGACAATTGCGCCAAACGCGCCCGCTCTGCGCTCGCCACCTGCATCAGCGAGCTATCTGCGCCACAACTCTTGGCCACCATCAAGTTGCGCACCGTGCGGGTGAGTTCGGCGCAGAAGTGTCCCAGTTCAAAACCTTCGGTCGCCAGTTGCCCCACGAGTTCGAGCACCCGCCGCGCGTCCCTTGCGCTAACGGCTTCCAGCACGTCACCCAGCAACTGGGCGGGAACTACGCCCAGCACCTGGCGGACGTGTCTCTCCTCAAGCTCGCTCCCACAGGAGGCAATGACCTGGTCGAGCAGCGAAAGGCCGTCGCGCATACTTCCTTCAGCAGCCTGCGTGACGGCGCTGAGGGCGCCCTCGTCAGCCTTGATCTGTTCCTGTTCGCAGACTGCTTGCAAGCGTGCGAAGATCTCTTCATAGTCGAGCAGCCGGAACGAGAAGTGCTGGCACCGCGACTGGATGGTGGAAGGAAGTTTGTGGGCTTCGGTGGTGGCCAGAATGAACAAGGAACGAGGAGGCGGCTCCTCGAGAGTTTTCAGCAGCGCATTGAACGCCTCCGTGGTCAGCATGTGCGCCTCATCGATGATAAATATCTTGTAGCGGTCGCGCGCCGGAAGGTAGCGCACGGTTTCGCGCAACTCCCGGATTTCATCGATACCACGATTAGACGCCGCATCGATTTCCATGACGTCAATGGAATTGCCCGCCGCGATTTCCTGACAGGAGGCACACACCCCGCAGGGCTTCACTGTGGGTCCTTGAACGCAATTGAGGGCTTTGGCCAAAACCCGGGCGGTGGTGGTTTTGCCCACTCCGCGCGCGCCCGAAAAGATATACCCGTGCGCCACGCGCTCGCTGAGGATGGCATTTTTCAGCGTGTCGGTGATCAGACCCTGCCCCACCACGTCTTCAAAGACCTGGGGTCGGTACTTGCGGGCTATCACCTGGTAGGACATAAAAAAGCAGAAACTAGAAATTAGAAATCAGAAAATCGGTTTTCTAGTTTCTGCTTTCTAACTTCTAGTTTCCAAATGGGTCAGACTTCGGGTTGATCTGCGGCACACGGAGAGGCTCGTTACCGTTGCTTCCTTCCGGACCTGGCGGGGTTCGCGAACATCCGTCGCACAGAGCCCGAAGTCTGACAAGTTCGACGCTTCGTCCCCTGCGAAGTTCATCGAACTATGGCATGTTAGCATGCGCCGGGGCGTGCCGTCGATTAATTTGAATGCTTGGCGGTGGTGCAGTTTGAGATTGACGCCTACTGAGGATCGCAGAATTAAGTTACATCACCCCCTCACCCCCCGACCCCTCTCCCCCAAGGGGGCGAGGGGAGAAATAACCCGAGTTTATACCCTCGCCCCCTTGGGGGAGAGGGTGGCGCGCAGCGCCGGGTGAGGGGGTTGATCCGTGACGATATTATGCAACCCTCAGTAGGTGTCGTAAATGACTCCATCAATCTTGACCTTTGAGCACCAAAAGCAATGGAGAATATCCCTGTCCGGAATGAGCGTCGCAAGATTTAAACGGCGCCAGTGGTGCAGACCCACACGGCAGAGCAAACTCATCAAGGCGTTGGATTCGTGTTCTCTGTGCGGCCACAGTTTTGCGGCACGAATTGCAAGGTCGGTATCGGGTTGCGTATTTTCCAGCACAGTCACCGGCTTCACACCTCTCACTCTTGATTCCCGACTCCTGACTCCTGACTCCTGACTCCTTGTTTGCTCTTCAACTCTTCGAGTTCCTTCTGTAAACGCGCCTGCCGCCGGGAGAGACTCCAAGCGTAAATAAAGAAGAGCACCCACAGCGCAGAGAATGCCACGAACAGATATTTGTTGAGCACGTTAGTCCTCAGAAAAGCGCGTCGCCAGAGTTCTTCGGAGAGCGCTCACTTCCCGCCGCGCTTTCGCCAGCCGGAAGCGTTGCGCGAGAAGGTAACTGAACAAGCAATGAAAAGCACCCACGCAAACCATGAAGGTCAATAACATACGGGGCTCGAGTCCGGAACCCTCTCCGCCCGCAATCACCGGTTGAGGGTGCTGGGTACGCCACCAGCGGATGGCCATATAATCGATCGGGACATCCACATATCCGATAATGCCCACCACCGCGGCAAGCGTAGCCGCGCGCCCAGGGCTCGATACGTAGCTGCGCAGCATCAGGTACGACACAAAGAGCAGCCAGAGAACGAAGGTCAGCGTCAACCGGGCGTCCCAAGTCCACCAGATGCCCCACACCGGCTTTGCCCACAATGGCCCCGTGAAGAGGAGGCTCGAACAGAAAATGAATCCGACTTCTCCGGCCGCGTGCGCCAACTCGTCGGCAAGCGGGGAACGTTTCCAGAGGTAGATCACGCTGCCGAGGAAAACGATAGTGTAGGCTGTCCCGGCCACCCAAGCCAGCGGCGCATGGATGTAAAAAATCCGCTGCACCTCTCCCATGGTGAGTTCCTGCGGCGCATACAGAAAAATCATCCAGAAAGCCAGGAGCATCCAGGCCAGCGTCACGAGGAGGTGGATTGTCGGGAGTGTTTTCCCCATTATTCTTCCAAAACGTACTCGAACAGCAGATAGGACAGCACGACGAAAATCACTGCGATGCCCGCCGCGAGCTTAATCCAGCTCATGTAACTTGAGGGTGGGTCACCTTTGAGCGCCCCCGTGGAAGCTTCGATTCCAGCGATAAAAATCGGGAGGGCGACAGGAAACTGCAACACCGGCAACATGACTTCGCGCATATGGAGATTAGCGGCGATGGCCCCGAACGTCGTGCCCACCGCCACGTAGCCCACCGTACACAAAAATGTGATCAGCGCAAACCACTTGAGCGAGGGCACGAAGGAAAAATTATACCAGAGGCTCGTGGCGAAAACGATGACGCATTGCGCGATGCTCAGAAAGATCAAGTTCGCCAGCATCTTGCCCAGATAAACCAAACCGGGATCCACCGGAGCAAGCACCATCCCTTCCAGGCAGGCGTTCTCACGTTCCAGCGCGAACGACCGGTTGAAGCAGAGCACGCCCGCAAAAGCAAACGCCACCCACAAGAGTCCGGGAAGTTGGCGCAAAGATTCCTCGCGCCCCGGCTCGAAGGCAAAGTTGAACAGGAAGACGACCAGGATGCCGAAGACGCACACAGACGCCAGCGTCTCCCGATTGCGCCACTCCAACCGGAGGTCCTTAACGAGAACTGCCGAGATGATCTTGAGGCTTCGCACTGAATTAGGATTCAGGATTCAGGATTCGGGATTCAGGACTGAGGCGTTTGTGTAGTCTGGCGGCCAGATTCCTGAATCCTGAATCCTGACTCCTGAATCCTGCCTTCCACCGGCCCATCATATCGAATCCTCCCGGCCTCCAAGGTCACGAGTCTTCGCGCCAGAGCGGCACCGCGTTCGAAATCGTGAGTGGAAAATACCACAGTTCTTCCCGTGTCCGGAAGCCGACGCATCAGGGTCTCCAAGGCGGCCACGGTCGCGGCGTCGAGCCCCGTAAAAGGCTCGTCCAGCAACAAGAACGTCGGCTCATGCAAGAGGGCCCGAGCCAGCGAAACGCGCTGTTGCAGGCCGCGGGAGAGTTTCCGCACGGGGGTGTGGACCCGGCTTCCCAGAGTGAAGAGTTCCAGCGCGGCGGCGATTTTCTTTTCAGGTTCCGGCAAGGCGAACAAGGTGCCGAAGAATTCCAAGTTCTCGCGCACCGTCAAATCGCCATAGAGGAAAGTCGAGTGAGATACAAATCCGATGGCTGCCTTTGCCGCCGCCGCGTGCTGGCGGATGTCTCTCCCCTCGAAGACAATCTCGCCCTCGCTTGGCCGCGCCAGGGTTGCAAGGAGGCGGAGGAGGGTGGTCTTGCCGGCCCCGTTCGGGCCGTACAGCAGAATCGACTCGCCCGGCCCTACGCGCAGTTGCGCTCCCATCAGCGCCGCGAGGTCGCCATAATACTTGGAGACGTTTCGAAGTTCGAGGCCGGCCCTAACGTGCGGAGGTGTGTCGGGTGGCATAAGATTCGAGCAGCACGGGCGAGGCTTTCTTCAGCGTCGCGGTCAATCGCGCCTTCAGGTCCAGCCGCTCTTTCCAATACTGTTTTTCGGGTACCTTGCCTTGAGCAAAGAGTTCATCGAGATCGGCCAGGGAATTAAACAACGCATCGGCCGTAGCCGCGAGCTCTTTTTGCACTGAACTCGTTCTCTGTGCTTCCCTGAATCGCGGCCATTCCTTGGCCAGGCGAATGCCGAGTGCCCAGAGCAACAGCAACAAGAAGCAGGCCAGCAGGGGAACACCCACTCGGGTGATGGGGTTAGGGAGGATCTGGACTTGCGCCTGCGCCTGCCCCGAATCCGTTCCTTCGCCGCCCGCCGCATTATCGGCTCGTGCTTCACCGCTCAAGCGAGCCTCGAGCTTCGTTCCCTGCGTCAAGCCCGAGGCCACATAGCGTTGGCTGCCCGTTTCGGCGTCACTTCCGGCGGATGTGAAAAGTGTCGAATCTACCGTGAGGCCGGGAGGTGAAACCAGGAGTTCAGCGTTGGTGATGGGATACGGATATGAGTCGCCCAGTTCGAGACGGTTCGAAGTGTAATCCGCATCGTACGCAACCATGACCACGGTCACGCCGGGCTTGAGCGGATACTGAAGATAGTAATCGCCACGGCCTTTCCCGGGGCTCACGGGCTGCGGCAACGGCATGTTCATCAGCCCTGCCACGGCCGCTTTCGGCTCGATGACACCTGGCGCCAGATGAAACTGGAATGTCCCGGCCGGGTTGACATAGCTGTGTGGAGGGTCGCTTGCATTCCTGACTGCAAACATTTCCTGCACGTGGGCTTTACTACCCTGGGCATGGACCACCAGGCGCGCCGATTGAATGCGCAGCGGTGGCGCAGAGGCGGAGGAATCGTACACGGTTATGCTGATGGTGGCGGTTCCCTCCGGATCAAACTGCGCAGGCGAATTGTAATCGACTCCCTGGTAGGCCGCTTGCACTAAATAGAAGGACGCCGGATCGATGTTGGCAGAGGGAAAAACAAAGCGCCCGCTCGCATCCGTCGTAACCGACGCCACGCGCTGCATACCACCTCGCGGGAGCAGCAACTGCACGGTCTGGTTCGCTGCCGGCTGGCCGTTCGTGCCATTGGTGACCTGGCCTTGAATTCTCCCCTGCGCCGACAAAACTGCGGGGAGGCAGACAAGGAAGAGAACGGAGATTAGAGAGAGCGAACCACTGCGCATGTTGCACAAGCCCTTTAACGCGATACTTAGAGTATTCTGAATCCCCCGGAAAAATACAAGTTCTTTGTGTCCGGCGACTCCCCTCCTTCACCTGCTTGTAGGGGGACGGCTTGCCGTCCCCAGGGCAGGGCAAGCCCTGCCCCTACACGTTATCAAAACCGTGCGAGATTCCTCGTCGCCTGCGCTCCTCGGAATGACAGACTAATCGCGTTCTCACCCAGACTCTTATGACCTTGCGGGATGCCTTCGTTGCCGTTGAAAGAGGAGTACGAACGGGATAATGAGCAGAAACAGGAAGCCCATCAGGCGGAAGACGCTCAAGAAGCTCAGCAGCGCTGCCTGCTGTTGCACCGCCCCGTAGAGCATCGCCTGGGCGCGATGACTTGCGGTGACCGGGTCGGCGCCGCCTTGCACGAACAACCTTTGCGCTTGCTCCAGCGCTTGCCGGGTGGCAGGGCTGACGTCCGTCACATGCGCAGCGAGCAGCGATTGATTGAACTGAGAGCGCCGGGCAATCCAGGTTGTGACAAAGGAAACGCCCATGCTCGAGCCGATGTTGCGCATGACGCTGTAGAGGCTCGTAGCATAGCCGGTTTCGTGCTTGGGGATCTGATCCATGGTGAGAACGGTCAGCGGAACAAAAACGAAGGCCAGCCCGGCGCCCTGGTTGAGCAGGTGCAGGAGGATGTCCCAGGTGCCGGAATCCAGGTCCATGTGCGAGTAGCCGAAAAAAGCGATGCCCGCGACCGTGAAACCGAACACCAGCATCCAACGCCCGTCCCAGCCTCGACCCAGAAGGTATCCCACCAGAGGCATGGCGCAGGCTGTGGCAATACCGCGCGGGCTGGTCCAAAGCCCGGCGGTCGCGCTCGTCCAGCCGAGCAGAGTTTGCATAAACAAAGGCAATGTCACCAGGCTGCCGTAGAGCACGAACCCGAGCAGCGTGGCCATCCCGATGCCTGCCCCAAAACTGCGAAACTTCAAGAGCCCGAAATGCACGATGGGCTGCTCAGTGGTCAATTCGCGGACGACGAAGGCAGCCAGGAAACCGGCGGCCAATACCGCCAGCGAAATAATGAAGCGGCTTCCGAACCAGTCCTCCTCCTGGCCTTTGTCCAGCATGATTTGCAGTGCTCCCATACCCACCGCCAACATCCCAAACCCCCAAACGTCGGCGCGCAACTTACCGCGCCGCACGTAGGGCGGATCGGTAACAAACAGGCCTATCATGATCAGGCTGGCGATGCCGATGGGAAGGTTGATATAGAAAACCCAGCGCCACGAATAGGTGTCCGTGATCCACCCGCCCAGCGTGGGGCCAAGGATAGGCGCGGCGATAATGCCCATGCTCCAGAACGCCATGGCCTTGCCGCGTTCATGGCCGGGGAATTCCTCCAGCAGCACGGCCTGGGAAAGCGGCTGGAGCCCGCCCCCTGTGGTGCCCTGGAGTACGCGAAAGAGAATCAGCGCCGGCAGATTCGGAGCGATCCCACACAAAAGGCTCGACACGGTGAACCCTGCCACCACGCAGAGCAGCAATCGCCTGCGCCCGAAGTAGTTCGCCAGCCAGCCGGTCAGCGGGAGAACGATGGCATTGGCGACCAGGTAAGATGTGAGGACCCAGGTGGATTCATCAACGGTAGCCGAAAGGCTGCCCGCGATGTGCGGCAGGCTGACGTTGACCACCGAGGTGTCCAGCACCTCCATCACCGCGCTGGACATCACCGCCACCGCCACCAACCAACGACCCGCCGAGGAATGGGTGACCGCCTCTTCACTCATATAAAGGAAGCGATTTTAGCACTGGAAGTCCGCCCTTCGTCACACTATGCGAAAGGAACGTAAATCAGTTTGTCGGCAAGGCAGGACTGCACTTCTCAAGACTGTGATTTCTCTGAACCTCGGCCACCTTTATGGATTATCACCGCAAACGAATCACCGTCAACCGCAGCGATTTGACACTGTGACACATCGTGTGTCACAATACGCTCATGCTTAGCGTAAACATTCGCCAGCTCAGAGACACGCGCCAGCTGAAAGCTTGGTTGCGTGCCGGCAGAACTGTGGAACTCCGGGAGCGCGACCGCATTATCGCACGCATTGTCCCACACCGCACAGACTCGGAGCCCCCCGCGTGGCCGGACTTCGCCGCCGTGCGCAGGGAGATCATCGGCGAACGCGTGCTTCCGGGGGCTGACCTGCTAATTGAGGAGCGGGGTCGCTATTGAGCGTCTACGCAGATACGAGCTTTCTGGTTTCACTCTACTTGACGGATCGGCACTCAGCAGAGGTTGAGCGGCGGGTGTCCTCGAATCCAGCCCTCTGGCTGACACCCCTTCACGTGGCGGAGTGGACCCACGCCGTTGAGCAGCACGTCTTTCGACGGCTAATATCACGAAGCGAATCTGACCAACTGCACGAGCGCTTTCAGCAACACAGGGCGAGCGGTCTATGGACAGAAACTGCCGTGCCTGACCAGGCTTTCGAACGTTGCGCCCAATTGGGCCGCCGCCACGCAGCGCGGCTGGGCATTCGCACGCTCGACGGTTTGCACGTGGCTTGTGCACTCGAACTAGGGGCCGATCGGTTCTGGACCTTTGATGAACGGCAAAAACGGCTGGCGCGAGCTGAAGGCCTGGCAACTAGCTGAAACGGAAACCGCGGCAGTCTTGCGCTCCCCTCCGGATAAAATGGCCTTGAGGTCACTTCATCCGTTCTCACGGCTGGGAGATCAGCCGCCGGTAGCTTTCGGGGTCGTCCACATCAATAATTACTCCCTCATCTTCAACCTCAGCGAAGCTCGTTACAGGGCGATATTTCCGCACCACGGAATCCGCGCCCTCGTCGCTGGTCAACCCCAATAACTCGTCGAAGAGCTGCCGCCCAATCAGCACCGGATGTCCCCGGCGGCCATGATAGGTGGGGATCACGACGGGAGCATCGCTCTCACGGAAAGCTGACACGATCACTCGCACAGTCTCTGCGGAGATCGCAGGATGGTCCACGAGACATAGCAGGACGGCTTCCAGATCGTTCGCCGTCAGCGCTCGCAGTCCCGCCTGCAACGAGGACGTCTGGCCGGACCGGTAATCGGGGTTGATGACTACTTCAATAGCCTCACTCTGGGCCCGAGGTTGAATCTCCTCGGCCCGGTGCCCGAGCACAACGACGATGCGCTCGAGTCCGCCCTCGCGAAGCGTCTCCACGATCAACTCGAGGAAGGTGCGGCCGCGATAGGCAAGAGTGGCCTTGGGGGTTCCCATGCGCGAGGACTCGCCTGCGGCGAGGATCAGTACGGCGATCATAACATAGCACCACCCCTTAGTCCCCTCCTCAGCGAGGAGGGGACTAAGGGGTGGTGCTGGTTTCGACGGCCGTGGGTTTGTACGCGAGAGAGGAGTAGGGGGACGGGGCTTGGCGCCTTACCGCAATCAGCTCCGCCACGATCGAGACCGCGATCTCTTCCGGAGTCAGGGCCCCGAGATCGAGGCCGATGGGAGAATAGACGCGCGCCAGTTTCTCCGCGGGCACGCCTTCGCTTTCCAGCACTTTCGCGATTTCGATAAGCTTCCGCTTGCTGCCAATCATGCCGATGTAGCGCGCCGGCGTCGTAACCGCCCAGCGAAGGCAATCCAGGTCGCCCTTGTGCCCACGTGTGGCCACCACGAGGTAAGACAGCTCATTGACTTTGAGCCTCTGGAAAGAGTCTCCCCAAGGTCCGGCGTGGGTTTCGACCGCTTCCGGGAAGCGCTCCGGGTTGGCAAACGCCGCCCGGTCGTCAGAGACAATCACGTCGAAACCTGCGAGGCCGGCAATCTTCGATACAGCAAGTGAAACATGTCCGCCGCCGAAGACATACAGTGTAGGAGTAGCCAGGATGGGCTCGACGAAGATATCGAGCGACCCGCCGCAGACCAGCCCGTTGTCGTATTCGGGTTGTGTGTTCAAGTTGAAGTGCAAACGGCGCGGTTTCTCTTCGCGCATGACCTCCTGAGCAACGGACCACACCTCCGCCTCGACGCAGCCGCCGCCCACCGTGCCTACGATCGAACCGTCGTCGCGGATCAGAATCTTGGCGCTTTCATAGCTTGGAATGGAGCCCTGCACCTGGATGATGGTCGCCAGCGCCGCCTTGCGCCCTTCCCTTCTGAGCTTCGCAATTTCAGAGAAGATATCCATCGCCCCTCTCAAGCTAGGTTAATCGCCCGCTGCGGACCGTGTCAAGGCTGGCGTCTACATCTTCAACCGTTTGAAGATCGTTTCCGGGATTGACCGCACAATCAGCATGATGGGGTGCCAAAACCACGGCAAGTAAACCACACTCTTCCCCTTGACGATGGCTCTGAGAATGCCTTGCGCTACGCTCTCTGGCGAGGCCAACAGAAACAGCCCCGGACGCCCGTAGGTCATGCGCGTATCCACAAATCCCGGCTTCACCGTAATCACCTTGACGCCCGCCGGGAATAACCGGTTCCGCAACCCCTGAAGGTAGACGCTCAGGCCCGCCTTCGCGGCCCCATAAAGATAGTTGCTTTGGCGGCCACGGTCGCCGGCTACCGAAGAGATGGCGCAGATAAAACCCGTCCGCCTGAGCTCGAAGTGATTGGCGAGGATATTGAGGGCCGAAACGCAACCGGTGAAATTGGTCTCGAGTATAAGGCGAGCTTCATTCCAATCGACTTGAGCCTTGGCCTGATCGCCCAGGTACCCGATGCAGACCACGGCGCCCGCCAAAGCGTTGCCTGATTCCGCGAGGAACGATTGCAATCTGGCGGCGTGGGTTTGTGTGTCGAGCGCATCGAATGCCAGGGCGCTTGCGCGAACTGAATTGCGGAGGCTGAGATCGGAAGCAAGCGCGCTCAATTCGTCTCGATCGCGGCCCCCTAGAACAAGGTCGTACTTATGCGCCGCAAACTCCTTTGCCAAGGCTGAGGCAATGCCCGAAGTTGCACCCAGAATCAATACCGTTGACACGCTCTCACCTCAGTTGAGGCTCACCCGAATGAGCCTCGTATTCTCTGTGGCCAAAGCAAATCTCAACACAGAGGTCACGGAAACGCTTCGTGCTCTCGGTGTTGAAGCTTTAGAGGCACAGAGTGCGCGGAGAACTTCGTTCCGGTTGCGGCCGCTGGCTCGCGCCCTATCATTTCGGAACAATCCCAAGCCTCCGCGCCTGCGATGACGACAATAACCCGCCCGGGTCGAGCCGGTTCTTGATCTCCCTGAACTGTTCCACCCGCGGATACATGGCGGCAAAAGTTGGCGCGGTCATCAACGCATCCTTCGCCAGGTAAATCCTGCCGGCATAGTCGAGGACCAGCCCATCCAATTCGCGCAGCAGAGGAACGAGGCCGCTCGAGACGGGAAGATCCAGGGCCAACGTGCAGCCTTCGATCGGAAACGAAAGCAGGCCGGGGTTTGATTTCCCGAAACGCTTCAGCACGGCCAGGAAGGAGGCGCGGCGAGATTGCGCCAGCCTGGTCAGGATTTTCTTGAGCCCTTCGAGTCCTCCAGCCAAAGGCAAGGCTGACTGATATTGAACAAAGCCCCTGCGTCCGTACAAGCGATTCCAGTGATAGATCGCGTCGAGGGGGTAAAAGAACGTCTCCAGGTCGACGAGTTTGCGGGCAGCATTCCGATGCAGGGTGTAATAGAAAGAGTTGAAGGCGCGCACCGAAAGGCTGTTCAGGGCCAGCGAGGGAAAATCGAAGGGCAGCGTCCAGCGGCGGCGCGGCGCTTCGGCGAGGGGATCCCGAATGTTCGCGGGCAGCTCGTTTACAGGAGCGTGATTGCCTCGCATCAAAACGGCTCTTCCCATGTGCCGGCCGGTCGCCACGCAGTCAATCCAAGCTACCGAGTATTGGTAACGGATGTCGGATTCGGTCATCATTCGCAGCGCGTCCTCGAGGTTTGCCGCTTGCTGGTAATCCACCTGCATCCACGCTGAGGCGACGGGTCGCAGCTTGATCCGGGCGCTCAGAATCAGACCTGTCAGCCCCATGCCCCCCAGGGTCGCCCAAAAGATCTCGCTGTTGTTGTTCGCCGAGCAGGAGAGGACGCCGCCCTTGGGTGTCAGCAACTTGAAATCCAAAACGAAGTTCCCGAAGGTGCCATCCTGATGGTGGTTCTTGCCGTGCACGTCGGCGGCGATCGCCCCGCCGACGGTCACGAACTTGGTCCCCGGCGTCACGGGCAAGAAAAACCCACGGGGCAGAAAACAGCGAAGGATTTCAGCCAGGCTTACTCCCGCTTCACACTCCAGCACGCCGCTCTGCGCGTCGAACGCGAGAAACCTGTTGAGCCGCGTGTGCCAGATGACTCCGCCTTGCGCGTTGAGTGGCGCGTCGCCGTAGCTGCGCCCCAGGCCGTACGAGATCAGGGACGGCTGGGAACTGGACTCCAGGATGGCCGCCAGTTGGCGGCGGCTGTCGGGGCGATAGACATTACACGTCTCGACCGGAAAACGCCCCCACCCGGAGAGTGGCTGAGTTATAAAGTCGTCTGACATTGTCGATTACCGATTGCGGTTCCGCCTAAAGGTAGATTATGAAAATGACGCTGGCCGCCCAGAACAGTACGACCGAAAGCAGGACCGAGTCCGTCAAAAACAACCGCGTCGGGTTTCCTCCCTCTTCATTCTGGTGCACGAGATAGAGGTAACGGAAAATTCCAAAAAGAACAAAAGGGATGGTCAGGTCAAGCCGCTTGCCGGGAAATTTAACCTGCACGTCGCTCGAAAGCGTGTAGAGCGCGTAGGACATTACCGTGGAAGCGGTGACAATCCCGATGAGCTGGTCCAGAAAGTAAGGCGAGTATTTCGACAGGATCGACCGGTGGTTACCCGCTTCTTTTCCCAAGGCTACGAGTTCATGGCGGCGCTTGCTCAGCGCGAGGAACAAGGCGAGCAACGTGGCGCACACCACCAGCCAGGGAGAAATCTCGACGTGAATAATCACTCCGCCGCTCACCACCCGCAAGACGAAGCCGGCGCTGATGACGAAGACGTCGAGGAGAACCACACGCTTCAGCACCCATGAATAGAGCACATTGATTACGGCATAGGCCGCGATGATGACGAAGAAAGTGTGGTCGAGCGCCCACGCGCCACCCAGGGAAACCAACCCTAGCGTTGCAGCAGCGATAGCTGCAGTTCCCACTCCGAGCCGGCCGGAAGCCAGCGGCCGCAGCCGCTTCAGAGGGTGTTTCCGATCCTCCGGCGCATCAAGAATGTCGTTGAGAAGATAGACTGCGCTGGACATGAGGCAGAAGAGGGCCGCGCCTGCCACGACGCGTGCGTTGCGATGCCAGTCAATGATGCTGCGGGAAAATATCAGAGCCGCAAAGACGAAGCCGTTTTTCACCCACTGCTGAGGACGAAGGCTCTCCAGCAGCCCGTCCCAAGCGAAAATCGAAGCGTGAGTTGCGGCCTGCGGAACTGTGGGAGGCGGCGGCTCCATTCCTGTCTCCGTGAAACCTCGCGATGGCATGTCGCGCCTGCGCCATGACGCGTTTGCCGCGATTAGACTAACTGATCAAGGGGCAATTTTCAAATTCTTCATCCTGTTAGGTTGGCGCAGACCTGAATCTTAGGTCTGCGGCCTTCGCGTGGGTGCAGCGGAAACGCCACAGACCTAAAAAGAAGGTCTGCGCTACCCCTCGGACGATCGGAGGGCCGGCGTCTCTCCCCGCTACTCAGGCCGCGCGTGGCGCCGATGCCTTGGTTGAGGACGGCGAGGCATCGCGTGGGCAGCGCGGTGCGCAATCGGCGCGCCAGATCGTCCGGCCAGCGGTCGTTGCGGTCGGTGGTTGAGCCGCGCCCGTCGGTGATCGAATCGCCAAGCGTCACGATGGCTGCGGCGCCGGAGGGGGCGTTGACTTCCACTCCGGAGATGCTGAACCAATGCTCGAAGCTGATCGCGCCCGGCAAGTCCGCGTCTGCCACAAGGTCGCCGTGCACGAGGTAAGAGGTAGCTCGTGATCCCGGATGGCTGGTCTGGACCGCCGGGGGTGCGTCGACGTGGAATGTGATGGCGAGATCGGACTGCGCCTACACCGCGAAGGCGATGGGATCAGAAACGTAATCGGCGCCGGCGGGAATGGTGACGCTTGGGCGACCGCAAAACGCCAGTGCCCGGTCGGTCGAGGCGTCGATGCGCGCCGAGTCAGTGGCGGCGGGCCGCGCAACGTGCACTGACGTAAACTCGAAAGGCACGGTCCCGAAGGCGTTCGAGATTCGTACTCGCAACACCTCGCCGCCGATCGAAAGATGCACCACCTGGCGCAGCGTGGCGTCACGCAGATCGCCGGGCGCAAGCGAGTTGTTGGCTTCCGGGGCTTGCTGAGCGGCTGCCCATGATCCCACCCAGTTCGGCGCTACTGGGGGAGCCTGCGCCAGAATTGCCTGAGCGTAGAACGCCAGGCCAAGAAAAACCGACAATGCTCTTGGCGGCCACATGCCGGAGTGGTTCCTCGCGGCGAACGGAGATCGAAGCACATCGCCGCGCAGGGCCGCTTGCCCACCGCAGTATACACAAACCGGCTGCCGGTTAGCAGCCACAATCCCGGCCGCCGAAACCTCATGATCGAGTCAGGGAGCGGAGCGACTGCTTTGAAAACGTGTTGGGGTAGGGCTTGCCCTACCCCGGTGGTTGCAATGTCGATCCAACCAGGGGACGGCAAGCCGTCCCCCTACAAGAGTGGTGAGCCGAAGGGTACGACGGGAAGTAGATCATTCGACACGTGTCTTGGGGTTCTTTCTCTCTTTCGCAAGGCGCTTCTTTTCCTGGTACATGAGCGCATCAGCGCGCGCCACGAGCTCTTTGAAGTTTTCGCCGGGCTGCCACTCCGCCAGGCCGACCGCTGCGCTCATATCGATTTTGGATTCCTCGGAAGCCTTCTGAACCGTGTAGCTGCCCAGGACCCACTCTTGAATTCGCTGCACGCGCGCTTGGGCGTCCGGCAGGGTCCCGTCGAGCACCACAATAAACTCATCGCCGCCCTAGCGGCCGACAACGTCGGCGGCGCGCGAGGTCGACCGCAATTCGGACGAAAACTGGCGCAACAGATCGTCGCCCGCTTCGTGCCCGTGGAGATCGTTGACGTCTTTGAATCCGTTGAGGTCCAGCATAGCAACGCAGAAAGGCTGATGAGTGGCGATCCGGCGCAGTACCTTCGATTCCACCCCCTGGCGATTATCGAGCCCGGTCAGGGCATCGCGCGAGGCTCGCTGTTCGGCTTCCTCCAGCTTAGTCTGATACGTTGTGACCTTGGTTTGCAACGCCGCCACCGATTCGCGGCTCTCCTGCTGCATCTTGTCCACGCACGATTTCAGTTCCTTGGCCCCGCTTACCACCGCGGCCCTGAGTTCCGGCAAGTCGTCGAGCTTGGCGAGCGCGTGCAGGCGCCTGGTGAACTCGTTGAAGTGGGTGGCGTAACGCTGGTCGCGCTCCGCCACCGATTCCGCTGCGCTCGCCAGCACCAGGACGATTTCCCGGACATCTGCAGCCCGCTGCCGCAAGTACCCGGCGGTCTGCTCTCCCCAGGACTGAAGGTGCTGTTCCACCTGGCCCTCCGAATCACGAATGAGGGTGAGGGTAAGGGTTTTGCTGAAGCTTTCCGCCAGGAGCATCAGGCGGCGCTGAAGGTCCTCGCTCACCGCCGGACAGGCCTGGACGGCACTGTTGCCCATGCTGCCGAGCGCGGCTCGGTATGCCTCCAGCATGCCCGACAGTAGTTCCTCTGTCGTCGGCGGGCGGTACTTGCTTAATTCACTCTGATCCAGATCGAGGTATCTCTTTATGGAAATCACGGCGCGTCAGTCTTTCCCATTCTGCGATGAGTTCGATGAAACTTATGCGCTTCAATCGAGTTGCGCGAGCCGCTTGAAAGCGCGACGCTTTCGCCGCTCCGAGACAAACACCACGGCCGCCCTCACTCTCGCAACTCAGCTTAATCCATCGGCAATCTTCGGTGGGACTTGACTTGGAGTTTTACACGGGATGAGGAGACGAGAAATCACAGGCCATCAATTGGAAGGGCGGGGCTTCAGCCCCGCCCCCTCGGGGACCGCGACGGGTTGGGCCTTTAGGCCCTGAAGCCACTTTACTTCAGGGGCTAAAGCCCCCAGCGATAAGCCGGCTTCGATGGCGGGGCTGAAGCCCCGCCCTTCCGTGAGCTCCGCAATATAACGTAGACCTGATGCCGCAAACGACCGGGCTGTTGTCCTTCAATCGGGCCGCGACAACTCGGCCAGGAGAGCCTCGCGCCTCTTCCAGGCGATGCCGCTGACGAGATCGAGCACGCGCTGATAGGCCACCCACGTGATGCCCGAGAGCCCCACAAGGCCAGCTCCGCACCAGACGATGTTTCCCGCCCAGCGCGAGAAAAGGTACAGGCCCGTCGCCAAGCCGCCCACGACCACCTGTACACCTAGAGTGACCAGCACCGCCATGCCTGACCCCTGTTGGCGCCGCATCTGGCCGGGCTTCAGCTTACGGGGAAAATAGAGCGAGACGAGGTTCCCGGCCGTCAGGTTCATGAGGAAAGCCCAAAGCGCACCTGCCAGGGTCAGCCCGACGATCGCCGGAGGGCAATGCCCGCCAACCAACTGGACCAGCACGAAAACGAGGATGACCTCGGCAGAGAATACTATCGAGTGAAGCAGGTTCTTCGCCACCATCACGTCACGGAAACGAATGGGCGCCGCGAACAAGATGGGCAGCCCGGGCCCATCATAAGCCATGCTGTTGTAAGCTAGCCCCACGACAGTGAGCAAGACATAAGCGACGCCCATGGGGAAGTAAGTCGAACTACCCAGAATGATTCCCGTTATCTTGGGGTTTGGACTGCCCCTGCGGCCCATGCTCAACGCGAGGATGATCAGCGCCGGCGTCAGCAGGGTGAGATACGCCATAGTGTTGCGGAGGAGATAGCGCAGGTCCTTCTCGAACAGGGCCGCCACGGTGGGGGACACGCCCGTCACGTTCCACCCCGCGCGCACAGGGGCGCGAGCTTCGGCAGACGGGCGGCGCGCCTCGCTCAAGTTCTCGCCGCGGTACTCAGCCCGCAAGCGAATGGCGAGAAACCACCCGACCACGCCACAGTAAGCGAGGAGACCTAGGAACTCGGCACAAGCCTTGCCCAGGTAGCCGGCACGCCCAAACGTGACCGTCGCCGCCGCCATACTGGGAGGAAGGGCGCGCACAGCCGAGACGAGGCGGGTCACTCCCGGCAACGCCCGATGGCCATACCGATTAGCGAGCGGAGTTATAAACTGGGCGCTGATCGCCAGGAGGATGCCTGCCGCGCCTAGAATCTCCCTCGTGCGTCGTTGCGCCATCCAACGGCTTAGCCAGGCGTAAATCGCCCGGTTGATCAGCAGGTTGAGCAATGCGAGCACTGCGAAAGCCGGGATCGCCCAACGTAGAGCGCTCAACGATGCGACGGCGATGCCGAGGAGCATCGCGGCAAGCCAGTAAAGACAAGCTGAGGCCACGGGGTCAAAGACTCCGTGCGCGAGAGCCAGTAGCACAAACGTGGATTACCGGAGGGGGAAACGCAGTAACGAAACCGGATCGGCTTCCGCGCCAAACCCCGAGATGACAAGCGGGAACAGCAGCCAAACCAGATACACCAGCCAGAGCTCGCCCGAAAGCAAAGGGGGCTTGTCATAACGGACTGCCCACCAACTGCCGAGGCCCAGGAGAACGCCGAACCCCAGAATCCCAAGGCCGATGCCGGAGCCCATGATGATATGGACGGCCAGATTCAACTTGCCGGTTGCCGTCCGCAGGCCGTTGACGAACAGGCGCCAGCGCAGCCAGCCTACCAGGAAGAGTTGCGTGGATTTGCCCGGCGCCGAGATCACTCCAGCCACGATAGCTCCGGCACGGCGGCGCGCTCGCCGCCTACAATCTCGAGGAAGATTTGTTCCAGGCTGAGCTGCTGCCCATCATCGCGCCGGGCTGCCACGCCGGAGCGCAGGTCGTCAATGGACCCTTGGGCCACCAGTTCGCCGCGATGGATGATGGCCACGTGGCTGCACAGCCGCTCGACGATTTCGAGCACGTGTGAGGTGAGGAAGATCGTGGCGCCGCGCGCGATCATGCGGTTCAGCATGGCCTTAAGAGTACCGGCGGCAATGGCGTCCACACCCTCGAAGGGTTCGTCCAGGAACAGCACCTTGGGCCCGTGGATGACCGCCGCAGCCATTGCAAGTTTTTTCTTCATGCCGTGCGAGTAGTCGACGATCAGCGACTTGGTGCGATCCGCAAGGCCTGTGAAGTCAAGAAGTTCCTGCGCGCGCTCGGCCGCGGTGACGCGATCGAGGCCATACATGCGCCCTGCGAAGGTGAGGTATTCCGGCCCGGTCAGGCGGTCGAAGAGGGCAAGTCCTTCCGGCACCACGCCGATCTGGCTCTTCACGCCGATGGGATCGTTGGCCAGGTCGAGGCCGAGAATCCGGATTTGCCCCGCCGTCGGCTCCAGCATGCCGGTGAGCATCTTGATGGTGGTGGATTTACCCGCGCCGTTGGGGCCCAGAAAACCGAAGAATTGGCCCGCTTCCACGCGCAGGTTGACGTTTCGCACCGCTTCCAGTTCTCCGAAGCGGCGACAGAGTCCGTTAGTCTCTACTGCGAGTACGTTCATGGCAGGACGCCGCCGCTAGAGTACCATAACCGGGATGAAGAAAAGCGCGAAATTCTGCCGGTTGCCGAATCGATCGCCTCGGTGGGAAGTAGTCGCAGACCGCGCAGCGCGGATCGGTGGCCGCAGCCAATACCAACTCCTCCGCGTCCTCTGTGCCTCGAAAGACTAAACACAGAGAGCACGGAGGGTCTCAGTGATCTCTGTGTTTAGTCTTTTCAGGAACAGAGAGCACAGAGAAGAAATCTTCGCAAAACAACAAGGTCCAACAAACTAGTGGCACAGTGCGAAGTCGGCTCCGGCCCAGAGTGAAAGTAAGAATTACTGGTGCGGCACGACCAGCAGCGTGATCGACTGAGCCGGAAAGGTTGTGCTGACAGTGCTCGTCGTTCCGCCGGCGCTGGGCGGCGTTACCGTCAAGTCGGGTTGCGCTACGATTCCGGCCAAGTTGGCGTCGCTATAGAGGAAGACCTTTGCCGAGCCGTCGGGCGTCAGGTGGTCCAGGGAAAGACTTGCGGTGAGATCGCCGTAAGTCTTGTTCAGCACCACCACAGTAACCATGCCGTCTGCGCTGCGCAGCGCGCCATAGACGGAGAGCCGGCCCTGGTCTGCGCTGCTCGAAGCGAGCGACAAATCGCCGAACTTCGAGCCCGCCGCGTCGTAATTCCGGTAAATCTCGTAGGCCATCAAGCCTGGAATCTGCGTGGTGTCCGGAGGACCCCAGAGAGTCGCCAGGTCGAGGCCGTATTTTCCGAAGATCCCCAGGATGTCGGCCTGTGCCACTGCGCCGTTGATGTGCTCTTGCCCGCCCCAGTTGTACTCGCTGATCGACGTCTTGGTGCCCGGGTAGTCGTTCGCCACCCACGTCTGCATCATGGGGATTACTTGCGGAGCTTGTAGCGGCGTCGAGCAGCTTGAAGTGTAGTTCGAATCCGTGATGTAGTTCGGCTGAGGGTAATTGGGATCGGTGTAGGTGGGATCCCACAAGGCGCGCGTCGAGTCGAGCCGCGCCTCCTGCTCTCCGGTATCCCCGGCGGAGCTGAGGCCGACGCCGGAGCCGTTATACACGGCGGCAAAATAGGTGTGCAGGTCGAGGTAGTCCAGCAGGCGGACGCCATGGTTCGCTTCGTACGCCGCGAACTGCTGGAGATAATACTCGATGAACGGCGTGCCTCCGTGCGCCTTGCGATCGACGGGATTGCTCCAAGGCTCATAGCAGGGACCGGCATCCCATCCATCCTCGACATCCTCTTTCGAGTAGAAATAATCCCACCAGAAGTCCATCACCGGGCCGCTGACTGCGGCCGTCGGATCGGCGGTCTTGATGGCCAAGGCCGTAGCGATACCGTTGTTGGTGGCCTCGTCGTAGGTGAACGGGAGCGGGTGGACGTCACGGTGCACCGCGTCCCACCAACTGGGTTCGTTGTCCAGGTCGTAGATCGCCACGCCGCCATTCGCCGCGGTGCCAAAGGCGCCGACCAGGGAAGTTACCCAACTGCCCACCCACGCGGGACCCTCCGCGACGCTGGTGTCGGTGGCAGCGTTGCCGGTGATGTTGCAGCCGTTCGAATTCGTGCAGCCGCTGACCCCCTCCGGATATACGCCGTTCCCGCAGTTGCGGGAGGTGTCCACACTCTGCTGGTTAGGGTACGTCGAGGTCGGGAAACTACAGGAGGTCCCATCCTTCGCCACCCAGCCGAGCACCGGCACAGTGCCCATGGAGATTGCCTCGATGGCCTGGTTACTGGTGACAAAATCGTTGAACTCGCCCGTGGGGCCTACGCCGGCGTTGGTTTGATTCTCGAAATACCAGTCGCTGGCGGAGTTGCTTACGCCCAGTTGGTAGTTGTAGCGGGAAGTGCTGTCTCCGCCCCAGCGTATGACGGTTGGGTTGGCCGGGCCGTCCACGGAATTGACGAATGAGTACCCGTTCATTCCATAGATGTACGGGTTGATGGGGTGGGTTTGGTTGCCCAGATCGACAGTCAATGCCGGACCCGCAGCGGCGGCTGGCGGCGCCAGCGCCACGCTGACGCTGCCGCTCTTGGTCGCATCCTGAGCGCTAGTGGCCGCTATCGTCACCGTGGCGGGCGCTGGGTAGGGAGTTTCATAGAGTCCGCTGCTGCTGATGGACCCGATGCTGCCCGTCCAACCGGCCGGCCCGGTCACTGACCAACCCACTGCGGTGCTGAAGTTGCCCGTGCCGCTTACTGCGGCGCTGAACTGCATCGTGGTGCCGATGGTTGCCGTGGCAGGATTCGGCGTCACGACCACCGAGGTGATGGCTGCCGCAGTGTAGTTGGCCGTGACCGTGGTGCTGGCGCTCATCGTCACCGTGCACTTCACAGTGCTGGCGCTCGTGCATCCGCTCCAGGAGGAAAACGGATTTCCGCCCGACGTCGCCGTGGCCGGCGCCGTCAGAGTCACCGAGGCCCCGGAGTCATAAGTCAGTGTGAAGCCAGTCGTGCCGCCCGCGGCATCATTTGCGTCACTTGGAGAAGCTGTAATCGCCACGCCCGTGGAAGGGTTGGTCGAGTTCACCGTAAGCAGATAGGTGGCCGGTGGCGTCGTTCCGCCACCCCCTCCGCTGCCGCCGCAAGCAGACATCAGAACCATCAGCCCAGCCGCTGCGCACGTTGCCGGCTTCCACCCTTTGCCAGTCATTTCAGGCCCCCAACCGCCAAAGTGCAGACGCGGCGCGGGCAAGCTGAGCTCCATGACAAATTGACGCTTCGCGGCGTCGCGTCTGCGGCCATCATCTTGCGTTTCGCCGGGATTCAAGTCAACCGGAATCTCGGTAGTGTCTCAGTTTGAATTTGTAGCGGCGAGTTTACCTCGCCACGTGGCGGCGTAAAGCCGCCTGTACGTCAAACTGAAACGACCCCGGAATTTCCAGCAGGCCCAGATTGGGTGGGAATGAGCCTTCTTAGGGGAGTTCCGAGGCTTGTTTCGGTAGGCCTGCAAGACCTCGCGCAATGCGAGGGTCAGGGCGAAGTGCGTGCACAGCTTCCACACTGCCGGAGCATTCTTCGACTCGAGGGAGGTAGATTGTAAACTTGGCGCCTTGACCCGGCTCGCTGTCGATCCAGACAGCGCCGCCGCTCTGTTTCACCGTCCCGTAAACCATCGCTAGGCCGAGCCCGGTGCCCTTACTTTCTTCTTTGGTCGTGAAGAACGGTTCAAAAACATGCGCTTGCGTTTGCGCATCCATTCCAATCCCCGTATCGCTTACCGCCAACATCACGCATCGGCCGGGGGCGACTGACGGATGTTTGAGCGCGGAGGCGGCGTCCAGTTCGACGTTGGAGGTTTCGATCGTCAGCCTGCCGCCCTCGGGCATCGCGTCCCGCGCGTTAACGGCCAGATTCACAATCACCTGCTTGATTCGCGCCGGATCGGCTTTCACCTGCCAGAGCGCCGGCCCAGGAAGGGTTACCAAATCGACACCATTGCCGATCAAGTGACGCAGCATATTCTCAACGCCGGCGACGACTTCGTTCAGGTCGAGAACCTGCGTCACCAGCACATGCTGCCGGCTGAACGCGAGCAACTCGCGCATCAGGGAAGCCGCGTTGTCGCCGGCTTTCTTGATCTCTTCCAGCCAGGCTCGCGTCGGATCGGAACGATCTAAGGTATTCAGCATCATTTGGCAATAGCCGTTGATGGCGCTCAAGAAATTGTTGAAGTCGTGCGCCAGTCCCCCGGCCAGCCTGCCTACCGCCTCCATTTTCTGCGCCTGGTGGAACTGCTCTTCAAGCTTCCGATTCTCGGCCTCAGCAAGCTTGCGTTCCATGCGGCTATGGGCCTCCCGAATTTCGCGCTCCAATGCCGGGACAAGGCGCGCAAGTCTGCCTTTGATAAGGTAATCCTGCGCTCCAGCCTTCAAAGCAAGCACCGCGGTCTCTTCGCCGATGGTGCCCGAAATGATGATGAAGGGTACGTCGAGTTGTTTCGACTTCAGAGTTTCGAGCGCCTGAAGGGCGCTAAAGTGCGGCATCGTGTAATCCGAGAGGATGACATCCCACTCCGCGCGTTCCAGCGCCTCGTTCATCGCTTCCGCGGTTTCAACCCGCTCCCAGACGAGCTCATACCCGCCGCGGCGCAGTTCCCGCAAAACCAGGGCAGCGTCGTCCGGGGAATCTTCCACGATTAGGACCTTAAGAGCTGTGCTCATCTATCTCCTCCGCGGCGGAACAGGACCCTCGTTCAAAAGCAGCCAGTAAAGCCCGATCTGTCTCACAGCTTCGAACAGGCTTGCGAATTCCACCGGCTTGCGCACATAACTGTTCACACCCAAGCCATAGCTCTCCGCCACGTCCTCCTCTTGCTTCGAAGACGTCAGGACCACCACGGCCATGGCCCGGGTGCGCGCATCGCTCCGGATCTTCCTCAACACTTCCAGGCCGGTAATCTTCGGAAGTCTCAGGTCGAGCAGAACTACCGAGGGCCAATCCGTGACGTCCCGGCCCGCGTACCTGTTCGTGCCAAACAGATAGTCCAGAGCCTCAGCTCCGTCCCGAGCCACCACGACCTCGTTCATAATGTTATTTTTGCGGAGCGCTCGAAGCGTAAGAACCTCATCATCCCGGTTGTCTTCCACCAGCAGAATCGCCTTCTCGTTCATGGGTTCCTCCCAGCAGTGCCCGGCTTCATTTCTCCGTCCGGCTGTCATCCTGAGCGCAGCGAAGGATCCCAGCGTTGCTCCCCCCGCCTGTCATCCTGAGCGCAGCGAAGGATCTCAGCAGTTGGCTTTTGGGCCACGGATGTGCGAACCACTGCAGAGATCCTTCGCTGCGCTCAGGATGACAGCGTGGCGCTAGAGCGTGAACGAGAACGTTGCCCCTTTTCCGACCTCTCCCTTAGCCCAGATGCGCCCTCCGTGCCGGCGGATCACCCTCTGCACCGTCGCCAAGCCGATCCCGTGCCCCTCAAACTCGTCTTGCGTGTGCAGCCTCTGAAACGGGCTGAAGAGATTGACGGCATACGCCATATCAAACCCCGCGCCATTGTCCCGGACGAAGAAGACCGTCTGTCCATCCTCCTGCCGTGCGCCAAACTCAATGCGCGCGGTGGGCTGCTTACTCGTGAACTTCCAGGCATTGGCCAGCAGGTTCTGAAGAGCGATTTCCAGGAGTTGACGGTCTCCCTCGGCTCTGACGCCTTCGATGATCGAAAACTCCACTTTTCGATTTGGATCGCTGTGGCACAGGTTCTGCGATACGGAGGCCGCAAGGGAGCTCAAATCCACGCTTTCCAGGTAAATCTCGTGGCGCGCCAGGCGCGCCAGCCCCAGCAAACCTTCAATCAGTTCGCCCATCCGACCCGCCGCCGCTTGCACACGACGAAGATAATCGCGCCCCTCGGCATCGAGTTTCTCCAGGTGATCCTCCATAAGCGCCTGGCTGAAGCCGTCAATGGAGCGCAGAGGCGCCCGGAGATCGTGCGAAACCGAATAGGCGAAGGCTTCCAGTTCCTTGTTCGTCGCCTCAAGCTCCGCGCTGCGCTGAGCCAAAGTCTCATTGAGCTGCTGAATACCAGCTTCCACCCGCTTCCGGTCGGTTATGTCGCGGATGGCGCTCGACACCAGCATGCCCATCTCCGTCTCAACTGGGCTCAGGCTGATTTCAACCGGGAACTCCGTTCCGTCCTTACGCAGGCCATACAATTCCAAACCCGCTCCCATCTCCCGCACCCGCGGCTCAGAAAAGAACCGATTCCTGTGTCCAGGATGGGTATTTCTAAAACGCTGAGGGATCAGAATCTCGAGTTCCTTCCCAATCAGATCTTCGCGCCGGTGCCCAAACACTTTCTCCACCTGCGTATTGACCATTAAGATTCTTCCCTCGTGGTCCACCACCACCATGGCGTCCGGAGCCGCGTCCAAGAGTTCCCCCGAAAGCCCTTCCAACCTGTTCATCCCAACACTCCCTTTCAATGCTGCGTCGAAAGTCAGATCATTCCCGCGAATCCGGTCCTTGCAAATGGGGGATAGGAAACCGGGAAGCGGGGCGGCGGGTCGCCGCCGAGTCGGACAAAGTGTCCATTCTACTCTCTGTACTCTCGCTCTGCAATTCAGAGTGATACGCGTCCCCACCCTCGGCCGACGGGCGCCCAGGCGATTGCGTTCGAAAAGTGCGCGGGAATATACTATCAATAGGGGAAGTTCCAGAACCCGACAGTTGCAAACAAAGGAGAACCATCGGCAAGCCGCTATGAACATTCCCACCTATGATCAATGGAAGAAGGACACCACCCTGGGGATTACGAAACCACGAAGCAAGGCGCTCCAGGCGCTGGATGCAGCAATCGAAAAGTACAACAAAGCCAAGACCCAAGATAATCTCTGGGCCATCAAGAATGCTTTTGAGGATTGGAAGCGGTCCAAGGGGCTTGCCTGGGACCGCAGCGAGCGCAACAAGAACAACGTGATTACGAAGCTTGCCTTCCAACTCGATCAGCTCGACTACCGGACGTACCAGATTACCCACATGAGCATGGAGGAGCTTCGCGCCCTCGAGTACATGAAAGCCGAGCGCCTCAAGGTCATCACGAAACTTTTCCTAGACGCTAACGGCCATGCAAAACCTGTGGTGCTGAAGGCGGCGAACCTGCCGAACGCCTTATCGAAAGCCCGCGACACCGTGAAAACCAAATCCGGCGAGGCTTGGCAATCACTTAAGAACAAGGTTTCCTCCCAGCCCTCGGCTCCCAAGCCCTTCGTTGTTACGGGAATGGGAACCTCTCCCGGCGGCGGTGCGATGGGGGTGAACCTCGGTAAAAATCAAACTGTTAAGGACATGATCCAGGCGAAGTTGCAGGAGATGGTGCAGAAGTTCTTCGAGGTGGACAGCATCGCCTTGCTGGGCCCGCTGACCCAACTGGTTTTGTCCGTAGTAGCGGAATGTGCGGCCAGTGCGGCCCCCGTGATCGGGCACATTAAGGATGGGGTAGCCATCGTCAGCGATTGGACTGACGTGGGCCTGGGCTACTACCACCAGAACACCATCTCCCGCTGCAGCTACTCGATCGAGTTAGGCGCTCCTGCTGCGGCCTTTGTGGCCCTCGAGAAACTCCTTAAGGACCAGACTGAGCACTCGGCCATCAGCGCCGGCATCAACACCGCTTCCTTCGCTGCAAAAACCGGGCTTTTGTTCGCCGATGGCGGAGCGATCAGCGGGCCGGTGGTCGGGGCGGTGAATGCACTCGCGCAGATCGCGCACACGCTCTATCTGCTGGGCATGGAATACCGGGCCACGAAGGATGCCAACGCGGCCCTCACAGCCGGACATCTGGATATCACCTTGTTCGAAACCTATCCGCTCATGGGCTGCTATTTGCTGAACTGCGCCACCCTGAGCGACATCATCCCCATCCAATGCTTTGCCACGCCCGGCTGGAAGGATTACATCGAGCACATGAAGAAAGGCGCCATCGACAACATCCTCACGCAATCGGCCGCGCTCATCGACAAATCGCCTTGGGAAATCAAGGACATGCCCAAGAGGCCCGGTGGATCAAGTGGAGGCCTTGTCTCCGAAGGCAAGAGATATGAGGGCTTCGCCAGTCCACTTTCCGGCATCGCAGGCTTGGCAAGCATCGGCAAGAAAAGCTGACATAAAGTAGCGCAGAGTCCCTGCGGTTGGGATTCTGCAGCTTTGCTGCGTTGTTTGAAACCAGAAGCCCCATTCAATCACAGGGCTAGCACCCTGCGCCAACTTCGGGAATCGAGTCTCTACCGCTAAAAGCCCCCGACAGACCACGCTGGAGCAGTTGCATTCGAAAGCGGTCCAGCATATGTTGTCGGTTGCAGCATTCGACAAGCGACATCCGAACAAACGTGGCGAAGATGAAACGACTTATTCTTCTTGTTGCTCTTGCATCTGTTTCCTGTGTGGTTTGGGGCGCTGAGAACCCGGACGTGACGCGCTGGGAGCGCGAAGCTCAAAGGGTCACCATCATCCGGGACGATTGGGGGATCGCGCACGTGTACGGCAAAACGGACGCGGACGCGGTCTTTGGCATGGAATACGCGCAGGCCGAAGACGACTTCAATCGTGTCGAGACGAACTACCTCAATGGCATGGGGCGGCTGTCGGAGGCGGAGGGCGAATCCAAAGTCTACCAGGACCTGCGGATAAGGCTGCTCACCGATCCAGAGACACTGAAGAAGGAATACGCGGCAAGTCCGGCGTGGCTGAAGACGCTGATGAACGCCTTTGCCGACGGTTTGAACTACTACCTTTACAGGCACCCCGAGGTGAAACCGAAAGTCATCAAGAGTTTCGAGCCGTGGATGGCATTGAGCTTTACGGAAGGAAGCATCGGATGGGACATTGAACGCGTAAGCCTTATTCAACTTGCTGCGTTTTACGGCAAGCAGCAAGCGAGCCTCGCGCTTCCCATCCCTTACTCCCCGACGGAAATCGCAGCCGGGGAAGAGAGAGCCGAACCTTCCGGCTCAAACGGCGTGGCCATCGCGCCTTCGAACACAGCCCAGGGCCACGCTCTGCTGCTGATCAACCCGCATACGTCTTTCTACTTCCGATCCGAGCTCCAGATGGTGAGCGAGGAAGGACTGGACGCTTACGGCGCCGTGACCTGGGGACAATTCTTCGTGTATCAGGGCTTCAACCCGCACGTCGGCTGGATGCACACCTCGAGTGGCGTGAATGCCATCAGCGAGTACCTCGAGACAGTCGGGAAAAAGGCTGACAGCTACTACTACAAGTACGGAGACAAGGAGCTTCCGGTCACAACCAGGCAAATCAGTGTGCCGTACATGACCGAGCACGGGATGGCGGAAAAGAAATTCACCGTTTATGGCACCCAGCACGGCCCGGTGGTCGGCGAGCAGGACGGGAAATGGGTGACCGTGCGGTTGATGCAGGAGCCGGTGAAAGCGCTAATCCAGTCTTACACGCGAACCAAGGCTACGGACTACAAATCGTTCCGGCAAACGATGGAACTACACACCAATTCGTCGAACAACACGATTTATGCCGATGCCGATGGCGACATCGCTTACTTCCACGGAAATTTCATTCCCCGCCGCGATACGCAATTTGATTGGACGAAGCCAGTGGAGGGCAGCGACCCGGCGAGCGACTGGCACGGGCTTTTATCCGTTGACGAGACGCCGCATCTGCTAAATCCCCATAGCGGGTGGATTTACAACTCGAACGACGCGCCGTGGTCTGCGGCCGGGCCCGGCAGCTTGAAGAAGGAAGATTTTCCGGTCTATGTCGAAACCGGCGGGGAATCAGCGCGCGGCCTTCACGCCGTGAAGGTTCTGGAAGGCAAAAAGGATTTCACCCTCGATTCGCTGATTGGCGCGGCTTTCGACAGCTATCTGCCGTGGTTTGAGAGGACCATTCCCGCGCTCATCCGAGCTTGGGACCAGGACCAGGACTCGGACCTGCTGAAAGCGAAGCTCGCGGAACGGATCAAGCTTCTGCGTTCCTGGGACTTCCGCTGGGGAGTGGATTCGGTTCCCACTTCGCTCGCGGTGTTCTGGGGTGAGGATATCTCCCGGCGGGTGGCCGGCGAAGCACGGCGCGCGGGCCTGCCCGTCTACGATTTCGTTGGAAGCAAGTCAACTCCCGATCAGCTCCTGCGATCGCTCGAGGCGGCCTCCCAAAGGCTGACAGCAGACTTCGGAACCTGGAGAACGCCTTGGGGGGAGATCAACCGCTTCCAGCGCCTCACCGACGATATCCTGCCGCGCTTCGACGATTCGAAACCCAGCATTCCCGTCGAGTTCACTTCGGCCGAGTGGGGATCGCTGGCATCCTTTGGTGCACGTCCCTACCCGGGAACGAAGAAGTGGTACGGCAGCGGCGGGAACAGTTTCGTCGCGGTAGTCGAGTTCGGGAAGACCGTGCGTGCCAAGGCCGTCACGGCGGGCGGTGAGAGCGGCGATCCGTCGTCGCCTCATTTCGACGACGAGGCAAAGCGGTACGCCACGGGCGATTTGAGGGAAGTCTATTTCTACCGCTCACAGCTCAGTGGGCACACTGAGCGAGCCTACCATCCCGGAGAATAAGCTCATTCCCCTCCTGATCTCGGTCAAGAAGGCGGCAGAGGTTCCCTTCAAGTGACCTTTAATCGCTGCAGGAATGGAGCGGGGGACAGGGATCGAACCCGCGAGGTCCAGCTTGGGAAATTGACCTAAGATTGAAAATACAAGTTTAGCGTCTACGGGTTGATTGCTGACGATCCCAAGCCGTTGATTCTTTGGGGCCTGATTCCGGCAGTCTGTTAATGGACTCTTATTGGACTCTGCGCTTTCCTGACTGGAGCCAGGTCCGACGAGCCTTGCAGCAGCCTTCTCTGTGGGCATTTCCGTAGGTCTTGAGGACGTTGCGGACGTAATTGCTGATCTCGAGGAGGCATTGACAGGCAGTTGCTGGAGGCGACCGCGCCCGCACGTGAGGAGGAGCGCCAGCGTAGCGTGCCGCGCGTGTAACCCTCAAGTTTTGCGCGTCAACGATCAATACGCCTCTTTGTGAAGGCGAACTGGAGGCGAGATTAATGTGCACCATAAAAATTTTCAATTCGACAAAACCGAGAGCCTTCACCGAAGATGGTGTCAAGCCGCTGGGATCGGGTCGTGAGCGTCCCGGCAGTGATTTTTAGTATTGACTAATTGGTCATGCACACTTTCCACTGTCAGAACTCGTGCTGTTGTTGCCTCAGTGGCGGATGTCCGCCGGGTTCTGGCATTGGGCAGTAGTCCATAAAACCAAGACTGCACCGAGCCCACTTGCCAGGAGTACCAGGGCGAGTGGGCGTTTTTGTATTTACCTGCCAGAAGCATTCTTCCACGAAGAACGCCAAGCAGATCCACCCCCGGCATCCTGAGCAACTGCCTCGGACATTCCAAAACGAACGGAGTAGGGGATCTTGAGCGGCATCTCCTCGGGCGCGGCAGCGGCCATCGCGGTGCGGTGGGCCAAGGAAGCAGAGCTTGCCGGCAAGAATTTTGTTGTGGTGCTACCGGATTCCGGCGAGCGCTGCATCTCCTCCGGTTTATTCGAGGGCATCGGGTAATCCCCATTTCTGAACAACGACCACGATTGACTGCTGCGGGAATGAAAATTCTTCGACAGGAGCAACGCAAAATGAAACCGAAGAGAACAGACGAAGAGATTGTGCGACGAACTTTGACGCGCTTGTTTGGCATCATGATCCTAAGTGTGGCTTTTTGCGCTCGGATCAGTGCGCAGGTGGACACAGGTACGGTCAGCGGCACCGTGCTGGACCAGTCTGGGGCCGTGGTTCCCAATGCGAAGGTAACCATTCGAAATACTGGCACGGGCTTGGGGCAAGAGGTTACAACGGACCGCGCAGGCTTGTACGTTTCGTTGCCGCTTTATGCGGGCGAATACGACATCGAAGTGGAAGCCCAGCAGTTTAGCAGGGAAGTTCAGCATTTGACGCTGACGGTTGCGGAACGAAGGGTCGCCGACTTCACTCTGCAAGTTGGCCCCGTGGCGCAGGAGGTTAGCGTGCAAGGTGCCGCCGCCGCGCTGCAAACCGAGAGTACCACCCTCTCCAACCTTCAGAGCGAGAGGAACATTGATAACCTGCCCTTGAACGGCCCCAACTTTGCGCAACTGATGGGGCTGGTGGCGGGCGTGATGCCGGCCCAGACACAATCTGGGACAGAGGGGGGCTCCGTCCCAATCACCATGAAGCGGGGTGTAATAGGCTACTCCGTGAACGGACAAAGTTATTTCATGAATAACTTTCTGGTAGATGGGATCCTTAACAACGAGAACCATAATGGTCTGGGTATCGTGATCTACCCCCCTGTCGATGCGATTGCAGAATTCCGCGAGGAGACTTCGGTCGCCGATGCGCAGTACGGGAGGACGGCCGGCGGTACCATCAATCTGATTTATAAGTCCGGCACTTCGCGTTTTCACGGTACGCTCTTCGAGTACGTGCGCAACTCGTCTCTGGATGCCAGGAACTTCTTCGACGCGGCCATCCCGGAGTTTCGCCGCAACGAGTTTGGGGCTACGGTCGGGGGCCCGCTTGTGCCCGGGAAGAATCCGAAGACTTTCTTCTTTGCTGACTACCAGGGCGTGCGAACCCGCCGGGGCCAAACCTTCCTCAGTACCGTTCCCATCCCTGCTGCCCGGGGAGGCGATTTTTCGGCATATCCCGAAGAGATCTATGACCCGCTCACTCAGGTCACGCTTTCTAACGGCGAAGTGCAGCGCACCCAGTTCCCAGGCAACATAATCCCGTCGGACAGGATTGACGTCGTGGGGCATAACATAATCAGCCTCTATCCCAGTCCCAACCTGCTGGGGCTGACGAACAATTTCATATTCAGCCCTGTGTTCAAAGACACCGAGAATGACGGGGACATTAGAGTTGACCACACGTTTTCGGACGAGGACAGCGCCTGGGTTCGATACAGCGTAGGCCGCTATGATAACTTCGCCCCAGGCGCGCTGCCCGCCCCCGCCGTCGGCGGCGGGTCACCGACAGGCACCCACCACCAGCCTGTGGACCAAGCCGTCGTCAGTGAGACGCACGTTTTTTCTTCCCGAACGGTTAACCAGGCGCGATTTGGCATGTCCTACCTGGGCCTCCGGTCGACCGGCCAGGATTATGGTCAATACTTCGGCCTTCAGCTTGGTATTCCTGGGTCCCAAGTCCAAGGCGATCTGCTCACGTCCGGCTTGCCGGAATTCTCAATCAGCGGATTTAAAACTTTGGGCGAAAACGGGTTCACCCCGGCCGTTCTTGTCAGCAACGACTTTCAGTGGAATGATGACGTAACCATGATCCGTGGCCGTCACACCTTGAAAGGGGGCATTCAGGCACTTCGGCTGCGGTACAATGCCTTCCAGTCCAGTTCTGCCCGCGGGGACATGACCTTCTCGAAAGCCTTCACGTCGAATCCCGCCTCGCCAGCGGCGACTGGCCTCGGAGCCGCTGACCTTTTGCTCGGTCGCCCAATATCAGGCAGCATTGAGGTCTTCACAGGCGATCGGGGCTTCCGCAGGAGCGAGATTTCCGGGTACTTTCAAGACACCTTCAAGGCAACCAGCAAGCTGACTTTCAACTTAGGTTTGCGTTACGAGAACTATATTGGCTGGCCGTGGACGGAGGTTTACAACCGGATGTACCAGTGGGTGCCCTCGCAACAGACCGTCTTACAAGTGGGTACCAACGGCATCCCGTCGAGCGGCGTCTATGGGCTCAACGACAATTTTGCCCCTCGTGTGGGTCTCGCCTATCGATTTCGACCTACGACCGTAATTCGCGCGGCGGCTGGCACGTTTTATTCCGTACCGCAGTGGGACATCACGGTTAACCTGGCAGCAAACCCTCCCTCAACGGTGAACACGGCATTCACCAATAACGAGTTCGATTTCGTGGATGCACAGCCCGCGTCCGCAGGCTTCTCCCGTCCCGCGGTTGGCGTGATCCCCGGCTCTGCGCTTTTCGGGGTGGACCCCCACGCCAAAACGTCTACCAATTACCAATGGAATGCTGCAGTCGAACAGCGACTTTCGGCCTCGATTCTGTTCACCGTTGCCTACGTCGGAGTCGTGGGAATACATCAGAGCACGTACTACGGTCCGGATGGGATCGATATTAACCAGGCTATACCGGGGAATGGTCCCATCGCTCAGCGGCGGCCATTCGCGTCATTTCAGAGCATTACCTACAACGAGAACAGCTTAAACACAAGCTACAACGGATTGCAGATTACCGGCGAGCGGCGCTTCTCAAAGGGCCTGAGTTTTCTGGTGTCTTACACCTACAGCCACAGCATCGACAACCTGACCACTGGGGTGTATGACACCTACGACTTCCACCTCTCGCGCGGGAACTCGGATTATGATGTACCCAATCGCCTCGCCCTTAGCGGGACGTACGCATTACCGTTTTCACCACAGGGCTGGCTTCGGTATGCGGCTGCCGGGTGGCAGGTGAATGGCATTCTTAGCCTCTACGGTGGGCTGCCCTTTGAGGTTGATGCGGCAGAAAACACACTCAACAACGGGTATTCATCTTGGGCCCAGAGAATCTGCAACGGAAAACTGGCAAATCCAACGATCCAGGCTTGGTACAACCTAAGTTGCTTTGAAGATCCTGCATACGAGCAATGGGGAAACGGCGGAAGAAACATCCTTCGCGGCCCCAACACACGACAACTCGATTTCTCAATCTTCAAGAAATTCCCGATCGGCGCCGACAAGGCGCGAGCCTTCGAGTTTAGGGCGGAGTCCTTTAATCTCTTCAACCGGCCCCAGTTCAATCTCCCGGACAACACGTTTGACGACGGGACTGGCGGCGTCATCAGCTCCGCTGGCGCGCCGCTCACCTATCAGCGGACCTCGAGGGAAATTCAGTTAGGCCTCAAGTTCTATTGGTAAGCGCAACCAGCTGTCTCCATGGAGTTGGTCGCTGTAAGTCAGCCTGAAGGTCTCCGAAGGAGCATGCAATGGGACGACAACCAAACACGCAGACTGTTATGCGAGTGCTTCTGCTTGCCTTAGCTTGGGCATATTTGGGCAATGTCACACCAACTCAAGCTGCCCCACCCTATAACATCATACTGTTGACTCCCGACCAGTGCCGGGCCGACCTGCTCCACACTTACGGTTGTCCCTTCGATGACTCCCCGAACATCGACCGGCTGGCTCAAGAGGGCACTGTCTTTCTCCGCGGCTATTCGGCCGGCGCTTGGACAACTCCGTCTTTTGGCGCCATTCTCACAGGCCTTTTCCCAAGCGTCCACGGAATGACATTGCCGCCTTACCAGAGCTGCGGACCCTCCATAACCCAGCCCTTGACCAACGGGAGCATCCCTGAGGTGCCGTCTTTCCTTCCGCTTTCACCCAACAAAAGGATTCTGCCGGAACTACTCAAGGACCAGGGATTCACGACAGCGGTGGATATCGCCAACTGCTGGGCCATATGGGACGTGATGACCAGGGGCTGGGATACCCTTCAGTTCTACCCGGGCTATCAGTTGCCCGACAAGGACCATCCCGGTGTCAGCTCTTTCTACCTTACAGCCCCGCAAACTACCTCCTGGGCCCAACAGTGGCTTGCGGCTCATCGCGACCAGCGGTTCTTTCTATGGGTTCACTATATGGAGCCGCACTCGCCCTACAATGCGCCACGCGAATACGATCATTTTAAAAGCCCCGACGATTATCCGGCATGGTGCGACGATAATCCCGTTGAGAGCGACAAACTTCACCGCTTCGCTCAGAGCGGCAACCCGCACGCGATCCGCCGCCTCGAGCAGCTCTATGCCGCCAAGATTTTGTACGCGGATCACTATATCGGCCAGTTCTTAGGAACCGTGTGCAGCCTAGGCCTGGACAAGAACACGATTATCATTCTGGTGTCCGACCACGCCCAGCTTCTCTATTCGCATCCCAAGGATTTCAATACCGACGACCACCGCTCTCTTTACGATGCCAACCTCGCTGTGCCCCTGATCTTCTGGGGACCCGGAATCAAAGCGGGTCGAAGGGTTGATGCCCTGGCGTGTCATTATGATATTCTGCCCACGATTCTCGATCTCGAGGGCCTTGCTATTCCAGCGGGCCTCGATGGACAGAGCTTGAAGCCCGTTCTGGACGAGAAAGCCTCGCAAGTTCATCGCTATCTTTACGGCGAGGAGACGGCGCTCGTCCCGCAATATTCGGTGCGGGATGAACGATACAAGTTAATCGAAACCCTGCGAGATGGGAAGATCCAGTGCTTCGATAATGCTACTGACCCGCGCGAGGCTCAGGATATCTGCGCCCAGATCCCGGCCAAAGCGGCCGAACTCAAGGCGGCATTGGACGAGCAGCTTAAAACCATCGTCAGTCAGGCAAAGTCCTTCCCGGATTGGGAAAACAACCTTGCGCTGGCGGTCATCGAGCAGCGAGATTCCAAGGGTTTAATCACCCTGGCGCCCCGCGACCATATTGTGTCCCCATCTGACGAGGGAGACTTCCAGCTCACCGGCGGCGCCTGGTCGTTGGTTCGGCTTCCCGGAGAAGGAGTCGACGCCAGCTATTGGGCGCCTCCGGGACCTGCGACGGCGCTGGCCCAGTGGCGGTCGGATACTCCGCTGATTGGCGTTTATGACATTTACGTTCGATACGATGGTGGGGGAAACGCCCCGCAGGCGTTAGCCACGAACGCGGGCTTCACCGTGCGTTTCAAAGGTGGGACGCTTTCTTTTCCGCTCGATGAAAATCGTAAGCAGGCGCAGTGGAATCTCCTGGGGCGTTTTCGCGATCCGTTTAACGTGGAACTCACCAATCAGGCCGATGGCCCGGTGGTGACCGGCGTAGTTCGCTTTAAACGAGTCTCTGATTGAAGGTCGAGTTGCAGACTGCACCTTCAAAACCTTGGAAGAAGGCAAGGAGGATGAAATGAGTTCACGGAATGAAGGCCGTCGGAACGAGAGAACCTGGGGACTCTCGCTCGACGAGTGGGCCGTCGTCGCTGCACTCTTGCTGGCTCTTCTCGTGCGCGTGGGAATCCTAACGAGCGTGCCCTGGTAGTTGATGCACAAGGCTTTCAAAGGAGAAAATCCATGGCAGACGTGACTCTCTTACCTCGCGTACAACGCGTCAGGCCTACTTGGCAGATCGTTCAACTGGTGCCGGGAATCTTGTTGCTCGCCGTCATCGGGTATGCCGGGAAGGTGATCGAGAAATCGCTGGCGATATACGCCAGGGCCCATCATTTGACGATGCCCAACATCGAATACGTGCTGTGGGCCATCTTGATCGGGTTGCTCGTCACCAACACTGTGGGTGTGCCGAGTCTGTTCCGCGCCGGAGTTTCCACCTACGAATTCTGGCTCAAGGCAGGGATTGTGCTCCTGGGTTCCCGGTTCATTCTTGGAGACGTCCTCAAACTGGGAGGCGTCAGCCTTGGCTTGGTGGCATTGGAGTTGGCCGTCGCGATCAGTTTCATGACGTTTCTGGGGCGGATCTTTCGGCTACGACCCAAGCTGACTTCCTTGCTTTCAGTGGGATCGGCGGTGTGCGGCGTATCTGCCATCATCGCTACCGAAGGCGCTATAGATGCCGATGAACAGGACGCGTCGTTTGCCATTGCGGCGATTCTGGCTCTTGGCGCGCTGTCATTATTCACATTTCCGTTGATCGGACACGCTCTCCACCTGAGTGATCGGGCTTACGGTCTTTGGGCCGGTCTGGCGGTGGACAACACGGCCGAGGCCACGGCGGCGGGAGCGCTTTACTCCGACGCAGCAGGGAAACTCGCGGTGCTGGCCAAGACTACGCGTAACGCCATGATCGGGTTCGTCGTCCTCGGCTACGCCTGGTATTGGGCGAGGCGCGGGCAGGCGCAGGCCATAGACAATAAATCGGCCTTCTTATGGCAGAAGTTCCCCAAGTTCGTCCTGGGCTTTCTGCTTATTTCCGGGCTCGCCACTTTTCACTTCTTCGACAAGGCTCAGCTCACGGCGTTGGCCAACCTTTCGCGTTGGGCTTTTTTGTTAACGTTCGCCGGTGTCGGTTTGCGAACCAACTTCGGCGAGATGCGCAAACAGGGGTGGGGTCCGTTCGCGGTGGGTGTGATCGGGGAGTTGGCCATCGCCCTGTTTACACTGGGGATGGTGGTGGCCGCCGACCGGCTCTTGCGGCTATGAATCAAGGCAGCCGAAGGGCTGAGCTTCGAACTGTCGGGGCTGCTGAATCTTGTTCGTTACGCGTGGTCCTGCCGGCCAGCTTTGCCGGCAAGATGCATCGAGGCGCGGTCGCCAAGTGGTAAGGCAGGGGTCTGCAAAACCCTTATCGGCGGTTCGATTCCGCCCCGCGCCTCCAAGAGCCTGGGTGGTTCGCCCGTGTTGCCTCACTTTCGAGGCTCGGCGACTGCGTCCCCCGCGGTCGAAATGCTCTCCAGGGGATCAATGCAAACCTAGGAAAGCGTAGCGAAGCAGGAAGAGACCAGTGAGAACCCAGATCAGGGGGCTCACTTCACGATGCTTTCCGGTGGCAAGTTTCAGTATGGTAAAGGAGATCATGCCGAGGCTGAGGCCGCTGGCTATGCTGAAGGTGAGCGGTGTGGCTACCAGGGTTAAGAAAGCAGGGAATGCGTCGGTGAATTCGCTCCAGCGGATTTTAGCCACCGCCCCGCACATAAGAGAGCCTACAATTATAAGGGCAGGGGCGGTGGCGCAGGAGGGTATCGCCGCGATCACGGGAGCACAGAACATGGCGGCGAGGAAAAACCCGGCGATCACGATATTGCCGAGGCCGGTGCGGGCGCCCGCCGCCACCCCAGCGGCGCTCTCGATGTAACTGGTGACCGTTGAGGTACCCGTCAAGGATCCCATAATTGTCCCGAGCGCGTCAGAAAGCAAAGCGCGGCTTGCGCGCGGGAGTTTACCGTCGCGAATGAAACCGCCTTCCTCGCACACACCGATCAGCGTGCCCACGTTGTCGAAGAGGTCGACGAAGAAGAAGATGAACACGAGGTCAATCAGGCCGAATCGCGACGCCGCGCGCAAGTCGAGCTTCAGGAGAGTGCCGCCGGGGTGGGGAAGCGAAAACAGACGGGCGGGCCAATGGGTGAGGCCGGCGGGAATGGCTGCAAGGGTTGTGGCGGCGATACCGAGAAGGATGGCGCTGGACACGCGACGGGCCATGAGGCCAGCGATGACCAGCAATCCCAGTGCGGCCAGGATGACTTGGGGGTCCGAGACTCGGCCCATGGCCACGAAGGTGGAGGGATGAGCAACGATAATTCTGGCGTTACGGAACCCGATGAAGGCAATGAAAAGGCCTATACCCGCCGCCGTGCCGTACTTGAGGCAGTCGGGAATGCCATTTACGATCATCTCGCGAATGTTGGTAAGGGTGAGTAAAAGGAAGAGCGAGCCGGAAATGAATACCACCCCGAGGGCCGTCGGCCAGGGTACCCCGCGCCCGATGACAATCGAATAAGCGAAGTATGCGTTCAGCGACATGCCGGGTGCGAGCGCGATGGGATAGTTAGCCCACACCCCCATAATGAGCGTGGCGAGCGCCGAAGAAACACACGTGGCGAACAGGACGCCTTCCACCGGCATACCCGCTTCCGAAAGAATTCGCGGGTTCACGACTACCACATAAGCCATGGTCGTGAACGTGGTCAGCCCCGCCAGCAATTCCCTACGAATCGTGGTTTGATTTTCTCTGAGATGAAAGATGCGCTCGAGCAGAAGCCCTTCCTCCCTGATAAGGATGGGGTCACTATAGTTGGCGAACTGAGATTCGTCAATTGATACGCGAGGATCCGCATCACAGTTGCAAATCCAGCCGAGCCTCCCGTATCATAGCCCATGCCTACTACCGCCCAGACGGATCCCGGGAGCAGTCCACCGGATATCACAACAATTTCAAAGAGCGATGTTCCGCCACCTGGCTACGGCTTGCGGCCGGATGTCTTATCGCCGATGGAGAAGCTGGCGCAAATGGAGCTACTAGGTTCCTCTTTCAGGTGGAAGAAGCGCAGCAGCCGCTGCCCCTGAATCGCGCCGCGTCTTCTGCGGAGTCAAATCCGCCCGGGCCCAACCGCAATTATAATAGGTACTACCTCAATGAACTTTGGAGGTCACGCTTAAATGTCTTTGGACCGGACAACGTTGCAGGCTCTCCCCAAGGTATTGCTGCATGAACACCTGGATGGCTCCATCCGCCCGCAAACCATCCTCGAATTGGCGAAGGACGCCAAATACACCCATTTGCCGACGTCTGACCCGGAGGTACTCGCCGACTGGTTTCATCAGGGGGCCAATCGGGGAGATTTGGCAGCCTACCTGCGAGGCTTTGCCCACACGATCGCGGTGACCCAGACGCCGGAGGCACTGGAACGAGTTGCCTACGAGCAAGTGGAGGATCTGAAAAATGACGGTGTCGTTTACTTTGAAACACGGTTTGCTCCAGTCTTCCACACTAAAAAGGGGCTGACCAATATGGACGTGATCTCCGCCGTCCTCAGAGGGTTGGAACGAGGACGGAGAGAGTTCAGCATTCCGGTGGGACTCATCGTCTGCGCCATGCGCGACATGAGAATCTCTCTCGAAATCGCAGAACTCGCCGTGGATTTCCGTGACCGGGGGGTCGTGGGATTTGACCTGGCGGGCGAGGAGGGAGGTTATCCCCCTAAGAAACATGTCGAAGCGTTCCATTACATTCAGCGCCAGAATTTTAACATCACGGTCCATGCGGGGGAGGGCTACGGAAAGGAATCGATCTGGCAAGCCATCCAGTACTGTGGTGCACATCGCATCGGCCATGGCACACGATTGATTGACGACATCGTTGTGACTGAAGGGGTTGTGGTGAGATTGGGCGGGCTGGCTCAATATGTCCTCGACAAGCGCATTCCCCTGGAAATTTGCCTCTCCAGCAATGTGCATACCGGTGCAATCCCTTCTCTCGCCGAGCACCCCTTCAATGTGTTTTATCGACAACAGTTCCGGGTTACCCTCAACACCGACAATCGGCTGATGAGCCGCACCAGCATGAGCAACGAATTTCAAGTGGCCTTAGACGCGTTTGGATTGGGTCTGGACGATTTCGAAAAGGTCACGATTAACGCGATGAAGAGCGCTTTCCTCCCCTACGTGGAGCGCTGCCGCATCATCTATGAGGTTATCAAACCGGGTTACGCGAGAGTCCGTTACCCGGAGATCTAACTTTAGAGTCGATTTGGCTTGCTTCCGGGGCGGCAAAGGCCGTCAGGTCGATGGCAATAGAATAAAATAATTCTTTCGATCAAAACATTAAGCTGTTCTTTAGCGCAGAATTCAGTTAACTTTTTGGGCATCCGCTCAGTAAACCAAGCGCCGGAAAGATAATGTTCATCGTACCACCATACCTATTCGGGAGGGGAACAAGATGACCAAAGCAGGTGGAACAATGGGGCTGCCCTTTTGCTGTTCGCTTGCCTTGACGGTTCTGATCAATGTTGCCTCCTCACGTCCAGCGTTTTCCCAGCAAACACTTGGAGGAATCAGAGGCACCGTCACGGACCAGACTGGAGCATTGGTGCCGGGTACGGTCGTCACCGTTATCGCCGATGAAACGGGACTAACGCGTTCCCAGAAATCGAACTCGGAAGGCGAATACGAGATTCCCAGCTTGCCCATTGGTACCTATACGCTCACTTTCACTCAAAAAGGCTTCCTGACGGTTTCGGTACCCTCCATTCTTGTGCAGGCCAACCGCACTGCCACGGTTAACGTCGCGCTTAAGGTCGGCCAGGTCAGCACAACCGTTACAGTGGAAGATAAGTCGCCGCTCATGAATGCCGTCGATACGACCAACGGCTACGTTCTTGATAAGTCTCAGATTCAGTCTATCCCTCTACCCACCGGGAGTTTCACGGGTCTTGCCATTCTCTCTCCCGGGGTTAATACGGAACTATCCAGCGGCAGCGGCGCGAACGCCGGTCTGGGAAACCAATCCGTCTGGGCGAATGGCCAGCGCGACACGAGCAACAGCTTTTTGCTGAACGGCGTAGACGGCAGCAATATTTTTAATGGCAAAAGCACCAGCCAAGTGGCTTCGGCCCGCGTGGTGAACAACACGGGAGTCTCTCTGGTCAGCAGCACGGGCATCGGAGTGATTCAGACCACGGCGTCACCTTATCTCGCCATCGGCCAGGCGCTCCCCACGCCCGCTCCCGAGACCATTGAGGAAGTCCGCGTGAACACTTCCATGTACGACGCGCAGCAGGGAGCCACCAGCGGCGCGCACATCGATATGAGCACGGCGTCCGGCACCAACAAAGCCCACGGCAGCCTTTACATCCACCACGGAACCAACTGGCTGAACGCCGCACCTTACTTTTTCAACGCCGACCCGAGCGTGCCGGAGGATCAGAAGGTCCCGGCGCTGCACCGCGAAGTGCTGGGGGGAACCCTGGGCGGCGCGCTGATTAAGGACAAGCTTTTCGGATTCGTTGGTTTCCAAAACCTGCACAACGGCGACGGCGAAATCGGCATCTCGCGCCTTACGGTTCCCTTCGGACTGAACAACACCAATCGGACGGCGGCGGGCCTGGCGAATCTGGCCAACGAAAACTTCATAATTCCAAACGGCGGCACGCCGATTACCGCCGCGCAGATTGATCCCAATGTGCTCAAGCTGTTTCAATTCCAGCTCGCCAACGGCCAGTACCTGATTCCCAATGATGACGGCTTCGTTCCTACACCCACGATCCCGGATAATGCCTATGTTCCGGGCACGGCGGTCTTCTCCGCCCACCAGACCGTGAGCGATATTGACTGGAACCGCTCTCCCTCCGACATCCTTTCGTTCAAGTACTACTTCCAGAATGATCCGACCACCGCGCCTTACGCCTACTCGATGGTGCCGGGCTTCACGCAGCAACTGGCCGTTGGCAGCCAGGTGGTGTCACTCTCCAACATTCAAACCCTCAAAGCTAACTTCAGCATTATTGAGACCATCGGGTTCGACCGGGAGGACATTTATAGTTCCATCGGCCAGCCGTTCACACCGCAGCAGATGGGAATCAATACGTTTGGCTCGACGCGTTTCCCGGGCATGAGTGTCGTTGACATTCTGGGAAACAGCTCACCCAATAACGTCAACAATGTGTCGGATGCCAGCTTGAATATCGGCCAGGGCTCGGCCTCCCAGGGTGCGTTTACCGGAGTGACACAGAACCGCCTGATGCCCTCCGTCAACGCCACCTGGAACCACGACCGGCACACCGTGAACTTCGGAGGCAATTACTCCTATACGCAGCTCAACACCCTCGATAACCGGACTGGCAACGGCATCATGGCCTCGGCAGACTTCAGTCAGTTTGTGCAGGGGATTCTGACCTCTGACGAGGATTTCCAGTCCACGGCGTTACTGCTCGGCAACGCGAGTCGCTACTACCGCTCCGGCCAGTCGGGCGAGTACGTTCAGGACAAATTCCAGCTCCGCCCGAACCTGAGCCTGACCGGCGGCGTACGCTTCGATTGGGATGGCGGCTTCAGCGAGAAATACGGGCGCCTGTATAACTTCGACCCCACGGCATACGCCTATGATGCCGCCAGCGACACTATCACCTCCACCGGCTTCATTATCGCCGGCAACAATGCGCAATATCCCACCAAGGGTGTGAGCAACACTACGCTCACCGGGCGGCAATGGGGCATTGCCCCGCGCATCGGCGTGGCGTGGTCGCCGAGAGCTTTTGGCGACAAGATTGTCATTCGTAGTGGCGCGGGAATTTACTACGACCGAGGCGAGCTCTTTGCCTATCTTTCACCCGGATACGCCGCCGGTGAGACCACGGCGGGACCCTTCGGCGTGAACCAGGCTCCGCCCTTCGTGAATACGCAAGTCTGCCCTGTGAGCGGCGCTCTGTATCAGGGCTTCATCCCCGTTTGCTCCAGCACCTATGAAGATCCCTGGGGACCCACGGAAGAAGCCCCGCCTTCGGGCAATCCCGCTGAGATTATCAACTACCTTCCCAACGAAGCGGGAATCGAGAATGGCAATAAGGTCTTCACATTCGCCAATTATGACCGCGGAAACAAGCTTCCTTACACGATGAACTACACCTTTGATGTTCAATGGCAGCCGCGCCGCGATCTGGCAATTGACGTCGGATTTGTGGGCAACTCCGGACGCCACGAGGTGATGCCCATCCCATTCAACCAACCGGGTATCGCTTCCCCCAGCCACCCGATTCACGGCCAGAATTACACTTACGGGTACACAGTGATTGATCCTACCACCGGCAATCCCATGGGTCTCCCCGACGGTAAAACGATGCTTGCCACCTACGAGGGCGGCAATGACGATATGCGCGTGCCTTACATCGGCTATTCCGCCGAATCGGAGAGCTACAAAGCCATCGGGATTTCCAATTACAATGCCCTGCAGACGCACGTGGAGAAGCGCCTGAGCCATGGGATGCAGACCGGTTTCTCCTACACTTGGTCGCACGCCCTGGACGAACAGAGCGCTCTTGGGCTTTTTTATAATGGCAACAACCCGCTCAACCCCCGCAATGCCTATGCTTCCTCCGATTTCGATCGCACGCACGTCATCAACTTCAATTATGTGGTTCAGCTTCCCAATTGGGTCAAGGGCCATTCGTTCGCGAGGATGGTGGCCAATGGCTGGGCCCTGCAAGGGATCGTGGTCATCGAAAGTGGCCAGCCCTACAGCGTGATCGATTACACCGGCGCCGTGGGAAGCATCTTCTACGGCACTACCGACGGAATTACCAACCCCATCGTTCCGCTCGCATCCGGCTGTACGGCCTACAACGCAGTGACGGGTGCGAACGGCGCGGGCGCGACCCCGGCCCTCAAGGCGTCCTGTTTCACCCTGCCCCTGCTTCAGCCCGGTGACCTCGGCGGGGCCATTGCGCCCGGCGATCTTTATGAAACCAACTTCGCCTCCGGCCAGCGAAACATCTTCCGACAAGCCTGGCAGCGGCGCGCGGACTTCTCCGTGGTTAAAGAACTGAAACTCACCGAGCGCATCTCGCTGAAATACCGGATGGACATCTTCAACCTCACCAACACTGCCAGCTTCGACATTCCCATCGATAACGTTTCGCAGAACCAGTACTACAATGATTTCCCCGTCGGGGGGACGCCGGCTAGGCCCACCACGTGCTCGAACTCGACGAACAGCGGCTTCTACAACTGCCCGGCGGGCCTCGGCGCCACGAATAAGACTATTGGCGGCCCTCGCCAGATTCAAATGGCGCTGCACCTGTTGTTCTAAGCTTCCTGGGAGCGATTCACGCGAGAGGGCGAGGGTCAGACTCGCCAGTGCTTTTTCGGGCGGGAAATGGACGGGCTCCTTCGCCGTCGCCGTGCCAGATTGAGCGCTGCAAAAGCTCCATCGTTCGCTCGCCGTTGCCGAAAATAGCCCGACTTTGGGGGGAATCCAAGCGGCAGTGCCCGCATGTGGGGGAAGTCGCTCCCATCAAGACCTTATGTGTCCAACCGGACTCGGACAGTCCGGCCGGGCTGTCGCGACGGGCCGCAGGCTTCACGGTCAAGGAAGGGCGTTTACCAATCCGAATCCGGCTTAAGTGGTGGGTTGGACTGCTACGGCGGGAAGTTCATGCGGCGGAGGAGGTCCTGGAAGCGTGGGTCGGAGCGCAGGAAGTCGAGTTCGGGTGCGCTCTTCAAGTCGGTGAGGTCCACCGTTGATTCATGGCAAGCCTGGTTCAACCAATGCAGCGTTCTCTCCCTATCCTTGAGGAGCCCGTACTTGATGGCGACGTACGAAGCGGAATAAGCACCCTTAGCGGGCGCGCCACTGTCCTGCTCCCGCATACTGGCTTCGTAGCCTCGATCCAGGAGTCGCGCGGCCTCGCGCTGCGCACCGGGCAGGCCCGATTTTGCATAAGCCGCGGCGATCTCCTCCTGGTTGCGGAGCAGCGCCGGAAGGTGCGCTGGAGCCGCCATCTTTCTCTCTTCGGCCAGGGCGTCCGGAACTTTGCCCTCGATCCAGTAGATACGGGCGAGATCCACGTGGGGAAGGGACGATTGCGGGTTTATGGCTGCCGCTGTCTCGAGCTGCTCCGCGGCCCGATCGTATTCGTGCATGCTGAGGAGTATGCTGCCGCGGAGGAAGTTGATGGGCAAAGAGAACGGGTCCAGTTGCCGCGCCCGGTCGTTCTCTGCCAGCGCCTCGGTCAAGCGCCCAAGGGTTAGCAATTCGAGGGAATACCAGTGGTGGGCCATGGCATAGTTCGGATTCAACTCAATGGCTCTTTTCAGCTCCTTCTCCGCCTCCGCGAATTTCCTCTGGTACGAACAAGTGACTCCCAGCGATGCGTGGGCTTCGGCGAGGTCTGGCTCGAGCGCCACCGCCTTGCGGGCGTAGGTCTCCGCCAGAGGCTGGTTCCACTTGACCAGCCAGCTTACCCCGTAGTAATCAGCCAGCCCGGAATAGGCGAGCGCGAAGCCGGGATCTTCCCTTAGGGCCTGCTCGAAGTAGGCGCGCGCCCCCACCGCAGCTTCCGCAGTTCGCTCAGCCCAGAGATGACGACCATGAAGGTAGTCATCGTAGGCGCGCGGATTGACTGCTCGCTGGCTGCCCAAGCGCGCCTCCTCGGCGGCGGTGAGGTGTCCACTGATTTCGTGGGCGATCGCTAGCGCCGCCTCTTCCTCCAGCCGGATGATTTCTCCGAAGTCCCGCACGTAGGTTTCCGCCCACAGGTTCCGGTCGGTCCGCGCCTCGAGCAACTGTGCGGTGATTCGTACCCGGTCGCCGGAGCGCTGCACCGTGCCTTCCACCACGGCGTCCACGTCTAGCTCTCGCGCGATTTGCGGCAGCAGCTTCTTGGCGCCGCCCTTGTATCGCATCACCGAGGTCCGCGAAATCACTCGCAGATTTGCAACCTTGCCCAGGTCGGTGATCAGGTCATCGGTCAGGCCGTCGGCAAAGTATTCCTGCTCGGGGTCGCGAGAAAGGTTTTCGAGCGGAAGCACCGCGATGGATTGGATGCGCAGCGCCTGTGCGGATGTAGTGCTGTGCCACCCTACGTGAGGGGCCAGGCGGTCGCGCAGGCCCGCCACATTAAGACCGATGAGTGTGGCGAGCAGCGCGACGAGCGCGCTGGCCGCCCCCGCCGCAAGCCAGCGCTTTTGCAGGGGCGTCCCTCGGAGGCGCCCTCGCTGCCGGGGCACAAGGCGCTCGAGGTCGGCGCGAACCTCCGAGGCGCGCTGGTAACGCACGTCGCGGTCTTTCTGCAACGCCTTTTCGATGATCGCTTGGAGCCTGCGATTGATGGCGGGATTCAGGCGCTGCGGGGACGTGGGTTGGCGCGTTAGAATTGCTTCCCGAATCTCCCCCGAAGTCTCGCCGCTGAAAGCCTGCCGGCCCGTCGCCATTTCGTAGAGCACCGCGCCGAAGCTGAACAGGTCGGTGCGCGCGTCCACCTTTTCGCCCCGTGCTTGCTCGGGCGACATGTAGGCCGCCGTCCCCATCGCGGCCCCAGCGACGCTGATTTCATCCGCTTCGATGGAAAGAGAAGGAGTGTCGTGCGGTGTTACCCCCTCGCCCGCCTCGCTGCCCTCCACTGACCGATCGTTTCCGGGCCGCTGAACGCCGCACCCTGACCCCTGTAGTTTCGCCAGCCCGAAGTCCAAGAGCTTGGCTTCTCCCCGCTTGGTCACGAAGATGTTGGCCGGTTTAATGTCGCGATGGACGATGCCCTGGGCGTGCGCAGCCTCGAGTGCGTCGGCAATCTCCATCCCCAGGTCGAGAAGCCGGCGCTCGGGCAGCGGTTGTCCGGTGATAAGGTCCTTGAGGGTGCAGCCCTCCATCAACTCCATCGCCAGGAAGGCTTGTCCCTCCACTTCGTCGATCTCATACACCGTGCAGATGTGGGGGTGATTGAGCGCCGAGGCAGCCTGTGCCTCGCGCTGGAATCGCAGCATCGTCGTGGGATCGCCCGCCAGGCCTGTGGGCAAGAACTTGAGGGCCACCTTGCGGCCCAAGCGAATGTCTTCCGCCTTGTACACGACCCCCATGCCACCCCTACCCAGATTCTCGAGGATGCGGTAATGGGAAATCGTTTTTCCAATCAAGGGGGAATTCGCTTCGGCTGACCGGCGTGACTGGGCCTGCTCCTGAGCCAGGATCTTCGCCGCCGACTGCAGCGCCGCCACTTCCATGAAGTGTTCGGCTCGCCTGTCGTAAGTCAGCAGTGATCCGACTTCGTCCCGCAAGGCGGGATCGCCGGAACAAGCCGCTTCGAGGAAGGCGCCCCGCTCGCTCTCCTCCCGCTCGAGGGCGGCGTGATACAAGCACTCGACTTGCCGCCAACGCTCAAGCTTCATCGCGGTGCCCCTCGCTCATCTCGCGCAGGAGCCAGGATTTGGCCAGCCGCCAGTCCCGGAGCACGGTCTCCTCAGAGACTCTCAGCACCTCGGCAGTTTCCTCCACGCTCAACCCGCCAAAGTAGCGCAGTTCCACCACCCGGCTTTTTCTCGGCTCGAGCGCGGCCAGGGCGTTGAGGGCTTCGTCCAGTGCCAACAAGTTTGTAGGTGCTTCCTGAGCCACAACCAGAGCTTCGTCCAAAGAAACTTGAGGGGACTCGCCGCCTCGCTTCAGGCGCCGGCGCGAGCGGGCGAAATCGACCAGGATTTGCCGCATGAGCCTGGCGCAAACCCCGAAGAAGTAAGCGCGATTCTGCCAACTGATGTCCCGGAAATCGACCAGCCGCAGGTAGACTTCGTGTACGAGCGCCGTGGTCTGAAGGATATGGCCGGACGCTTCGCCAGCCATATAACGCTGCGCAAGCTGGTGAAGTTCGGCGTACACCAAGGGCGTCAACTTCTCCAGCGCACGTTCGTCCCCGTTGCCCCAGGCCTGGAGCAGTTGGGTTACCTCGTGAGCGGAGGGCCGCGCCATAACTACCTGCCTTATGTGTGACTTCAAGGTTACCACAACCCCGCCGCACATTGCACTGGCTCACCCAACGCAAAATATTCCGGCCGGACCTTACAGTTTTCGAACCCATTTGTCGCCATGAATGACAGAGAGGGCCAGACCCAAGTGCTCTGGCCCAACTCAGGGGTAGGGCAAACGAGAGATTAGAGAGTTGGCGGCTACAGTTCGGGCGGCAATGCCCAATGCCGGGCCGCCGTCGCCATGGCTGTGCGCAGGGAGCCTTCTCAAGAATCGGACCGGTATGTCCTAGCCAAATTCTCAAAAGGAGGCAGTATGAATAGAAGCTTTTGGAAACTGACATCGACGGTGATCGGTCTGTTTGTCGCTTTAGGTATCCTGCTTTCCGGACCCTCCGCCCCGGCGGCGCCGCAGATTGGAACGACGCCAGCCAACCATGTGGTTTGGCAGCACGTGGGAAGGATTTACGTGAACCCAAGCACCGGCGCGGCGATATACTACGGCTACCTGGTCCACATCAACGGAATTACCACCAGCTTGTTCAACGGGTCGCCGGGCGAGGGAACCGCATACTTCACATTCCGAACGGATGTCTTGCAGCTCACGCCTCTGCCCAGTAATGGAGACATTTCTCTCGATCTGGTATCCGCCGGGACCTTCAGCGTCTACTACAACCCTACTCCAAACGGTGACTGGGGCAACCCGGATACTTTCTCGAGCGGCACGTTGATCGCCACCTTCGAGAGACAGCAGAGTTTGTTCCCCATTATCGGACCTCTCGGTCTCCATAGTCTTTCAGAAAGTCTGCTGTCCAGCCAGAACTTCACCTTCGACGGGCAGACGTTCAATTTCAACCGCATTTCCCCGGACGGGATCACATTCGCCCAGTTCTTCAGTAGTACGACCCTCTCCGGACTCACCGGCACCGGCTATACCGGCTATTCAGTCGGCTTTCCTGGCGCTGGCGCCGTGATGGCCATTGGAAGCAGGCTATCCGTTGTGGGCCCAAGCGAGTGACAGTCCCCAGTAAAACTCTTAATCGCTGAAAGAATTGCAGCGCGGCAACCGGGACACTCAAACTTACTCCTAAGCAGGATGGGCGCATGCCTGTCCTGCTTGGACCGGTGATGGAGCAGTCCGCGTTGAGCCGGCTCCCCCCAAGTCAACCAAGCCGCCCGCCAGCCTGAAGCATTGTCCTCAATTCGAATCGTGGGTTACATCCGCCGGCGGCGCCGACTCCATTTCCAGGGTGGGAAGGGCGTTCCCAACGCAAAGTTCAAGCACACGCAGCCTTCCGAACAGTGACTTGAAACACGGAGCGCAATTAGTCGTGCATTCATCGAGGAATGCGAATTGCGTCTTGTTGGACCTGGTTTTGGGGACACCAAGGGGCGCGGCATGAGGCCAATTCTCCAGAAAGGGCCTGGAGCGTCTTTTCCTTTGTGGTTGACAGTCCCCAATACGTCGTCATTTCAGAGCTGAAAGCCAGACGAGACGCTGAGCTAGCGAACTCGTACGCGCTTATAACAGGCCGAAGCGAAGGAGCAGGAGGCCCAGGCAAAAGACTCCCACAATCGCGCCTCCATAAATCATAATCATGGATCCCCGTTGCATCCCGGTGTTGATCCGTTCCCGGCCCTGGCTGGAAATGAAGTAGATGGGCTCGTTTTTCCCCTTGCGAATCAAATTGCGGTCGTTCAAATCCTTGGCCGCGGGATTCTGGGTGCAGGTGCCGCTGATATCGTAGTCATGGTCAGGCAGGATGCAGTACTCGGTGAGTTGATACCTTCCCGAGGGGATTGGGTGGTCGGAGGAGAATGGGGGGTCGGCGGCAAGCGGGGTGTTGGCCGCCGGCGGACTGGCAATCGGGGCCGCCACATCGGTACTTGGCGGCTTTGGCTGCGGCTGGGCAACGGTGGAGACCACGCCCAGCTTTCTGTTCCGCTCCTGCATTTTCGCGACGCGTATGCTCATCGGCCCATATTTTGAATCCCAAGGGGCAAGTTTAGTGAGTTCAATATAGGTGAGCCGAAGCTCCTCTGCGCGGGGATCGGACTGTGGCCCTTGGGCCTCCAGCCTTTGTTGCATCTGCGTTTGCATCTGCTGCGCCTGCGCCTTCAGGGGACCGAGCCCGGGGACGACACCCGGCATCATGGAGAGGGGGGTCTTTCCCACACGGGCCACATAGGCGAGCAACTCCGGTTCGGAAACGCCCCCGGCAGCGAAACTGGAAGCTCCCACACTCCCGACCTCGCGCGTCCCTGTCATGTCCAGCTCAAACTTTGCGCCACGGGGAGCCACCATCACGTGCCCCGTGGCGTCTTCAAGGTAGAACCAGCCGCCGTCAGCGTCCGCCCCATGAGGCATCCATCCACCCCTCGGACTCCTCTCCTCATCCGAAGAATATGCCCGGCTGTCCCTGAATTCCTCCCATTTCGCGATCTGCACGATGTAGTAACAGCAGGGGGTGTGCGTAACGGGGCTGGTGACGAGCTGGTCGCTCTTGGCCTTGCCGTGAATGCGCACAAAGCCCATGGCAATGCTGCGGATGGGCGTGCTGGGCGTGTCCTGGAGGAGGCGAGCCACGCGGTAGCCACGGAAGCCTTGGAAAAACGCTGCGATCCCGCCGATAAAGCCCACTACGAGCCCAATATCGAGATTACCGACATTCGTCGCCATGGTATGTTCCTTTAGGGGTTAAGCCCAGGGTTGGGTCGAAGGCAAAATCATATTATGGATATTTCGGGGCGCATATGCAAGGTTCTCAAACTCCTGATCAACGCAGCGCTCAGCATCATTCAATTCCGCGCCCAGAGGCCTCGCAGGCGATCCGCCCACGCCTCTTTCACAGGTTGACTTTCTACCCAGGACCGGCGCTGCCCCCAGCAGACCCGGAACTTTTCCCAGTAGCGAGCCCTTGTCTTAGCTACGGATTCCGCCCCAGGAGTCGTGGCGTATTGATTGTCGATTTGAAATTCGGGTGGAGGATCGGCGGGTAGTTGGCTACCGAACGGGTACATCCTTGGCAAGCTGAATGCCGCTGCCCGCCAGTAGTCCCGCGCCGTCTCCTCCTCCTCGACGCGACGCTTGGCGCTCCAGGATGGACTCTCGTCGGCGAAATCGGCCGGAGCCTCAGCCTTCAGGTGCATTTGGACCGGTGGGGGAGTGGAGAGGTATACGCCTAACTGCCGCGCGGTTACTACCAGAAATAACCCTGCCCCCACCGCCAGCGCGGCCATCACAGTTCGTCGATTTGAGTGAGCTCCTTTGCCATCGAAAGTGGCGGACGGATTTGCCGAACGTCGCGTGAAGAGGTCCTCCAGCTCTTTTCGTGAGGTCGCGTCTTGGCGTCGAAAGCGTCTTTGCTCGGCCTCGACATCCGCGACGGCGCTGGATGCGACCTGATTCAGCAAAGCGATTTTTGCTTCGGCAAAGCTGGCCAGCCGATCTCTGCTCTCCGCCAATGTCCGCCCCGAAGTGCCGAATTCTTCCCGCAGTTTCGCCACCGCCGTCTCAAGGCTCGCTACAGCGTAACCCGCAGCCTGGCCGACTGACGCCAGTTTTGCTTCGGCCAGGCTGGCCAGTTGTTGCTTGCTCTCCTCCACGAATCGCCCCGAATTCTTCACTTCTTCCCGTAACTGCTCCACCGCTTCCTGGGCTTGTTGCTGGAACTGCCGGGACCACTGCCCTCCCAACTCCTGGGCGGTCTTCTCAAAATCCTCCGCCCGCTTCGCACTCTCTAACTGCAAGTCCCCCGCCAGCGCCCCCACCCGCCCCTGGAGCGCCTCCAGCGCCGAGGAAACTCCTGTGAAGCGCTCTTCAGCGGCGCTGGCACACGCCAAGATACTCGTCTCGTTCTTTTGCGCGGCAGCCTGCGATTGTGCGAAAGCCTCCTCGGCTGCCTGCTTGATGGATTTCACATGCGCGTCTGCTGCTTCGTGCATCGTCTGGATTTGTTCTTGAACCGATTGCGCCAGTTGCTGATAACTTGTTTCACGCTTCTGCTCGGCAGCTTCGAGTTGCGCGATCGCTTCCTCAGCGGCTTGCTTGATGGATTTCACTCCCGCGTCTGCCGCCTCCTGCATCGTCTGCGTGCGCTCTCGAATCGACTGTGCCAGTTGCCGGCCGTATTCGTCTCGGACAGCTTGCATGAGGGAGGCGAGCTTCGCCTCAGCCAGGCTGGCCAGTTGTTGCTTGCTCTCCTCCACGACGTGTTCCAGTTCCCTCAGTTGTTCCCGCAGCCTTTCCGATCCTGCCTCGGCTTGCTCCTGAATCTGCCTCGACAACTGCTCTCCCAGGCTGCGGTTGAGCTTTTCCGAGTTTTCTGCCGGCCTCGTCTCGGCGGCGGCGACGGTTTCCGCCATCTGCGGTTTTTCGTCGCGCGCTGCTTGGGTCCCGGCTGGCGCAGGTTCGGCGTGACCGTAATTGGAAGCCACCCTTGCTGTCAGAAGATCCAATCCGTGCGAGGCGGGTTGCCGCCGCCGTCGCATCATTAGGACGACTCCTGCCAGCAAGAGAACTGAAGCGAAGGCTACCCATCCAAGCCAGGCTGTGCTCGTCTTCTTCTCCACTTGTGCCGGTGCCTGATTGTCAATCGGGGCCTCCGGCAACTGTCCCGCCCGGGCGGAGGCGTCGAGGTCTACGTAGACATAGAATATCTGACTCTCGCCGGCCTCATCGATCACCTCCAGCGAGACGCCGCCTGCCGCCTTGCCGTTGATTTTGATATGGTTCGAATCCTCGACGGCTACATCGATCACGCCGGGGCTTGAGACTGAAAAGTGCTTGATGGGTTCCGGCGAGCTTACCTCCAGCGAGTGCCCCACGAGCACATGCAGAAGCTCGGCTTCACCTGGCGATTGCGGCGATGGGGACTCCTGCCCCGCCGGTTGCTGGCTCTCGGCCGGGAAAGGTGCCGCTTGCGTTGGCGAGGGTGTCTGCCGCGGTTGGGATTGTGGCGTCTTTTGATGAGCCTTGGTCGGGGCGGAAGTCGCCTGCGGTTGCTGCTGTGTCTGCTGCGCCCAGGCTATAGCGCCCATCACCATCAACACCAAGCCGAGGCCGACGGATAATGCGGAATGCCACTTGCGCATCTTCTCACCCCTCGATTGCTGTTCAGGGACGGTCCTACGGACTTGGGAAGCCACGTCCTCGGGAAGGAACTTCAGCGCGACGAAGCGACCCAACCCGATGTCCTCCGCCTTGTAGACCACACCCATGCCTCCGCCGCCTAAATTCTCAGGGACGCCACAATGCGACGCTAGCTGGCCGAACATGATGTGGGGACCTGCCCTTGGGGTTGATGTTAGACATCGGTCGGGGGGCAAGTCAATACAGAATTGCAGCGGCAAATCGATGCGGTGCAGGAGGCGCTGTAGGTGAGGGCGACTCCAGAGGTAGAATCAGGGTTGGCGTCGGAGGTGTTCAGGCGATTGCAGGTCGAGGTCAATCTGGCCGAGCAACGACAAAGCCCTAAGCTCTCACAAGCAGGGTGGCGCTACGTCCCAAGCGCAGCCAGAGTTGGGCCAACGCAGTCCACGAAGGGAGTGGGTTAAGTTGAAGAGAGTATTCTGCTTGCTGATCTGCGTGGCCGCCGTCTCGCCGCTGGTGCTTTACGGTGGACAGTCGCGCACCGTCATCGTCTTCAACGACGACGGGGGTTGGTGCTGGTTCCAGGGCGAACGCGCCATGGTGTCCGATGGCACGCTCATAATTGGTTCGGTGGCAGCAGGCGTTCGCGATCCTGCCCGCCGGGGAAACATCGAGGTGGTGGCCTATGATCTAGCCAGCGGGCGAAAACGCCTCTCCGTCTTGCACCCAAGACTCTTCGGCGGGCAAGAAAGCCAATATGACGACCACAGCGCGCCGGCATTCCTCGTCCGCCCCGATGGCCGCATACTCGCAGTGTATTCCAAACATGGATTGGAGAACCGCTTCTACTATCGGATCTCCGCCGAGCCAGGAAATCCAGCCACGTGGCAAGCGGAGCGCACTTTCATCCCTAGCGCGAGTTCGCGAATCACCTACTCAAATCTGGTTTGGCTCGCTGCGGAGAATGGCGGCAAGGGCCGGATCTACGATTTCTTCCGTGGTCTCGACGGTCGGAACAAGCCCTCCTACGCCTGGTCCGACGACTCGGGCGAGACCTGGAAGACTGGCGGTGTTTTCATTGATGTTCCCTCTTCATTCCCGCACCGGCCTTACGTGAAATACGTCTCCGACGGCGTCGACGTCGTGCACATGTTTTATACCGACGGGCATCCCCGCGAATTCAGTGGTAATAGCAACTACCACATCTATTACAAAGGCGGCAGGCTCTACAAGTCGGATGGCTCTCCGATCTGCGGGCTCCAGCAGGGATTGAGAACCCCGGAGCAGGGAACGAGGATTTTCGCCGGGGATACTGCGGACATCGCGTGGACCAGCGACATTCGCCTGGACCGCGCCGGCCGTCCGTACGTGGCGTACTCGGTTCGGAAGGTGCCGGCGGGCGCTCCGCCCAATTCTGCGGGTGACGATCACCGTTATCACTACGCACGCTGGAATGGGGAGCAATGGGTCGATCACGAGATAGCCTACGCGGGGAGTTGCCTCTATTCCAGCGAGTTGGACTACACCGGCAACGTCACCTTAGACCCGGGTGATCCTGACACCGTCTACATCTCCACCAATGTAGAGCCCAAATCGGGAGCGCCACTGCTCAGCAGAGCGGATGGCAAGCGGCACTACGAGATCTTTCGGGGGACGACCACGGATGGCGGCGCGTCGTGGTCCTGGACTGCGATTACGACGGACTCTTCCGCGGACAATCTGAGGCCCATCGTGCCTGTTGGATCTGGGGACAACACGGTGTTGCTGTGGTTGCGCGGCACCTATCGTGCTTACACTGACTACAACCTTGCCGTCGTCGGAGTCATCGCCAGGCGCCAGCCAGCAGCCACGCCTCGGCGCCGCTGATGCGGCGGAGGGTTCTTTCTCTGAGTTTATCCGTGATCGCTCGCCATCCTTTATGACGGACAGCAAGTGTAGCTTGTCGTCAGAGGCAAACGTGTGCAAGTTTTCCCTCGGGACCGTCGTGGGCGTTGTTCCCGGCCGCACTTCGCGAGCCGCCGCTTGTCGTCTCTCACAACGAAGTCCGTGCCGTCTGGCGGTAGAAACGAGCCAGGGCCGCGATGTTCCGGTCATTGGCCGCAAGCCGGCCTCTTCCCGTGAAGGCACTGACGGGCCGGTTGAGATATTCTGCAATCGGCAGAGGTAGCGAGTTGGCGCGCGGTTCCGCAAAGCCGTACAAATCCAGCCCGCGGTTCTTCGGGTCAGCGAGGAAACCCTGCGTGTCATGCTCCGCCCACCCGACAAGATTCTGCAGCATGCGGGTCTGCTTCCCCACCAGGCGCTTGCCCGCCGCGAAGAGTCTGGGGTCCGGTGACTCGTTCATCGCCCAATCAACTTCCTTCAGCAGGGGAGAGGATTGAATGGTGGAATCGTTCAGATTGCTTACTGAGAGCCACAGGATGCATCGGGGATTAACTGCATCACGGGTGGCTTTGATGCGCGCCCAGCAGCGATTGATGGCGTTCCTTTCGTAGTCCAGCTTATCTTGCGGAGCGGGCGCTCCACCTGCCGGGAACGTCTTGCCGGTCAATCGCGTGAAGAGCCTCTGCTCCGCCGGCAGCCAACCCTTCTGCCGCAGTTCGTCATCAGGGTTCCAAAGCCAGTCGATCATGGTGCCATCCATGCCGGTCCGCTTCATCGCGTCGGCCATGGATCGCGAAAGGTATTCAAGATACTCGTCAGTGAACGGTATGTGAAGAGTGGAAGGTGAGCCATAACTCAGGCCGGGATGCTTTTTACCCCACTTCGAATTCGCGCCGATGCAGAAATAGCCCATTACCAACATGCCTTTCTTGTGCCCGAGTTCAACTACATCCTTGAGAAAATCGTATTTGAGACCCGGTTGCGGAGGCACGAAGCCGCCTTTGTACCAGGCGTAGCCATTGCAGGAGACCGCAAACGTCTGAATCACATTGGCGCCGAGATCTTCATACCAGCGCACGTGCTCTTCGGGCGAAGCGTCCGCCCAATGGCCAGGCGGCGCGAAGTAACTCGCTGGTTCCACAGCCTCTCCAGCGCCGGCCGTGCTCGCCCGATTTGCATGAGTCCAGTTGAAGTCGATGCAAAAAGCCCTGATCTGCCCCGGTACGGGAAGGGATTCCCCCGATCCTGCTGCGCTGTCTGCCCTACTCATCAGGCTCACACTCCCGGCTGCGGCCGCAACCCCAGCCAGAAAGCTTCTCCTGGTTATCATTGCCATTCCTCCTCGAAATTCGTCGAGATTGTATCAGGCCGGCTGCCGCAGGCGTTCGCCTTTCAACGTGTGCGAGTTGCCGCAGTAAGGTAACGCGGGCCTGCCATTCAAGGTCTGCGGGCGGGACCCCGCACCACTTCTCATGCGGCGACCCTCTCTGCGGCCGGGCCTTTGTTTTCTATAACATTCTCGCTTTGTTCCGGCGATTTTGGTGTTTCGGCGGCGTTTTCCTCTGCCGGACTTTCTGTCCCATGACTCGCCGGCTGGCGCAGACCCCTGCCCTTTGGGGTCTGCGTTTCCCGACGGGAAGGCTGGGTTTGACCATCCTGCCCCGAATCGCAGACACTCAACGGCGTGTCTGCGCCAGCCCTTGGCAATTCATCGGCAGGAGGGCTGGCTGCCTCTCTGAACATTCGGGCATGTTCTTTGCGCATGGTCAGCAGGATTCTCACCTTCCGGTCGATCGCCCGGTCGAGCGTCATTTCCAGGCGCAGCACCATGTTCGCCGTCTCGTCCTTCGGAGCGAGGCACGCGTCCCGCGCAATTGCGTCTTTCCGCTCCTGCGCCTTCATCTCGTCCGCAAACGCCGCCTCCACCGCCGCGATCTGTTCCTTCAGCAGGCGCTCCAGTTCCTGGAGGCGGCCCTTCAGCCCCGCCTC
>Ga0181532_10000192_pt1 | contig 62796 bp, 45 predicted proteins | sample PEATcosm2014_Bin_33_FD_119768 | JGI IMG/M metagenome (GOLD analysis project Ga0181532, IMG submission 119768) | Peatland microbial communities from MTU Mesocosm Facility, Houghton, MI, USA - PEATcosm2014_Bin11_30_metaG | ecosystem: Environmental > Terrestrial > Soil > Wetlands > Peat | place... | reverse complement strand
ATGTCTTCCTGCTTTTCCCGCTGCTTGCGCGTCCCCATCGCCATACGCGCATTCTACGAATCCTACCTGTGGATCCTTCAAACTCTTTTGCTCACGCATCCGGACTTACACCCCGGGCTGCTATGCCTGTCATACCTTCGTGGTGGACGCCCCCGACATTGAGCACAAGAATCATCCCTACTATCACCAGTGGCGCGCCTTTACGAAGACCTTGATGGATAACCCGGATTTTCGAAGCGTTCCGATTTTCCGGGCGATGGTGCAACAGTACAAATTTGACAGGCATCGAGGCGTTCCCAGCTCGGTTAGCGAGGCGCAATTCGCGCATGCCTCGTCAATTCGCCCCATAAAGTTGCCGGAACGGCGGCAGCGCGTTAGAGCGGCCCTAAAGGCGCTTGGACTTGTCAAAGTGGACGACTTTGGCTATTACCGCTGTCATCATGCAGGCCAAGACTTTTCTGTTCATGTTGATTTCGGCGGCCAACATGCCCAACTGCGCTACGTCGTGTCGTTCCCTGATTTCAAGAACCGCCATCCGCTCACACAGGTCGGTCGTTAAGGCCACGATAGCGTCAACTATCGTTGGTTTTCATCTCCGCAATTGCGTGGAGATGGTCCAGCGCACGATGGGATTAGGATTTTCGTAATCTCGCTCGGCCTTCCCTGGGAGTTACACAATTAGGAACCATGGAAAAACTCAACTGGGGTCGAGTCGTTCTGGGTGGCATGCTGGCCGGTGTTGTGCTGATCGTCCTCGCAGCCGCTTCCACGGCGCTCTTCAGACAACCGGGTCTACCCACCGCCATGCAAGCCCTTCGCCCGTCCACAGGGGGCAGCGGTGCACCGCTCTTCTTCATTTTTGCGTTCCTTTTTCTGGGCGTCTTGATGGTTTGGTGGTATGCGGCCATCCGGCCCCGCTTCGGGCCTGGTCCGAAGACCGCAGCCATCGCCGGCTTTGCCGTCTGGCTGCTGGCTGTCGGTCAGCTTTTGAGAAGTGTGGCTTTGTACGAAACCGTTTCGCTTCCTCCTGGGCCCATGTTGCCCATTCTCTACTTGGGGATGATTGTGGCCAGCACCGAAGTCGGCGCCTGGGTTTACAAGGAATAGCAACGTTCAACGCATTACAGCCGTGGGCCCGTTCATCCGTACCTAGCGTCGGTGAGCGGCGCATCTCCTTCCTGGATTTCCCCTGCATCATCGCCATAGGCACTCGTTGACTGGTTCTGAGTGCTGGTGCCTGCCTCGTCAACAGTCTGCTCACTGTTTTGAGGTGGTCTGCGTTGCCCGTGCGCGGATGACAGGCACTTCATCGTTCCAGCCGCTTGCGTCACCGTCTGAACATGTACCTTCGATTGAGAATCGACTTCAAGTCAGGGAGCGGCGAGCCCGTATTTCCACGTATGCTGATGGTGTGCAGACGCTTCGGATCGTATTGGCTGTAGCCCTGTTCAGTCTGGTTGGGTCGTCGGACGTTACTCGGGAAAAACACCGAGACTTCTCCACGCACCGGATCCAACGCGATGAACAAGGGTGGGCCGAGAAAACCTTAGGCACGCTCTCGCTCGAGGAAAAGGTTGGCCAGCTGTTCATGGTTCGTATGCGGGTGGGGCTCTCGGGAGTTCGGAACCCCGAGTACTTGCGGCTCTCCGACAGCATTCGCAAGTACCACATCGGATCGCTGGCCATGTCAGCGCCGCCGGGAGGCCGGTTTCTTCGGAGCGACCACCGCTATCAGACGGTGGTTCTGCTGAACCGGCTACAGGCAGAATCGAAACTGCCGCTTCTGGTTGCCGGAGATTTCGAGCAGGGCGTGCTGCCTGCGCGTCTTTTTGGCACAACCGTGTTTCCCCACGCCATGGCTTTTGGGGCTGCCGGCAAGGAGGCCTACGCGGAGGAATTCGGCCGCATCACCGCCCAGGAAAGCCGTGCGATTGGCGTGCACTGGAACCTTTTTCCCGTCGCCGACGTGAATTCCAACCCGGCGAATCCGATCATCGGCACGCGAGCGTTTGGCGCCAACCCGGAGCAGGTGGGGGCGCTGGTCGCAGCCTACATCCGCGGTGCGCGGGCGAACGGAATGCTGACCACAGCGAAGCACTTCCCGGGTCATGGCAATACCGGGACGGACTCGCACCTGGCCGTCGCACGAGTCGACGAGGATCTGGACGTCTTGCGAACGGTCGACCTGCCTCCATTTCGGAAGGCGATTGAAGCCGGGGTCGATGCTGTCATGACAGCGCACATTCGGGTGCCGGCGCTCGATCCAGATCCTCGCCTGGTAGCGACGACGTCACCCGCAATCGTTACCAATCTGCTCAAGAACGAGCTTGGGTTCAAAGGAATCGTGGTCACTGACGGCCTCGACATGGCAGGCTTGACGCGGCTCTACGCAGGCAACGTTGGGCGTGCCGCGGTGGATGCTTTCAAGGCCGGGAACGATGTGCTCACCATGCCTGCCGACCTTGACGCGAGTTACAGAGCGGTTCTCGAAGCGGTCCGCACGGGCGAAATTTCCCGGCAGCGTCTCGACGCGTCCGTCCTGAAGATATTGCGGGCCAAATCGTCTCTGGGTCTGCACAAGACTCGCCTGGTGGAGGTAGCGGCGATTGCGAAGGTGGTCGGCAGTCCGGCCAATGTTGCAGCCGGTCAGCGAATCTCTGACGACTCGATCACCCTGGTGCGGGATAACGGCAAACTGCTTCCGCTGAGACAGGGGGCATCTGTTAAGAACGCTGCTTTCCTACAACGACGCGGAAGACAGGATCGGCACAGCGTGCTCGTGATCGTGGTCTGCGACAACGTTCGAGCAGAGGATGGTCGCGTTCTGGAGCGTGAAATTCGGGCCCGCATGCCCGATGCGAGCGTCGTCTATGTGGACCCTCGTGTCGCGCCCGGCATGGCGGATCATGTGCTGCAAGCGGTCGACCAGGCTCGGGCAGTGGTAGTCGCCGTGTATATCGTGCCGTCAGCGGCGAGGTCAAGGAAGTTGGGACGCGGCGGGAAGCATCCCGCCTCGCTCCCCGACTCGACGAGCGCGTTATTCGAGAGGATTCTCGGCCGGGCTAGCGAAAAGACTGCAGTTCTGGCGATGGGAAATCCCTACCTGACCGATGATTTTCCCGCTATTCAGAACTACATCTGCACTTTTTCCAATGTGACGGTTTCCGAGATCAGCGCCGCCCGGGCGCTGTTTGGGGAAATCCCGATGTCGGGTAAAATGCCGGTCAATCTTTCCAGCGTCGGCGTACCGCCTTCGATAGGTTCTCGACCGGCACAGGTCGCGAACTTAAGGATTCCGTAGGCGCATTGCAAACATGTGGACCAAGCCCAGTTATCGTTCCAAAGCTTTGCGATCCCAGTGTCCCAGGTCGGCGGCCGCGGCGTAAGTGCTCTGGAGGAATTCCATCAGCGTTGCTTTCGGAGAGCCGGAGGTGCGCACGTCGTCGTACATCAGCAGGAATTCTCTGAGTTGTGGATGGTAGAAAGCTGATTGTGGTCGAATCTTGCATTCCGCGAAGCCGGACGGTTCAGGCGCCGCGTAGGAGTAGAACGCTGGCCCCTTGATGTCGCCGCCGCCGGGCCAGAATCCGGCGCTGCTCACTTCGTGAGAGTAGGCTTCCCGAGTGATTGAGTCGGCTCCGGGCCGCTCGGGGGCCCGCCGGCCGGAGAAGCGGGTCACCGCAAGATCGAAACTCCCCCAGAAAAAGTGTACGGGACTGACTTTGCCGACAAATCCGGCCCGGAATTCCTTGAGCATCTGATCGACCCACACCAGGATGCGCCAGAAAGTGTGCACGGCCTGCGGATCATAGGCGGCATGCAGATGGTCCTGCTCAAACGGAATGGGATCGGGAATCTCGCACGGCGTCGTCCAGATCTTCACAGTTACACCAAGCTCGGCAAGGCCGGCCACGAATGTCTGATAGAACTCGGCGACACTCTGCGGCTGGAGAGCGATTGCGACCAGTCGGCCTTCGCTGGTTTCGATCAACAGCTTGTGCTCGATGAAATCGAATCGCACCTCCACTGTTCCACGTGGATACGGCATCGCGGCAGTCGTCATTCCTCGCGCGGTGACGTAGAACGGTACATTCCAGAAGTGATTTACCAGCGGACACAATTTGAGGCGCACTTTGCCGACGACTTGCGTCCACATGTGCACGGTGGCGAGAGTATCTTTCCAGCTATCGAAAGGAAATGGCGGCAGCGGGTCCTGATCACTTGCTCGATTCGGTGTCATGACAATTCCGTCCTGGCGAATTAATGTACACCGAAACGGTGACTTTCATTGAGCCTCAGGCTCATTTCTGGCCGCGGATTTTCTTGAGAGCGTCGATGCCGTTTTGATTCTGCGGGTTCAGTTCAATCGATTTCTGGTAGTTCTGGATGGCTGCCTCTTTCTGTCCCGCTCTCAGCAAGGCCTCCGCCAGGCTGTCGTAGGCATTCCAGTATTCTGGGTAGTCTCGCACTTCGACCTTGAAGATCTGGATCGCGGTGTCCGTCTGACCGGCGAACAGAGAGTGGTAGCCGAGGGCGATCAGCGTATTTTGATCGAGGGCATAGGGCGAAGAGGATCCGGCCTTCTTCAGTTCCTCATATCTGGGGATGACGCTTTGCGGTCCGTGCGCACTCGCGACCAACACCAGCAGATCGGTAGCAGACCGTGGGTCTGGAGTGTAGTTCCATCCGTATTCCCTGGCGATGCTTTGGGTCAGGTAATTCGCGACGTTGATGCCGTTATCGGAGTTGGCCATGATGGCCACGCCTCTGCCGGAATCGGCAAACATGATCAGGACCGCCTGAAAGCCTTCGTCGGCGCCGTCATGGCCGAACTCTTCCGGATTCTTATGACTGGAGAGAAAGAACCCGAGTCCAACCTGCTCGATCTGCGGCTTAAGCATCTCGCGCGTCGTGCCCTCAGACAGAACGTGGTTGGCTTTGCCCTGTTTTGAGAGGGCGATCTCGATGGCGAATTTCGCCAGGTCGGTGGCGGTGGTCCACAATCCGGCTGCGGCCATTTCCGGATAGATGTGCCATTTCCCCGGGATGGGTGTGCCACCGGCATCGGTTGCCGTGGCGGCCGAAGTGGCACGAGCGGGCGGAAGCGGTTGTTCGTAGGTGCTATCCGCCATGCCGATCTTGTCGAGGACGGTTTCGCGCATGAACTGCGGGAACGGCTTGCCAGTCACGTCCATTACGAGTTGCTGTTCGATGGTGACTCCGCCGCCGGAGTAGCGGGATTGTGTTCCGGGCACGAAATCCACGCGAATCGGAGCGGTGTTGGCGGGTGGTTCACCGTTGAAGATCTGCACTAGGGTCGGGATCGGCGCACCGACGGCATAGCCGGGGAATCCGTGCACGGTGAGGCCGGCACTGTGACTCATGATGCGGCGCAATGTGACTTTCTGGTCTTTGGTGAACTCGTTGTCGGGGACCTGCCACGATTTGAGCTTCTCGTTCACGTTCTCGTCGAGCGAAAGCTTTCCCTGCTCGACCAAGGAAAGTGTCCCGGTTGCCGCGACGGGCTTGCTGATCGAACCGGCTTGGAAAAGTGTGTGAACCGTTACCGGCGTGTTGGAGCCCGCCTCGGTGACTCCGTAGCCTTTGGCCCAGGCGATTTTGAAGTTGTCGATCACGGCGACGCTGAGGCCGGGGCACTTGTAGAGTTGCATCAGCTTTTCGAGGTTGAGCTGCAGCGGAGCTTCGCTGGCGCTTAAAGGAACCGGCGGGATGCCGCTTTCCACGCGCTGCATGCGGGCGGAGAGCTCGGAGTCCTTTTGGGCAGGTTGCGCTTTGGATTGAGCCAGGGCAGAGACGATCAGCGATAAAACGACTGCAGAGATTAGGACGAAGCGTGCGGATGAGCGGGATGGCATGGATCCTCCGTCGAGGCGTGTCACGGCTTGGAGTATAGACGGTGGCTGGGGAGTGATGTTAGCTCCGGTCCGCGCGCCCGGGGAGGAGTGGATGGCTACTTCAGCAATCCGTAGACCGCGATTTCGCCTCTGGCGCCAAAGTAGACTCGTCCGTTGACGACGACCGGAATGACGAAACGGGTGGCCATGGCGGCACGATCACGCTGGAACTTGCCCATGTGGTCGCGGTCCATCACGTAGATTGTCGAGTCCTTGGTGGGCTGCAGCAGCAGGTGACGGTGCGGGCCGGGCTGATCGGGCAAGAGCAGTGGGCCGCTGGCGCCAACGTCAGAGTCGGCCTTGCTAATGCGATCCTGATCGTGAGGCGTGAAATAGTCGCGGATGGCCAGCGAAGAGCCGTCGAGCTTCAGAACCGTGTCGCTGTAGTCTCGGCCGCCGGAACCCGCGTCAACTGTGCCGTTCCCGGTCGGTACGTAGATATTGCCCTCGGCATCGGCAGCCGGGCCGGTGTCGCTCAACCAGATGCCGGCTTCGAAGCCGTCGGGGGAGACGTTGAGAACGGCGCGTTGCGCCAGGGTTTGCGGATCGTAAGCCATGACCCAACCGTGGTAGGGGTCGACGTCGCAGGATGAAGCCCAGGTGAGATAGAGAGCGCTGTTGGCGAGCAGGAGCGAGGCGCGGGGATTTTCCCGCAGAGGATCGAAGGCGATTTGTCCCTTGGCGGTGTCATCGCCTTTGCCGGGCGCGGATGCGGAGATGAGCTTGGGGCCTCCGAACTTTTCGACTCCGGTGGTGATTGCGAGCGCGTGCAGGTGCTGGAAGTATTCGTCGTCGCCGACTCTATGGCGTAGCTTGGTGCGAGCCAGCACATAGAGTGTGCCGGTCTTGAGGTCGATCACCGGCGTGGACGTGACTCCGATTTCGGGGCGAAGAAACGGACACTGGGCATCGTCTGCGGACACGGGCACGGTGCCGCGCGTTTTGTCGAGGAAGTTAACGTGCCACAGCGGCGAATCGCCGGGACGAGTGGCGTCGAAGGCGTAAACGCTGTCGTGCTCGGTGGCGACGAAGAGAAAGTCGTGCGTGCCTTTGCCCGGAATTTCGACTGCGGGAACGAGAAGAGGCTGCGCGTAGACTGCGCCGTCAACTTTGAACGCGCCCAGTTTCCCAAAGGTTTTAGGATTGACGTTTTGGGGAGTCAGGCGCTTCTCGGTGAGAGTCGCGCCGGTGCGGGAGTTGTCGTATTGCGAGGTGGTGACCTGCGCAGGTGTGGGAACGGCGGCGAGCGCGAAGCTAAGAGCGGCAAGGCAGGATGCCTTTATTGGAGATCTCTCCCAGATCGTCTCGTGCAGCAATGCACAGACGTGGAACGACAGAGGATTTTGTCGTCCCGCCGGGACTCGGGTTCCATTCTCTGCGGGCCCACCCAGTCCTGGGCTAACATATTCCGCGGCTCGGGATAGGCACGTTCAACCCGCGCTCTGCCACGACAGAACTCTACTGCTTTTCTTCCTTGTCGGCCGGGGCCTCCGCGGGCTTGGCGAAAAGCTTGGGATCGACTGCGGGATTGAGTTCGATCTTCTTGAATTCGGCGCCGCTGGTTTCCTGGCCGTTCTGCTTGTTCTGGTGTTTGTAGGGCATGGTCAGGCCGTCGACAGTGCGCCAGTCGGAGAGATTCGATTCGCCATCGAAAGGGCCGGATTGTCCTATGGCCTGGTATTTCTCGCGGAGAATGTAACCGGTCTTGGGATCGATGTACCAGCGCACCCAGGGGATGGCGCCGCCGATGTCGAGGATGGCAGCGTCGACGTCGCCGATCTTCTCGGTGCCCGCGGCGGTGAACGTGAATGCGGGGTCGTCCGCGTGCTGGGCGACGTACACGAGATCGTGGTGAAGCTGCGAGAGCAGTTCGTTCTTCTGTGCAGGGGGCATGATGCGCGTGCCCATTCCGGCAATGCTCATGAAAGCTTCGTCGGGGGTGGCAACGATCGTCAGCGCACCCTGCTGCGTTTGAATGTCGATGTGCATCTTGTCGGGGAAAGCGACGGTAACATCAACTGCGTTGGGCGGAGCGCCGCCGTCGCTCTCGGCGATGCCGAGGTGCATGGTTTTGATGGAGTGCAGTTTCGGCAGGCCTCCCATGGCGGCGGCGACTTTTGCGGCCAGCGCCTTGCCTGCGGGATTGGAGGCGGTGGGCTTGGCGCTGTCGTCTTTTTCAGCCTTTTCAGCGGGTGGAGGCGGAATGGTGATGTCGATTTCCTTTACGGCGCCGAGCGACGACAGCGGCTTGTCGAACTCCTTCGTGTTGCCCAGGACCAGCACGGCAAGCTGATCTTTGTGCATATACTTGGCCGCGACGCGGTTCGCGTCCGCTGCCGTGACCTTCTTGATTTCCGCCTGATACTTGTCGAGCCAGTCGGGAGGATATCCGTAATACTCGTAGGTCATGCGCTCGGCGAGAATCTTGTCGGGCGAGTCGAGACGGAAGATAAAGGCGTTGAGGATGGCGTCTTTGGCGCGCTGGATTTCGTCGTCGGTAATGGGCTGCTTGGTCAGATTGTCGATGTCTTCGCCGGCAGCCTGAATGGCTTCGACGGTGGTCCCGCTCTTGGTGCCGATCGATACCTGCAGAATGCCAGGATGACCGAAGTTGGTGCCAATGCCTCCACTGACACCGTAAGCCAGGCCGCGCTTGGTGCGGATGTCGTTGAACAGGCGCGACGAGAAACCGCCGCCGAAGGCTTCGTTGAATACGCTGATGGCGTGGTAGTCGGGATTGTCGCGCGTGGTGCCGAGCCCCACCATGTGGATGGTGCTCTGGTTCACGTCATCTTTCGGGATGAGGTAATAGCCGGGCTTGGCCGGGGTGTATTGAATTTCATTCTTCGGAAGTGTTGGCCCTTTTGGCCATGCGTCAAACGCCTTGCGCAGCCTGGCTTCCATGGCGGCGGAATCGAAGTCTCCGCTGATGCCGAGAATGATGTTGTTGGGATGAACGTACTGGCCATGCCAGTCGATCAGGTCCTGGCGCGTGATGGCGGCGACGGTCGCATATTCGGGCACACGAGCGTAGGGATTGTCGGCACCATAGGCCAGTTTGATTGTCTCCCGTTGCGCGATTTCGCCGACCTGGTCGTTGCGGCGGGAGATGCCGTCGTCTTCTTCTTTCTGTGCGATGTCGATTTTGTCGGCGCGGAATTCAGGGTTTTGCAGCACGTCGACGAACGCCTTGAAGACGTCGTCGAGGTCCGCTTTGAGGCACGAAAAGTTGATCGAGGTGGAGTCAGAACTGCTGCCGGTTTCCACCTTGGCCGCGCGGACTTCGAGGAAATCGTCGAGTTGGTCGCCGGTCTGGGTCTTGGTGCCGCCGGTACGCCAGACTTCACCGTAAATATCCATCAGGCCAGTCTTGCTGGCCGGTTCGTTGACAGAGCCGCCACGGATGCGGGCGGTACCGTCGATCAGAGGCAGTTCGTGATCTTCCTGCAGGAAGATCACCATGCCGTTCGCGAGTTCGATGCGCTTGGGCTGCTGCGGCTTGAAAGCGGGCAGGGGAGGGATCGGAACTTGTTGCCAACTTGTGGCCTGAGCTGACGCTTGCGGAGCAGTTAGGAAGGTTGCGGCGGAAGCCAGAACGATGAGAAGAAGAGTCCGCTTCATTGCGCACCTCCCTGATCGGAACCACTGGAGCCTTGTTCGCCCCCGCCGGGAGCGCCACCTCCGCCTGCGTTTTCGATCACACCGACGGTGCGGTTGGTGTCGACGAAGACTTCGTTGGCGACGCGGCGAATGTCGGCCTTGGTCACCTGGTCGATGCGGTCCACCGACTTAAACAATTCGCGCCAATCGCCGTAGCGAGTCTGGTAGGTGGCGAGTTGCGTGGCCAGGCCTTCGTTGTCGGCGAGACCGCGAATCAGATTGGCTTTGCTGCGGGTCTTGATCATCTTCAGTTCGTCGTCGGTGATGTCTTCCTTCTTCAACTTGTCGATTTCAGCGTGGATGGCGTCGGCCATTTCCTGCGTCGTGTGCCCGGGAAGCGGCACGGCCAGAAACGCGAACAGGTGGGGATACTTGATGCCGGGGTATCCGGTAAGTCCTTCGGAGAAGGAAGCGATTTTCTTGTCGCGGACCAGCGAGCGGTAGAGGCGCGAGGTGCGGCCCTCGGACATGAGATCGCTGATGGCGTCGAAAACGGCGTCGTCTTTAGTGCGATAGTCGGGGCGATGGTAGCCCTCGATGTAAATCGGCTGCGAGCGATCTTTGAGCGTGACTTTGCGTTCGGAGTTCTGCGGAGGCTCGGTGGTGGTAATTTCGTCGGGCTGCGGACGCGTGGGCAGGCGGCCGAAATATTTCTCGAGCATCGGCATCGCCTCGGCGGCCTTCACGTCTCCGGCGACGGCGACCACCATGTTGGACGGCACGTAGTATTTGTCGAAAAAGTTCTGAGCGTCTGTGGCGGAGAAGGAGTTGAGGTCGGACATCCAGCCGACGGTGGGCCGGTGATAAGGATGGGCTGCGAAGGCTTCTTCGGTGAACTGTTCGAGCAGGCGGCCGAAGGGGCTGCTGTCGGTACGCATGCGGCGTTCTTCGATGACCACGTCGCGTTCCTTGTAGAACTCGCGGAGGACGGGATGCAGGAAACGTTCGGATTCGAGATACGCCCAGAGTTCAAGACGGTTTTCCGGGAGCGAATAGTGATATCCGGTCTCGTCGAAACTGGTGAAGGCGTTCATGTCCTCGCCGCCGTTCTGTTCGACCAGCTTGCCGAATGCGTTGCTGACGACGTATTTGTTGGCTTCGGCGATGGCGTCTTTCCAGGCTTTTTCGAGTTGCTTCAACTTGGCGTCATCGCGGCCCACCGTCTTGTCGCGCTCGGCGATGTAGGCAGAATAGGCAACCTCGACTTTCTCCAGGGCGAGCTTTTCGGCGGCGTAGTCCGTGGTGCCGATTTTGTCGGTGCCCTTGAACGCCATGTGCTCAAACATGTGGGCGAGGCCGGTGGAGCCCATGGGATCCTGCGCGGAACCGGCGTCGACCAGCGTGAAGAAGGAGAAGACGGGGGCCTCCGGACGCTCACAGATCATGAGAGTGAGGCCGTTGGGCAACTTCTTGACCGTGATGCGCTTTTCGAAGGATGCGGCGCTCTGGGCCAGAGCCATGGCCGAGAGAAGAAATAGAAAAAAAGCGGCTTGCAGAGTGCGGTGTTTCATCGGACCTCCGACGGTGGAGCGAGCATAACGAGCATCTTCATCGAGTGACATGTGTTGGACGGACCAGCAGGGCAGAAGTTTGAAAGTACGTGGGGGGAAGGGAAGTTGTCAAACGGGAGACGGCGTCCATAGCGCGGCCGGGACGCCCCCGCGACAGCCGGCAAGATGCCGGCGCTACGGACGAACTCGAAGCGGCCCATTTTGTGCTGCGCGGGCTTTCAGGCACAATGGCAGGCGGAGCGCGTGTGACCGACTCGGCCGTCGATATTCAGGGCAGGCATCTCAAGCTGTCGAACCTGGAGAAGGTGCTGTATCCCGCCACGGGATTCACCAAGCAACAGGTGATCGATTACTACGCCCGGATTGCGCCGGTGATGATTCCGCATCTGGCGGGGCGCGCGCTGACTCGCAAGCGGTATCCCGACGGCGTGGACGGCGAGCCCTTCTTTGAGAAGAACGCGCCGATGCACAAGCCGGAATGGGTCAAGACCGCGCCGATCTGGAGCGGGCGCAACCGGCGCACCATTCATTATGTGCTGGCAGATGATCTGGCCACGCTGGTCTGGCTGGCCAATCTGGCGGCGCTGGAGCTGCATCCGTCGCTGGCGCTGGCCAAGGACATCACGTGTCCGACGGAGATGGTGTTTGACCTCGATCCGGGGCCGCCGGCGAACATTGTGCAATGCTGCCAGGTGGGGCTGTGGCTGCGCGCGATTTTTGAGCATTTCGGGCTGCAGAGTTTTCCGAAGACATCTGGGTCGAAGGGACTGCAGATTTATGTTCCGCTCAACACGCCGACGACCTACGAGGCAACGAAGATGTTTTCGCACGCGCTGGCGCAACTGCTGGAGCATGATCATCGGGATCTGGTGTTGTCGGAGATGAGCAAGCAGGCCCGCACCGGGAAAGTGTTCGTCGACTGGAGCCAGAATGATGAGCACAAGACTACGGTTGCGGTGTATTCGTTGCGGGCGCGGGAGCATCCTACGGTTTCGACTCCGGTGACGTGGGAGGAGGTTGAGCGGGCCTGGAAGAAAAAAGACGCCGGCCGGCTGGTGTTCGAGGCGCCGCAAGTGGTTGCGCGGGTTGAGAAGATGGGAGACCTGTTTGAGCCAGTGCTTGAATTGAAGCAGAGGTTGCCGGATCTGAACGCGTCCTTGGCGAAGGAACCAGAGCGCATCGAGATCGCGGCGCCGGCGGACGAGGATGATTCGCGACCGCAAGCAGCGCGCAAAAAGACTGCTCGGACGCGCCCGGCTCCGAAGAAGCCGGGCAAGGTATAATCCCGGTCTTGCTGGGTCCTGAAACTTTCGAAAATCTCCAACCGGGCCGCAAAGAACGCGGCTAGGATGGGGCACCCGGTCGGTCGAGTGACTTATGCCGCAATTCTTCGCAGGAACGTCGGGGTGGGCTTATCCGACGTGGAAGCCTGATTTTTATCCGGCCAAGCTGGCGCAGAAGAAATTCCTCGGCCACTACTCGACGCAACTCAACACGGTCGAAGTGAATTTTACGTTCCGGCAGCTGGTCAAGGAAACGACCATCCAGAACTGGCTGCACGACACGCCCGCGCATTTTCGCTTTGGCATTAAGGCGCACCAGGTCATTACGCATATCAAGCGGCTCAAAGGCGCGGAGGACTTTGTGCCGCGATTTCTGGCGACCATTGAGCCACTGGCCGCCGTGGGCAAGTTGGGACCGGTCCTGTTTCAACTTCCGCCGAATCTGAAGGCGGATGAGGCGCTGCTCAAAGATTTTCTGGCGATCTTGCCGCGAACCGTGCCGGCGGCGTTTGAGTTTCGGCATGCGTCGTGGTTCACCGACTCGACTTGGGATCTGTTGAAGGCAAGCAAAGTGGCGCTGTGTGTGGCTGAGACCGAGACCATGACAACGCCCGAGATCGCGACCGCCGCGTTTGTCTATTACCGCTTCCGCAAGCCGAGTTATACGGGGGACGAACGGCGGTCGATGATTGACCGCATTCGACAACATCTCTCTGCGGGGCGCGACGTGTTTGCCTATTTTAAGCATGAAGAGACGCCGGAAGGGGCGCTGTACGCGGTGGAATTGCGGCGAGCCGTACGAGAGACGTAGCAAGGTGCGTCTCTACGAAGAGATTCCATCCGCATCCTCCTCGTCACTTTTTCTGGTGTCCGATAACGGGCATACTAAACTTCTTCTTCCCTTATGGCTTCCGAGGCCAACTCACGCGTGCTCTCTGGCTTTCTCGACTATCTGCGCATCGAGAAGGGGCTGGCCGCGAATTCGATCAGTGCTTATACGACCGACATACGTCAGTTTGCTGAGTTCCTGGAGAAGCATAAGCGACTTCTGCTCACCGCGCGGCGCAACGATGTGCGGGAATTTCTGCAGCAACTGTTTTCGCATCAGGTCGACGGACGCAGCGTGGGTCGGAAGCTGTCTGCACTACGACATCTGTACCGATACTTGTTGCTCGATAAGAGAATCGATCACGATCCGACGCTGAATATTGAATCGCCCCGGCAGTGGAAAGTCTTGCCCAAGTCGCTGGCGCGCGATGAACTGGAATCGATGCTGGCGTCTCCGGCGGCGCGGCTGGCGAGTGGACCTAACAACTCGAAAGATGCGGCGGCATTGGCGGCTCGCGATCGCGCCATGCTGGAACTTCTGTATGCGGGAGCACTGCGGGTTTCGGAGATGGTGAACGCCACACTCGAAGATTTGAAGCTGGAGTCGGGATACATGCTGGTACGCGGCAAGGGGGACAAGGAACGCATCGTGCCGCTGGGCAGGCCGGCGCAGGACGCGCTGTCGGAATATCTGGCTGACGGTCGACCAACTCTGGCGGGCATGCGCACGCCCAAGCCGGCGAAGAATGCGGCGCATCCGTCTGCGGTCTCGATGAAGAATTCGCCTCTGTTGTTTATTGCTCGGGGCGGGCGCAGGTTGACGCGGCAGCGGGTGTGGCAGATGGTCGGGGAATCGTCGGTCGCGTCCGGACGGCACGCGTCGCCGCACATGTTGAGGCATTCCTGCGCGACGCACATGGTGGAAAACGGAGCGGACCTGCGCACGGTCCAGACAATTCTGGGGCACGCGGACATTTCGACCACGCAGGTGTACACGCATCTGGCGCTGGATCGGCTGCGGACCGTGTATCAGAAGCATCATCCGAGGGCGAAGGCCAAATAGATGGGAATGCCGAAAAGCAGCAGCATCGTCGAGAAGGCTGTGGCCGACTTCCTCCGGCACCTGCGGGAGCGGAATGCTTCGCCGCACACCATCAAGGCGTACAGCGGGGATCTGGCGAACTTCGCGGCTTACGCTGGTTCACGCGGATGGAAATCGATCGACCACATTGCGATTCGCGGATTTCTTTCGCAGCTCTACGAAAAAGGATTGGAGAAGACTTCGGTAGCGCGGTCGCTGGCGGCGGTGCGGTCGCTGTATCGCTGGCTGGCGCGCGAGGGTGTGGTCGAGCAAAATCCGGCGAAGCTGGTGGCTACGCCCAGGCTGCCCAAGAAACTTCCGCGCGTGCCAACCATCGAAGAGATGAACTCGGTGCTCGATGGGCAGATGCCGGAAGTGGCGGCGTTTCCCGAGCGTGACTGGCTCATGCTCGAACTGCTCTACGGGTGCGGCATCCGTAACTCGGAGCTTATCGGAATCAACCTCGACGACATTCGTTTGAGCGCGGAGGCAATCCTGATTCGCGGCAAAGGAAAGAAGGAGCGCTACGTTCCGTTTGGCGGTTCGGCGAAGAGCGCGCTGGTGGCCTATCTTCCGGCCCGGCAGGCGACGCTGGGGGAAACTCGCAAGACGACGACGGCGCTGCTCATCAACCAGCGCGGCGGGCGGCTCACAACGCGCAGCGTGGGCCGCATCGTCAAGAAGATTGCCGTCGCCAAGGGGCTCTCGCCTGAGGTGCATCCGCACACCTTGCGCCACGCCTTCGGCACGCACATGCTGGAAGAGGGCGCCGACCTGCGCGCCATTCAGGAGTTGCTCGGTCACGAGCGTCTGGCCACGACCCAGCGATACACGCAGCTATCGATGAAGCATGTGTTGCAGGTTTACGACCAGACGCATCCCCGCGCCAAGTAGCAACTGGTCTGTGCCCCGCAGTTACCTCGGTAATTAGGGATTTTCCCGATGGCTCCTCGAAAATATACGGACGGGAAAGCTTGGGACCTGAGGCGCCTGTTAATGCAGCTTCGGTTTCAGTACCTCTGACCACCGGGGGGCACTTGCGAAAGATCAATCCGGAACTCTGGCTATTGCTGTTTCTAGTGCTGATTGCTGCGATGCTGAACTTTCTGGTCGCATCGCAGAAAATGGCGCTGGTCTTCTATTTCCTGCCAACACTCTATTCCGCATTTCATTTTGGACGGCGCCACGCCACGCTCACCGCGGTGGCCAGCGTGGTGCTGGTGGTTTTGCTGGCGTACACGAATCCGGCGATGTTTACCCGCCGCGTGGACCTGCCCTTTGACGGCCGCTGGTTCGACCTTACGGTGTGGGGCGGAGTCCTGATGGTAGCGGGATACGCCACCGGAACTCTCTACGAACGAAACCAGAAAACGCTGCGCGAGATGGAAGACGGTTACGACGGGATGCTGGTGATCCTGCAGAATTTTCTGGCGAACCAGAAATACAGCGAAGCGCACGCCTACCGCATTTCGATGTGCGCCACCAAGATCGCGGAGGCAGTCGGCCTGGACGCGGGGAGTGTGGAAGACATTCGCACGGCAGCGCTGCTATTCAACATGAAAGATCTGGGAATCACCAACGAAGTTCTGTGCAAGGCGGCGCAGGTATCTCAAGATGACTTGCAGCAGGCGATGCAGAATCGCGGCAAGGGTCCGTCGAAGACCGGCGCGCTGAGCGGGTCGTTGCGCCGGGCGATTCCGATTTTCCTGTCGGAGCGGCAATTGCGGCAAAATGGCGTCAAGCCGGACGAGGCTTCGTTCGAAGTACAGATTCTGGTGCTGGCGGAAGAATATGAAGCGCTGACCAGCGGCCAGAGAGGCGCGAAGATGTCGCCGTCGCAGGCCGGACAGGAAGTGATTAAGCGCGCCGGGAGCCGTTACGATTCCTTGGTCGTGGACGGATTCACCCAGGCCTTTGGCGGACAAGCCGCGGGCGCTGGCGCCTAAATGATCTCGGTCACTCCGGCGTTCGCAGAGTCTGCCACATGGCAACGATCCGGGCTCTTAAGTCGGCCGTGAGTTTTTCGTAGGCTGCTTCCGACGCCTCGCATTCAGGCGGCGGAGAGATCGGGTCGCCGAAAGCCATCTTCAGCGGCGCAAAGCCGCGGAAAGCCTGATTGCGCGGCCACGCATCGTAAAGTCCCTCAATCGCCACCGGCACGATTGGCACCTGCAGGTGAATCGAAAGAATCGCCGCGCCCTTCTTGAAAATTCTGGGCTTGCCGTCGATGGAGCGCTCCCCTTCGGGGTAGAGAATGAGCGCCAGTCCATGCCTCAGGCCGAACGCTCCCGCGCGCATGGCCGGAACCAGGTTCGCGTCGGGATCGAGCACGACCACCTTGATGGAGCGCGCCAGTTTGCGCATGAATCCTTTGCCGAAGATATCGCTGGTGCCCACAGCAAAAGCTCGAAAGAAAACCTCCGGCGGCAGCAAACAAGCCAGTATCAGAGGGTCGAGATAGCTCTGGTGGTTTGACGAGATGATGTAGGCGCCACTCTTAGGGAGTTTCTCCCGTCCGCTCACCTTCAGATGAAAGCGGTCGAGGACGAACATCTGCATCACTCTGGTGACCAGGTACCAGAACGTGTCGTTGATTCGATTGGGATGGGCCAGCCGGAGGACGTCAGGGTCGTCGGGATCTTCCGCCAGGATGGATTTCCATCCGGCGAAGGTGACGCGCGATCCGGGGCCACCCGCGCCGCTAGCCGCGCTATGCAGCACGGCATCGACCAGGTCGCGGACAGTGTAAATTTCGGTGAGTTGGGATTCTTCCAGGTTGCCGCCGAGTTCCTCTTCGAGGCGGTTGAGCAATTCGACGCGCTGCATGGAATCAAGGCCGAGGTCGAGATCCAGACTGAGCGTCGGCCGCAGAACCGCCGGGGCGGAGGGCGCGGATTCGCGGACGATCTTCAAGCCGCGCTGGACGTCCGGCTGATCGAGCCATGCGGCCTCGTCCGCGGTGAGCGGCTTCTCGGCGGGCAGGTCCGCAACCTCGGCAATCTTTCTCGCCTGATTCGCCCGGACCCGCTTCTCGACTTCGAAGCGCTTGATCTTGCGCGTGGTGGTGCGGGGCAGATCTTCCTGCCAGATTTCGTAGCTGCCAATGCGCTTGGTGGAGGCAATCTTCGGCGACAGGCCCTCGATATCGAAGCGGATGGCCTCTTTCACGTTGACAATCTTGCGTTGCCGAATCGTATCGAAGTTGGGGACGATCACGGCGTGCAGGCGATCGCCGCCTTCGCCAGGTTTGCCTTCCAGACCCATCACGGCGATTTCCTTGATGAACGGAGACTTCAGGTAGTGGGCCTCGATCTCCTCGGGATAGACATTCTTGCCGTTGCTCAGAACGATGACTTCTTTCTTGCGCCCGGTGAGGAACAGGTTGCCGCGGGAGTCGAAATAGCCAAGGTCGCCGGTGAGGAACCATCCATCGCGGAAGACGGCTGCCGTGGCGTCGGGACGGTTCCAGTAGCCTTTCATGACAACCGCGCCGCGCACCGCTAGTTCCCCGACCGCGGGACCGCCATCTTCCTCAGGCTGTGGGTCGACGATCTTTCCCTCGACGCCTTTCATGGCCTTGCCGCAGGAGCCAATCACGTTGTCGTGGGGTGAGTTTACGAAGATCGCCGCCGTCGTTTCCGTCAGGCCCAATGCCTGTAACACGTCGATCCCGAGATCGTGAAAGTCCCACATAATCTGCGGATCGAAGCGCGACCCCCCGGTGGCCAGATACCGCATTTTGGGTCCCAGGGTGTCGTGTATTTTGCGGAAAAGGACGCGGCCCGCGTTGATCCCGAACTTGCGCAGGGTGCGGTTGAGCACCACCATGACGGCGAAGACTTTCTGCGTGAGGGCGCCGCGTTTCTTGATCTCCTGGAAGATGCGTTCGTGAATCAGGTAGTAAAACTGCGGCACCACGGCGAACGCCGTGATGTTGCGTTCGCTGAGGGCGCGCAGCAGTTCGGTGGTGTTGAGAGTCTCTAAGTAGACGACGCGCGAGCCCTTCACCAATGGCAACAGGAGATTTGCCATCTGCGCCAGCACGTGGAACAACGGCAGCACGCCCAGCAGCGCGTCGGTGGGCCCCAGGTCCACCCAGTTGAAGACGGCTTCGACCTCGCCGAGAAAATTGGCGTGGGTCAGCATCACGCCCTTGGGGTCGGCGGTGGTGCCGGAAGTATAGAGCAGGGAAGCGAGATCGTCATCGCGCGAATCTGCGGGCTTGAATTTGCCCGGACCGGCGTCGAAGATCGCGGGCAGATTGCCCAGCCAGTGATCCGCGACCGAATGGTTGGTCATGCGATCCGGGTCCATGAGGATCAGGCCGAGGTTCAACTCGTTAACGGCAGGCTGCGCCACAGGAACATGTTTAGCGTCACAGAAGACGGCCGACGTGCCGCTATCTCTCAGAAGCTTGGCGGCCTGATCGGCATGCAGGGCAGTGTCGAGGGGAACGGCGGCGCAGCCCGAGGCAATGATTCCCAGGTAGGCGGCGACCCAGCGCGGGTGATTGTCGGCGAGGATGGCCAGCCGCGATCCGTGGGGGAATCCGTTTTCGGTGATCCACCGGCCCACGGATTCAGCCATGCGATGAAGTTCGGCGTAGGTGCAGCTTTCGAGGTGATCGTGACGCTGCAGTTCGAGCGCGACATTGTCAGGCCAGCGCTCGGAACATTCGACAAAGCGATCGTAGAATGTGGGCATTCGTCGTGGCGAATATACACGAAATGCGCCTTGCAGCGCAGTGCGTGTGCGACGGCACTTACGCCGCCCACATGCCGGTCAGGGCCAGGGAACGCAGACTGCAGAGTTCAGCCTGCCTGCTTAGGGCTTCTTGGGCGGCTGGGGCTTCTCCGCCTCCGCGATCGCTTTGCGGAACTCTTCGACGGCGGAAACCTTGGGCGCGCGCAGACAATCCTTGGCGATGTAGCGCCAGAGGGGCGGCGCGTCCAAGGGATCCCGTACACCGCCGCGGTAGACCTCGAACAGATCTTCGGACGGGCCGACCTCATTGCTGACGCGTGGTCCATTCTGGGGGCCGCCCATGCCAGGATCGTTCAGCGGAGGAGGAGTGCCTTGTTGTCCGCCGATCCGAATGCTGCCGTCCGCGGATTGCGCAACGCCCGGGCGATTATCGATCGGGCCGCCCTTGATGGTGGGCTGGACCATCTTGTCTGAGCCGATCCGTACGGCTATCACCAAATCGGGTTCCTGTCCGTCCAGGACCAGACGCAAGCGGCCCCACGCCAATAGGGCTTTCTCCACATTCTCGCGGGCGGTGGAATTTGCCATGGGCTGTTCGAGAGGCTCTCCCGAATCCGGGTGGATGACGACCAATACGGTCGTAGCTCGCAAAACGTATTCGGGCAGGGTCGGCTTCTTCTTATCCTTCGCATTTGCAGGAACGGCCAGCAGCGTAGCTAAGAGGATCAGCGAGGAAATGCGTGCAGTCATGGGAGGCTCCGTGACCGGTCGACTGACGACGCCATTATACTGGAGATGTGACCTGCGTGTGTCGTGACGGACTCCGCTTGCATCGAATGTGCTAGGCTTTAAAGGTACTTTCGGGCGTGCTGCCCTCTGAAGGAATTCGAGTTTGATCAATCAGCTATTAGGCAAGGTTTTTGGGACCAAGAACGAGCGCGTCATCAAGGCGCTGATGCCGAAGGTCCAGGCCATCAACGCGCTGGAGCCGCAGATCCAGAAGCTCACCGACGCCGAACTGCGCGCCAAGACGGACGAATTCCGGCAGCGCATTCAGGAGCGGCTGAGCCATGTCACCCGAACCCCCCAAGCCGAAGCCCCCGAGCCGGGCGGCGAGGACGAGCCCGATCTTGACGAGCAGAAGCAGTTCGAAAAGCGGGAATACGAAGCTATCCAGGAAGTCCTCGACGAGATTCTGGTGGAGGTCTTTGCCGTGGTCCGCGAGGCCGGACGCCGCGTCCTCAACATGCGGCACTTCGACGTGCAGCTGATTGGCGGCATGGTGCTGCACCAGGGGACGATTTCGGAAATGAAGACGGGCGAAGGCAAAACGCTGGTCGCGACGCTCCCGGTGTATCTCAACGCGCTCAGTGGGCGCGGCGTACATGTGGTCACGGTCAACGACTACCTCGCCAAACGCGACTCGGAATGGATGGGTAGGCTGTACCGGTTCCTCGGCCTCACGGTCGGCGTGATCGTGCACGACCTGGATGACGAAGAGCGCCGCGCTGCGTACGCGGCTGACGTGACCTACGGCACCAACAACGAGTTCGGATTCGACTACCTGCGCGACAACATGAAGTTCGACATCAAGGATTGTGTGCAGCGCGGGCACAATTACGCGATCGTCGACGAAGTCGATTCCATCCTGATCGATGAAGCCCGCACGCCGCTGATTATTTCCGGCGCCAGCGAGGAGTCGACCGACAAGTACTACAAGGTCAACCGCATTATTCCCAAGCTGGAAAAGGGCGAAGAAATAGACGTTGCGCCCGGGGAACCGGCGCAGCTTACCGGCGATTTTGTCGTCGACGAGAAGCACCGCAACATCACGGTGACCGACGAAGGCTGGGTCAAGGTCGAGGGACTGCTGGGCATTGGAAACATCGCCGATCCGGAGAACTGGCCGCTCAAGCATCACGTCGAGACGGCGATCAAAGCGCACGCGTTGTATCGCAAGGACGTGGAATATGTGATTAAAGACGGCGAAGTCATCATCGTCGACGAATTTACCGGACGCATGATGCCGGGGCGGCGCTGGTCCGACGGCCTGCACCAGGCGATTGAGGCGAAGGAAGGCGTGAAGATCGAGCGCGAGAATCAGACGCTCGCGACCATCACGTTCCAGAATTACTTCCGCATGTTCAAGAAGCTGGCCGGCATGACCGGAACAGCGGAAACGGAAGCGACCGAATTCGACAAGATCTACAAGCTGGAAGTGGTCGTGATTCCGACGAACAAGCAGCTGCGGCGCATCGAAAATCCGGACATTGTGTACCGCACGGAGAAGGAAAAATACTTTGCGGCGGCGGACGAAATTCAGCAACTCGCCGCAAACGGTCAGCCCGTGCTGGTGGGTACGACGTCGGTGGAAAAATCCGAACGGCTGTCGGACCTGCTGAAGAAAAAGGGCATCAAGCACGTGGTGCTCAACGCTAAGTTTCACGAGCGCGAGGCCGAGATCGTGGCCCAGGCCGGACGCAAGGGCATGATCACGATCGCCACCAATATGGCGGGCCGCGGTACCGACATCCTGCTCGGCGGCAATCCCGAGTTCATGGCCAAGCAGGAACTGGTGAAGAAGGGAATCGCGCAGCAGTTGCGCGTGGCACAGGGCAAGATCGAAGGCCCGCAGGAGGATGGAGAGACTTCCATCTTCTATTACAACGGCAACGAGTACACAGTTCCTACCGACAAGTGGGCTGAAGCCCTCGCGCGCTACAAAGCGCAGACCGACGTTGAACACGATGAAGTGACTGCAGTCGGCGGCCTGCACATTTTGGGCACCGAGCGGCATGAGTCGCGGCGCATTGATAACCAGCTACGCGGACGCGCCGGACGCCAAGGCGACCCGGGCTCGTCGCGCTTCTACCTAGCGCTCGAAGATGACCTGATGCGCATCTTCGCCAAGGAGTGGATTTCTACCCTGCTGCAGAAGTTGGGGATGGAAGAGGGCGTGCCGATCGAATCCAAGATGATCACGCGCCGCATCGAAACCGCGCAGAAGGCCGTGGAAGGCCAGCACTTCGAGTCCCGCAAACACCTGCTTGAGTATGACGACGTGATGAACAAGCAGCGCGAGGCGGTCTATGGGCTGCGGCGCCGCTTGCTCGAAGGCACCGATCAGAAAGATCTCATCCTTGAGGATTACGTCTCCGCCATCCTTGGCGAATTGCTGGAGCAGTATTGTCCGGCCAAGGCTCACGCCGCGGACTGGAACATCAAGGGGTTGAAAGATGCAGTGTTCACGCGCTTCGGCGTCGATTTTCTGGCCGAAGCAGTGAAGGCCGATACGCTGAACCGGCAGGAACTCGGCGACGCGATTTTCGAGAAGCTCAAAGAACGGTACGACGCGAAAGAGAAACTGATTGGTCCGGAGGCCATGCGCCATCACGAGCGCATGATCATGCTGAGCGTGATCGACCAGCAATGGAAAGATCACCTGCTCAGCATGGACCACCTGAAGGAAGGCATCGGGCTGCGCGGTTACGGGCAGCACGATCCTCTGGTGGAATACAAGAAAGAATCCTTCGACATGTTCGAAGCGATGATGCAGCGCTTCCAGGAAGACACAGTACGCTATCTGTACCTGATGCAGATTCTGGAGCGGCCGCCGGATGCTGGAGCAGGTGGTCCGCCGCCGAGCGCACCCAGTGGGCAGGGACCCGAGCCAGGGGTGCCAGTTCAGCATGGGGGAGACGGTAACGGGCGGCGTCCTCCGAGGATGGTATCGACCTCAGCCGATGAGCTCGAAGAAGCCTTCATGCGCCGCAAGCGCCGCGAGCTCGAACAAGCGCGCATGGCGGGCGCGGGAGACACGCAGCCCGTACAGCAGGTCGTCCGCGGTCAGGAAAAAGTGGGACGGAACGATCCTTGCCCCTGCGGATCCGGGAAGAAATATAAGAAGTGCCACGGGGCGTAGGTCCAACTCATTTCTCCAGGATGGCGCGAGGTGGGGACTCGGGCGATGATTTTGAAAAGCAGGATCCTTGTTGTCGCAATAACTCTAATGTGTTCTGCCATCGCCCCGGCCCAATCGTCTTCGAATCAACACAGTGACGATCCCAACGCCAGACCGCCAGTAACGGCGGCCGATGTGCGCATTGTGCAACGCGCCGCGAAGATCCTTGATTCACCAGAAAAGTGGAATCGTGCTGACACGCGAGCCTGCCCGGCAGAAGCCAAGACCTTCAGTCTTTATTGCGCGTTGGAAAAGGCTACTGACGAAGTGACCGGCAACTTCCAACATCGCAGTGCTGCGATGCAAGAGGCGCGATTTGTGATTGACGAGATCGCGGCCAATCGAAAAAACTACCACCACCGTTTGATGGACTACAACAACGATCCCACGACCACATTCGCTGGCATCCAGAAGGTGTTCCGGTTGTTGCAAGACCACATAACAGAGCGGCTGGCAAAAGAGCCGCCGAGCAAGTGAGCAACTCCACAACGGTTTACGGATGGATTGGCTTTCCCACTGCTTTGAACGTCATCTCCTCCGCTGGACTGCTCGTCTCTAGCTTCCAATCGGAAAACAATGTCGCGTAGTTCTTGGTGATGTAGGCCGCAGGAGTGATTCCTAGCTTTTTCGCGGTTGCATCAATCCAGCGCGGCGGGCCTTCGATCTCGCAGAAATTACCGATGGGTGTTTCGTCCACGACCACCTGACCCTTGCCGTCGGTCCACTCTGCGCGGAGTTTTTCGTAGCGGAAGGTTGCTCCATACCCCAGCCCCCGCAAGATGGCGTCCATCTTCTTCCCATCAGAGACGCCCGTTTCCAACTCCACCCGGCTGCTGTGGCGGCCCTTCTTGCCGCCGCTTTTATGGGTCAGGGTCCACGCCGAGCCGTACTTGCGAATCCGCAGGAGTTCTCTACGCGCGCGCAGCACTTCGCCGGGCAGATCGTAGAGCGTGTTCATCTCGTGCGTGCGCGGCGTGACGAGGCGAAATCCGGCCGCGCGCAGTTGGCTGGCAAGCTGCCGCAAGTTTGTAACGCGAAACTTGATCTCGATTTCACGCGCCATGAAAACGAGTGTATTACGGCAGCGCGGCATTGATTGCGGGAGTTTTGATGGCCGGCATCGTTTTCTCTCCCCAGTTCACCGGCTCTACCGGTCCCACCACCAAACCCCAGAACAAGGCTCCCATCCAGGCGACCGCCGCAGTGATAAAAAACGGCCAGTAGAAGCGACCGGTGCGATCGAGAAGAAGCCCCGTTAGCCATGGCGCCACCCATCCCGCGAAGTTGCCGATGAAGTTCTGCACTCCGGTCCATCGCCCCGCGGCCAGCGGCCCGGCCAGAGTCTGGGTGATGGCCCAGCCGTTGCAGATGCTGATTCCCAGAAATGTTCCGGTAAGCGCCAACATAGCAATGAATACACGCCCCTGGGTGATTGCCGTCAAAACCAGAAAAGCTCCGACGCCCAACTGCCCCACTACCATCGAAGTCTTGCGCACCAGTGTTGGAGTCGCTCCGGCGTTGATCCAGCTGTCGGAGAGCTTTCCCCAAGCCATCGCCGAGATCGCTGACATCAAGAAGAGCATTCCTCCGTATTTGCCGACGTCATCCATCGAGAAACTTCGACCACGCTTCAAATACGTGGGCAGCCAGGTCACGAGGAAATACAGAAAGTAATTGACGCAAAACTGGCCCAAACACGTGCCCCACGCCGATCGCTGCTGCACAATGGCAAGAAATCCTGCCCCCGGCGAAGAAGATTGCATGGGCCGGATGGGTTTGCGCGGCATCCAGGCGAGCCAGGGGCCCAGCCACAACAGACTTCCCAACCCCAAGGAGAGAAAAAACGGACGCCATCCGAAGCGGCCCACTACGGTCCCACCGACCAGAATCCCCAGCGCCGGGCCCAGCGACAGGGCGGCCATGACCATGGCGTTCGGCAGACCGCGGCGGGCTTCCGAAAAATATCGGCCGAGGACGTTGGAGTACGACGGGAAGGCCACCGATTCTCCTACGCCCAGGACTACACGGATCGCGATCAAGGCGACGAATCCGTGGAGCAAGCCGGTAACGGCGGTTGCCGTCGACCATATAAAAAAGCCGGCCGCGAATACCCATTTCACGTCGAAGCGGTCCACCAGCCACCCCGCTGGAATCTGCATGAGCCCGTAGGTCCAGAAGAAGGCAGCCAGGAGAATCCCAAGTTGTGAGTTGGTGATGTGGAGTTCGTCTTTCAATAGCGGCGCTGCGATCGACAGATTGCTGCGGTCGATGTAGTTGATGAGAACCGAAAGCCCCAGAAGAAAAAGCACGCGGTTCATCCTGGGATCGGTTTCGTGCGCAGACGATTGCGGTGGCCGTTCCGCCGTGCGCAGACTCGCTTGCTCGCGACTGGCGGAGATGTTCATCGGGTCAAAGCGCAGCAATTGTACACTCTCGCCCAAGAGGTTCGTGAGAGGAGTTGTCGTCTGCCTCGGTGCTATGATTTTCCGACAAGCAACGTCAATGTGGGGGAAATATCAAGAATTATGAAGAATCTATTTCAGCGCGAGGCAGTCGACGAGGTGATTTCCCGCATCGACACGCTGCAGCCAGCGACGCAACGGCTCTGGGGGAAGATGGACGTGGCGCAGATGATGGCGCACTGTTGCGCTGCGCTTGATGTGGCCTCAGGCCAGCTCAATCTGGCGCGCCTATTTATCGCAGGCTGATCGGGCCGTTCGTCAAGCCGATTTACTCCAATGAGAAGCCATTCTCGCGCAGCAGTCCCACGGATCCGAAACTCGTAGTGTCGGATCAAAGGGAATTTCTGCGGGAACGGGAGCAACTCAAGGTCAAGGTTCGCCAGTTTCACGAAGGTGGAGAGGCGCAGTGCACGCGGCATCCGCATCCCTTCTTTGGTGACCTTACTCCGCAAGAGTGGAGCCGCGGGATGTACAAGCATCTGGATCATCATTTACGGCAATTCGGTGCGTGAGCGGGCTCGGCGCCGCTGAAGCCCGATTGTGGCCGCGACACTGTTTTCCAATATCCATTCAGCAAGCCCCAATCGTAGCGGTCCTGCTTGAACGCCTCCGCTCCACCGTAAAGCCACCAGCGGCCCGCCGAACCGCCCTTATCAGGAGCATCCTGCTGCCGCCGATTCGGCTTGAGCAATTTGTCCAGGCTGTTCAAGGAACGCACGCCTCCGCCCGAGTGGCAACTCAGGCAGCCCTGCAGCGCTGGTGCCCACATTTTCTTAAACTCTGGATGCTCGTCGAATTCTTGAATCTCGTCGTCCCCTTGCTGCTGAAAAGTCGAGAGTTCTTTTTCGTCGCGGCCGGTTGCCTTCAGCCCTCCGTCCTTGCCGGCGACCAGTAGCGCACGACTGAGCTTGATCTCGTAGAAGTCCTGTCCACTGTTCTTGGCGACCTCGTTCATATCGCCGTTCCCAAAGGACCGGGCCGGAGTTGCCGTTATCGTGTGATACACGCGAATCTGCACGCTCTCAGTTATGGGCGATGGAGCCAGGTTGCCCTGGTTGTCGAACAGCGTCATCTGGCGCACCAAGGCCACTTCAGTTCCTGCCGGAAACGAAGGCAGATCGGGATTGGCCACGGCCTGGTCTGCTCCAGGTGCTTGCTCTTGGATCCAGGGCTGCGGAAACTTCCACAAAGCCTGCAAGTACGCCATGGTGGCGGCGCGTCCTTCCGGAAGCCGCATAAACACTAAGAACCGGGAGCGCCCGGAGAACGCTTGCACGTGCGCTTCCGCTACTCCTGCGTAATGGAATGGCTCCGGGCTGGCGTTGATGTAGACCCACGGTCCCCGCGGATCGAACAAATCAGGCGGCAGGAAAGCCTGGTCGCGATGCGCCGCGTCATACTTCTTGGCAAATGTGCCAGACTCCACAGCCTGAGCGTAGTTGTCCGGCAAAGCCTCAATCTCCTCCGGACTCAAGGCGAGCCGCCGCAGGACCTCGGCCAGCCGTGTCTGCAGTTGGCGCTTCTCCTCGGTATACTCCGGCCTCTGCGAGCGCGATTGTTGCTGCACGGACCAGTCAAATACTGCCCACAGATCGCGCTGCATCAAGGCACGCTTGACAGGATCGTGAATCAGATTCTCCCCATGCGTCCCTAGAAACTCGTCGAGAACACGCCCTGCGCGCTGCTGCGATGGCCTTGCCAGCAAGTGCTCCGATTCACTCCACAGAAGCGGGTCGAGCGAGTCCGCGCCGAATTGACTGCCGTGCCGGTCCTCGCGGATCAACAAGGCTGCGTAAAGCCGGTTCCAAAGTTGCGAAGGATTCGCATCGTAGATGGTGGTAGAGATTTCAGGATGGCTGGGCGACGCTGTGAGCTCCCAGACCGTCACCAGCACGACGATCAGCAGGACAGAAGCGGCGACGAGGCGCATGGGCATATCCTGGCACGGGATGCGCACTCTTAGGTTCAACCCGCGACCGGCCAAAAGTTGCGTGCTCGTCAGAGATCGATCGCCCTCGAGGCCAGGCTCACGGCTAACTGAAGGTGGGCAGCTTCACGAGATCGTCCTTCGGGATCGATTCCAACGGCTGCCCGGCTTTACGCCAGGCGGTCAAGCCGCCGACGATCACGAACGTGTTGAAACCTTTTTCCTGCAGTAGATGCGCCACCCGGGCGCTGGTTCCTTCGCGTGCTCAAGTACAGTACAGATAAATGTCTTTATGTTTGGGGAGATTCTTGATCTCCTCCTCGAGATTGTTGGGTTCGATGCGGATCGAGCCCTTGATGCGCTCGGCTCCGATGTCGTAGTAGCCGTGGCTGCGCACGTCGACGATCAGCACCCGGTTCGCCTCGTCCGAAGCCAGGCGCGCTGCGAGCTCCTCGACCTGCACGCGCGGCATGACGCGGTATTTCCTGAGCCTGCGGAATTGCCCGGCCCGGTAGATGGCATACACGACGAGTGCCCCGATGACGACGACTTCCATGGCGCGTCCCGCCGCATGGAATCCCCTCAATGTCACCGCAAGAAAATCGCGCGATAGATATCCCACCAGCAGGTAGGTGACGGAATACAGCATCGCGCCGGCGAAGTCCAGACGCAGGAACTGCCCGAAGCGCATCTTCATGCTGCCGGCCAGGGGCGCGGCCATGGTGTTGATCCCGGGAATGAACTTGGCGATCACCAGCGTCAATTTGCCGCGCTTGTAGAACGATTCGGCGGAGCGGAGAATGCAGGTCTCGGGATTCATCGACAGGCGGCAGAGGAAGCCGAGCAGAGCCCAGCCCATGTAACGTCCCAGCCAAAACTGCGCCGTGTCGCCGATGATGAGGGCAACCATCGCGGTGAGAAGCACCCCCGCGCCCGACAGGGTGTGGGATGCGACCGCGGCGCCGGCCGCCACCAGCGCGATCGCGGCCGGGAAGGGAAGCCCAATCGCCTCGGCAAACAGCAAAGCAAAGGTCAGGGCATAGCCGTGGCGCGCCATCATAGAGAAGAGGTCATTCATGGGCAGTTTTGGATCAACGGGCCTTGCAGAACCTTGATTCGCAAGGCTTTGATTCCCGGAACCAGGAAAGGGTTCAGTATAAACAAAGCCGGGCGGGTCCGATGGACTGACGCCCGGCTTTGCTGCACGAGGAAGCGAGTCTCTCAGGAGGACTTTCCTCGTTCAGGGTGAGCAAGACAGCGGCTTGCACTCGAAGTCTCTTCCGGCCCTGTCCGGGCCGGCGCGTCGAAAAACCAAGGCGCCTTTCGTCTAAAGCTTCGACTGAAGCCGCCGTCTCTCGTTGATGGCTTGTCCGCAACGGACAGGACCCTCAGCGACCTGCCTTTCTCAGGTGCCGGGGGGAGGCTCGAGGTCGCGATACGCGCGCCTCATCGCATGCCAGTGCGTCTCATTAGCCTTCCGCTCTGGCGGACAGTCCCAGCAACTGGCCGCATTTTGGAGCCTCGTGGAAATAAAAGCTGTAACATCCGTCACGGCTGTGAGTGACTGCGGTCAATCCCGGTCCGAGGGAGTTTTTGTGCCTCCGCGCACAGGCTTCCCGACGGAATTTCAAGGAGTGCGAAGCGCAAGCAGAGCACAAGATTGGGATCGAGCCGGATGAGTCAGCGGTTGGAGGACACCTATTTCTCTCTTGTCACCACAAATTCCGGCGCCCAGAGCAGGGCGCGCTTGATCTCGGTATCCGGGAAGGTGCAAATCGCCTTTTGTGCGGATTCCGCGTATTGCGTGGCGCGAGCTGTGGCGGCTTCCAGCGATCCGTAGCGCTGCAGGATTTCCAGAATCTGGGCATGCGTCACACCGTTGAAAGCTCCACGGAGTAACACGGTCTCGATTTTGGACCGTTCTTCCGGAGTGCACCGCTCCAGGGCATGAATCACCGCCATGGTGGCCTTGCCCTCGCGCAAATCGCTGGCCACGGGCTTGCCCAACACGTCTTCGGACGCAGTCAGATCGAGGACATCGTCGACGATCTGAAATGCCATTCCGAGGTCGTGTCCGTACTGGCCGAGGGCAGCTTCCTGTTCGGGAGTGGCGCCTGCGAGAATCGCTCCCAACCGCATGCAGACGGAGAACAGGCATGCCGTCTTGCGGAAAATGAGATCGAAATGCTCGTCCAGTGTAATCAGCTTGCCCAGCTTTTCCATCTGCAGCAGTTCGCCTTCGACCATCTGCTGGGTAAGTTCGATTAGGGTGTCGAGGATGCGGAAGTTGCGCTCCTGCACCGCGATCTTGAAGGCCTGCATGTAGAGCCAGTCGCCGGCGAGCACGCACTTGGAATTGCCCCACTGCGTATTGGCCGCGGGACGCCCGCGCCGCGTCTTGGCTTCGTCGATAATGTCGTCGTGCACCAGGGTTGCGGTGTGAATGATCTCGACCACGGCGCCCAGCCGGACGGCACCGTTCCCTTGATAATTCAGCAGTTTCGCGGAAAGCAGCAACAATGCAGGGCGGATGCGCTTGCCGCCGCCCGCCCGCAGATACTCGCCAATCTCAGTGATGGCCTGCACGCCCGAGACCGTATCGCGGCCGAACGCGCCCTCCAGCGCGACGAGATCGTCCCGCAGCAGATCGAATACTTCTTTCCCGTTGATGGCCGCCGGTGCGCTCAATTCCTCTGTGCTCTCGGTGTTCTCTGTAGTTAGTTCGCGATCTAATTCGTCCGATAATTGGTAAACTGCAAGTCAATCCCGAAATCGTGCCCCTTCAGCAGAGCAATGGTTTCCTGCAGCGTGTCGCGGTCCTTGCTGCTGATGCGGACCAGATCGCCCTGAATCGAGGCTTGCGCCTTCTTTTTCGAGTCTTTGACCAGCTTCACGATCTCGCGCGCCTTCTCGATGGCGATGCCTTGCTGCATGGTGACGCGTCGTTTGGCGCTTCCTCCGGCTGCCGGTTCGACCGCGCCATAGGTCAGTCCCTTGAGCGAAACTCCGCGCTTGACCAGCTTCTGCTGCAGGATGTCATTCACGGCCTTCAGCTTGTACTCATCGGCGGAATGCAGCACGATCGCATCTTTTTCCAGTTCGATATTCGACTTCGAATTCTTCAGGTCAAAACGCGTGTGAATCTCTTTCAGCGCCTGCTGGATGGCGTTCGAGACCTCGTTCAGGTCGATCTTGCTCACGACGTCGAAACTGTTATCGGGCATATATTTCTAATCTTTCTGAAATAAGGGAATCTGACTCTTGAGGGTACCAGAAGTACGCTTTTAGCGGGCCGGAACTTTGCTTTCAGCCATTTCAATCAATTTGAAAAAATTGTAGAAATTGCGCGAAGTCTGCTCGCCCACGTCGTCCACGGAGAGTCTGCGCAATTCGCCCAGTTTTCGAGCGGTTTCCTTCACAAAGGCCGGCTCGTTGCGCTTGCCGCGGCGCGGAACGGGCGCCAGATACGGCGAGTCAGTCTCGATCAGCATGCGATCAAGCGGAACTTCGAGGGCCGCGTCGCGAATCTGCTGCGCCTTAGGAAAAGTAACGTTCCCTGCGAAGGAGATCATGAAGCCCATGTCGAGCGCGCGCTTAGCCTGGTCCCAGTTTCCGGTGAAACAGTGCAGGATGCCGCCCAGGCCGTTCGGCGCCCACCGATCCCTGATCATGCCGAGGCAGTCCTCCCAGGCATTGTCGCTGCCGTCCGACGGCCGGCAGTGAATCACGATAGGCAGCTTCGCCCCGGCCGCCAGTTCCATCTGCCGGGCAAACACCTGCTTCTGTGCCTCCCGGGGAGAATGATCGTAGTGGTAGTCCAGGCCGATCTCGCCCCACGCGATCACCGTGGGATGCCGCGCCAGTTGCTCCATAGTCTGGTAGGCGGTCTCATCCGCGAGCCTGGCTTCGTGGGGATGGATCCCGATAGTCGCGTACAGGAACGGATATTTCTCTGCGAGTTTGATTCCGGCATCGAGCGTGGGAGGACCGTCCCCGTTGCCAATGGCAACCATCGTTCGCACCCCGGCCTCGCGGGCGCGAGCGATCACTAGCTCGCGATCCGCGTCGAACTGTTTGCCGTCGAGATGTGCGTGAGAGTCTACAAACATGCTGGTGTGGGGACCGCCGCCGGCTGTTCGGCCGAGCGAAGCTCGGCCAGGTTCTGAGCTGCCAGAATTCCCGTCCTACTTCAGCCGCGCCCCTACGGGCACATCCTCCAGAAAGCTCGCCAACACTGGCTTTCCGCCCTCCAGAGATGCCGCCACGATCATTCCATTCGACTCCAGCCCGCGCAGTTTTCGCGGAGCCAGGTTGGCCACGATCACGACCTTTCGGCCGAGCAGAGTCTCGGGCGCGTAGGCTTCGGCGATCCCCGCCAACACCTGCCGGACTTCCGTGCCGATATCGATTTCCAGCCGGAGCAACTTGTCGGCCTTGGGCACTCGCTCAGCGACCTTCACTACGCCCACTCGCAGCTCGATCTTGGCGAAGTCGTCGATGGTGATCTTTCCGCCGTCAACCACCGGAGTCGCTGCAGGTGCCGCAGCGGCGGGCTGCGCCTTCACCGGCGCCAGCGTCGCCGCGGGCTGTGCTGGCTCCTTCACTTCTTCCACTGCCGAACCTCGTTGCTGATCTTCCATCTGCTGCATCCTTTCGATGGCGCTCTTATCCGCGCGCGGGAAAACCGGGTGGACGTCGCCGAGCTTCGTGCCCAGCGGCAACTGTCCCCAGGACAGATCGGTCAGAGCAAGTTTCTTGATGTCGCCCAGCCCCATCTGCGTCCAGATTTTGGCGGTGGCATCCGGCATGACGGGGTACGCCAGAGCGGTGGCGATGCGCAACGCCTCCGCTGAGGTATAGAGCACCGTAGCCAGTCGCGCCCGGCTCTCCTCGTCCTGTTTCTCGCCCAGCGTCCAGGGCTCGTTTTCGACGATGTATTTGTCGACGGCGGCGACCAGTCCCCAGGCGGTTTCAAGCGCACGGGAAAACTGGAATTGATCAAACAGTGTGCCGAACTCGCGAATCGTTTTGCGCGCGGTTTCGGCAATCGCGTCATCGGCAGCGGTTTTTGACGCCGTGCCCGACGGATACGGTACCTCACCTTGGAAGTACCGATTGATCATGGTTAACGTGCGACTCGCCAGATTTCCCAGCCCATTCGCGAGGTCGGAGTTGTAGCGCTGCACCAAAGCGTCGAACGAAAACGAGCCATCCTGCCCGAATACAACCTCCCGCAGCAGGAAGTAACGCAGGGCATCCGCCCCCAGCACATCGAGAATTGTCTCCGTGCGCACGATGTTACCGCGCGACTTGGACATCTTGCTCTCTTCAAAGAGCAGCCAGCCGTGCGCCACGATCGCCTTGGGCAAGGGCAAGCCCGCCGCCAGCAAGAATGCGGGCCAGTAAACGCAATGGAAGCGAACAATTTCCTTGCCGATCATGTGGACGTCGGCTGGCCAGTACTTCTTAAATGCATCCTGCGCGCCCGCATGGGCCGAGCCGTAGCCGATGGCGGTGATGTAGTTGGCCAGCGCGTCCAGCCAAACGTAGATCACGTGCTTGGGATCGTCGGGTACAGGAATGCCCCACGAAAACGTCGACCGGCTGATCGACAGGTCGCGCAGTCCCGAACGGACGAATGAAATTACTTCGTTGCGCCGTGTCTCGGGACGAACAAATTCCGGGTTCGCATAAAGCTCCAGCAGTTTGTCCTGAAAGGCCGAAAGCTTGAAGAAGTAATTCTCTTCGTGCACGGTCTCGGTGATGCGTCCACAGTTTGGGCAAGGATCGCCGGGCTGCGCGCCATCGACGTAGAGCTCGTCGGAAACGCAGTACTGGCCTGTGTACGTACCTTTGTAGATGTAACCATTGTCCCGAATGCGCCGGAACAGTTCCTGTACGCGCTTCTTGTGGCGCTCTTCCGTGGTGCGGATGAAGTCGTCGTTCGAGATTCCCATCCGCTGCCAGAGCTTGCGGAATTCTGCTGAAATCTCATCGGCATATTGCTGCGGTGTTTTGCCGGCGGCCTGCGCGGCGCGCTCAATCTTTTGGCCGTGTTCATCGGTGCCGGTCAGGAAGAAGGTGTCGGCGCCCAGCAGGCGTTGCCGCCGCGCGATCGTATCGCAGGCGATCGTGGTGTAGGCGTGGCCAATGTGCGGCCGCGCATTCACGTAGTAAATCGGAGTCGTGATGTAGAACTTTCGGGTCATATTTCTTTAACCCCAGAGGCCACAAAGAATTTCTCTGGGGCTCGGTGTCCTCTGTGGTTAGCGCTTTTCGCCTTTCACCAAGTACTCTCGCGAGGCTTCCTGCATCACCGTCTTCAGAGGTACGTGATGCTCAGCCGCGATACGCCGGCAGTCTTCATATTCTGGCGCGTAGTTGGTAACAGTTCCGTTCATGCTGGCAATCTTGATGCGGACCTCGCCCCATTGGGTGCGGACGTTCTCCCAGCGGCGCGCCAGGGTCTGACGAACTTCATCGCGCCGCCGCACGCCCAGCGTTGTGCTCTCGGTGAAGATCAACTTCGTGAGTTTGCCCGCATCTTCGGGCTTGCAGAGCACCGTAAGGAGCGTTCCGGGACGATTTTTCTTCATCTGCACCGGCACGCCGAACGCATCGAGCGCTCCTTCTTCGAGCAAACGGTCCATCACGTATCCGAACACCTGCGGATTGAGATCATCGAGATTCGCTTCGAGCACGGTCACGATTTCGGAGGCGCTCTTCGCGGCCATCACTGACGCGGCTTCACCGATCGTCAATCGCACGACGTTCGGGAGGCCGGCGAACTCGCGCGATCCAGCGCCGTAGCCTGACTTCTCAATCTTTATTTCAGGGAACGCGGCAAAACGCTTGGTCAGAATCTTCACGATCGCAGCTCCCGTGGGAGTGACCAATTCCGCTTGCACGCCCGACGAATAAACTGGCGCATCCTTCAGTAACTCTACTGTCGCTGGGGCCGGCACCGGAAACGTGCCGTGCGCGCAGTTCACCGATCCGCCGCCGACGTTCAGTGGAGAGCATACGATCTCATCGACACCCAAAGCTTCCGCTCCCACGGACGCACAAACGATGTCGACCATCGCGTCGACCGCACCTACTTCGTGAAAATGCACCTTCTCGATCGATGTTGCGTGAATCTTGGCCTCCGCCGCGCCCAACGCTTCAAAGATCGCAATGGCTGTCTTTTTAGCGGTGTCGCTGATGGCCGACTTGCTAATGATCTCGCGAATCTCAGTTAACCCGCGGCCATGGTCGTGGGAATGCTCGTGTGGCGCGGGCACTCCTGCCCGCGAACCTTCAGGGTCGGATGAATGCTCGTGATCATGCTGATGGCCGGGTTCGTGATCGAGATCATGACCTTGCTCGTGGTGAGTGTGCGCGGGCGAAGGCGCCCGCGCCACATCCTGCTTCGCCCAATACTGCTCTCGGGGAAGGTCCTTCTCACCGTCCACCCAAACGTCGACCTTCGTCGCCGAAATGCCGCTGCGGACGACTCGCGAAATCTCCAGCCGCGCGCCTAGGCGCAGAGCCGCCACGGTTTCTTCCAGCACTCGCGGCGCCACTCCGGCATCGATGAGGGCGCCCAGGAACATGTCGCCGCTCATGCCGGAAAAGCATTCAAGATAGGCAATGCGCATAGAATTCAAGGTCTTCACCACAGCGGACCCAGAGATCACAGAGGAAACACAAGGAAGAGTTAGCTCTGCGGTCTCTGTGTCCGCTGTGGTGAAAGGGGCTTCCCGCCCCGAACGAGAAACTTTCATCATAGGGAAGCAATCCACCTCCGTCAAACGCGCGCCCGCAGCGCCCTCTGATAAAATCACTGTTTCTTCAATCACTTAGAGGGACTTCTTGTATCGTCATCTGGAACACCGTCTTGCCCAGCGCGTGCTGGAGTGTCTGCAGCGCCGTTATCCCGGCGCCGCCCGGCCCAGCGTGGTCGTCGAGCAGCCTCCCAAGGTCGAACTCGGGGACTTCGCGATTCCGATTTTTCCGTTCGCCAAGCCGCTGCGCTCGGCGCCGCTGAAGATTGCGGAAACCATTCGGGCGGAGATCGGCGCCATCGAGGGCATCGCCGAAATGCAAGTGGCGCCTCCCGGCTATTTGAACGTCAAGATCGACCGGGGCTGGATGGCCTCCGCCCTCGCCGCCGACCAGAAGCCGGCCTCCGAGATTCCTGCCGGCAAGATTCTGGTCGAGCACTCGAGCATCAATCCCAACAAGGCCGCGCACATTGGACATCTGCGGAACGCCATTCTCGGCGACACGTTTGTGCGCCTCCTGCGCTTTGCGGGCAGGGACGTTGACATTCAGAACTACATCGACAACACGGGCGTGCAGGTGGCCGATGTGGTCGTCGGTTTCACGCACATCGAGAAAAAATCTCGCGCGGAAATTGAGGGTCTGACCCGCCAGCCGCGCTTCGATTACTACTGCTGGGATCTCTACGCTCGCGTTTCTCAATGGTACGAGGCGGACAAGCAGAACCTGCAAGTGCGCCTGCAGACGTTGCACGCCATCGAGAATGCCTCGACGGAAACCGCTGCCATCGCCGAACTCATTTCGGTTGCGGTGCTGCGCCGCCATCTGGAGACCATGGACCGGCTCGACATCGAATACGATTTCCTTCCGCGGGAGAGCGAAATCCTGCACCTGCACTTCTGGGATGCGGCGTTCAGCAAGCTCAAGGAATCGGGCGTGCTTACTTTCGAGAGCGCCGGAAAAAATAAAGGGTGCTGGGTCATGCGGCGCGCCGGCACTGGCAAACCAACTTCGACCACCGAGGCCACTGAGGACACAGAGCAGGACAAGATCACTGAGGAAGACCAGAAAGTAATCGTGCGCTCTAACGGGACCGTCGGGTACGTGGGCAAGGACATCGCCTACCACATGTGGAAGTTCGGCCTGCTGGGGCGCGACTTTGGGTATCGCAAGTTTTACCGCTATCCCAACCGCCACGATTGCTGGATCTCCACGGCGGACGGCGAAAAAGATCATCCCCACTTCGGCGACGTCGCGGAAATCTACAACGTGATCGACGCCCGGCAGGCGGAGGCGCAGAACACGGTCATTGAAGCGCTGCGCGGACTCGGCCATGGCGAGGCTGCGGAACATTACACACATTTTTCCTACGAGATGGTCGCGCTTACTCCGCGCTGCGCGGCAGAACTGGGGTACACCCTGAGCGACGAAGACAAGGCACGCTCCTACATCGAGGTTAGCGGGCGCAAAGGCTTTGGAGTGAAGGCCGACGACCTGCTCGATCAGCTGATCGCGTCAGCCAAAGAGGAAGTTGATTCGCGCCATCCGCAACTGACTGACGAGGAGCGTCAGCAGATCGCCACGCAGATCGCCATCGGCGCGTTGCGCTACTTTATGCTGAAGTACACCAAGCAGTCGGTCATCGCCTTCGATTTCAAAGAGGCGCTCAGTTTTGAAGGCGAGACCGGGCCCTACGCGCAATATGCGGTCGTGCGCGCCACCAGCATTTTCCGTAAAGCCGGATTTGATCCCGAGACTTTCTGCGGAGACCCTGCCCGCCGCATCTCGGCCGCCGACCTGGCGAATTCTCTAACCAGCGAAGCTGCCAACGAAATCTGGGAACTGTGGCTGGCGTCGTCCAAGACGTCCTCGGTGATCGACCAGTGCATTGCGACCACGGAGCCGGCATATCTGGCCAAACATGTTTTCCAGCTCGGTCAGCTTTTCAACACTTTCTACCATCGCCATCCCATCCTGAGCGAACCGGACGAAAAGCGGAAGCAGTTCCTGCTGGCCACGGTTGCGGTGGTCCGTCGCGAATTAATTCGATGTCTGGCGGTCATGGGTATCACTGTGCCGCCAGTCATGTAGAATACATGCCACTGTGCGCGGTGCTCGGGCTGCGCATGCCTGTTCAACATGCAGAACGCTGTCCCCCCATCAGCGCCGTCCCACTCGTGGCCACGCCGCATCGTGCTCGGTCTGATCGTGTTCGTCCTCGCCTTTGCCGCCGTCGGAATGATCTACGAGAACATCTTCGAAGCCCGCGACCGCCGCTTTAATGCCATGGAGGGCCGACGCTTCGATGTCGGCGGCTACAAGATGCACTTGGACTGCACGGGCGAGGGAAGTCCTACGGTCATTCTCGAGTCTGGCCTCGGCGACTCTTACATTTCCTGGCGCAAGGTGCAGCCGCAGATCGCGAAATTCACCCGCGTGTGCTCCTACGACCGAGCGGGGCTCGGCTACAGCGAGTCCAGTTCGCAACCTCGCACCAGCAAAGTAATCGCCGGCGAACTGCACGCGTTGCTACAGACCGCTGGCATTGCGCCGCCGTATGTTCTGGTCGGCCATTCGATGGGCGGATACGACGTACGCCTCTACGCCAGCCTCTACCGCAATGAGGTCGCGGGCATGGTGCTGGTCGATGCTTCCCATCCCGACCAGGAAAATCGGTTTCCGCCCGAGCTCAAGAACATGGAAGGCAGCTGGCTGCGCGAGTCCGAGTTCCTGGAATTCACCATGCCGTTCGGCATTCCGCGACTGCTCGGTTTGTGCGACGACGATCCCGTGCAACGCGCCGCCGAATGCAATTTTCACAGCGCGCGCGAAGGCGTGGCAGAACTGAAAGCCCTTCCTGCAAGCGCCGCCCAGACCGCGGCCACCAGTTCGCTCGGCGACCTGCCTTTGGCCGTGCTCTCGCACGATCCCGACAAGCCTTCCGCCGATCTTCCAGCCGACCTTGCCAAGCCTACCAACGATGCCTGGGAGAAGATGCAGCAGGAATTGGCGCACCTTTCGACACGAGGGACGCAGGTGATCGCGAAGAACAGTGCACACTACATTCAGATTGATCGGCCCGACCTCGTCATCGACGCGGTCCGCAACGTCGTGGAGCAGACTCGTACGCCGCAGCCCGCAGCACCATCCAAGTCGAACTGATCTCTACGCTCATCGTGTTCTTGCTGACTCGGCTCGCTCAAACCTGCTAACCTTTTTCCCTTCACCGTGCGGTCCGCACACAGCCGCTATTTTGCTTCCGCGCCTGAGGAGCCATGATCAAATCAACGGATCGGCCCGCCCCTGTCTCGATTGCACTCATCTTCCTCCGGTTATGCAGCCTTGCTCTGCCGGTGCTTTTGCGCGCGCAGGACACCCCGCCTGTCGCGCCACCGCCGGTTCCTGCTCATCGGCCTAGGATGGGGCTGGCTCTCAGCGGTGGCGGCGCCCTAGGCTTGGCCGAAATCGGCGTGATTCAGTGGATGGAACAGAACCACATCCCTGTGGACCGGATCGCCGGAACCAGTATGGGCAGCATCATTGGCGTGATGTATGCCACGGGCATGTCGCCCGCCGACATTCAGAACTTTGCCGAAAAGATCGATTGGGACGAAGCTTTCCTCCCTGAGCCGGTTTATACCCAGCTCTCCTACCGCCGGAAGCAGGATCGGCGCGACTTTTTAATTGATGCTCCCCTGGGCCTGAAGCATGGTCTCAACGTGCCCAACGGATTCAACGCTGGCCAGGGCGTTGGACTGCTGCTGGATCGCATCGCATTCCCGGAATCGGGTGTCGCCAGCTTCGACGATCTGCCCATTCCATTCCGTTGTGTTGCCACCGACATGCTGAGCGGGGAAGGCGTCGTGCTGCGCGACGGTTCGCTAGCCCAGGCGGTGCGCGCCTCCATGGCCATCCCGGGCGTATTTACGCCCGTCGAGATCCATGGCCAAGTGCTGGCGGACGGTGGCATGGTGCAGAATATCCCGGTGGAGACCGTCCTTGCCATGGATGCGGACGCCGTGATCGCTGTCGAGTTGCGCCTTCCGCCAGGCAACCCCACTCAATTGGAGACTCTCACCGGAGTGCTCAGTCGCGCGATCGACGTCATGATTGCCCAGAACGAGCGGCGCTCATTGGCACTGGCCAAGGCCAAGGTGAGCATCGACATGGGCGGTTTCTCGGCGACAGACTACGAACGCGTCAAAGACCTCGTCGAACTCGGGTATAAGAGCGCGGCCAGCCAGTCTGCTGCTCTTCTGCCGTATGCCATCCAGGATCCGGAGGAGTGGCAGCAATATCTGGCCGCACGCGACGCGCGCAAACAACGACCACCCGACAAGGTCGAGATCGTCGAAGTCACCGGCGCCGATTCCGACACTGATAGCCGTATCCAGCACCGTCTTACCAAGGCGCTCCGGGGCCCGCTCGATCTGACCAAACTAGATACCCAACTGACTCAGATTGCCGGCGTAGGCCAGTTCGCGCGGCTAGGCTACGAAGGTTTTACGCAGAATGGTGTTCCGGCTCTGCGCATTGCTACGCATGATAAGTCGTATGGACCGCCGTTTGTGGACCTCGCAGTCAATGTAGATGGCTCCGGCGTGGCTGCCTTCGATTTTTCCGCAGGCGCGCGCGTGACCTTCATGGATATCGCCCACCACGGCGGCGAATGGCGCAACGATCTTCTTTTCGGATCCAGCAATCTGGCGGCCAGCGAGTTCTACCAGCCTTTGGGCCAGTCGCCGTTCTTTGTTTCCCCGTATGCGTTTGCTTCCAAGTTTGCCCGCAACTCTTTCTCCGGGTTGACCCGCGTTGCCGTTTTCGGTGACGAGCGCGCTGGAGGCGGCTTCGACATCGGGTACAATTCGGGACGCCGCAGCGAGTTCCGCGTCGGATACGAGGTCTACGATGGAAAGCTGAGTCCGCTGATCGGGGCCACAGGGCTGCCCATCGTCAATGGCAGCACCGGCGAGTTCCGCGCACGTTACGTGTGGGACGGCGAGGACAGCCCTGCGGTGCCCAGCAGGGGCACACGCCTGGTGGCTACGCTCTCGCGCGTTTTGCAGAGCCCGGGTTTGGCGCATCCCATTGGGCAACTCGATGTGCAAACTTCGAGCTTTGTTCCCGTCGGCGCCAGGACCTCGCTCTTCTTCGATATTTCTGGTGGCACAACCTTCCGCGGTTCCGCCGGACCGTTTCAGGTGTTTTCGCTGGGTGGGCCGTTCCGGTTGGGGGCGTATCTTCCATACGAGTTTATCGGCAATCACTACGCATACTCATCGCTCGGATTCCGGCGCGAGCTTTACCGGTTGCCGACGCTCGTGGGAGGGAAGATTTACTGGGGCGGATGGTATGAGGCAGGCACCGCCTTCGGCACGGCAACCGATGATCCCGGACCGGTTGTCGTGCGCGGCACATTCAATCTCGGAGTGATCGCGGACACGATCGTGGGGCCGATCGCGCTGGCCGGCAGCGTCAGTCCTACCGGCCAGAGCCGCGTGAACTTTTCGATCGGGCGCCTGTTCTGAGGAGCTTGCGACTGCCGAGTTAGTCCTTGGCTAGGGAAGCCATGTCGATGACGAAGCGGTAGCGCACGTCGCTTTTCAAAACCCGCTCGTAAGCTTCGGTAACTTTCTGGATCGGGACGACCTCGATGTCACAGGCCACGCCGTGCTGGCTGCAGAAATCCAGCATTTCTTGCGTTTCGCGTAGGCCGCCGATCTGCGAGCCCGCCAGACTGCGTCGGCGCGCGGCCAGCGAAAAAGCTGCGATGGGGACATCCTTGTCCGGAAGGCCCACCACGACCATAGTTCCGTCGACCTTCAATAGGGACAGGTATTGGTTCCAGTCCATCTGCGCCGAAACCGTGTTGATGACCAGGTCATAAGATCCCGCCAACTTGGTGAACGTTTCCGGGTCAGACGTGGCGTAGAAGTGATCGGTGCCCAGGCGTTTTCCGTCGGCCTGTTTCTTCAATGACTGGCTGAGCGCCCAGAGCATGTGCCAGCTTCACGCCCATGTGTCCGAGGCCTCCGAGGCCGATGATGGCCACGTTCTTGCCGGGGCCCGCTGTCCAATGCCGCAGCGGAGAATAGAGCGTGATTCCGGCGCATAACAGAGGCGCGCAGGCATCGAGCGGCAGATTCGCGGGCATGCGCAACACATAATTCTCATCCACCACGATTCTGTCGGAGTAACCGCCATAGGTCGGCGCGCCTTCCTTGTCGCGTCCGTTGTAGGTCCAGACGGTTTGTACGCTGCAGTACTGCTCAAGCCCTCGTTGACACTCGGCGCAGGTGCGGCAGGAGTCCACGAAGCAGCCGACGCCGACTTTGTCGCCCACCTTGTGTTTCGTAACTTGCTGCCGACGGCACTCACGACTCCGGCGATTTCATGCCCGGGCACCATGGGGAAGATCGATTCTTCCTGGTAGTCGCTCCACTCGTCGCGGGTCTGGTGAATGTCGGAATGACAGATTCCGCAATACTTGATCTCGATGACAACATCGTGCTCGCGCGGCTCGCGACGTTCGAACGAATACGGCGCCAGCGCAGCCTTGGCCGTCATTGCCGCGTAACCCTTGCTCTTGCTCATGAGTGCTCTCTCTTTCCAGAAAACATTAGACGGATGGCGCTTCTATCGATGATGGCTTTGAGAATCGGTTTCGCAAACCGTGATGGACGTCTTGTTGCCGCGGCACCGGAAGTTTCCCCAGTCTACCGTAGATTGATATACTTCGCCCCTCGGGTCATCTCAGGAAGCCGCACGGAGGAAAACTGGTGCGCTCGCACATTCTGCGTTTGGTTCTGCCCTTGTTGATGGCTGTTTCTACCGCCGCCCAACCGGCTCCGCAGCCGCGGCAGTCCGCAGCGAAGCCGCTGTTCAAGCTTCAGGAAGTGATGATTCCAGTGCGCGACGGAGTTCGGCTGCAGACCGCGATCCTGACTCCCGTCGACCAGCAAGGTCCGCTGCCCATCCTGTTTCGCCGCACGCCTTACGGCGTTCCCGAAAGGGCGCCTGAGCAGATGCCGTCCGCGCTGAAGGAGCTCGCCCAAGACGGCTACATCTTCGTCTTCCAGAATCTCCGCGGGCGCTTCAAATCTGAGGGCGTGTTCAACCTTTCTTCCTGGGTCGACTTGAAAGACCCCAAGGCCACCAACGAGACCACCGATGCTTACGACTCGATCGAGTGGTTGCTGAAAAACGTCCCCAACAACAACGGGAAGGTCGGGATGTGCGGCGTTTCCTACGACGGGCTAACGACCGCGCTCACGCTGCTTCATCCGCACCCAGCGCTCATGGCCATCAGCGAGCAGGCCGCGCCCGTCGATCAGTGGATGAATGATGACATGCACCGCTTCGGCGCATTGCGCGAAAGCTATAACTTTGAATACTCGGTGATGGAGCAGGCCGACAAGAACAAGAACACGCACTTCGACTTCGAGACCTACGACACCTACCAGTGGTATCTCGACCTCGGTCCCCTTTCGAATATCAATGCGAAATACCTTCATGGCTCGATTCCTTTCTGGAACTCGAGCGTCGAGCACCCTGACTACGATGACTTCTGGCAGAAAGAAGCGTGGGTCAGCCAGCTTCACGCCTCGACCGTGCCCAACTTGAATGTTGCGGGATTCTGGGATCAGGAAGACCCGTGGGGACCGTGGCAGATTTTCCGTCACGCCGAACAAAACGATCCGCAGCACACGAATTTCATGGTTGCCGGCCCCTGGTACCACGGCGAGTGGCAGAGTCCCAAGGGAGACAGTATCGGCCTCGTCTCGTTCGGAGGACACGAGACTGCCCGCGAATTCCGCGAAAATATCGAAGCGCCTTTCTTCCGCTACTACCTGCACGGCCAGGGCGAGAAGCCCGCGTGGCAGGCCAGCACGTTTCAGAGCGGATCGAATACGTGGCGCACTTACCCCGTGTGGCCTCCGAAGGAGGCGAAGCCGACCAATCTATATCTGCAAGCCGACGGGACGCTTTCATTCACCGCGCCCGTCGCCTCCAAGACCGGGCAGCCTTACCGTGAGTACGCCTCCGATCCCGCGAATCCTGTGCCGTACCGCCAGCGTCCCATCTCGCCCACCTATCCGGGGGGCGACTGGCGCACCTGGGAAGTTGCCGACCAGCGTTTTGTAGATCGTCGGCCCGACGTTATTTCGTTCCTCAGTGAACCGCTCGACCACGATCTCACCGTGACCGGCCCGCTGGCGGCGAATTTGTTCGCTTCCACTTCCGGAACCGACAGCGATTTCGTGGTCAAGCTGATCGATGTCTATCCGCAGGACGCGCAGAAGAACGCCTGGAACCCGGACGAAGGCCCGAAGCCCGGCCAGTACGCCCAGTCGCTGAATGGCTATGAACTTCCCGTTGCGATGGAGGTGCGCCGGGGCCGCTATCTCACGAGCTACGAGAAGCCGGCTCCGCTGACGCCGAACAAACCAACCGAGTGGAAGATTTCTCTGCGCGATCACGATCACGTCTTCTTGAAGGGGCATCGCATTCTGGTGCAGATTCAGTCGACCTGGTTTCCAGTGATCGACCGCAATCCGCAGAAGTTCCTGCCGAGCATCTACCAGGCGGCTGCATCCGACTTTGTGCCTGCGACGCAGCGGGTCTACTGCTCGCCCGCTCTGCCTTCGCACCTGGTGCTGCCGGTCGTGCCCTAGGGTCCCACGCGAGTGCGTCAAAAAATCGGCCCGGGAGATTTCCCGGGCCGCATTCATTCCAGCTTTTTCTATTTTCCGCCAGCGGTGCCGTGCTGTCCCAGCCACGACGCCAAATGCGTTTCCTGTTGCGATTTCAAATCGACGCAATTGTTGATGCGTTCAATGGACTGCTTATAGGTGCGCTCCGCCGCCGCAACCTTGTGTGCGGAAAAGAATTCCGTCACCTGGTCGCGCATTCCCGCGTCGCAGAAGACGCTGGTGGCTCCCACGACTTGGGCGCTGGCGAAAGGTCCGCCCGCCTTTTCAACTTCAGCCCAGTGCTGGCGGATGAAGTCCCAGGCCAGTTGCTCTCCCGCCGGATTTCCTAAGACGCTGGTGATCAAACTCAGCGCATCCTGCGATCGCACGTCGGGGGAAATGGCGAAATCCAGAGTGCGCTGCAGCAGTTTTGGATCGGTGAACTGGGGCAGCGTGAAGAGGTACATGTAGTACTCTTCCGGCGATTTTGGATTCCTCGTGGCCGCCAGTACCCGGTCATAAAACGCGGCGTCCCCACTCAAGGCTGCGAGCCCGAAGGCGCTGCCCGCCAATTCACGATCCACGGACGCCGGATCAGCCAGAGCCTTGTCCGCAATTTTGCGGGCCTGCTCCAGCGCCTCCGGATCGCGGGCATCGTAGCCCAGGGTACCGAGCAGACGCGATCGAAGTGTTCTCTGTTCGTCGCTCTCGCCCGGCTTCGGTTCATATCCCACTTCCTTCATGGCCGGAGCCAGATATTGACGCAGCCACATGCGATAGGAGTCGCGATCGGCGTCGCTCACCAAATACTGGCCGATGTAATTGAGCCGTCCCAGAACATCATCCAGCACAGCGCGGTTACGGTCCGATTGCAGACCTTGCGCGAAGGCGAGGTAGTCGCCCACCGGTTCACGCCCGACGCGCACCGACGCCCAGATGTCGGTCTGCAGCGCGATCCGCTCGGCCGGAGTCAGGTTGGTCTCGGCGTCGCTGGCCAGAGCCCGAACCGCCTCCGCGGAATAGCCTGCGCGGTAGTACCCCGTCGCGCCGGCATTCGCCAGAACCCAGGTCGAACAGCCTGGCAATGTGAAAGTTTCCTCTTTCTTCGTCATGAGCTCGCACTTCGCGGCGCCGTCGCCCGTTGCCGAGCCCTTCAAGCACAGAGGGATCTGCCAAAGTTGATCGTTGGGGGCCTCGAACTTGGACCGATCGACGTAATACCGCCGCTGTTCGAGCGTGACATTGGTGGAGTTACCCGAGCATTGCGCCTTCACATTGACAATGGGCGCGCCGGGCTGCTTCACCCATGTGGGCATGATCTTATCGACGGGCCGCTTCGACGTTTTCGTCTGAGCATCCCAAAAATCATCTGCCGTCGCGTTCGCGTACTGGTGTTCTTTCAGATACGCATTGACGCCCGCGCGGAAGGTCTCTTCGCCGAGATACGATTCCAGCATGCGCAGCACCGAGGCTGCCTTGCCGTACGCGATTCCGTCAAACAGTTCCTGAATCTCAGCTGGAGTTTCAGCCGCCTGATGAATGGGCCGCGTGTTTGCCAGGGAATCGACGTTCAGGGTCCCGCCGGTTCCGCTGACATCGTCCAGGTTGTAATTCCACTCCGGTTTCCACTTGGCGACGGGCTTGGTCTCCATCCACGTGGCAAAGCCTTCGTTCAGCCAGATATCGTCCCACCACTTCATCGTCACCAGGTCGCCGAACCACTGGTGCGCCATTTCGTGCGCAATCACGCTGGCAATGGTCTTCTTCAGGCCGACGGAGCCTTGCTTCTCGTCGATCAGAAGAATCACTTCGCGGAAGGTGATGCAGCCAGTGTTCTCCATTGCGCCCGCCGAGAAATCCGGCAGGCCGATCAGGTCCAGCTTTCCGTAGGGATACTTGATCCCGAAATAGTTGTCGTAGTAGCTGAGAATGTAGGAGGCGGACTCAAGAGCAAACTTGCCCATCTCCTTTTTGCCCGGAGTGCTGTAAACGCGAATCGGAATGCCGTCGGCCTCGCCTTCGATGTACTCGAAATTGCCGACAACCAGTGCAGCCAGGTAGGACGACATTTTGGCAGTCGTCGCGAAACGCACGGTGTGTTTATCACCAGGACCGGCCGTATCGGACACTATTTTCTGGTTCGAGATCGCGACCAGACCCTTGTCGGCGACAGCCGTAATGTCGAACGTTGCTTTGTCGTCGGGCTCGTCAAAACAAGGGAACGCGCGCCGCGCGTCGGTGGCTTCGAACTGCGACGCGGCGTACTTGCGTCCCTGGTCGTCCTTGCCGAGGTACAACCCGCGCATTTCGTCGTTGAGAATGCCCGTGTAGGTGATGTGCACGGTTGCTGGGCCGGCGCTCAGGGCCTTATCGACGCTCAGCACAACCATCTCTTTTTCTTTCTCGGGAGTAACCTTGGCTTTCTGCGTGGCGCCGTCGCTCGTGATGGTGACGTCGTGGAAGTCGATATCCACCGCGTTTAGCGTGATCTCCGAGGTGGACTTCAATACCCGGAGAGTGATGGTTTCATCGCCCTCGAACTTAGCCTTGTCGAGATCGGGCGTGAAGGTGAGCTTGTAGTTCTCTGGTTTTGCCGTCTCGGGTAACCGCTGCGCAGCAGCCAGCGAGAGTGTGAGCACGAGAAAGGTCATTACTGCAAAGATGCGCTTCATTGTTTTCCCTCTGGAGATTGAATCGGATTGCTTCCTAAAATTGTGTTTTCCGGAAATGGCGAGTGTGCCCGAACGCAGTTCCACCACTCCAGCTTGATACGGATGGCGCCCGCAAAAGTTCAATCGCGCGCTGCGGCCACTCCATTCAGAACCGTCATAGCACAGTGATCGGCGCCGAACCAGTACGGGATTTCGCGATAGTCTTTCCCGTCAAACACCGCCAAATCCCCGTCCTTCCCCGGCTCGATGCTCCCCTTGCGATCCGCCACGCGTAACGCCCAAGCCCCATTGATAGTCGCCGCCGCAACCGCTTCCGCGGGCGACATCTTCATGTGAGTGCAAGCCAGCGACATTGCCATCGGCATGCTGACGGTCGGCGATGTGCCGGGGTTATAGTCCGTCGCCAGCGCCACCGGCACACTGGCATCGATCAACTTACGCGCATCGGGATATTCTCTCAATCCGAGAAAATAATTTGCTCCCGGCACCAGCGTGGCCACCGTATCTCGTTTGGCCAACTGGGGAATGTCCTGTTCGTTTACGTGGTCCATGTGGTCGAACGATGCCGGATTGAAGCGCAAGAACGGCCACAGAACCGTTTCCGACAGCTGGCCCATGTGTGCGCGCACGCTTAGCCCGTGCCGTTCCGCGGCCTCAAAGATCTGCTCCGTTTCCGCCGGCGTAAACGCCCCTTTTTCGCAGAAGACGTCCACAAACTGGGCGAGCTTCCGCTTCGCCGCCCGAGGAATCATCTCCTTACAGACGATCTCAACGTACTTTTGTGAGCAACCCTGAAATTCTTTTGGGACCACGTGGGCTCCGAGCAGGGTGGATATGACCGTGCCCGGCCAGCGGGAAGCAGCCCCGCGGATCGCCTCCAGCGACTTCAATTCCGACTCGGCGGTGAGCCCGTAGCCTGACTTGGCCTCCACTGTGGTCGTGCCATGCGCGGCCATTTCTTCCAGCGCCGTCATGACTTTGTCAGCCAGCGCGCTCTTTGCGGCTTTGCGAACCGCATCGAGACTCGAGCCGATGCCGCCACCTGCAGCCGCAATTTCCTCGTACGAAGCGCCTGCGATCCGCTTCTCGAAATCCACCAGCCGCGGGCTGACAAAGACCGGGTGGGTGTGCGAATCGACAAAACCAGGCAGCACGACTTTGCCGGTGCAGTCGATCTCTGTGACGGCTTTGCGATTTCGCTTAAGCCAACGGTCGCGCAGCGCATCTTTCGTGGTTCCAACGGAGACGATCTTGCCGCCCAGGCAGAGAACCGCCCCTTCTTGGATGACGCCAAGCTCTTGCAAATCAGAGCCGCGACGCGGGCCCGGTTTCGCCGCTGCGGCCTGCAAGGTGAGAAGCTGGCCAATATTCATCAGCAGCATTCCGGCTGGTCGCGGAGATGTTCGCTTGGCGGTGGTCACGCGTGTTTTAGTCTAGCAGCCCTTTTGGTCGGTAGGACCAAGAGACGCCGTCGACGAACTCGGTTCCGCCCGGTTGTGCGGAATCCCGGAATCAGCCTACCATCGGACGGAAAGGTCCCATGATCATCAACTTCTCATTTCCGCCTCTGGCCTCAGTCAAGATCCGCAGGACCGTTTGGCACCGCGCAACGAGCGCAGCGCTGTTGTGCGGAATCATACTTCAGCCCGGTTCTGCGTCGCCGGAACCAAGGCCTGCTCTGCCCGCGGCCAGCACGCTGCGTCAGGCGGCCGACGCTCGACATATTACGATCGGCGCCGCGGCCGCTTCCGCGTATCTCGCCGAAGTGGACTATACCGCCCTCCTCGGATCGGAGTTCAGCCAACTGCAGGCCGAGAACGAAATGAAGTTCGGAGTGATTCATCCGCGGCCCGACACAGATGCGAATCCGTACGATTTCAAGGGCGGCGATGCGCTGGTTGCATTTGCTCAGAGCCGCAACATGGTCGTCCGCGGGCACACGCTGGTCTGGCACAACCAGGTGCCGGGGTGGGTGAAGAACGGCGGCTTCTCTGCGCCACAGCTTGCCGACATTCTGCACGGCCACATTCAGACTGTGATGGCACACTATGCTTCGAAGGTCTACGCGTGGGATGTCGTCAACGAAGCCTTCAACGACGACGGGACGATGCGCCACACGATTTGGTATGAGCAGCCAGGAATCGGTGCGGGGACGGGCACGAAGTACATCGAGCAGGCGCTGCGCTGGGCGCACGAAGCTGACCCGAGCGCGAAGCTCTTCTACAACACCTACGATGCGGAAGAGATGAACAAGAAATCAGACACGATCTACGCCATGGCGGAGGATTTCAAGAAGCGCGGTGTGCCGCTCGACGGCGTCGGCTTTCAGACACATGTCAGCCTGAACTTCGACGATCCCGCGAAGCTGGCATCATTCGCGAAAAATCTGGAGCGGTTCGCGAAGCTGGGGTTGGAACTTCACATTACCGAACTGGACATCCGGCTCAACGATTCGAGTCCGGCTTCGCTGCGTGCGCAAGCCGAGCTCTACGGCGAAGTCACTGCACTCTGCGTGCGGCAACCCAACTGCAAACTGCTGCAAACCTGGGGATTCACCGACAAACACTCATGGATTCCGTCGTTCTACAAAGGGCAGGGATGGGCGCTGCTCTGGGATGACAAGTATCAGAAGAAGCTGGCGTATGAGGCGGTGCACGACGCTCTGGCAAAATAGCGGTCCATGTTTGGGGACAGCCGCCCTCGACTGTCCCGCGGACCGAGGTTTGCCTGCCTGAATATCGGGCATATCGCATAATCAGACATTCAGAGATACGAAAGGTTGCAGCTATGCAATCGGCAAGAGTCGGGAAACGCGGGGCGATCGTAGTACCTGCAAAACTGCGCAAGCGTTTTGGCATCGAAAGAGGGCAGCATCGTAATTGCCGAGGAGACGGGCGACGGCATCCTAATTCGTCCTGCAATGGTCGTTCCCGTCGAGCGCTACACTCCGGAGCGTAAAGCGGAATTCCTGTCGCTTCCGGGGAAATATCTCCGTACGCGAACCCCGGATCGCTAAACTCGCTGACGAGAACGACCAGCGATTAAGAGCTCATCGGCACTTTCACTCCCGTCTTCTTCGCAAACTCTCTTGCCTCGTTGTAGCCGGCATCCACGTGGCGGATCACGCCCATGCCCGGGTCCGTGGTCAGTACCCGTTCGATGCGCTTTGCCATCTCATCGGTGCCGTCGGCCACGGTGACTTGTCCGGCGTGCAAGGAATAGCCGATGCCGACTCCGCCACCGTTGTGGATCGATACCCAGGACGCACCCGCGGCTGTATTCAGCAGCGCGTTCAGCAGCGGCCAGTCGGCGACCGCATCGGAGCCGTCTTTCATGCTTTCCGTTTCGCGGAATGGAGACGCCACCGAGCCGCAGTCGAGATGGTCGCGGCCAATTACGATCGGCGCCTTGATCTTACCTTTCTTTACCAGATCGTTCATGGCGAGACCGAACTGCGCGCGCTCGCCGTATCCCAACCAGCAGATACGCGCCGGCAGGCCCTGGAACTTGATGCGCTTCCGCGCCAGGTCGATCCAGCGCCGCAGAATGCGGTTTTCGGGAAACAACTCCAGCACCAAATCATCGGTTACGTGAATGTCGGACGGTTCGCCCGACAGCGCTACCCAGCGGAAAGGTCCACGGCCTTCGCAGAACAGCGGACGAATATACGCCGGAACGAATCCGGGGAAGTCGTAGGCGTTCTTGACGCCGCGCTGGAAGGCGAAGGTGCGGATGTTATTGCCGTAGTCGAACGTTACCGAGCCCATCTTCTGCAGGCGCAGCATGCCTTCGACGTGCCTTGCCATCGCATCGAGCGATTTTTCCTGATACGCCTGCGGATCGCGTTGGCGCAACGCCAGCGCCGCTTCGAAGGTCATGCCATTCGGCACATATCCGTTCAGCGGATCATGCGCCGAAGTCTGGTCGGTCAAGATGTCCGGAACGACGCCGCGCTCGGCCAGTTCCGGAATAACATCCGCGCAGTTTCCAACCAGCCCGACGGAAACGTTTTCTTTCTTGCGAATGGCGTTTTTCAGAATGCGCAGGGCTTCATCGAGCGTTGTGACCATGAAGTCGCAATAGCCGGTCTTCAGTCGCTTCTTGATGCGTTCCGGATCAACGTCAATGCCTAGAAACGCCGCGCCGGTCATGGTCGCTGCCAGCGGCTGGGCTCCGCCCATTCCGCCCATGCCGCCGGATATGATCAGCTTGCCGGCGAGATCGCCGCCAAAGTGTTTCTCTCCTGCGGCTGAAAACGTCTCGAACGTGCCCTGCACAATTCCTTGCGAACCGATGTAAATCCAGGAACCGGCTGTCATCTGTCCGTACATCATGAGGCCGGCGCGTTCCAGTTCGTTGAACTTTTCCCAGTTGGACCAGTGGCCGACCAAATTTGAATTGGCAATGAGCACTCGTGGCGCGTGATCGTGGGTTTTGAATACGCCCACGGGCTTGCCCGACTGCACCAACAGGGTTTCGTCGTTCGCGAGATTCTTCAGAGTTGCGACGATGGCGCGGTAGGCTTCCCAACTTCGCGCGGCACGGCCCGTCCCGCCGTAGACGACAAGGTCTTTGGGGCGCTCGGCCACTTCTTCGTCGAGGTTGTTCATGAGCATGCGCATGGCGGCTTCCTGCTGCCATCCTTTGCAGGTGATGGAGTTGCCGCGGGGCGCGCGAATGGGTGCAGGGGCCTGGATTTCGGTTTCGACTGGCATGGATAGATGTTAGTGCCTGAGGCGAGGCAGGTGCAATGCGGAAGGTGGCGAGATAAGGCGGATCACCAGGTACTGTAGGCCGTTCCGTCGCTGGCGGTGCCGCTCGAGGCCGAATGCACGTCGGTGATGCCGGGTTCCTGCTGGTCCACCGCCATCATCACATCTTCCTGCACCACTTCCCAGTTGGTCTCCTTGGTCATGGGATCTACCGGAATCTGCCGCAGGTATTGCGCCGTGACGAGATCGTCGAGCGACTGTGGGGCTTTCTGTTTGTCGAGCGTGTACTGCGAGATGACGCTCCGCAAGGTGCTCAAGTTGGATCGCAGAACGGACTCGCGCGACTGGATGACGGTCCGGTTGTAATTTGGAATCGCGATCGCCATCAAGATGATGATGATGCTGATGACAATCATCATCTCAAGCAGGGTGAAACCGCTGGCATGGCCGCGCCGTCGTCTGCGCGCAAACCTGCGCAGCGATGCGGGAGCGCAAGGTCCGCGCGCGCCGTGGCCCAAATTGTTCACGCCCCGTAGCATTTACCAGTCCTTACTTACCAGTCCTTGTATTTCGTCCCGTCGAGTGCGGTGCCTTCCGACTTGGTATAGACGTCGAAGACGCTTTGCCCGCCCCAGGAATCAGAGTCGGGGTCGTCCTGCATCGAGCGCAGGCCCCACTCTTTGCTCTTGGTCATCGGGTCCACAGGAATAGAACGCAGAAAACGAATTTTCTTGCCGCCCTGCGCTTCAATTCCCTTGGTCAGGTCCTCAAGGGTAGGGGGATAGTGTTGAGCGTCGACTTTAGTCTGAAACATGTTCATGTCGGCCGCATCTTTGTAGCGGTCGATAGCGTCGCGCATCTCCCACAACGCTTTGCGGAGTTCTTTTTCCTTCTCGCGCTGAATCGTGACGCGCGCCAGGGGCAGGGCCATCAGGGTCAGAATCGACAGGATGGTTGCGGCGATGATGAGCTCAAGGAGCGTAAAACCCCGCTCAGGCTTCGCGCTCGGCCCGTGATGGAAGCTGTGAACCGTCATCGTCTCGTCTTCTTAATGTACGCGATCCCGGAGGCTTGGCATCGTCGCTACTGGATCATCGCTACTGGACCGTGACCGACGCCTGCGCCCCGTTGACTGTGATGGCCTGCAAGCCGGGATCGCGCGCTCCGCCTCGCGTGATGGTCAGGGGAGTTTGCCCATCTGCTTTTGTCTGGAAAGTGAGAGTTACCACCGCGCCCTGCCCGGAAACTCCTCCCACACCGGGTGGCCGCGAGGCCGTAATCTGCGACTGTCCCACCATTTCATCCTCGCGATGAGCCACGGTGACCACCTGGCCATCCTGCGAGAGGAAGCCGCCATTCGACACGTTCACCAGTTGCAGCATTTTCGGATCGTAGCTCACCTGCACCGGGACGGAATGCACGTTCTGGGCGCCGGAAAGCAGCAGATTCACCATGAATGTGTTGCCCTTCGCGGCCTGAATGGTTGGCGGATCAAACAGGAAGCTGGCAGTGCCGGTCGGAGCAGCATTCACCGCCGGGGGCTGGGCAGCCGGTCCCTGACTTGCCGGAGGCTGAGTCGCGGGTTGCGATGGCGTCGGAGCCGGAGCGGCCTGGGGTTGGCTCGCATGATGCAACTCGATCGTATTGGCGGTGCCGATATCGATTGCCCGCTGGTTGATCTCGCTGACATCCGTGGCACGAATAATATGAGGAACGATGGCAAAAATGATTTCGTTTTCCGAGTGATCCTGGGTGGTCTGGCCGAACAGGTACTTGAGAATCGGAATCTGCGCCAGCCCCGGAATCCCGCTCAGCTGTTTGGTCTGCTGATCTTCCATGATGCCGCCCAGCAAATTGGCTTCGCCGTCCTTCAGGCGAATCTCGTGTTCGATCTTGCGCTGGCCGATGATGGGCTGGCTGATGCCGCCGATGTTGGACTGGCCCGTGACCGCCGAAACGTCCATGGAAATCTTGAGCGTGACTTCTCCGTTGGAATGCACATGGGGCGTGATCTCGATATTCACCCCCACATCGAGATACTGGAACTGCGTATTGACCAGCGGGTTAATGCCAACCCCGCCAATGCCCGGCTGGAATGATCCGGTCGCGACCGGCACCCGGTCGCCGATCTTCAGGGAAGCTTTCTGCCCATCGAGGGCGCGAATCTGTGGATTCTGAATCAGTTTGGTGTCGCTGTTGCTCATCACCGCCGAGAGGTTGGCGGAGGGAATGACGACCTGGAAATTGGTGGCGTTCAGGTTGCCCAGCGTGTTCAGGTTGATGCCGGTGGTTCCCGTGCTTGAGCTGACCGTTGCACCCGTTCCCGAAGTGGTTGTACCCGTGGTGGTCGTGGTCGTATTGAGATTGTTCTGCAGGGTAACTGTGGCGCTGGTCGGCGGGCTTATACCCAACGTGCGCGACCTGTCTTTGCTGACTTGCATCACCGCGATGTCGACGATTACTTCCGGACGCGCCTTGTCCAGGTCTTCCACCAGCTTTTCAGCCAGCGCGATTTGGTCGGGGGTCCCACGCACGACCAGGGCATTCTGCGAGAGCAATTGCTGCACGCGCTGCACATCGAGCACGGCTCGAATCGCATTCACCACATCCTGCAGTTCGGTGGGCGCGGAGAGATTCGTAAGATAAAAAGTCTTGAGGACGCTCTGATCCAGTTCCTTATGCTTAGCCGGATTGTCGGTCGCCACGAAAATCGTATTCACGGTGACCGGCCGCCAGAAGGTTTTCGACTCCAGCGCCGTGATCTCGAGCGCGTCTTCCAGCGTGACTCCGTTCAGTTCAACCTTGATCGGCTTGGGAGTGTAATCGGGGTCAAACAGGACATTGATGCCAGCCAGTTGGCCGATGGTGCGGTAGACGGTGTCGGATTTGTCGGTGAGCTTGACCGTGATGGGGATGTTCGAGATGGGGGCAAGTTCGACTGGACCGGTAGCGTCATGTACCTTCCGCTCCAGGCCAGCCGGTGGACCGGCGGCCCGGGGCTGAGGATTTCGCTGGTCGTTGATCAACTTCTGGGTGCGGTTCAGTTCCTGCTTGGCGATGAACAACGATGGATCGATGGCCAGCGCTTTCTGGAACTCGGCGACGGCCTCGTCCAGCTTTCCATCTTCGCGCAGCTTCTGTCCGCTGTGAACAATCGCGGCCGCAGCCTCGAAACGGGTGCGTTCGAAGGCGGTCCGATAGGTCAGATCCTTGGGTTTGAGGTCATAGGCTTGCTTGAAAAAATCGTAGGCCGCCACGTACTGCTGGCGAGCTTCCGCGTCCTGACCCTTGGCGTAAAGACTCTTGGCTTTGTCGGCGGCGATAGTGGGGAGCGTTACAACCGCGACCAGCAACAGCAATAGTGCCGGGCGCATTCGACGTCTCATTCGATATTCCTCACGAGATGATCCTCTTTAATACTACGGTTCGCCGGACCAGCAGCTTGCCCACGCTTCGCCGCGTTCGCGACGGATTTTCTCGCGGGAAAACTACTCAAATAACACGAAAAAACACCTCTGGTGAGCCGATTATAGCATCGCCTTTTCCGGCTCCCGAAGTGCTTGTACGCACGGGAGTTACACTCTTTGGTCGTAGGACTAGTGGGTCTGTCGGCGTCCGGCTCCCGCCATCCCGGCTCGGCCTTTTGCACTCGGAATCCGACTGCCGGAAGCCGCATGATGCGCTAAGATAACTACTCCTTAACCTCATGGCTCGCCAATCCACCCACCAGACCAAGGCCAACCCGGAGAAATCCCCGCGCCGCGATCCCACCGCCTCGGGCGACCGGGACGCTGCCGTTAATAGGATCGCTTCACATAACTACTTCTTGCTGGAAAAATTTGAGGCCGGGGTGGTTCTGACGGGTACCGAGGTCAAATCGGTCCGCGGCGGCCTGGCTAACCTCAAGGATTCCTACGGCTTGGTCAAGGACAATGCAGTCTGGCTCCTGAACGCCCACATCGGTCCCTACGAGCACGGGAACATCTCTAACCATGCCCCCCTGCGGACCCGCAAGCTTCTCATGCACCGCGAAGAGATCCGCAAGCTGATCGGCAAGACGCAGCAGAAGGGGCTGACCCTGATCCCCACCCGCATGTACTTCAAGAACGGCAGAGTGAAGGTGGAGCTGGCCTTGGCCAAGGGCAAGCAACTCTGGGACAAGCGCGAGACCGAACGGCGGCGGACGGCGGATAAGGAAGCGCGCGAAGCGGTTGCGCGAGGAAGAAACTGAGAATAAGCTGGCCCGAGCCGAGGGATCCATCAAGACCGTAAATCTTAAGTCCGATATGCCGTCGGTGCAGGAGGCGCTGCAGCGGCTGGACCGCGAGATCACACTTGCCCAGCAAGGAAAAGTGGCGCTGCTCAAGATCGTCCACGGGTACGGATCGACGGGTGCCGGCGGGGATATCCGCATTGCAGTGCAGAGGCGTTTGCACGAACTCGCGCAGTCCGGTCAGATTCAAGGCTGCATTTTCGGAGAAGACTGGTCGAAGACCGATGACGCGACGTGGCGCCTTTTGCAGAAGCAGTCTGCGTTGAAGAGCGACCCCGACCTGGGGAGGCGCAATCAGGGCATCACAATCGTCTTGCTATGATCTTTTTACTATGATCTCGCTGCCAAACCAGCAATCCTGTGGCGTTAGGACCCCTGCGTCGTCGGCGGAGGATTCGGCACCACCGGGGCCGGGTCAGGAACTACGGCAACCGCGACTGCCTGTGGCTCGATCGGACGCGGCTCAATGGGACGCACCGGAACGACGGGAACCATCATTCGCTGCTGCCAGTACGACACCGCGACTCCACGCTGCCAGAAGCGAGGGATCAATAGAAAAAGTAGCGTGAGTTGGGCGACGAGGAACGCCCCGAGAACACTTTCGGGGGGCACGATCTTCATCCACATCCAGAGCCCACCGACCAGGATAATCGCCGCCACGATCGTGGCGACCACGTAGCTCCCCAGCAGACGGCCCAGGCCACGGAAGCTGTGCCGGAGGCCTGCCCAGATCGATTTGCGCACGGCTCGCTGATCACTCAGGACGACGTCCGTCTCAGCCAAATCGAACCAGATGCGAAAACCCGTCATGATCAGGAAAATTACGAACAGGCCCACAAAGCGGACCTCGGGCAGCAGCAATTCATTAGTGCTTTCCGCGGCTTTGCGCTCCAGCACACCATGCAGGCCGAATAGCGCGCCCGTCGCGATTCCCATGACAATGCCGGCAACGATCATGAGTCGAATGAATCGCCACAAGTTTTGCCCGCAGGCACGGAAGAAATCTTCTCGGGGCAGCCGGTACGTGGAGGCATATCCCTGAAAAACTCCGGGCAGAAACAGCGCGGTCGCCAGAAGGAAGAGAAATCCGAAATACAGAGCCGGAGTTGTCATCGCCGCCATCGGCCCAAACTCAGGGCGCACAAACAGGTTGGCCATCACCGACAGGTCGAAGCCATGAACCAGGCGCTCGCCGCCGAGACTGTGATCCAGGATGGCGTGCGCGCTCTTGCGAAACGCAGACGTGCCGAACTCGGCCAGAGTCAAGTTCAACAACCAGAACCAGAAAATATAGCGCTTATTTCGACCGACCATTCCCAAGCCGCTGCTCAGCAAACCTCTGTTTCCACTCATTCGATTCGGTCCTCGATCCCTGTTAATTCGTAAGCCGTTAGATCCGCGTTCTCAAACTGCCCACCAGGCCAAAGCCTGGCTCACCCACTGCGTCACAAAAAGCCAATAGGTCGACAGTTTGTAGGTCGGCTTGGGATTCGCTTCGACGACGAAGCTGTTGTTGAAATCGTTGCGGTCAATCTGCACCGTATGGTCGGGATCGAGTTCCGCCGACACGACCTTTGCTTTCTTCTGGTAGCTGTATCGTATCCAGCGGCTCTGTCCGTCCCAGTGCTCGCGGACCTTTTCTCCGTTATCGAACTTGATCTCGACTTCGACCGGCATCACGAAATCTTCTTTGCGATGCAGCGCGACGAAGGACTGGTAAACGGTGTCGTCCTTCGCGCCTTTTTTGTCGTTTTTTTGTTCCTTCTTTTCCTCGTACCAGTTCACCGGGAAGGATTCGGCATTGAGCACTTCATAATCCATGACCGGCGATCCGTAGACGGCCTGGTTGAAGTACCAGCGCAGATCCTTGCCGCAAACTTCCTCGATCGTTTTCAGGAAGTCTTCCTTTGTAGGATGGGTGAAGCGGTACTTCATAAAGTACGCATGCATCGCCTTCGCCATGGTGTCTTCGCCGATGATGCCTTCGAGAGTGAGCAGCACGCTGGCTGTCTTGCCGTAGGTGATTCCGCCATACGAGTTGGAATTGTAGTAATCGTAGGCCTTCTGCGCCATGGGATCACGATCGGCCACGCTGATGTAGCTGCCCCGTTGCGCCTCTCTTTCGCCCAGGGTCGCGCCCGCCATGTTCATGATGGACGTATTCTTGCCGAGGATCGAATCCAGCACCTTGACTTCGGTGTAGCTGTTAATGCCTTCGTCCATCCATGCGTCTTCAAATTCGTTCGTGGCCACCATGCCATACCAGTACTGGTGGCCGAATTCGTGCTCCACTACCAACTCCACCAGGTGGAAGCCATCCGGCATAAACCAGCTCGAATCGCCGGTGATGAATGTTGGATATTCCATGCCTCCCGCCGCCGAGTCTGGCTCCGGATCAACTACGGTGAGCGTCTTGTAGGGATATGGTCCATACCACTTTTCAAAGCGATCGAGCGTCTCGCGTATGATTTTCTCGTGGCGCTCGGCCTGGCTCCAGTGCGCGGGTTGCATCAGGAAGCGCAGCTTGATCGGGCCCATCTGCGATTGATATACGCTCTCGCGCACTTTGTAGCGCGGGCTGGCGGTCCACGCGAAGTCGTGGATGTCGTCGCCGTGATAGGTCACGGTCTTGGTATTGTCAGGATTGGATTTTTCGTCGACCTGCAGTCCGCTGGCACCTACTACTTCATAGGCGGGTACCGTGAGCTTCACGTCATAGACGCCGAAGTCCGCGAAGAACTCGGTCGTATTGTGATACTGGTGGCAATTCCAGGCTCCGTGCCACCACACTCCGACCTTCGGAAACCACTGACCACCGAGCACAAAATCACGCTTCCATCCCGACCGCGCCTGGGTCTCGGGAAACTTGGTCTGAAACGCGATCTTGAACTGGACGTACGCGCCCGGCGCAATCGGTTTGGCCACATGCAGATCGACCACGGTCTTGTCGTCCTGGTTGCCATCGTCGGGCGCGATGTACTGCAACTGCGAAGTCAGATCGCCCTGGCCGATTACTTCAAGGCTCTTGATTTCTTCTGAACCATAATATTTGTCTTCCCACTTCGCATAGCCGGTGTCGCGGCTGCCCATGAGTTTGGCATCACGCACGAATGTGGCCTTGGGCTGAAATGCGTTCTGATAAAGATGGAAAGGGAAGTGGTCGAGCGCCTGCCCGGTCAGGTTGTGGTAGGTAAGCACTTCGGTCGCGTCGACGGTGTGCTTGCCGGCGTCATACTTCGCGTCAATCTCGTAGTGCACCACACGCTCCGACATGGGCTTGTCTGAGTTGATGGCCAGCGTGGTGTCCGGGATAGAAACGCCTCCGGGCGCAGCATCCTTGGCGTTCTTCGCCGAAGGTGCGGTCTTGACGGCCGGAGCCGCCGCTTGCGGCGCGGCTGTCGCCGTCTTGCGGTTCATAATTGCGGTGAGCCCGAGAGCCAACGCAGCTATGAGAAGGACCATCTTCCATCGAATCTGCATGAAAAACCTCACCTGAATGAGCTGCGGCTTGAATCATATCGCAGGCGTTCGGATGCCGCCACCGCGCGCACGTCATCCGACCTGAAGAAGTACGTTCTCCCCAGCGGACTTGTTCAGTCATTCTTCGCACGACCGACCGTTAGAGAACGAGTTCGATTTTTGCGATCGCGAGGATCCGGATCACTTTTACAAATCTTGACCATACCTATGCACTTCGGACACACACCGTTCACTATCATAAGGAAGAACTGAGCCGATGATGCCTACCGGCGCCTCTGCGATGCACCTGCCCGGAGGAAGGCTAATGAAAGCCGCTCTGGTCCTGATTCTTTTTGCCGCTTCCGCTCTTGCTCAAGACCAAGCTGCCCTGCTCGCGGCCGAATCTGCCTGTGGTCCGAAAGACGTTAAGTTTGCCGTTAAACAGGACCCGGCCCAGCACCCTGCGCCCCAGCCTGAATCCGGCAAAGCGCTGATCTACGTCGTCGAGGACCTGGGACAATGCCCGGATTGCGACGGCGGCAGCAAAGCCATTTCTACCAATGTTGATCAAGCTCTAACCAAAGTGGGAATGGATGGTGCGTGGATGGGAGCGAACCAGGGGAGTTCGTACTTCTTCTTCGCCGCCACTCCGGGCGAACACCATCTCTGCATCAACTGGCAATCGCGGCTGGAGGCGCGGTCGCGGGCCTTTGCGATGGCCAGTTTCACGACTGAGGAAGGAAAGGTCTATTACTTCCGCGAGCGAGTTTTTCCTGGGGCACATGACTACTCGTTCGATCTGGACCCAATCAACGGCGACGAAGGCAAATACCTGGTCGCCTCGTCGGTCTTCAGCATCTCGCACCCAAAGAAATGAGACTAGCGGGACAGCGGCCGTTTTGAGCAGGATCGAAGCAGGTTTTGCGCAACGCTGGAGTGTCCGCGTGCGTGGGGTGGTGTCTGAAATATGGACATTGGACGCAATGCTTGGATTGCTATATAAAGTCTAGACGTTTGCACCAGGGCTCGGCTTCCTTAACTCCAAACCCTCTCGGTAGGAGTTCCAACATAATCTCACCCGAAGAAGCTGGGTTGATTCGGCATCGGTTTGTCACCGAGCAAATTCCAGTTGTAGCCTTTTTCATTACTGGGGACTGGTCTGTGAGAGCTACGGTACGGGGTCGTGTGAATAGCTTTACCCCAGACAAGGGGTTGGCTATCTGTACTCTATTCATGCGAGATAAGCCTATTGCAGCCTCTTTGGAGTTCCCGCATGACTCGATAGCCGCTTCGCTATTTCGGTACTCCGATGAGACGGAAGTTTCTAAAGACCCCCCCAGTTGGGTCTGGTCTTAGAATCGAAATGCCAAATGGAAATAATCTAACGATTATGGAAATGCGCAACACTTCAGCTTGACGGATTGCCTTTTCTGGTTCAACGCACATTTCAGACACCACCCCCCGTGTCCCCGCTTGCCTAATCGCCGTTCCGCCAACGATACTGGAGGAATCATCTGCGCACTGCAAAACAATTATGAAGACGACAATTTCTCTCTCTCCGCCCGCTGAACTGGAAACCGAATCCCTGGTTGCCGTAGTGCTCGACCACGCCGAGTCCACGCCCAATGAGAAGGACAAAAAGCCGCAACTCAAGGTCGCCACCAGCGATCCTGGGGTGCAGTCGGTCGCGGCCGATCTGCTGGCCAGTGGCGAAGTTGCCGGCAAGCCGTTTGAGACGAACCTTATGCACAGGCCCGTCACCCTGATGGCGAAGCGCCTGCTGCTGGTTTCGGGCGGGGGTGCGAAGAGGTTCTCGAGTTATGACTTGCGCCGCATCGCCGGAGCCGCTGTGCGCGCGCTGAAGTCACGCGGAATCCGCAGCTTTGCGTTTGTCGCTCCGCCCAGCATTCCCGCGGAAGAAGCGGTGCGCGCGATTGTCGAAGGCGCGCACGTGGGAAACTTCGATCCCGACTACTACCGCAGCGACCGCAAAGACCAGAAGATTGACGCGCTCACCATTATTGCTAGCGGCGACAAGTCCGTCCTCGAGAAAGCAGCCAACGAAGCGCAAGTCATCGGCGAATCACAAAACTTCACCCGCGATCTGGTGAATGAACCTTCCAATCGCATGACGCCGACGATTCTCGCCGATCGCGCAAAGAAAATGTCCGCGGAAGTAGGTTTGAAATGCGAAGTCTACGGCGCCGACAAGATTAAGGAACTAAAGATGGGCGCGTTCTGGAGCGTCGCCCAAGGTTCCGACGAGCCGCCCGCGCTGATCGTGATGCGTTACGAACCTGCGGGCGCACCCGAGAAGCCGGTGCTGGGACTGGTGGGGAAGGGAATTACCTTCGACACGGGTGGCATCTCGATCAAGCCCGCCGACGGCATGGAAAAGATGAAATACGACATGGCCGGCGGCGCTACCATGATCGGCGCCATGCGCGCCATTGCGTTGCTGAAGCCGAAAGTTAAAGTGATCGGCATTGTGTGCGCGACGGAGAATATGCCCTCCGGGAAAGCGCAGAAGCCGGGGGACGTGCAGATCGCCATGTCCGGCAAGTCGATTGAGATCATCAACACCGACGCCGAAGGCCGCCTCGTCCTGGCCGATGGCCTTTTCTACGCGCGCCAGCTCGGCTGCACGCATCTGGTCGACGCGGCGACACTCACCGGCGCGGTCGTTGTCGCACTCGGCTACAACAATGCAGGAATCTTCGCGAACGACGACGACATGTACAACCGCTTCCACACCGCGAATGCGAAGGCGGGCGAAAAAATGTGGCGCATGCCGCTCGACGACGAATACAAAGAGCAGATTCGCTCTGGGATCGCGGACATCGTCAACTCTGGCGGACGCTGGGGCGGCGCCATCACCGCCGCGATGTTCCTGAAAGAATTTGCCGAAGACACGCCGTGGATCCACCTCGACATCGCGGGCACGGCGTGGATGGAAGATCAAAAGCCGTGGATCGCGAAGGGCCCGTCCGGCATTGCCCTGCGCAGTCTGGTCGAGTTCGTGAAGAGCTTCGCGGGATAAGAGCTCTGCCACGGATCTGCACAGATCTTCGCGGATAGACCATCAGGTAATATCCGTGAAGATCTGTGGCATCCGTGGCGTCACTTTTTTTCTCCGCAAAGAAAAACGCGCGCTGAACGTTGAGGGAAACCCCGCGCGGTTGTTATAATCGAGGACGTTGCGCACGCTTCCGGCATTGGAGCAGTTCGTTCGGTCGCGAATCCCGCCAAAATCAGCGTGAAGCGAACAGTCCTCGCAGCCCGCAGACAGCGGGTTTCGAAACGTGGCCAGGTAGCTCAGGTGGTAGAGCGCAGCCCTGAAAAGGCTGGCGTCGGCGGTTCAATTCCGTCCCTGGCCACCATCATTCTGAAGAACTTAGTGGCGAGGAGCGGAAATTTCCAACCCGCGATCCAACCCATGATTCTCACTGAACTTGCTCTGTGAGCAGGTGAATTCTGTCTCCCATGAGCTGTTCCAGGAACTTGCCTTGTGCATCCCGCATGGAGTCCATGTCGGACTGTGCATAGAGTTCCATCGTTGTGCCAAAGTCCTCGTGCCGCAGAACACCCTGCACGGTTTTGGGGTCCACTTTCAGCTTCACTAGTGCCGTCGCCAGTGAATGGCGAAAGTTGTGAAAACCGAAGCGTCCCTTCCAGTTCGCAGGAATCACGCCGGCGCTGATGGCTGCGGGGCGCAAGTATTTCTGCACCATGATGGACGCGGACAGCGGCTTCTTGCCCCTCAGCTTTACGCTGGGAAACACATAGTCGCTTTCCTTGGCATACTTCGTTCTCTCGCGCCATGCGAGGAGGAAGCCAGCCAAAAGCGGATGCATGGGAACGGGAGCCTTTGACGCTTTCGACTTCGGCTCT